>JAESGM010000840.1_pt1 | contig 13930 bp, 11 predicted proteins | sample 9269721 | NCBI WGS metagenome assembly JAESGM01 (sample SAMN15720920, study PRJNA650825) | algae metagenome | isolation source: Komarekiella atlantica HA4396-MV6 and co-occurring heterotrophs from... | place: USA: Theobald House, Kauai, HI | collected 2009-07-29 | reverse complement strand
CTTCGGGGCCTGGATCGGCATGCAGCTTTTGATGCGCCGCCCCGAGATCGAGGGCTTTCTCTCGATCGCAGCGATGGCCAACCGCTATGATTTCTCCTTCCTCGCGCCGTGCCCCTCATCGGGCCTTTTCGTACACGGCTCGGAAGACCGCGTCGCGCCGGTCAAGGAGGTCATGGCGGTGATCGAGAAGGTGAAGACGCAGAAGGGAATCCTGATCGAGCACGCCGTGGTCGAGGGCGCGAACCACTTCTTCGACGGCAAGGTCGACCAGCTGATGGAGCAGGTCGGCGTCTATCTCGACCGCAATGTCGGGCCGGAGATTCCGAAGGAAGAGCGGGACGCCGAGGAAGAGTGACACCGCCAGCGATTTAGCTACGTCATGCTCGCCCTTGTGGCGAGCATCCACGTTTTCGTAGTAGCGCTCGACGCCGGAAGACGTGGATGGTCGGGGCAAGCCCGACCATGACGCTCATGGCATAGTTGCCAAGCCCGCCCGATCCTCATGCGAACCAGCCGACTGACCACACCATGACCGCCTTCAGATCCGATTTCCTGCGCGTGCTCGACGAGCGCGGCTTCATCCATCAGGTCTCCGATCCGGAGGGGCTGGACGCCGCCTGCGCCAAGGGGCCGGTCACGGCCTATGTCGGCTATGATGCGACCGCCACCAGCCTGCACATCGGCAACCTGATTTCGGCGACGATGCTCCACTGGTTCCAGGAGACGGGCCATCGGCCGATCGCGCTGATGGGCGGCGGCACTTCGATGATCGGCGATCCGTCCTTCCGCGACGAGCAGCGCGGCCTGCTGACGCCCGAGGCGATCGCGACCAACATCGAAGGCATCAAGCGCATTTTCGGCCGCATCCTGCGTTTTGGCGACCAGCCAGGCGACGCGGTGATGGTCAACAACGCCGACTGGCTGATGGACCTGAATTATGTCGGCTTCCTGCGCGATGTCGGCCGGCATTTCTCGGTCAACCGGATGCTCGCCTTCGACTCGGTCAAGCTGCGGCTCGACCGCGAGCAGTCGCTGTCCTTCCTCGAATTCAACTACATGATCCTGCAGGCCTATGACTTCGTCGAGTTGAACAAGCGGCTCGGCTGCACCCTGCAGATGGGCGGCTCGGACCAGTGGGGCAACATCGTCAGCGGCATCGATCTCGGGCACCGCATGGGCTCGTCGCAGCTCTACGCGCTGACGACGCCGCTGCTGACGACCTCATCCGGGGCCAAGATGGGCAAATCGGCCAATGGCGCGGTCTGGCTCAATGGCGACCTCTTCTCGCCCTACGAGTTCTGGCAGTACTGGCGCAACACCGAGGACGCCGATATCGGCCGCTTCCTCAAAATCTTCACGCGCCTTCCGCTCGGCGAGGTCGCGCGGCTGGCGGCGCTCGGCGGCTCCGAGGTCAACGAGGCCAAGAAGGTGCTGGCGACCGAGGCCACCGCGATCGTCCATGGCCGCGCCGCCGCCGAGGCCGCGGCCGAGACGGCGCGCAAAACCTTCGAGGATGGCGGGCTGGCGACCGATCTGCCGAGCGTCGGTCTGCCCCGCGCCGAACTCGCGGCGGGGCTCGGCGTATTGAACGCTTTCGTCAGGGCGGGCCTCGTGCCCTCCACCGGCGAGGCCAGGCGTCAGGTCAAGGCGGGCGGCCTGCGCGTCAACGATGCCGCCGTCACCGACGAGCGCGCCAGCCTCTCGGAGACCGACCTGACGGCCGAAGGCGTGCTCAAGCTTTCCTTCGGCCGCAAGAAGCACGTTCTGCTCCGTCCGGAATAGGCGCACTCCGCTCCGCGCGTCCCCCGATGGCGGCTCAGCTGTGCCCCGCCTTCAGCGCCTGGTCGAGGTCGTCGTAGAGGTCGCCGACATCCTCGATGCCGGTCGAGAGCCGCAAAAGGTCCGTCGGACAGGGCGAGCCCGCCCCCTCGATCGAGGCGCGGTGCTCGATCAGGCTCTCGACGCCGCCGAGCGAGGTCGCGCGCTTGTAGAGCTCGACATGGGCAGCGGCCTTGATCGCCGCGGCCTCGCCGCCCGTGACCTGCACCGAGAGCATGTAGCCGAAGCCGCCTTCCATCTGCCGGGCGGCGATGTCGTGGCCGGGATGCTGCGGCAGGCCGGGATAGAGCACCCGCGCCACCAGCGGATGCGCCGCGAGCTTTTGCGCCAACGTCATCGCCGAGGCCGACTGGCGCTCCTGCCGGACGTGGAGCGTGCGCAGGCCGCGCATCAGCAGATAGGCCTCGAAGGGGCCGAGGATTCCGCCCTGCATCTTGCGCACGGTTTTGACGCGGCCCCAGAATTCGTCGTCCTCGCGAGCGCAGAGCACGCCGGCGACGACGTCGGAATGGCCGTTCAGCACCTTTGTCGCCGCATGCATCACGATGTCGGCGCCGAGCGTCAGCGGGCGCGTATGCACCGGCGAGGCGCAGGTCGAATCGACCGCGAGTTTTGCGCCCGCCGCATGGGCGATCCCGGCCGCGCCCGCGATGTCGGTGATGGTCCAGAGCGGGTTCGACGGCGTCTCGGCCCAGACCAGCTTCGTCACGCCGGGCCTCACCGCGGCCTTCAGGGCGGAAAGATCGTCTGTCTCGACGAAGTCGATGACGAGCCCCCAGCGCGTCGCCTCCGTCAGGAGCCAGGAGCGCAGCGCCCAGTACATCACCTTCGACGCCACGACATGGTCGCCGGGCGAAAGCGCCTGGAACACGGCTGTGGCCGCCGCCATGCCCGAGCCGAACAGCAGCGCGCCCGCCTTGGCCTCCTCCAGCATGGCGAGCACGGATTCGGCCTCGCGCACCGTCTCGTTGTCGGGCCGGCCATAGACGAAGCCGGAGGAATAGGCGTTGTCCTCGTCCCGGATATAGGTCGTGGCGATATGGATCGGCGTGACCACGCCCTTGGTCTGCGGGTCGATCTTGCCCATGGCCTGCGCGGCGAGAGAGCGGGGGTGAAGCGGGCGCTTGGGCATGAGGGGTCCGATAAAGTTCCATGAGGGACTAAGGCTGCCATCTGGCTTAAGCCGGGGGCATGGTGCAAGGCCCGTGACCTTGCCTCACGCGCAATCATGCCCCATTTCGCAGGCATGAGTGCTTCACAATCCCATGCAGGCGCCGCGCCGAGGCCGTTCTGGGTCTATGCGCTGCTCGCCGTTGCGCCCGTCGTCGCCGCCTCGCTGATCGGCAATGCGGTGACGCTGCCGCAGATCCCGACCTGGTATCCGACGCTGGTCAAGCCGCCCTTCAACCCGCCGAACTGGCTGTTCGGGCCGGCCTGGACCCTGCTGTTCACGCTGATGGCCGTGGGCGTCTACCGCATCCTGCGCCTCCCGGCCGGCACGCCCGGCAGGGCAAGAGCGCTGGTCACCTATCATGTCCAGCTCGGCCTGAATGTGCTGTGGTCCTGCGTCTTCTTCGGCCTGCAGAGCCCGCTCGGCGGCGTCTTCGTGATCATCCCCTTCCTGGCGATGATCCTCGTCACGATCGCAACCTTCCGCCCGCTCGACCGTGTCGCCGCCAATCTGCAATGGCCCTATGTCGCCTGGGTCTCGTTCGCGACGCTGCTCAACGTCTCGATCTGGTGGCTGAATCGTTAGTGGGGCCAGACCGATCCTGACGGAATAAATCGCGCGCTGGCGCGTTGTCGGCAGCGACGCATACCCGCGCTGGAGCCGTAGCCGTGCCGCCGATCCCGACCCGCCAGAGCCCGACGTCGCGCTTCGTCGACCGCCTGCACGCGCCGGTCTCGATCCAGTCGCTCGCCGTGCTGCGCATCGGCTTCGGCCTGCTGCTGGCCTGGGACGTCTGGCGCTTCATCCGCGACGACCGCATCGCGCGCTATTATGCGCAGCCGGATTTCCTGTTCAGCTACTGGGGCTTTTCCTGGGTAAAACCCCTGCCCGAGCCCTGGCTGCACATCGCCTGGCTCGGCGTCGGCGTGCTCGCGCTGATGGTCGCGCTCGGGCTGTTCTACCGCTTTGCGATCATCGGCTTCACGCTGCTGTTCGGCTACTTCTTCCTGCTCGACAAGGCGCAGTACCTGAACCACTTCTACATGGTGCTGCTCTATGCTGGGCTGCTCTGCCTGCTGCCGGCGGGCAATGCGCTCTCGCTCGACGCAAGGCTGTTCCCGAAGACCCGGCGCGAGACCGCGCCCTACTGGTCGGTCTGGGCGCTGCGGGCGCAGACCGAGATCATCCTGCTCTATGCCGGGCTGGTGAAGATCACCGAGGACTGGCTGAAGGGCGAGCCCTTGGCGATCTGGCTGCGCGAGCGGGCGCAGGACCTGCCTTTCGGCGCGCTCTTCGCGCATGACTGGGTCATCCTCGCCGGGGCATGGGGCACGATCGCGCTGCATGTGCTGGGCGCGCCGCTGCTGCTCTTCGCCCGCACGCGCCTGCCGGTCTTCCTGCTCTACTGCGTCTTCCATCTCAGCAACGGCTTCTTCTTCAACATCGGCATATTCCCGTTCCTGACCATCGCCGCGACGACGATCTTCTTCGCGCCCGACTGGCCACAGCGCCTGCTGCGCTGGCTGCTCGGCCGTTTCGAGGCGCTGCCCCCAATGCCGGCCCTGCCCGCCACCGCGCCGGTGGCCCGCAGCGGGCTGAGCCTCGCGCTCATCGGCCTCCTCGTCGGCTGGATGGTCGTGCAGGTGCTCGTGCCGCTGCGTTTCGCGCTCTATCCGTCGGAGGTGCGCTGGGCCGGCGAAGGCCACCGCTTCGCCTGGCGGATGCGGATGTATGACCGGCGGGGCGAAGGCGATTTCGAGGTCGTGGCGCGGGACGGGCGGCGCTGGCGTGTCTCGCCGACCGACCATCTGACCGAACGCCAGGCCGGCGTCATGTTGGCGCGGCCGGACATGATCCTGCAGTTCGCCCATCACCTCGAGCGGCATTTCCAGAGGCAGGGCGAGCCGGACGTCGCCGTCCACGCCCATGTCGCGATGTCGCTGAACGGCCGGCCGTTCCAGCCGCTGATCCGGCCCGAGATCGACCTGACCACGCGGGCCTGGAGCCCGTTCCGGGCGGCCGACTTCATCACCCCGCTGACCACCCCGTTCACGCCCTGGAACGCCCGCGAGCGCCGCGACGACGAGGTCCGCGAGGCGTCCTCATGAGCGATGACGCCCTGCTCATCGTCTATGACGGGCACTGCCCGTTCTGCGCGGCCTATATGCGGCTCGTGCGCTTGCGCGCCGATATCGGCCCCGTGCGCCTGATCGACGCCCGCTCGGGCGACCCTGTGGTCGCCGAGGTCAAGCGGCTGGGCCTCGATCTCGACCGCGGCATGGCGATGCGGCTCGACGGGGTCTGGCATCATGGCGACGCCTGCCTCAACCGGCTGGCGCTGCTTTCGACGCCGTCCGGCCCGTTCAACCGGGCCAACCGCCTGATCTTCTCCTCGCCGCGCCTGTCGCGGCTGCTCTATCCGGCGCTGGTGCTCGGCCGCCGCGCGGCTCTGGCCTTGCTCGGCCGCGGCAGCATCGCGGCGGACGATGCCGCGTCGGCTCGCAAATCCTGAACTTCAGCCTCAATTCATGATGAATCGCGGCTTCACCATATCGCTCAACCGGCGGTTCACCTGAGCGGCGCGAGATCGCCGGCTGTAACGCCAGCCGGAGGCCGCCATGCTCCATCGCCATGCCCTGCTCGCCGCCATGCTGGCCGGAACCGCCGCGCTGGGCGCTGCCGCGCCCGCCCCTGCCCGCGAACTGGTCGAGACGCCCGATCCGCGCCTTCAGCCCGGCACGATCGTGATCCGCACGGGCGAGCGAAAGCTCTACTTCGTCACCGGCCGGGGCGAAGCGATCCGCTACACCATCGCGGTCGGCAAGGCCGGCAAGCAGTGGCGCGGCACCAAATACATCGAGGAGCTCGCGGTCGAGCCGGCCTGGAGCCCGCCGGCCTCGGTCAAGCGCGACAAGCCCTCGCTCCCCGACTTCATTCCCGGCGGCTCGCCGCGCAACCCGATGGGCGCGCGCGTCATCGGGCTGGGGCCCGGCGGGCAATATGCGATCCACGGCACCAACATGCCCGGCACGATCGGCACCGCGGCGTCCTATGGCTGCTTCCGCATGCACAACCACGACGTGATCGACCTCTATGCACGCGTCCGCATGGGCGATCCGGTCGTCGTCCTGCCCTGAGCCTCGCCAGCCACGGATCGCCCTGCCGCGACGCGGCATCGAAAAAGCCGCTCTCGGCCCTCGCCTGCGACAAAAAAGCGCGTTAACGTTTCCTCGCGCGACAACAGGACAGCCCGTTGCGCCATGCGGCGGGCTCATGAGGGGCTAACGATGGATCATCTCGCCGACGTCAAGAAGTTCGCCAAAAAGGCTCTCAACGAAGCGGCTTTCGCTGGCATGTCGAAATCCTATGCGCTGGTCATGGGCAAGGCCGACACGCGTTACGTCGCCTGCTCCGACGCGACCGAACTGGAGCGCGTGCGCGAGAACTTCCTGAAAAAGAAGCTGGGCCTGAAGACCAACGATCTCGACGCCTCGATCAAGGCGATCTGCGAGCATATGAAGGCCGACAAGACCAAGTCGCGCCTGACCTTCTACTATCTGCTGGCCGAGCATTACGGCAAGCTGGACATGTTCGTGAAGAAGTGAGGCTTCGCTCCCCGGCGAACCGTCCGGGACAAGCTCCGCGTCAACCGCAAGAACCTCCTGCGCGGATGGTCGGCTGAAAGGCCGGCCATGGCGACCTGGAGCGATTTCCGCGTTTCTCCGAACCGCGGAACTTGCTCCAGCCTCTTGTTTTATCGCATTTTCTTCACGCGAACCGGTGCCCGCCTCGCTCGAAAACGCGCTACCGCGTCGGCGGCGCGGTCTCGCCTGGCTGGATCGGCCGCCGTTCCGGCGCTCCTCCGAGCGGGTCGACGAAGCGGCGCAGGATGCCCGGCGCGAGCGCCGAGAGCGGATTGATCGACATGGTCGGCGCGCTGGCCGCGCCCGAGATCCGGAAGTTCACGGCGAACAGCCCGCCATACTGGCTGCCGCCGCCCAGCAGCGCGCCGAGCACGGGAACCTGGGCGAAGGCGTTGTTGAAGGCGTAGCCCGGCACGAAGGTGCCGCCGATGTCGACACGGTCCCGGCCGTAATCGACATGGCCCTGCAGGGTGAAGCCGACCTGCTGGCCCCAGATCACCATGTCGGACACGTCGAACCGGCTGGCGGAGCGGGTGAACTCGGCCCGCAGCTTGGTGAAAGCGACCTCGCTGACGTCGATCTTCGTGGCGGCGGCGGCGCTGTCGGCGCGGTCTCCGGCCGGCGCTCCCCCCGCCTGCGCTCCCACCACCCGGCGCAACGCCGGCTCGTCGCGCACCACGAAGTTCCGGAACAGAAGATCGCCGCTCTGGCGCGCCTCGCCGGGTCCCAGATTGAGGTCGAGCTCGCCGCCATGCGCGCGCCGATAAATGTCGACGAAGCGCAGAAGCGCCCCGCCATTGCCGGTTTTGACGGTGAGCGGGCTTTGCGTGTCGCCGACGCGGCCCTGTCGCGCCGTGACCTCGGCCCGCCCCAATGCGCCCTGGAAGGACAGCGAGCGCAGTTCGCCGCCGCGCTTGGAGAGCTTCAGCGCGCCGTTGGTGATCTGCTCGCTGTTGAAGCCGGTCAGGATCGGCACGGCCAGATCGATGTCGAGATCGCCGCCCTTGGCCGCCGCCTTGTCGCCGCGCGCGGCGGGGCCCGAGGCCGTCTGCAGGTCTCGAATGAAGGGCCTGACATCGGCGACCGCGCCACGGATGACGAGCTTTGTGACATTGCCGTCGCGCTGCGCCTGCACAGTCAGGTTGTCGCCCGGCGACAGGCGCATCTGGCTCAGCGCCGCGCTCTCGAAGCCGTTCTGCCTGTTGAGCTCGATCTTGCCGCGGATCAGCGCAGGCGGCGCATCGAGGACGAAATCGTCGAGATCGGGCCCGTCCGGATCGGCGATGTAGCTGAAGCTCGCCTTGCCCGGCCGGCCGGCGGCCTTGCTGAAACCCGGTATCGCGCCGTCGATCGCAGCTTTCGAGAGATCGAGCTCGACTCGTGGCGGCGCGTCGGCGTTCTTGCCGAGCTGCTTGATGACCCTCGCCTGCACCGGGCCGCTGATGCCGGCCTCGGGCCCGAGCCCGCGCTTCTGCCGCGCCGCATTGTCCAGCGTCAGCGAGATCGTCGCCTCGCCCTGCCCTCTGGAATTCTGCCGCAGCTCGACCTGGCCGCGGTCGCCGCCGATCCGCGCCTCGCCGCGCGCGAGCAGGCCGCTACGGTCGAACGACACCGTGAGGTTGCCGCCATCGAGCTTCTCGGTTCCCAGCAGCGTGTCCGAAGCGACGCCCGTCAGCGTGCCGCTGGTCTGCACCACGACCTCGCCGGGCTTCGGGTCGTCGGCCATCGGCAGCAACACCACGCTCCGCAGGTCGACGTTTCCGCGCAGCGCGGCGGGGTCGACGACGCCGGGCGAAAACTCCCTCAAAGCGGGGAAGGCGAGCAGAGCCGCAAGCGACTCCATCTGTCCGGTCGCCCGGAACGCCACCCTGGCGGGTGCGCGCTCGATCCATGTCTCCGCCATTCCGAAGCTGCCTTCGCTGAGCGCGAGCTGGCGGCCCCCGCCGAGATCGGCGGTCGCCTTGGCGATGGCGAGTTGCACGGTCCGGCCGGTCGCCCTGCCCGAAACGGTCGCGTCGATCAGCGGAGGCAGGCCGGGCGCCGGCTCGTAACGCACCTGATGGGCGTCGACCGTGACGACGAGCGCGCCATCGGGCATGCCCGCCCCGGCGACCATCCGCGCATGGTCGTCCGCCGGCAGGTCGAGATCGACCTGAACGGACGCGATCCGGCCGGAGACGAGCTGCTGCGACAACGCCGCATGCAGCTGGGGCGAGGTCCATCCCGGCCAGATCGCGAGAGCCGCGCGGGCATCGGTCTGCGTCGCCCTGATCGAGAAGCGCTGCGTCGGCGACTCCCCGACGCGCTGGACATAGCCGGTCGCGTCGACGCTGGCGGTGGGGCCTCGCGCCGCGAACGAATCGATGTGGACCTCGCCGGAGCGCGGGTCGATCAGCAGGTTCGCCGCCAGGCTGTCCAGCGGCACCGGCTGTTCGGCCCCCTGGCCGGCCAGCGCGCCCGCCATGTCGAGTTGCAGCCGCCAGGCGCCGTTCTCGTCCCGCAGCACGCCCGTGCCCCGCATCTGCGTCGCGCCCGCATGCAGCGCGCCATGGCGCAGATGCAGCACCTTCAGGCTGTCGCCGCTCTCGATCTCGACCATGCCGGAATCGATGCTCACGGGCGCGATCGGGCTGCCGGGAAAGCGGATCGTGCCGGGCAGCACCTCGAACCGCGCCGAGAGACCGCGCGTGCCGTCCGGCTTCTGGGTCAGCGACGCCGTGCCCTTGACCGGCAGGCCGTCCATCTCGATGGCGCTCGCGCCCATGGCGAGCGACATCACCTCGGCCGGCTCGAAGCGCAGCAGCTCCAGATCGGCGCGCTGGGTGCCGTCGGGAGCGGTCGAGAGCTCGATCGCGAGCTCCTTCCAGCGCGCGCCGCTGCGGCCCTTCAGGGTCAGCCGCGTGCGGCCTGCCTCGGTGCGGGCGAGCCCGATGTCGACATCCTCGTAGCCGGCCTTCTGGCGTCCTTGCGGATCGACCAAAACGAGCCTGGCGCCATGGATGCCGACGGTCTCCAGCGCGCCGAGCAGCCCGTCGTTCTGGGCCAGCGTCGAGACCGCTCCCATGATCCCCGTGAAAGCGTCCCAGTGCCCGGCGTCGGGCAATGTCACGGGCGGCGGCGTCACGGCGACGCCCTCGTCCGCGCTCATCACCAGCGCGCCGTCCCGGTCGACGCCGAGGCGGATGTTGACCCCGCGCAGATCGACCGAGACCAGCCTGATGTCGCCGCGCAGCAGCGGCAGCGGCTCGTAGCCGAGCACGGCCTCCGGTGCGCGGAAGGTGGCGCCGCTCTTGTGACGGAAGGACACCTGCCGGACCCTGAGCTGAGAGCGCCCGTCGATTCGTCCGAGTTCGGCGGAGCTCGCCTCGACCTTCCAGTCGCGCCCGAGCCGCTCCTCGATCGCGTTTGCGATCCGCCCCTCGAGACCCGACAGCGGGATCAGCCCCGTCACCAGCAGCGTCGCGGCCGCGCCGGCCAGCGTGACGGCCGCGACCACGACCGCGACGAGGATCGTCACGAGCCCGGCGCGGGCGCGCTGCTTGACGACCTCGGCGACGCAGGCCTCCTCTCCGTGGGAGGCGGCCGGCGCCTGGGGCGGTTTCACGTCCTGCAAGATGGCTTCGTCCCTGATGGGCGCGCACGCCCGTGGCGGATCGGTGTCGGCAGAGACGCGATCGTCGCTGCGGCAGGCCGGACGGATTCCTGACTCAGGTCAACCAGGCCGATTCGGCAACCGGCCCGACGGGATCGGCATCGACAAGGCCACGCCGACGAGACCGGACGAGACAAGAACGAGTCCGATGAGCCTGACTGAAACCGGGTCTGGTCGCAACGCGCCAGCGCGCCATATTGTTGCATTCACGCCCGGCGGCTGGTTGCCGCCGGAAGACGACGAAAGGAAGGCGCATCATGACTTTGCAGGCAGGCGACGCCGCCCCGGACTTCACGCTTCCGCGAGACGGCGGGCAGATGCTGGCTCTGGCCGGTCTGAAGGGCCGCAAGGTCGTGCTCTACGCCTATCCGAAGGACGACACGCCGGGCTGCACGCAGGAGGCCATCGCCTTCAACGCCCTGCGCAAGGAGTTCGCCGCCGCCGATACCGAGATCGTCGGCATCTCGCCCGATCCGGTGAAGAGCCACGACAAATTCACGAAGAAGCATGGCCTCGATTTCGCGCTCGCCGCCGACGAAACTCAGGACGTTCTGAAGGCCTACGGTATCTGGGTCGAAAAGAGCATGTATGGCCGCAGCTATATGGGCGTGGAGCGCACCACCTTCCTGATCGACCGGGACGGCAGGATCGCGCGCATCTGGCCGAAGGTGAAGGTCGCCGGCCATGCCGAGGAGGTTCTGGCGGCCGCGCAGGCGCTCTGACCGGGTCGAGGCGCGAAAGACGCCCGGCATTTGCGAAGGATTAACCCTAACCATGTCTGATTGCGGGATCGGCAGCGTCACATCCGGTCCCGCGTATGACTCAGATTGCCTCGACAGGCCCCGCCCTTCCCGTCACCGGCCTCGCCACCCATGCCTGCTACACGGTCCGTCGCTCGACCGTGATCGCGGGGCTTGCCCTGCTGGCTTTGACGACGGCCTGCAGCGGCGCGGCCGGCTGGTACATCCTCAGCAAGGATGATCTCGCCGCCCGCCTGATCGCCCGCGAAACCGCGAGGCAATACGCCTATGAGGACCGGATCGCGGCGCTGCGCGCCGATGTCGACCGGCTCGCCAGCCGCGCTCTGCTCGATCAGGACGGCGTCGAGGCACGCGTCGACGAACTCGCGACCCGCCAGGCCGAACTGGAATCGCGCCAGGCGCTGGTGACCGCGCTGGCCGACACGCTCCAGACCGGCGGAATCGCGCCCGCCGCCAAGACATTGCTGCGCGCCCGGCCGATCAGGCCGGAAGAGCCGGTCCGCGCGTCCGGCGTCACGAGCTTCGCGCCGATCCTGCCGGGCAAGCCGATGCCGGCGCCCGACACCCCGCTGCTGCGCGGCGCCGAGGACAGCCGCACCGCGCCGTGGCAGTCCGGCCAGGCGACGCCGGAGCCGCCGGCCAAACGCGTCACCGCCGCGCTCGCGCGCCTCGACGCGGCGCTGGCCGACACCGCCGGGGCCCAGCTCGCGGCCCTGCGCGACATCGACTCTAGCCTCGCCGCATCGCAAAGGGCGCTGCGCGGCGCGCTCTCCGAGATCGGCCTCGACACCGACCGGATGAGCGCCGGCCCCGCCGCCGGCGGCGTCGGCGGGCCGCTCGTCCCGTTCAAGGTCGATCCCACAACCGGCCCCTTCGAGGCGACATTGCATGCGTTGCAGCCGCGCATCGTCGCGGTGACCCGCCTGCGCGGGCTGGTCGACGCCCTGCCCCTGCGCCGCCCGATGGACGGCGCGGCCGATTTCAGCTCGAATTACGGCTATCGGGTCGACCCGTTCACGCGCGGGCCCGCGATGCACACCGGCGTCGATTTCCGCGCCGAGCACGGCTCGCCGATTCGCGCCACCGCGCCCGGCAAGGTGATCACGGCGGAGTATTCCGGCGGTTATGGCAACATGGTCGAGATCGAGCACAGCAACGGCATCACGACGCGCTACGCCCATATGTCGGCGATCCTGACCTCCGTCGGCCAGAGCGTGACGACGGGAACGGTGCTCGGCCGCGTCGGCTCGACGGGCCGCTCGACGGGCCCCCATCTCCATTACGAGACCCGCATCGACGACGAGCCGATGGACCCGACCCGCTTCCTGAAGGCCGGCGCGAAGCTGGCGGGGAAGAGCTGAGGCGCTCTCCCGACGTCAAAAAGGTCGTTCACTCGAACCACCACGTCATCCCGGACAAGCGGCGTAGCCGCGCAGATCCGGGATCCATCCCAGGGCTCGACAGCGGTCGAGGATGGGTCCCTAAGCTCCGCTTCGCTACGTCCGGGATGACGTGGTGGTTCTTTTTCTAGAACGGACGACGATCAGTCGATGTCTTCCACTTCGACCTCGGTGCCATAAACCCGCTGCGCCAGCGACGCCTCCATGAACGGGTCGAGCGCCCCGTCCAGCACCTCGCTCGGCGCCGTCGAGCTCACCCCGGTCCGCAAATCCTTCACCAGCTGGTAGGGCTGCAGCACATAGGAGCGGATCTGGTGGCCCCAGCCGATGTCGGTCTTCGAGGCCTGCTCGGCATTGGCCTTCTCTTCGCGCTTCTTCAGCTCGACCTCGTAGAGCCGGGCGCGCAGCATGTCCCAGGCCTTGGCCCGGTTCTTGTGCTGCGAGCGCTCCTGCTGGCAGGAGACCGCGATCCCTGAGGGGATATGCGTGATGCGCACCGCCGAATCGGTCGTGTTGATGTGCTGTCCGCCCGCGCCTTGCGCCCGGTAGGTGTCGATCCGGCAATCGGATTCGTTGATGTCGATGACGATGCGGTCGTCGACGACCGGATAGACCCAGACCGAGGCGAAGGAGGTCTGCCGCCTCGCATTCGAATCGAAGGGCGAGATGCGCACCAGCCGGTGGACGCCCGATTCGGTCTTGAGCCAGCCATAGGCGTTGTGGCCCTTGAACTGCAGCGTCGCGGACTTGATGCCGGCGGTGTCGCCATCCTGGTATTCGAGCGTCTCGACCTTGAGCTTGCGGCGCTCGCCCCAGCGGCGATACATCCGCAGCAGCATCTCGGCCCAGTCCTGGGATTCGGTGCCGCCCGCCCCGGGATGGATTTCGAGATAGGTGTCGAGCATGTCCGCCTCGCCCGACAGCAGTGTCTCGACCTGCATGCGCGCGGCCTCGGTCTCGACCGCCTTGATGCCGGCTTCGCCCTCGGCGATCGAGGCGGCGTCGCCCTCCATCTCGCCGAGCTCGATGAAGGTGAGCGCATCCTCGAGATCGCGTTCGAGCTTGCCGATGCCCTCGATCTGCGTCTCCAGCCCGGTGCGCTCGCGCATCAGCTTCTGCGCGGCCTCGGCGTCGTTCCAGAAATCGGGTCCCTCCGAGAGGGCGTTCAGTTCGGCGAGACGGCGTTGCGCGGCATCCCAGTCAAAGATGCCTCCTCAGCAGTCCGATCGACTGCTTGGCGTTGTCGAGCTGGGTCTGGATGTCTGGACGCATGATGGAGCGGGCCTTGGTGAAATGAAGCGCCGGGATAAGGGGATTGTTCTGCGCTGTAAATGAGAGGCGCGGGGAACCCCTCTCCCGGAGGGAGAGGGGCAGGGGTGAGGGGTCGGCCCATCAACCAGTTGCGTGAGAGCTATGCGCGCTTCGGTTCACCCCAATCCGGAAACGTCCGTCACCTTGTAACT
>JAESGM010000839.1_pt1 | contig 13992 bp, 16 predicted proteins | sample 9269721 | NCBI WGS metagenome assembly JAESGM01 (sample SAMN15720920, study PRJNA650825) | algae metagenome | isolation source: Komarekiella atlantica HA4396-MV6 and co-occurring heterotrophs from... | place: USA: Theobald House, Kauai, HI | collected 2009-07-29 | reverse complement strand
GCCGGCCTTGGCTTTCACATCATAGGCGCAGGACCCGCAATAATCCGACATGCGGTCGATATAGGCGCCCGACGCCGCATAGGGCTTCGAGCCGAGCAGCCCGCCATCGGCCCACATCACCATGCCATGGGTGTTGGGCAGTTCGACCCAGTCATAGGCGTCGGCATAGACGGCGAGATACCATTCCTCGATCTGCGCCGGCGCGACGCCCGCCAGCAGCGCGAAATTCCCCGTCACCATCAGGCGCTGGATGTGATGGGCATAGGCGTGGCGGCGCGTGTCACCGATGCACTGCGCCAGGCAGTTCATCCGCGTCTCGCCGCTCCAGTAGAACCAGGGCAGATTTCGCGTCGCCGACAGCGCGTTGGTCTGCGCGTAATCCGGCATCTCCAGCCAGTAGATCCCGCGCACATATTCGCGCCAGCCGATGATCTGGCGGATGAAGCCCTCGACGGCGTTGAGCGGGGCCCTGCCCTGCCGCCACGCTTCCTCGGCGGCACGGCAGACCTCCAGCGGCTCCAGCAGGCCGCAGTTCAGATAGGGCGAGATCAGCCCGTGAAACAGGAACGGCTCGCCCGTCTTCATCGCATCCTGATAATCGCCGAAGCGCGGCAGCGACTCGGCGACGAAGCTCTGCAAGCCAGTCACAGCGTCCGCCCGCGTGACACCCCAGCGGAACGGTTCGAGATCGCCGAAATTGTCGGGAAAGCGCGCGGCGACCAACTCCAGCACGTCACGGGTGATCGCATCGTGCGAAAAGCCGCCCCGCTCCGGCGGCGTCACGCCCTTGGGCAGCGCCTTGCGGTTCTCGGGGTCGAAATTCCACTGCCCGCCTTCAGGCTCGTCACCCGTCATCAGCAACCCGGTCTTCCTGCGCATCTCGCGGTAGAAGAATTCCATCCGGTAGCTCTTGCGGCCATGCGCCCAGGCGGCGAACTCGGTGCGCGAACAGATGAAGCGGGTGTCGGGAAAGATGTGCAGAGGCACGCCGAGTTCCTCGCGCCAGTCCTGCATCATCTCCCATACCCGCCATTCGCCGGGCTCGGTGACGACCACGGCGTCGGGCTTGCGCCGTGCGACCGCGCGCGTCAGTTCGCGGCCGAAGGATCCGGTGTTGGCGGCATCGTCGAGCGTGACGTAATCGACGCGGACGCCCTCATCCTGCAGGCCTTGCGCGAAGTGGCGCATCGCCGAGAGGATCAGCGCGATCTTCTGCTTGTGGTGGCCGACATAGGAGGTCTCTTCCGCCACCTCCACCATCAGCACCGTGTCATTCGCCGGGTCGAGCCCATCCAGCGCCGACAGCGAGCGGCTGAGCTGGTCGCCCAGGATGAAGCGCAGCGCGCCCATCAGCCCTTGCTGCGCAGCGACGAGCGGCCGCCATCGACCCCGATGATCTGGCCGGTGATCCAGGACGCCTCCTGCGACACGAGCAGCGCCGCCAGCGGCGCGATGTCGTCGGGCTCGCCCAGCCGCTGCAGCGGATGCAGGTCCGCAATCGCCCTGGCCATCGCCTCGTTGCCGGTCAGCGCCTTCGCGAGCGGCGTTCTGGTCAGCGAGGGCGCGATGCAGTTGACCCTGATTTTCGGGGCAAGCTCCGCCGCCAGCGCCAGCGTCAGCCCTTCGACCGCACCCTTGGCCATGGCGACGGAGGCGTGAGCTGCAAAGCCCTGGGAGACGGCGACAGTGGAAAACAGCACGACGCCGGCCGTGCCGTCCGCCTGTTTGAGCGCCGGCAGCGCCGCTTGAATCGCTTTTGCAGCGCCCAGCGCGTTGATGCTGAAATCCTGCAGGAAATCGGCATCGCCCAAGCGGGCTATCGGCTTCAGATTGATGGTGCCGACAGCATAGACGAGGCCGGCCAGCGCACCGCCGCCGGCCGCGGCCTCCGTAGCCCGCGCGAACATCGTATCGTCGGCGACGTCGCCGGCGGTGAAGCCGGCGTCCAGTTCACCGGCGATGGTCTCCAGCTTGCCGGCATCACGACCGGCGAGATGAAGTGCGTGGCCGCGCGCCTTCAGCGCCCGCGCCGTCGCGGCCCCGATGCCGCCGCTGCCGCCATAGATCAAAACCGTTCCGGCCATTCACCGACGCCTTTTCAGCCCTATCTGCGGGCCTGGCGCCCGCCAGCACGAAGCTAGGGCGGCCGTGGCGAAGGGCGAGGCTTCCGATGGGCAAGATGGTGCGAAAGGGCGATCTGCCAAAGAAGGCCTGCCTGCACTGCGCCCGGCCCTTCGCCTGGCGCAAGAAATGGGAGCGGGTCTGGGACGAGGTGAAATACTGCTCCGAGCGGTGCCGGCGGGAGGCGAAGGCTTAAACTTTCAGACCTGCAGAGCGGACACGATATCGGTCAGCGCAAAATCGTTCCCGACAAAGAGCAGCGGGCAGCTATGACGTTTGGCGACCGCATAGGCGAAACAATCGCCAAAATTCAGGCTGGCGGGATGAACGCCGCGCCCCCACTCTGCATGCGCCGCTGCGGTGCGGCGCGCTTCAGGTTCATCCACGACGACGATCGTCATCGCCAGACGCTGCAGCAATGCATCGAGCGCGACCGCCATGTGGCGGCGCTCCGCCACCAGCGCGGCTTCCGCAAGAGTGCCCGCCGAGATCAGGATCCGAGGGGCCGATACCAGCACCGCCTCGCAAGCTGGGCCCCATTGTTCACGGAGCAGAATTGCCAGCAGCGCCGACGTATCGACGACGATCACCGGGGCAGGCCCTCTTCATCATAGAGAAAATCCTGGCTGCGGGCAGCATCGGGCCCTAGGAACGCCTCGGGCGGGACCAGCCGTTTGGCCTCCTCGATGATCTGGCGTTTCTCCGATGGCGACAGCTGTCGAGCAAACGGAGCCAAACGCGCAACGGGGACACCGTGGCGCGTCAGCACCACGTCCTCCCCGGCCTGAGCACGCCTGACGAGTTCCGTAAGTTGCGCCTTTGCTTCGCTGACAGGCACGTTCATCGCGTCCTCCATCGCGTTATGCGTCTCGAATTTTAGACCTATCTATGGTCCAATTCAACGCCCGCCCGTCAACGCCTTCAACGCCTCGGGCGTATCGACATCGAGCGCGATCGCCGGATCGTCCAACGGAACCTCGATGATCGCGTCACCCGCCTCATCGAGCAGCCGCCTTGCACCTTGGTCGCCCGACAGGCCGCCTACCGCCGCAAAGAGTCCCCGCGCCAGCAGCACCGGATTGCCGCGCTGTCCAAACAGCATCGGCACGACGGCGAGCGCCTCGCCCTGCTCGGCAAAAACCTGAGCAAGTCGGTCGATCACGCCAGCCGTGACGTTCGGCATATCGCCGAGCGAGACCACGACGCCCGGCGTTCCCGGCGGCAACGCCGCAAGCCCAGCTTTGACCGAGCCTGCAAGACCAGCAGCGAAATCGCGGTTATGGACGAAGCTCACGTCCAGCCCCGCCAGCGCGGCCTCGACCTCCACGCGCTGGTGCCCCGTCACCACGATCACCGGCGCCGCGCGCGAGGCGAGTTGCGCCTCGACGGCATGACGGACCATCGGCTTGCCGCGCACCGGCTGCAGCAGCTTGTTGTCAGGTCCCATCCGGGTCGAGCGGCCGGCGGCCAGAACGAGGCCGGCGACGGGCGCGGCCTCCAGCCGCTCGGGCGCGCGCGGCTGCGGCCGCGAGACGATCTCCATCAGGAGGCCGCCGACGCCCATCGCCTGGATGTCGGCGCGGCTGACTGGCATGCCGGCGAGGCAGCGCTGCAGCACCCAGTCGAAGCCGTTCTCCTTGGGCGAACGGGCGCAGCCCGGCGCGCCGATCACCGGCTTGCCGCCAAGCTCGCCGATCAGCAGCAGGTTGCCCGGATCGACCGGCATGCCGAGATGCTCGATCCGCCCGCCAGCCTCCAGCAACGCCTGCGGGATTACGTCGCGCCGGTCGGTGATGGCCGACGCCCCGAAGACCACGACGATGTCGGCCGGGCCTTTCGTCATCGCCGCGATCGCCTCGGCCAGCGGCGCGCTGTCATGCGGCACGCGCCGGTCGGCCGAGAGCGCGGCCCCGGCAGGAACCAGCCGCTCGGCCATGACCCGCAGCGTCTTGTCGATGACGGAGGGTTTCAGGCCGGGCAGCAGCGTCGAGATGACGCCGACCGACATCGGCCTGTAGGCAGCCACCGAGATCGGAGCCGCGCCCGACACGGTTTCCAGCGCCGTCCCGACCAGCGCCTCGGGCAGGCCATAGGGAATGATCTTGACGGTTCCGACCATCTCGCCGGCCACCACCGCCTTCATCGCCGGCAGCGTCGCGACCGTGATCGCCTCGTCGATCCGGTTGAGCGCGTCGATCGCGGCGACGTCCAGCCTCAGCACGCCCGCAGCCTGCGCGAACAGGTTGACGCGGCCGGTAAAGGCCTTTTCCACCGTGACGCCCTGCCCTGCCAGCGCGGTCGCCAGCCGCGTCGCCGCCGCGTTCTCGTCGATGTCGCCCGGCTCGAACCGCACCGCCACGAGTTCGGTGACGCCGGCCGCGCTTAATCTCGTAACGTCGGCGGCGGTGATGGTCGCGCCCTTGCGGATGACGAGGTCGCCGGCGCGGATGCTGTGGGCGGCGACGCAGCCTTGCGCCTCGGCAATCGTGACGGGGCCGAACTTCATCGCGGGGGAGTCATGCCGCCGGCCGGCGCGGGCCGCGCAGGGTCGCGACGATCTCGCCCAGGATCGACAGCGCGATCTCGGCAGGCGAAACCGCGCCGATGTCGAGCCCGATCGGCGCATGGATGCGGTCGATCGCGGCCTCGCCGAAGCCGGCGGCGGCCAGCCGCTCGACACGTTTTCCATGCGTCTTCCGGCTGCCCAGCGCGCCGACATAGAAGCAGTCCGAGCGCAGGGTCGCCTCCAGCGCCGGATCGTCGATCTTGGGATCATGCGTCAGCGCCACGAAGGCGGTGTAGGCGTCGAGGCCGAGGCTCGCCAGCGCGGCATCGGGCCACTCCGTCAACAGCGTCACATCCGGAAAGCGCTCCGGCGTGGCGAAGGCCGTGCGCGGATCGATGATGACGAGGTCGAGATCGAGCAGCCTCGCCATCGGCGCCATGGCCTGCGAGATATGGACCGCGCCGGTGACCACGATGCGCGGATGCGGCGCCTGGACGGTGAGGAAATACGGCTCGCCCTCGGCTTCGACGAGCGCGCTCTTGCCCATCCGCAACTGCCTGTCGAGCAGGGCCGCCAACGGGTCGGCGGCGATGTCGCTGGCCGTGACCAGCCGCTGCGCGCCACCATCCATCGCAGTGACCAGGACCGCCGGCCGGCGGGCGGCGCGCTCGGCGTTCAGCGCCGCGAGGGTGGCGATGTCCATGCGCTCAACCCTTGTCCGTCGCCAGCTTGACGCCGAGCCCGATCATCAGCGAGCCGCCGAGCCAGCGCCCGAAGGCGAAGCCGGCCTTGGTCTGCTTCATCCGGCTGATCACCGCCGATGCGCCGAGGACCGTGACGAAATCGGCCGAGGAGAAGGCGAAATTGACGATGGTGCCGAGGATCAGGAACTGCACCCAGACCGGCAGCGACGCCGACGGATCGACGAATTGCGGCAGCAGCGCGATGAAGAACAGCGCCACCTTCGGGTTGAGTATCTCGACGATGAACGAGTCGGTCAGCGCGCGCTTGACCGTCTTGGGCGGCACGACCGGCCCGTCCGCCTGCGCGAGCTTCGTCCGGATCATGCCGATGCCGAGCCAGACCAGATAGAGCGCGCCGAGCAGCTTCACCGCGACATAGAGCTCCGGCACATGCTTGAACACGGCCGAGAGCCCGAAGGCTGCGGCCGCGACATGGACATAGCAGCCGAGATGAATGCCGAGCATCGCCATGAAGCCGGCCCGCCGTCCATGGGCGATCGTCTGCGCCGCCGTATAAAGCAGCGCCGGACCGGGAAAATAGGCGACGAGCAGCGTCAGCGTCGCGAAGGCGAGAAGCGTTTCCCAGGAGGCCATCAGTTGTTTTCCTCAGGCCGGACCGGTTCGACATAGACTTTGATCCGCCCGCCGCAGGACAGCCCGACCTTCCAGGCGGTGTCGTCGGCGACGCCGAATTCCAGCATGCGCGGCTGTCCGTCGCCGATGACCTCGGCCGCTTCCTCGACGACCGCGCCCTCGACGCAGCCGCCCGAGACCGAGCCCTGGAAATTGCCCTCCGCATCGATGACGAGATGCGAGCCGACCGGTCGCGGCGCCGAGCCCCAGGTCTCGACCACGGTGGCGAGCGCGACGCCACGGCCGGCGCGCGTCCAGGCTTCGGCAGTGGCAAGGATGTCGGTGTCGGTGGAGATCATCGCTTTATGCTCCCTGGCCTTCTTCGAGCGCCCTCTCCGTCATGCTCGCCCTTGTGGCGAGCATCCACGTCTTCGTCTTAGCGCTCGACGCGGGAAGACGTGGATGGTCGGGACAAGCCCGACCATGACGGCAACGGAAACGGCTTTTCCCGCCCGTCAACATCATGCCTCAGCCCGCCTTCTTCAACCACTGTCGCGGATCGCTTTTCCGGTCTGCGTCAGGCGCGAGCGCGGCGCAGAGATCGGCCATGGCGGCGAGGTTGTGGATCGGCCGGAACGAATCGACATGGGGCAGCATCGCGCGGATGCCGCTGGCGCGCGCCTCAAAGGCGTCGAAACGCAACAACGGATTGAGCCAGACCAGTTGCCGGCAGGAGCGGTGCAGCCGGTCCATCTCGAAGGCGAGTTCCCCGTCGAGATGGCGCTCCAGCCCGTCGGTGAAGAGCAGCACGACCGCGCCGCCCGTCAGCACGCGCCGCGACCAGACGCGGTTAAACGTATGCAGCGCCGTCGCGATGCGCGTGCCGCCCTCCCAGTCGGGCGCGGCGCGGCCCGCCAGCGCGAGCGCCTCGTCGGGGTCGCGCGCGCGCAGGGACCGCGTGATGTTGGTCAGCCGCGTGCCGAAGACGAAGGAGTGAACGCGCCGGCGGTTCTCGGTGACGGCATGCAGGAAATGGAGGAAGATGCGCGAATACTCCGCCATCGAGCCCGAGATATCGACCAGCGCCACGACCGGCGGATGCACCTGCGCGCGCTCGCGGAAGGCGAGTTCGATGGACGCCCCGCCGCCGCGCAGCGACTGCCGGAAGGTGCGGCGCGGATCGATCTTCAGCCCGCGATGCGTCGGCTGGAAGCGCCGCGTCGGCACGGTGTCGTCGGGCAGACGCAAGCCCGCGATGAGCTGCTTGGCGCGGGCGATTTCCGTCGCGCTCATCTGGGCGAAGTCGCGCGATTTCAGCGTCTCGGTATCCGACAGCGTCATGCGCGCCGAAAGCTCGGTCAATTCGGCCGGCGGCCGCTCGTCTTCGTCTTTGGGCGGCGCGAAGGCCTCGGCGACGCGCAGCGCCCCGGCCTCGGCCTTCTCCGGCTTGCTGTCGGCGCCGGGCGAGACCGGCGACATCTGCGCCATCAGCTTCTCGATCAGCGCCCGTCTGCGCCAGAACAGGCGAAAAGCCTGATCGTAGACGACGCTGTCCTCGTGCTTCTTCACGAAGATCGCATGCAGCGCCCAATAGACGTCCTCGCGCGCGCCGAGCGCGCCGTCAGCTAACGCCTCGACCGCTTCCACGACGGCTCCCGGCCCGACAGGCACGCCGGCGATCCGCAGCGCGCGGGCAAAATAGGCGACGTTCTCGGGGAGCCGGCGGCTCATTGTCAGCCCGGCCCCGTCTCCGTCATGAACACCTTCTGCGCGATCACCCATTTACTCTCCACCTTCAGGAAGGAGAGCAGGTCGGTGAAGTAGCGCGGCGGCATCTGGCATTTGACCTTGACCAGCGCCAGCGTCGGCCCGACGAGGTCGATGGTCAGGATGTGGTCGGCCCGCGCCATGCCCGCGGCTTTGGGCGAGGGCCGGTTGCGCACCGCCTCGAACCATTCCTCGCGCGGCACGATCTTGATGTGTCCATCCTCCTGCGCAGAGGTCAGCGCGCTGGTCGGATGGAAGACCTGTTCGAGCTTGCCGACATCGCCCTCGTAGAGACCGTTGAGATAGGTCCAGGTCGCGGCCTCGATCGCCTTGATGTCGCTGTTCATGGGCGTCCTTTCGCGGCGTTATGGTTCAGGCTATGGTAGGCAATCTAGCAGGGCGGCTTCGGTGAGCCTACGTTTTGAATGGGATCAAGCGAAAGCGGACAGCAACTTCCGCAAGCACCGCGTCAGCTTCGAGACCGCCACGCTCGTCTTCGATGACCCGTTCGTAATGACCGAGCAGGACAGGATCGAGAACGGCGAATATCGCTGGCAGAGTACCGGCCAGATAGCAGGCGCATTGCTCCTCGTTGTCGCGCATGTTTACCGCGACGATGGCGATGCGGAGGTTATCCGGATCATCTCGGCCCGACGCGCGGAAAAGAGGGAAAGACGTCGCTATGAGCAGGCTCGTTCGATATGAGTGGGGTCCGAATGGACCCCCGCCGCTGACCGAGGCGCAAAAGGCGGAGATCGAGGCCTTGAAGCGCATGCCCGACAGCGAGATCGACTTCTCCGACATCCCTCCCCTGGATGAAAAGTTTTGGGCAAACGCCGTGCGCAATCCGAACATTGCGCGCGCGCGGAAAGCCGCCAAGAAGGCCGGGTGAGGAGGCCAGGGGTCCGTTCGTTACCGCCTCGCTCGTCACCGCCCCGCCTCGTTCTTCACCTGATCCAGCAGTTCCTTCACCTTGGAGCCCTGCATCGCCTGGATGTCGTCCTGGTACTTCAGCAGCGCGCCCAGCGTATCGGACACCAGCGCCGGATCGAGCGCCACCGCGTCGAGTTCGACCAGCGCGCTCGCCCAGTCCAGCGTCTCGGCGACACCGGGCGCCTTGAACAGCTCCTCCTTGCGGATCGCCTGCACGAAGGCGACGACCTGTTTCGCGAGTTTTGCCGGCGCCTGCGGCGCGCGCGCCTTAAGGATGGCGAGTTCGCGTGCTGCGTCGGGATAGCCGACCCAGTGATAGAGGCAGCGCCGCTTCAGCGCGTCGTGGATCTCGCGTGTCCGGTTCGAGGTCAGGATCACGATCGGCGGCGCGGCGGCCCTGATCGTGCCCAGTTCCGGGATCGTCACCTGCGAATCCGCCAGAACCTCGAGCAGAAACGCCTCGAACGCCTCGTCGGTGCGGTCGAGCTCGTCGATCAGCAGGATCGGCGGTCCGCCAGCTTGCGGCTCCAGCGCCTGCAGCAGTGGCCGCTTGACCAGATATTTCTCCGAGAAGATGTCGGCTTCGAGCTTGTCGCGGTCGCCAGTCGCGCCGCCGGCCTCGGCCAGTCTGATTGCCATCATCTGCCCGGCATAGTTCCACTCGTAGACGGCCGAGGCGAGATCGAGCCCCTCATAGCATTGCAGCCGGATCAGCTTTCTGCCGAGCGCTGTGGCGAGCGTCTTGGCGATCTCGGTCTTGCCGGTGCCGGCCTCGCCCTCCAGCAGCAGCGGCCGCTTCATCCGCAAGGCGAGGAACAGCACGGTCGCGAGCGAGCGGTCGGCGACGTAGCCTTGCGACTGGAGGAGGGTCAGCGTGGCGTCGATGGAGGTGGGAAGAGACTGGGGCAAGGAAACACCCATATTCCAGGTCAACAAACTCCTCAGCCCTCATCCTGAGGAGCGAGCCCAGAGGGCTCGCGTCTCGAAGGGTGCTCCAGATGGCGGTCCTTGCGAACTGGAGCATCCTTCGAGACGCGGCCCCCGGCCGCTCCTCAGGATGAGGGCTGAGAGATATCGATGGGCAGAAGAGCAACAGCGATTTGTCGATCGCCCTACTTCCCCACCGCCCGCGCCACCGCCTCCTTCGCCATCACGCCGATCAGATGGGCGCGATACTCCGCATCCGCATGCATGTCGGCATTGATGCCCTTGGCCGAGGCCTTCACCCCGTCGAGCGACTTCGGCGCGAAGCGGGCCTTCAGCGCCGCCTCCCCTTCCGGCCAGCGGAAGACGCCACCCTCGCCCGCGCCGGTGACCGCGACGCGGACATCCGAGCCGCGCTTGGCCACGAACACGCCGACCAGCGCATAGCGCGAGGCCGGGTTGCGGAATTTGGCGTAAGCCGCTTTTGACGCGACCGGGAAGGCGATCTTCGTGACGATCTCGCCTTCATCCAGCGCCGTCTCGTAAAGCCCGGTGAAAAAGGCGTCCGCCTCGATCTTGCGCCTGTTGGTGACGATCGTCGCGCCCAGCGCCAGGCAGGCTGCGGGATAGTCGGCCGCCGGGTCGTTGTTGGCGACGGAGCCGCCGATCGTGCCGCGATGGCGAACATGCGGGTCGCCGATATGCGAGGCGAGCCAGGCCAGTCCCGGAATCGCCTCCTGCACGACCGGCGAGGCCGCGACCTCGGCATGGGTCGACATCGCGCCGATGACGAGGTTGCGGCCCTTGCGCTCGATGCCCTTGAGATCGGGGCAAGCGCGAAGATCGACGAGATGCGCCGGCGAGGCGAGCCGCTGCTTCATGGTCGGCAGAAGGGTGTGCCCCCCGGCGAGCAGTTTTGCGTCCTCCTTCTTGGCGAGGAGGCCGGCGGCCTGACGGGCGGTGGCGGGGCGGTGATAGGCGAAAGCGTACATGGGGTGTCTCCTTGGAACTGGGGCAGTCGGCAATCGGCAATCGGCAGTCGGGAAACAGGACTGCGGCAGCTCACGACTGCCGACTGCCTATTGCCGACTTCCCACCTCTCACTCCGCCGCTTGCCTCCGAACGGTCTTCTGCGCCGCGCGCCACACCGCCATCGGCGTCGCCGGCATGGCGATGTCCTCATGGCCGAGCGCGTCGGTGATGGCGTTGATCACGGCGGGAGGCGAGGCGATCGCGCCGGCCTCGCCGCAGCCCTTGATGCCGAGGGGATTGGACGGGCATGGCGTCACCGTCATGCCGACCTCGAAGGACGGCAGATCGTCGGCGCGCGGCATGCAGTAGTCCATGAAGCTCGCCGTCACGAGCTGCCCGTCGGCGTTGTATTTCGCCCCTTCCAGCAGCGCCTGGCCGACGCCCTGGGCGATGCCGCCATGGACCTGGCCCTCGACGATCATCGGATTGATGACGTTGCCGAAATCGTCGACCGCCGCCCAGCGCTCGATCGTCGTCCTGCCGGTCTCGGGGTCGATCTCGAGTTCGCAGATATGGACGCCGGCCGGGAAGGTGAAATTGGTCGGGTCGTAGAACGCGCCCTCCTTCAGGCCGGGCTCGAGGTCCTGCCCGTTGAACTTGTGCGCGACATAGGCCTGCAGCGCGCATGAGCCGAAATCGAGTTTCTTGTCGGTGCCCTTCACGGTGAAGTGGCCGTCCGCGAAGTCGATATCGGCCTCGTCGGCCTCCAGCACATAGGCGGCGACCTTCTTGCCCTTGGCGATGACCTTCTCCAGCGCCTTGAAGATCGCCGACATGCCGACAGCGCCCGAGCGCGAGCCATAGGTGCCCATGCCCATCTGCACCTTGTCGGTGTCGCCATGGACGATCGAGACGTTCTCGATCGGGATGCCGAGCGTGCCGGAGACGAGTTGCGCGAAGGTCGTCTCATGGCCCTGTCCGTGGCTGTGCGAGCCGGTCAGAACCTCGACCGTGCCGACGGGATTGACCCTCACCTCTGCCGATTCCCAAAGTCCCACGCCCGCGCCGAGCGAACCGACGGCGGCCGAGGGCGCGATGCCGCAAGCCTCGATGTAGGAGGAGAAGCCGATGCCGCGCAGCTTACCGTTGCGCGCGGAGTCGCGCTTGCGCTTGCCGAGCCCCTTGTAGTCGATGATCTCCAGCGCCTTCTTCATCGACGCGCCGTAATTGCCGGCGTCGTACATCATGATGACCGGCGTCTGGTGCGGGAACTTCTTGATGTAGTTCTGAATCCGGAATTTCGCCGGGTCCTTGCCGAGCTCGCGCGCCGCGACCTCGACCAGCCGCTCGACCACGAAGGTCGCCTCCGGCCGGCCCGCGCCGCGATAGGCGTCGACCGGGGCGGTGTTGGTGTAGACCGCGTCGACCTCGGCATAGATCGCCGGGATGTCGTACTGCCCCGAGAGCAGCGGCGCGTAGAGATAGGTCGGCACCGAGGACGAGAAGGTCGAGAGATAGGCCCCTAGATTGGCCGTGGTCTTGACCCTGAGCGCGGTGATCCTGCCGTCGCCGTCTGTCGCAAGCTCCGCATGGGTGACATGGTCGCGCCCATGCGCGTCCGACAGGAAGGCCTCGGTGCGGTCGGAGGTCCATTTGACCGGCCGGCCGACTTTCTTCGCCGCCCAGACGCAGACCGTCTCCTCGGCATAGATGAAGATTTTCGAGCCGAAACCGCCGCCGACATCGGGCGCGATCACGCGCAGCTTGTTCTCCGGCGCGATGCCGATGAAGGCCGAGAGCACGAGGCGGGCGACATGCGGGTTCTGGCTCGTGGTGTACAGCGTGAACGCCCCCTCGCCCTGGTCGTAATCGCCCACCGCCGCGCGCGGCTCCATCGGATTGGGCACCAGCCGGTTGTTGACGATGTCGAGCTTTGTGACATGCCTGGCGGCCTTGAAGGCGGCCTCGGTCTCGGCCTTGTTGCCGAGATGCCAGTTGAACACCGTGTTGTCGGGCGCTTCCGCATGGACGACGGTCTTGGCGCCGGCGGCGCTGGCGGTGTCGACCACGGCCGGCAGCACGCCGTAATCCACGACGATCGCCTCCGAGGCGTCGCGCGCCTCGGCAAGAGTCTCGGCGACGATGACGCAGACATGGTCGCCGACATAGCGGACTTTGCCCTGCGCCAGCGCCGGATGAGCGCCGGCCCGCATCGGCGAACCGTCCTTGTTGTGGATCATCCAGCCGCAGATCAGCCCGCCGACCTTGTCGGCGGCAAGATCGTCGCCGGTGAAGATGCCGAGCACGCCGGGCATGGCGGCCGCAGTTTTGGTATCGATCGATTTGATCGTCGCATGCGCGTGCGGCGAGCGCAGGAACCAGGCATGCGCCTGGCCCGGCCGGTTGATGTCGTCGGTGTAGCGGCCCTGGCCGGTGATGTAGCGGTGGTCTTCCTTGCGGCGAACCGATGCGCCGATACCCGTTGCGGACATGATTTCCTCCTCGCGGCGCGCCTCTGTCGGGCGCGTCCTGACCTGAGAAAAAGCCCGCGCGGGATAGCGCGGGCTGGAACGCGTTTATTCGGCCGCCCGGCGCGGCGCTTCCTTGTTCGCCATGCCATGGCCGCCCATGGCCTCGGCTCCGGCGGCGATCGCCTTGACGATGTTGTGATAGCCCGTGCAGCGGCAGATGTTGCCGTCGAGGTCCTCGCGGATGGTCTTCTCGTCGAGCGCGTGGCCGCGCCGGTTCACCATGTCCACGGCGGCCATGATCATGCCGGGCGTGCAGTAGCCGCATTGCAGTCCGTGATGCTCGCGAAACGCCTCCTGCATCGGATGCAGCGCGCCGTTCGTCGCCAGCCCCTCGATCGTCGTGACGTCCGCGCCGTCCAGAGACACGGCCAGCGCGGTGCAGGACTTCACCGCCACGCCATCGACATGCACGACGCAGGCCCCGCACTGGCTGGTGTCGCAGCCGACATGCGTGCCGGTCAGGCGCAGGTTTTCGCGCAGGAATTGCACCAGCAGCGTGCGCGGATCGACGGCGGCGGTGACGGCTTTGCCGTTCACCGTCATGGAAACGGTGGCCATGGGCATTCCTCCTGAAACCCGGGTCTCGCGCCCGGCTTTGAGACTGATACGTCGGCCGTTGCGCCCTGGAATCCTGCGTGTCGCATGGTCGCGCACCGCAAGGCAGCTTTTCCTTGGAACAGCTCAAAACCGAATGTGGACCGCGATATTTCCGCGGTCAAGCGGGTCAGGGTCCGGAACGAGGGCGGGTTTGGTCACGTTTTTGCGCCAAAACGCCCGGCCTGCCCCGGCGTCGACAAAAGGCCTGGGCCTGCCGGGCCGTTACGCGCCGAAAGCCTTGCGTTTGCGAATTCTTAACAGCGGGCTCGCAAGCTGCCATCGCTACGGCATCCAGACGCCGTCGCGAACGCGGACCACGCAGTGT
>JAESGM010000838.1_pt1 | contig 14022 bp, 2 predicted proteins | sample 9269721 | NCBI WGS metagenome assembly JAESGM01 (sample SAMN15720920, study PRJNA650825) | algae metagenome | isolation source: Komarekiella atlantica HA4396-MV6 and co-occurring heterotrophs from... | place: USA: Theobald House, Kauai, HI | collected 2009-07-29 | reverse complement strand
AGTTCGTCGTTCCCGGCTCCGCCGATGAGCACGTCGTCGCCGGCTCCGCCCTCGATGCAATCCTCGCCGGCCTCGCCCAGCAGGGTGTCGTCACCCTCGCCGCCCTTGACGCGGTCGTTGCCGGCGCCCGCCAGAACCACGTCGTTGCCGGAACCCGCATCGACATCGTCGTCGCCGTCGCCGGCCAGCACGGTGTCTCGCCCGGCTCCGGCATCGATCACGTCGTTGCCGGTCCCGCCGTCGATCAGGTCGTCGCCGTCGCCGCCGATCAGGCGGTCCTGGCCTGCGCCGCCGACCAGTTCGTCGCGGCCCTCGCCGCCGTCGAGCCAGTCGTCGCCGTCGCCGCCGACCAGGCGGTCGTCGCCCGCCTCGCCGAAGACGGCGTCGTCGCCGCCGCCGGCATCGACCACGTCGTCGCCGCCGCCGGCCCGGACCAAGTCGTCGCCCGAGCCGAGCGCGACCGTGTCGACGCCGTCGCCGCCGATCACGACGTTGGCGTCATTGCCGGCGATGACGCTGTTGCGGCCATTGCCGGTCAGGATGGTGTTGCGACCGGTTCCGCCGTCGATGCTGTCGTCGCCATCGCCGCCATCGACGATGTCGTCGCCGTCGCCGGCCAGGATGACGTCGCCGCCATCGCCGCCGACGATCTCGTCGTCGCCGTCGCCGCCGACCAGGCGATCGTGACCTGCGCCGCCATCCAGCCGATCATTGCCGGCTCCGCCGTCGAGCAGGTCGTTCCCCGCGCCGCCGGTGAGCCAGTCGTCGCCCGCTTCGCCATAGATCGCATCGTCGCCCTCTTCGCCATGGAGTTGGTCGTTGCCGGCCCCGCCGCGGATGGTGTCGTTTCCGGCGCCGCCGAAGACGATGTCGTTGCCGGCCCCGGCATTGATCGTGTCGTTGCCGGCCCCGCCATGGATGACGTCGTCGCCGGCGCCGGCATGGATGATGTCGCGGCCGCCGCGGCCCTCGATCAGGTCGTCGCCGTCCAGACCCTCGATCAGGTCGTTGCACTCGCTGCCGATCAGCACGTCGTCTTCGGGCGTGCCGATCAGCGGGAGGAACTCGACGACGTCGAAGGTCGCGCTCTGGGCGACGAAGGCCTGGCCGTCGCCGATCTCGTAGGTCAGCGTGACCTGTCCGAAATAGCCGGCCTGCGGCTGGTAGAGCCAGCCTTCGGCGGTCTGCGTCAGCGTGCCGTGGGAGACGGTGAGATTGCGGGGCGCGAGCGTGTCGCCATCGGCGTCGCTGGCGCCCGCCAGCAGCATCAGGGCGGTGAGCAGGGAGGCCTGGCACGGGCCGATATCGGCCAGGCGCAGGGCGCCGGCGACGCGAGGCGCGCGGTTCTGCTGCGGCGCGGGCGGAGTGGGCGCATCGTCATCCTCGGGGCCGGGCAGGTCCGGCAGGGGTGCGATCGGCTCGACCGGCCGCAGCGGCAGGGTGAAGGCGGCCGTGATGAAGGTCTCGCCGATACCGGCACCGGCCGAACCGCCGCCGCCGGCCGAGGACGCGCCCGATGCCGGCGTCAGCGATCCGCCCGCCGCCCCGCCGGCGAAGAACCGGCCATTGTCGTTGCTGGCGTCCTCGCCGAAGGCCGGGGGCGGCCTGATCGCGGCCGTCACGGGAAGGGGGATCTGCGCGAAATCGAAGGCGGGCGAATCGATGCCCAGAAAATCGCCGATCCCCGGAACGGCCGGGCCGGGCTGCCCCGAACCGATCGGACGGTCGTTCTCGCGGCTGATCGAGCCGGTCTCGTCCTCGGGCTCGACGACGGCAGGCGGCGTCGGAACCTCCTCCTCCTGCGGCTGCGCGGTCGCGGCCAGCGCCTCGCCCTGGGCTTGCGCCTCCTTGTCCACCTCCGGCGGCGTGGCCGCCTCGCTCTTGCCGACGAGGCTCTGCACATAGGCGATCGCGGTCGCCATGATGGCGAGCAGCAGCCCGGGCCCACGCATCGACAAAGGCTGGTCGGTCTCGCTCCTGGCGATCACCTCGGCAGGAGAATGCGGCGTATCGGCCGATCGCCGCGCGGCCTTGACATCGATCATGCCGACACCCGTTCCGCTTCGAACCGCGCTCCCAGCGGAGAGGCCTTGGGCAGGCCCGGCATCGGCCTGGCCGGTTCCGGCTGGGCCGCGCCCGCGGAGGGCTTGATGATCTGATCCTTCGGGCCGAAAGCCGCGAGCTTGCCGGCCTGGATCACCCCGACGAAATCGACGGCGGCGAGCGCGCTCGGCCGGTGGGCGACGATGATGACGATCGCGCCGCGCGCCTTGAGCTGCTCGATGGCCCGCGTCAGGGCGGCCTCGCCCTCGCCGTCGAGATTGGAGTTGGGCTCGTCCATGATGACGAGGAAGGGATTGCCGTAGAGCGTCCGCGCCAGACCGATACGCTGGCGCTGGCCAGCCGAGATCGCCATGCCCTGGGGCCCGAGCGGCGTGCGATAGCCGGCCGGCAGCCGAACGATGAGATCGTGGATGCCCGCCGCCTCGGCCGCGGCGATGACGCCGCTCGAATCGTCGTACTCGGCCAAACGGGAGATGTTCTCCTCGACGGTCGCGTCGAGCAGGCCGACCTCCTGGGGCAGGTAGCCGACCGCGCGGCCGAGATCCTCCTCGGGCCATTGTTCGAGCTCGGCGCCGTCGAGGCGGACCGAGCCGCGCAGCGTCGGCCAGATGCCGGTCAGCGCACGCACCAGCGTGGTCTTGCCGCCGCCGCTGGGGCCGATGATGCCGACCGCCTGGCCCGCCATCACGTCGAAGGAGACGTCGCTGAGCAGGACCTGGCCCGTGCCCGGCGCCGAGACGGTGATGCGGTCGACCTTCAGATAGCGGTGGGGGGCAGGCAGCCGCATCGGCTCGACCGCCTGGCTGAGCGCGACGACGGTCTCGCGCAGCCGGGCGAAGGCCTGGCGGGCGGCGACGAAGGGCCGCCAGTTGGCGATCGCCTGATCGACCGGGGCGAGCGCGCGCGAGGAGGCGACCGAGGCCGCGATGATCGCGCCCGCCGAGAGTTCGCCCTTGATGGTCAGGAAGGCGCCGAGCCCGAGCACGGCCGATTGCAGGATCATCCGCAGCACCTTCGAGAAGGCCCCGAAGGAGCCGACGAGGTCGCTGGCGCGCGACTGCATCTCGAGATGGGCCTCGTTGGCCTCGGCGAAGCGGCGCGTGGCGCGGCCGGCGAAGCCCATCGCCTTCAGCACCTCGGCGTTGCGGGCGTTGGACTCAGCGATCAGACTGCGGCCGATGGCCGACTGCCTGGCCTCGGTCGAGATGTTGCGGGCGAAGACCTCGCTGGCGATGGTGAGCAGCGTCAGGACGACCGCGCCCGCCAGCGTCAGCGCGCCGAGCCAGGGGTGGAGCAGATAGATGAACCCGATATAGATCGGGATCCAGGGCATGTCGAAGAGTGCGCCGGGCCCCTGCCCCGCCAGGAAGCCGCGCACCGTGTCGACGTCCCGGCCGCGCTCGATCGCCTCGGTGGTCGAGAATCCGAAGCGCGGCATGTCGATGGTGACGCGATGGGCGGTCGGGGCGATGTCGCGGTCGAAGCGGGCGCCGATTCTGAGCAGGATGCGCGAGCGCACCGCGTCAAAACCGCCCTGGAACAGGAACAGCACCAGAGCGATCACCGACAGGGCGATCAGGGTCTGGACGCTGCCGCTGCTCAGCGCGCGGTCGTAGACCTGCATCATGTAGAGCGAGCCGGTCAGGGCCAGCACGTTGATGAGGCAGGAGATCGCGATCAGATAGACGACGATGCCGCGCAGGTTCTGCGTGAGCCTGGCGGCGTCGCGCTTGCGGGCCTGGGCGAGGGTGTTGGCTGCCATGACGCGATTCCAGATCGAATGAGGACTGCGAAACGAGGCTCCACCCCGACCCGAAGGGCCGGGGTGGCCTTAAGCCCGAAGCATCAAAGGGCGATGTTGCCCGGGCTCAGCGTGTGGGTTCCCTTGAGGTTGATCTGGAAATCAGCCTCATCGTCGCCGTTCACATTGCCCGACACCACCGTGTAGGCGCCGTCGGCCCGGGTCTCGTAGGTCACCAGCAACTGCGCCGATGCGGTGAAGGCCGCGCCGCCGACGATGGTGAAGGCCTGGTTGCCGTCGACGCCGGCATTGGCGTCGATGCCGCTCAGGTCGAGACGGTCGCCCGGCTCGAAGTCGAGGATCGTGTCGCCATCGGCGGCCTCCACGCTGGTGAAGCGGAACACGTCGTCGCCGTCGCCGCCCTCCATCACGTTGACCGCCGCGCTCGCCGTGATCGTGTCGTCGCCGGAGCCGGTGGCGACGTTCTCGATTCCCCACAGCGTGTCGTTGCCGCTCTGGACGCTGACGGCGCTGCCGCGGCCGAGAAGGCCCGTGCCGAGATCGACCGTGATCGAGGCCGAGATCGCCGACATGTCGAGCGTGTCCACGCCGTTGCCGCCGCCGTCCAGGTCGTCGCCGTGATAGGTGTCGTCGCCGTCACCCACCGCCGCCACGATCAGGTCGTCGCCGGCGCCGCCGACCACGGTGTCGTTGCCGGCCCCGCCTTCGAGACGGTCGTCGCCCGCCTCGCCGAAGACACGGTCGTTGCCGGCTTCGCCATAGAGCGCGTCATTGCCCGCCCCGCCGAAGCCATGGTCGTCGCCGCCGCCCAGGAAGACGATGTCGGCGCCCTCTCCTGCATCGACGAAATCAGAGCCCTCGCCCGCCGAGACCGTGTCGTCGCCAGCCTCGCCGATCAGCACGTCGTCGCCGGCGAAGCCGATGATGTTGTCGGCCCCGGCCGTCCCGATCAGGACATCCGTGCCCGGCGTCCCGGTCCGCAAGCCGCCACCCGAGGGTGAAGCCGGCGGGGGGGTCGCAGTGTCGTCGTCGTCGCAGCCGCAATCATCGCCGTCGTCGTCATCATCATCGGCGTCGTCTTCATCATCGTCGTCGTCGTCGTCATCGGTGTCGTCATCGTCGTCGGTGTCGTCGTCCTCGTCATCATCATCGTCTTCGTCATTGTCATCGTCGTCGTCTTCATCGTCGCCGTCGTCGTTCCCGGCGTCGTCGTCCTCGTCCTCGTCCTCGTCGCCGTCGTTGTTGAAGATGCTGTCATCGTCATCGGCCGGTGCATTGGAGCCGTCGAGGTCGAAGACGTTCTCAGGCAACCCGGAGAGCCCCGTATTGCGCTCGATGATCTTGGCGAAGGTTATGTCGTTCTCGTCGGCAAACAACGAGTCGTCGAGTATCTCGAGATAGTAGAAGCGATCGCCGTGCTGCAGCCGGTCGAGCTGCTCGAGGAAGATGTAGCCGAAGGTCGAGCCGAGCTGGCCGGCCATCGGCTTTTCCAGAAGGCCGCCGACCCACAGATCCATCGTCCCGAACCCGTCCGGATAGGCCTGTTGCAGCTTGCCGAGCATGGTCGCGGAGATGTCGTTGCGCTGCGCGAAGTCGGCCCAACCCGAATAGGGCCGCAAGGCGCTGAGGCCGGTCTGCTCGTAAAGCTGCGAACGGACCTCGTTGAACGGGGCGATGCCCATGTCGCGCCCGCGGAAGATGTTGAGCGCGGCGAGGTCGAGCGGCCGTCCTACGAGCTGATTGCGCAGCGCATTGACCACGTCTTCGTCGATCGCCTGGTGCTGAACCTGAACCGAGCCGCCGATCAGGGCGTCGATTCCCAGTGCCGACACCTGATTCGGGCTGAGGAAGGCCTGCACCAGGGAGATCTCCTGGAGCTGCCCGTTTCCGTCGACATAGCTCACCGTCTCGTTGAGCATCGAGTGCCCGAAGCGATAGGCCGCCTGTGCGAACTCCACCGAGATCGAGGCGTCGACCGTCGGGTCATAGCCTTCGAAGCCATGTTCGTCGTCGCCATCGAAGCCGCCGGCCATCGCGGTGGCGAACTCGGTGAACACCACGCGCTGGTATTCGGCGACGTTCATCATGCGGGCCGCTTCGAAATATTCGGACTCGGTCCACGCGTTGTTGGTCTTGGCCTTGATCTCGTCGACCCAGAAGTTGTGATTGCGTTCCCAGATCGTGTGGATCGAGGTCAGCATCACGTTCTCGTTGGCCCGGCCATCGCCGGCGATGAAGTAATGGCCGATGGCGTCGAGATCGAGCTGCGGCGGGTTGGTGCCGGGCACGAATGCCGGGATGAAGTCTATCAGCAGCGGCTGGCCGCTGCCGTCATAGTTCGAGATGTCCTCCGCGGTCAGTTCGCCGCCGCCGGTCATGACCCGGTAGTTGGCTCGGATATGATCGAGCGTCGGCAGGAGCGGATTGCCCGAGGCGTCGATGTCCCCGGCCAGCAGATAGGCGGTCTGCACCGGTTCGCCGTCGGCGCCGACTTCCCACCTGCGCAGCAGGTCGGTGATCGCGCTGTTGGAACCATAGGTCTGGTTCTGGTCGACATAGGGCGAGGCCTGGTTGACGTACTCGGCCGGAATCTCATCCCCGCTGTTGGGAATGCCGTCGGGGTCCACGCCCGTGCCCGGCACGATGTTCGAGCGAGGCGCGTTGACCGGCGTCGAGCCGACGTCGCCGATATAGACCGAACCCGGCTGGCCCTTTGCCACGAAATCGAGCCCGTGGTCGAAATACTGGCCGAAGAAGGTCAGCAGGCTCGTCCCGCCGAACGCATTGACGATGCTTTCCTCGATGCCGTCCCCGTCATTGTCCTGGTTGGACAGGATGTTGGAGATTTCGCGCGGCGTGAGCCCCGTCTGGCGGATGCCCGATGCGCCGTCCGTGTAGTAGGCGTCCGTCAGCCGGATGAACTGGCCCCCGGACGTGCCCCACTCGGGATTGTCGACATTGTTGCCGTAACCCGAGGAATCGCGGACCAGCCCGTCCTGCACCATGGCGAGGAGGTCTTCGAAATCCTCGTCGTCAAGATGCGTTCCGCCGGTCGCCGGACCATTCTGGAACTGCGGCACCACCGCCCCGGTGAAGGTGATGTCGTGGGTGCCGTTGCCGAAGGTCTGTGTGCCGTCGCCATTGTCCACCAGCGTGTAGCTGGCGATGTCCTGGCCGGGTGCGAGTTCGACCACGTCCTGGGGACGCAGCGTGCCGACGATCGTGTCGTTGCCGCCATTGGAGCGGAAGACGATGCGATGCGCCGAGGTGAGCGCCGAGATGTCGACGGTGTCGTTGCCGCTCTCGCCGTTGATCGTGATCGTGCTGAAGTTGAGGCTCGTCGGACCGAAGTTGCCGACGACCTGAACCGTGTCGCCGGCGGTGCCTCCCGTATTGAGGCCCCCGCCGTCGTTGGCGGTGACGTTCAGCGTGTTGACGACGATCTCCTCGATGTTGTCGAGTTCGGCGATGACGCTTTCGACACCGGCAACCGTCCGCGTCACCACGATTTCGGTCGTGGCGGCGAAGGTCGTGCCGAGGGACGCCGCGAGTGCGGAGGCGACCCCCGCGTTTGCAGCGCCGATCACCGCGTAGATGCGGAACGTTTCGGGGTCGGCTCCACCCGTCAGACTGTAGGTGTCGGCGCCCGTGCCTCCATCAATCCGATCGCGCCCGTCGGCGGCTGCCTGGTTGATGGTGTCGGCGCCGGCGCCGGCGTTGATGGTGTCGTTGCCGGCGCCGCCATTGATCGTGTCGTTGCCGCCATTGCCGTTCAGGATGTCATCGCCGGCATTTCCCGTGAGAACCTCTCCGAATAGGCCGCCATTCGCGATGTCGTTGCCTCCGGTTCCGTTGAAGCTGGCGCCGAAAAAGCCGTCCCAGTTGACGCCGACCGGCTGGGTCGGAGCCGAGAACACCGTCTCCAGAGTCCCCGCGCCATCGGTGAAGCTGACTGCCAGACGCAGCTGGAGTCCGGCCTGATCGCCAAACAAGTTCAGCAGGTTATCATCCGGCGTGAAGCTGATGCCCGTCGCGCCGGCGATGTTGGTCCAGGTCGTTCCGTTCGCCGAGGACTGCCACTGGTAGCTGAACGCGCCGAGGCCGTTCGCGTCGGCGATCGTGTTGCCGCTCAGCGTCACCGCCTGGCCTTCGGTCGGCGTGGTGTCGCTGAGCGTCACGGTCCCGGTCGCCGGGACGTTGCTGTCCACGACGACGGCGGTCGCCGTCGACGTGACCTGCTCGGGATTGCCGCGCCCGTCGATGAAATTCACGACGACGCGCAGTTGCTGTCCGACCTGCGCCTGCTGCGGGGTGAACGTCGCAGTCGTCGCTCCGGCGATGTTGGTCCAGGTCGTGCCGTTGACCGAGGATTGCCACTGGAACGAGAAAGTACCCAGGCCATTGGCGTCCGCGATCGTGCTGGTATCGGCGGTGAGGATCTGGCCTTCGTCGGGCGTGGTGTCGCTGATGACCGGCGCGCCGCTGGCCGGGACCGGAATCAGCTGGCCGATATCGAACAGTTCGCCGGCAAACCGCAACTGCTCGATGCCCCAGAGCAAGTCCTCGCCATCGGAAACCAGGTTGACGCCATCGGGGACGTTATCGACATCGAACCCGGTATGGGAGACGATTACGGAGCCGTCGGCGTTGCGGCTGATGGTATAGTTGTCGACATCGTCCCAATAGACGGCGGTGTCGAGATCAATGCCGATCGCGCCGGCGCCATGGTCGAGCACCTCGCGAACGATGTTGAGCTGCAGCGGGGTGATGATCCGCGCGATCATCAGTTCCGAGAGCGTCTTGCCGATCCAGGCTGAAGGAATGGCGAGATATTCCGGAGCGTCCGGATCGAGATCCGTCGCGCTGAAGGTGTGCTTGAGGCTGTCGATCGTGGCGAGCGGGCTCGTGCCCGACTCGCTCAGCGGGTCGTCGGCCCGGATGCTGATCCGCACATTGAGCCAGGCGTCGCCGTCGATGACGTCGTTGCCGCCGCGTCCCTCGATCGTGTCGTCGCCGCGGCCGCCTAGCAGGATGTTGCCGGCGTTGAACGCAATGCCTCCCTCGAAGCCGCTGGTGTCAGTGGGATTGGCGCCCGCGGCGCCCAGAACATCCCGCAGACCGATGATGCGTTCGACACCATCCTGGGTCAGCTCGTGATTGACCATGGTGCCTTCGGCGCCGGCGAGGTTCTCGCCCGGCAGGGGCGCGCCGGGGGCCGGGGCGGCCCGGTTGTCGCCCCACAGCCGGTCGTTGTTGACCCAGCCCGAGAGCGCCTCGACGGTGTCGAAGCGGTCGCGCAGGATATCTTCCTCGTCGGTGGTGAAGATCGGCTTGGTCAGGTCGGAATCGGCCGCCTCGGCGTTGCCCTTGTGGATCGCCCAGTCGAAGCCGAACATGCCCTCGTTGCGCATCACGCTCGCGCCCTGGACCATGATGTCGTCGCCGGATTCGGCGTCGAAATCATGCTCTTCCGAGCCGGCGAACATCACGTCGTGGCCGAGAATGGTCGAGTTGAAGAACAGCTCGGAGTTGTCGCCGGCCGTGGTGTCGAAGCCGCCGCCGCCCTCGATCCAGTCGTCGCCCTCGTTGCCCATGAGCATGTCGACGCCGTCGCCGCCGAGGATGAAGTCGTTGCCCTCGCCGCCGAAGACCTCGGTGTCGTCGACGCCGACGAAGATCACATCCTGGCCCGTGCCGCCCATGATGACGTCGAGGCCGTTGGAGTTGGCGATGACGTCGTTGCCGGAATCGCCCTTGAGGAAGTCGCCGGAGTCGCCGGAGTCGGTGATGATGTCGTCGCCCGCGCCGCCATTGACGAGGTCGACGCCCGCGCCGGATTCGATGCGGTCATTGCCGCCGTCGCCCCAGATGCCGTCATCGCCGAAATCGGTGATGATCGTGTCGTCATCGTTCGTGCCGCCGACGACGACGTGCTCGCCGCCGAAGGTGCGGAAGTAGTTCGTTTCCACGGCTGCCGTGCGCGGATCGTCGCGGACGACCTTGGTGAAGCCGAGCGCCTCCATGACCGGATAGTTGCCACCCGGATCGACGCCCTCAGCATCGCCGTTGTAGTCGTGCTGGTTGGCTGCGTTGACCTCGAAGACGTAATCGTAGGTCGCGAAGGAATCGACGCCGATATGGCGGGCGACGACGTCATCCGCCGTGCCGCGGATGCCGTCGGGGCCGGGCTGGGAAAGGTCCGTGTTCGCCATGATCATCTTGGCGAAGGAGTTCTGCTCCAGCTCGACGAGGAAGTTCAGGCCCTGGGTGCGGGTCAGGTAGTAGAACCGGTCGCCGTCCTGCAGCGCTTCCATCTGCGCCTCGAACACGGCGTTGAAGGTCGAGCCGAGGAAGCCGCCGAACGGCATCTTCTTCTCGGCCAGGCCGCCGATCCAGAGGTCGATGCTGTTGAGGCCGGTGTTCTCGGCCGTATAGGCGCCGGTGCTGTTGAGGAATGCGATGCGGTCCGCGTTGAACGCGGCCAGCGCAACGGGATCGCCCGCCAGCGCCGGATTGCCGAAAACGAGCTTCATCGCGGCGTCGCGCTTTTCCGCGACGGTCTTCTCGCGCAGTCCTGTCGGATTGGCTACGGTGACGAAAGCCGGATCGGTGACCCTGTCGGCGATCGAGGGATGCGTCCCATAGGCGGCGATGAAGTTCACCACCGAAAGCGGGTTCTTGAGGTTGGCCGCGAACTCGACCCAGCTCTCATAGGGCTTGAGGAAGGTGGAGCTCGTCGCGGCGTAGAGCTGCGCGCGCGCCTCGTTCAGCGTCGGCATGTTGGTGTCGCGGCCGCGCGCGATGTTGATCGCGCCGAGGTCGAGCGGGATGCCGAGCAGGTTGTTGCGAAGGGCGCCGGTGAGGAACTCGTCGATCTCGTTGCCGCGCTCGACGGTCATGCCGCGCACGACGGCGCCGGCGGCCTCTTCCGCCGTCAGGTCGCCATCGTTGTTGAACGCGAGCGGGTTCAGGAACGAGGCGATGAGGCCCATGTCGTCCTGCGTGACCGCTCCGGTGTCCGGGTCGATGAAGACGCGCGGCATCGAGTCGGTCAGCATCGAATGGCCGAAGCGATAGACCACGTTGGCGAACTCGGCGAAGATCGACGGGTCGATATCCGTGACCGAGTTGAAGACGAAGGGGTCGATGGCGGGCTGGATCTTGCGGCCGAACTCCTCGAAGACGAGGTGCTGGTACTGCATTTCCGTCGCCATGCGAGCGCTCTGGAACAGGCGCTCGCCGTCCCAGTTCAGCCCCGCCGCGCTGGTCGGGATGGGATCGGTCGGCCCGAGATCGGTCAGCAGCCATTCGTTGATGAAGGCGCGGTCGCCGCTCTCGAGGATGGTCCTCTTCTGCAGCTCGACCTGGCGGTTGTGCTCGGAGTGGAAAACGTGGTGGACGGCGGTCAGACCGATGTTCTCGTTGCCGCGCCCGTCGCCGGTGATGAAGTGCCGGTCGAGAAGCTCGTTGTCGTAGGCAACCCGGTTGCCCCGCATGTCGGTGCCTATGGCATTGCCGGTGTCGGTGTCGGTATCGGCCTCGATCGCAATGTTCGGCGTAGCTGCGCTGTTGTCATGGTCGAACGTGCCGGTCGGAACGGCGTTGTGGGCGATGTCGTCGAGGAAGGCGTTGTTCGTGCGCAGCGCCCCCACAACTGTGGGAATGACCGGCGCGTCGGGGGTGCCCGAGACGACGATGTCGTCTCCCGTGTTGGGAATCCCGTCGGTGCCGACGCCCACGATCACCTGCGCGTAGCCCGTGATCGGGTCGGGAATGAAGTTGCCATAGGCGTCGGTCCGGATCAGGGGCACGGAGCCGACGTCACGGTCTTCAAGCTGGATGCCGAGCATCTCGAGGGCCTGGTCCTTGAGATTCTTCCAGGTCGGCAGGCCGTTCTTTTCGCCATTGGGGCCAACGCCGTCGAGCAGGTTGCCGGTGGCGACGGTCCTGTCCGCCACGGTCGCATACTCGCGCAGGAACACCTGATGCGAGGCATGCGAGGTATAGGTCTGGTTCTGGTCGACCCAGGAGGTGGTGACGTTGCGCTGGGTCGCGATATCAGGATTCGTCGTTGGATTTCCGTCGGAATCGACGTTGGTCGAGCGTGTCAGCACCATGAAGTTGGTGCGGCCGCCCGGCACATAGAGCGGATCGTCCGGCTGCAGCGGAATATAGATCGTGCCGGCGCCGCCCTTGGAGATCAGGTCGAGGCCGTGATCGAAGAACTGGCCGAAGAAGGTCATCCACGCGTTGAACGGCGCGGACAGGCCTTCATCGGGCGCGATGTTGGGGATCGAAAGCGAGCCGCTGGCGTCGACCTCGATGCCGAAAGGCACGAGAGCCGTGTTGACGATGGCCTGCGCCGCCTCCTTCTCTTCCGGCGTCGTCGCCGGGCTCAGCATGATCCCGATTTGGGCCGCCACCGAAGCGGACGCGGTCTGGACATTCGCCAGCGTACCGTAAGGGTCTTCATCTCCCGCAAAGGTCAGCGCCGCGACGATGGCGGCCGGGTTGTTCAGGCTCATGTCGGAGACGAGATTGGAAATCAGGCGCGGATCGGCGTCGACGACCGTGCCGGGTCCGAGCGCGCTCGCCGACCCGGGAGTGTAATTGGTGTTGGTGAGCACCGTGGTGGCGCTGAAGGCGAGCGAGTCCCCGTCCTGCTCATTGAGATAGCCGCCGCCATCGAGCAGGCGCGGCATGCCCTGCCCCGCCGCGCCCCAGGTCTCGCGGCCCTCGACGAGGTTGTTGTAGGTGCCGTCGACGGTGCGGATGCCGAACGGCGTGTGGGGGTCGGGAATGGCGCGAACGTAAAGGATCGGGCCGTCCGCATTCGTCAGCGGATAGGTCGCGTTGCCGACGAACACACCGTTCTGGTCGTAGGCGGTGCCATCGGTGATGATCTCGCCGGTCGTGGGGTCGACGCGAATTTCGGTCAGGTCCGCGCCGTTGGCGTTGGCTTCGCCGATCTTGATCTGCTTCAGGACGAATTCCAGATCATGAACGTTCAACTTAAACATGACATTACTCCCCACGATCTGAAGACAAGCGAAACCGTTCTCGGAATCGCATGATCCCAAGCTGGAAATTACTGGAACCGGCTTTCCACAACCGAGACCCTTCGCTAACGTCGCGGTTGAATTCTTGCGCCCGGCAAGAATCCGCGACGTTAACGATTTGTTAAGCTCAGGATGCTTGCCCCATGGCGAGACCGGTAGATGGCAAGGTCGACAGTATCGCGAGTCCAGAGGCGGGAGCGGCGCTCCCCCGCAAGGTCGGCCCGCACTACCGACTTTGGTCGCATGTCCGGGATTGGGGAGCGCGCTTCACGCTGGAACAGCGCTTCACGCTGGTGACTGCGATCGTCGTGGCGATGGCGATGGCCGTGCTGGGATACTGGGTCGAGCGCAGGGTCCGCGTCGGCTGGACGCAAAGCATGGCCGAGGTCGCGGCGACCTATGTCGAAGCCGTCGTCTCGCCGCATCTGAGGGATCTGGAAGCCGGTGATCCGCTGTCCGACGAGGCCAGGTCCGAGCTGACGAAGCTGATCACGGGCACGCCGCTCGGCGGCAAGGTCAAGATCATCAAGGTCTGGTCGGTCAGCGGCGACCTGCTGTTTTCGACGAGCGGAACGGTCGTGCCGGACCGCATCGCTCCCCAGCATCTCGTGCGGCTGCTCGGCGGCGAGGTCATCGCGCTCGTCGAGAACCACCCCGGCGCCGTGCTGAGCCGGCCCAACATGATCGAGGTCTACGCGCCGGTGTTCAGCCGACAGTCGCCTGCGACCGTGATCGGCATCGCGGAGTTCTACAACACGACCGACATGCTGAACCGCGAGATCGAGCAGCTCAAATTCGCGCTCTGGTTCCTGATCCTCAATGTGAGCCTCGTCGTCGGCGTCATGCTCTTCGCGCTGATCCGGCGCGCCAGCCGGACGATTGCGAGCCAGCAGGGCCTGCTGGCGCACAACGTCGCGCGCGCCGCCGCGCTGGCGAACCGGAACAGATCGCTCCGGCATGCCGCGGACCGGGCCCGGGTGCGCGCCGCGGTGACCAACGAGGAGTATCTGTCGCGGATCGGCGCGGACCTTCATGACGGGCCGATCCAGATGCTGAGCCTGATGATGCTGCGCCTGCCGCGCCCGTCGAACGATCCGGCGTCGGAGGAGATCCGCGAGCAGTTTCGCCCGCTGATCG
>JAESGM010000837.1_pt1 | contig 14059 bp, 13 predicted proteins | sample 9269721 | NCBI WGS metagenome assembly JAESGM01 (sample SAMN15720920, study PRJNA650825) | algae metagenome | isolation source: Komarekiella atlantica HA4396-MV6 and co-occurring heterotrophs from... | place: USA: Theobald House, Kauai, HI | collected 2009-07-29 | reverse complement strand
GCCCGCTCCGAGTTCGCCAACGAGGTCAGCCTCGGTGCCAAGGACGGCTCCTCGACCTACACGACGCCGGGCATCACCTCCGGTCTCAGCCGGTCGCGCCAGTCTGGCCCGCTCGAGGTCGTCACCTCGGACGCCAACGGTCACCTGGCAACGGACGGAGGCCAGATCTTCGGCGCTCTCGGAGAACTCGGCGGCGGTGTCGCCATCGCCATGGCCCTCGAGAACCCCGATCTGATCGGCGGAGAAACCTTCGGCGTCGCCGGCAACATCGCCTACTGGGATGAGAACGTGGCGCTCGGCATCAGCGCCATCGGCGTGGTCGGCTACAACATCATCGGCACGGGTGATCGCCTGGCGATCTCCGGCGCGGTCGGTGTCAGCCTCCACGAGAACGACTACGGCGGCCAAGGCGGCAACACCACGGTCGGTGGTCGCGCCGGTGGTCAGCTGACCTGGTAACCGAGATCTCTCTCGTACTGCGTCACCTGTCCTGTCGTAGACTTTCGTCGTCGCAACGGAACGGCTGCCTCTCACCGGGCAGCCGTTTTGCTTGACGCGAAATTGACCTCGCTCAACGCGTGCTCACACCCGCTTCGCGATATTGTGTCGGCGCACTACGGGCGCAGCAGCAGGGACGAGGCAATGTACCGGCACATTCTCATCGCCGTGGACGGATCGGATTACGCGGCTCGGGCGGCCGAGCACGGCTTGGCGCTGGCGGCGGCTGTCGGAGCGCCGGCAACGGTGATCACCGTGACACCGACGTGGAAGGCGATCGGCCTCAGCGAGCTGGCGCTGGGCTATACCGAGGACAAATACGCCGAGCGCGCCAAGGCATTTGGCGACAAGTGCCTGGAGAGCGTGCTGGCGGCAGCCGCCGATCTCGAGGTGCCGTGCAACACGGTGCAGGTCATTCACGACCGGCCCTACGAGGCCATCGTCGATGCGGCCGCGCAGGCAGGCTGCGATCTGATCGTCGTCGGCTCACACGGCCGCCAGGGGGCGGCGCGCATGCTGCTCGGCAGCCAGGCGAGCCGGGTGATCACGCTGAGCAAGGTGCCGGTGCTAGTCTATCGCGAGTGATGCGCTGCGGGCAAAAAGAAAGCCCCGGTCTGAAGACCGGGGCGTTGGTCACTTCGGGAGGGCGCCTGAAGTGACCTGTCGGGAAGCCGGGGGGGGGGACGGCTTCTGGCATGATAACTCGGACCCCCGCGAAGGGTTCCGGGGCGGTCGCAAAAATCTTTACGTCCCGGCGCCGGTGCGCGGCCCGGGCCGTCGCCGCCATGTTTTGCCGAGCGAATCAGGTAACGCTCCGGCATGCCCGACCAAAACCAAAGCTTTGATTGGCAGCAGCTTCTCGATTTGCATCAATTCGATGCTATGGCGATGGCTTCCCCGCTGATGCTCGCCGCGATCGGCGCCGCCGGACTGCTTCTCGCCGTTATCCTCATTCTGACCTCACGGTCCCGCAACCGCGCGGCGCAGATGGAATTCGCCGAGCTCAAGGGCCGCCTCTCGGCCATCGCCGAGCTGGCGACGCAGCAGGGCTCGGAACAGGCGCGCAACTTGAACGACCGCTTCGACCGCCTCGCGCAGCACCTGGGGCAGGCGCTTGATACTACCGCCGCACGACTTGGCGACAATGTCAGCGAAGCAGGCCGGCGCACGAGCGAGACGCTGTCGACGCTCAACGAGCGCCTGGCGCTGATCGAGGAAGCCAAGCGCAGCCTTTCGGACCTTTCGAACGAGGTCGGCTCGCTGCACGGGGTGCTCGCCAACAAGCAGGCGCGCGGCGCCTTCGGCCAGATGCGCATGGAGACCATCATCCGCGATGCGCTTCCCGCCGGCGCCTACGACTTCCAGCCGACGCTTTCCAATGGCAAGCGGCCGGATTGCGTCATTCGCCTGCCGAACGGCCAGGCGCCTCTCGTCGTCGATGCCAAATTCCCGCTCGAAGGCTTCGAAGCGTTGCGCGTGGCGCAGACGTCGGAGGCGACCAAGGCGGCCTGCGCCGCGGTGCGCGAGGCCGTCGGCCGCCACGTCGCGGCCATCGCCGACAAGTACCTCATTCCCGGCGAGACGCAGGATACGGCGCTGATGTTCGTGCCGTCCGAGTCGATCTCGGCAGACCTCTTCGAGCAGTTCCCGGACCTCGTGCAGGCGGCGCACCGCGCCCGGGTGATGATCGTCGCGCCCAACACCATGATGCTCGCCGTGCAGACCGTGCAGGCGCTGCTCAAGGACGCCAAGATGCGCGATCATGCCGATCTCATCCAGCGGGAGGTAACGCTGCTGCTGCGCGACGTCGCCCAGCTCGTCGATCGCGTGTCGGACTTGGAGCGGCACTTCACACTCTCCGGAAAATCGCTGGAGAAGGTTTCGACCTCGACCGCCAGGATCCTCGGCCGCCGCGATCGGTTGTCGTCGCTCGACGTCGAGGCGATGAACGCTGATGGCAGCGTCGCCGTCCTTGCTGCCGACATGAAGCGCTCGGGGTCTGCCTAGGGTCGCTCGGACAGCAGCCCGCGCGCCGCGCATACGATCAGCGCTGCCAGGGCAAAGCCGGCAATCACATCGCTGAGGTAGTGGACGCCGAGATAGACGCGCGACCAGCCAACGCCAAGGATCAGCAGTGCAGCAACGGCCCAGACCAGTGCGCGTTGCCAGGGCTGCGCAAGACGCGCAGCAAAAAGCCCCGCGGCAACGCCGTAATAGCACGCCGAAAAAATCGCATGTCCGCTGGCAAAGCTGAAGCTGTCCGGCGCGGTTCCGAAGAAAACCTCCGGCCGCGCGCGCGCGAACGACAGCTTCACCGCGTTGTTGACGATGACCGCCGCAACATACACCGCGAGCAACATCAGCGCCGAGCGCTTCTCACCGCTCAACCATAGGTACCCGGCGGTCAGAGCCGACAGTGTCGTGACGGCCAGCACCGACCCCAGAAAGCTCAGTGCCTGGGCCAACGCCGTCGCCGGCGGCGATGCCATGCTGTTGACGGCTGCGCGCGTCACGGCATCGAAGTCATCGGTCGCGCCGAGCGCCACCGCCAGCGCAATTCCGGCGAACAGCAAGGAAGAAACGGTGAGGCAGGCAAAACGCCATTCGCGGTGCTCGAGCGAGGGCTTCATGATCTCCACTTTAACGGCTGGTCACGCCTCTTCCGCGCCGGGAGGCACGATGACGCGCAGGGACTTCGGCAGAATGCGATAATGCAATGGCGCCCGCGTGGTAAATACTTCTCCGTCGTTGGCGACCTTCAGGCGCCGATTACGCCGCGTATGCACCCACAGCTCGTCCGCCTCCAGGATCTTCAGCTCGCCGAGCGTCGTCTTGCGCAGGACGGCGCGCACCGCCAGGCGAATGAGCGCGGCGCGGTCGGCTCCGGGCGCGCGGCAAACCCAAAGGTGTCCGCCGTCCAGCCGGTCGCGCTCCCCGATACGCAGTCCATGCGTCTCGTAGCGATTGTTGCCCACGAAGATGAAGGGCGTCTTGTCTGTCGGCTCAAGCACGCTGTTGGCGTGCACGCTGGCATAGAACGACGGGCAGCGGCGCATGACTTTGTAAACCGCGCGGATGAATGCGAGCCACTTGCTCATGCCGCGGCTCTGCTCGGCCGACCGCTCACGCACGATGGCGGGATAAAGGCCGATGCTGGAATTGTTGACGAAGGTCCGCCCGTTGACTTCACCGACATCGACCTGCGTGCTCACCCCGTTGAGGATGGTCCATACCGCCGCGTCCAGTTCGAGCGGGATATTCATATCCTTGGCAAAGTGATTGAGCGTGCCGAGCGGCAGTACGCCAAGCGCCGACTTGGTCCCGACGAGCGCGCTGGCGACCGCGCTCACCGTGCCGTCGCCCCCGGCTGCTACGATCGTGCGGCAGCCGTCCTCGGCATAACGGCGGGCAATCGGCGTCAGCTGGCGGCCGTCTTCGACGACGACGGTCTGCACGGGTACGTCACGCTGCTCGAAGAGCTGTGCCACGTGCTGCGCGGCGAGCGCGGCCCTGTCCGATCCGGCCCGCCCATTGACGATGCACGCGACGATGTCCTGCTCAGCGGCCTGATCCACTGGATGACTGCCTCCCGACTGTTCGCACAAAACTCGGTCGGGGCAGAGGTTGTTCCGCCCGCGCGTATAACGCCGCTATCCGGAAATCCATTCGCCGCACTTGGCTGGCGGCGTCGTCTCTCCCCAGGGCGCGATCGGCACGGCAGAGGTTGAGTTCTCCGGACTGCCTTCGATCATCTTGTCGGTATAGGTCATGTAGACGAGCACGTTGCGCTTCGCGTCGCAGCCGCGCACGATCTGCATGCGTTTGAAAATCAGCGAACGCCGCTGGCTGAACGCCTCCTCGCCCTGCTCAAGTTTACGCTTGAATTTGATCGGCCCGACCTGGCGGCACGCAAGCGAGGCGTTGGACAATTCTTCGGCCAGCCCGAGCCATCCCGTCCAGCCGCCCTTTTCCGGCACGGTGAAGTAGCAGGTGACGCCGTCAACGTCTGGGTCGTCGATCGCGTATGTGCCGAGCTTGTGATCCGGTGACAGGAACTTCCAAACGGTCGTCTTCTTGAAGATCAGGTCCGGATCCTTTGCCACCGCGCCGCCGGCGACGAGCATGGCGACGATGCATGCAATGATGATGCGCATTCGTGCTCTCCATCGGCCGGACCGATGGAGAGCGGCCAGCCTATTTGAATATATCCTTCGCCCCGTCGACCGTCTTCTGCAGGTCGGCATCGCGTTGGAAGGTACCGACGAGTTCGCCGGCCGCGAGCACATGGCCCCGCATAGCCTTCAGTACAAGTTCTCTGCTGGGCGCTGGCGGCAGTTCCAATGTCTTATCCAGCGCGAAGACTTGGAAGTGATAGTGATGAGGCGGTTCGCCGGCCGGGGGGCGCGGCCCATAATAGCCCGTCGCGCCGCGCGTGTTGGTGCCCTGCTCGGCTTGTGGCACGGGGATGGCAGGGTCGGTCGGCAGACCCTCGCGCAGGCTTGTGGTCCCCGTCGGCACGTTGAAGAGTGTCCAATGATTGACGAGCTTCGGCTTGGCGTCCGGATCGTCGGCAATGATTGCAAAGGACACGGTCGCCTCGGGCGCGCCGGACCAGCTCAGCGGTGGTGAAATCTTGCCGCCGTAATCGCTGTACCGCAGGGGAATGCTCGTGCCTTCCGCCAGCGCCGGCGACATTACCTGCAACTTGGGCAGGCCGCGCGCGTCCAGGTCGTCGATTGCCAGGGCCTTCAGGGCGTCGTCGCGCTGCGGTGCGGGGGTGGGGATCTCGCTCGCCGCCGTCGTACGTGCGTGTCCCCCTTCGTATGCGATCCGATAGACCACTCCGTTTTCGTCGTCGGCGACGAGCAGCGTGCCATCCTTCGCCACGGCCAGCCCGGCGAGACGGGCCGTCTGCTTGAAGGTCCCGCCTTCCTTGGTGATGAAGCCCGAGATGAACGGCTCTATGCGTTTGGGCTTGCCGTCCTCAAAAGCGATGCGCACCACTTCATAGCCGGACGGCGGATTGCGGTTCCACGAGCCGCGCATTGCCACGAACGCATCGCCGCTGTACTCCGCCGGAAATGCGGTGCCCTTATAGAAGGCCATCTGCATCGGGGCCGCATGGGCCGTGTAGGTGAGGAGTGGCTTCTCGCTCGCTGCGGCCCAGTCCCGCACCGTGATATCGCCGGGTGGCTCGTCCTGTGGGTTTAGAAATCCATCGGCCAATACGTACGGCCACCCGTATTTCTTCCCCTGGACAAGTTTGTTCAGCTCTTCTTCCGGCTGGTCGTCGCCATGCCAATCTATGTTGTGATCCATGCCGAACAGCTCGCCCGTCTTCGGGTGCCAATCAAAGCCGATGGTGTTGCGTAGGCCCGATGCGAAGATCGAGCGCTTGCGCCCATCGAGGGACGCACGCAGCATCGTCGCGTTCTCGGCGTTCGACTCGGCGCAGGCATTGCACGTGCTGCCCACCGATATGTAGAGCATCTTGTCGGGACCGACCGCTATGGTGCGGTTGGGATGCTGTCCGGCGTCGGGAAGGTCGTCGATGATGCGCACGAGCGTAGTGAACGTTCCGTCGTCCCTGATCTTCGCCTTGAAGACCTCCTTGACGGTGGCGAGATAGACGTCGTCGCCATCGATTGCGATACCGTGCATCCCCGGACGCGAGGCGACGGTAGTTTGCACTTCGGCGCGACCGTCTCCGTCTTCGTCACGCAGCATCACCACATCGCCTACGGTGCGTCGCGTGACATAGACCGCGCCGTCGTCGGCAACGGCGAGCATACGCGGATTGACGAGCCCATCGGCAAAAACACTCACGCTGAAACCGTCGGCGCGGCGCAGTTGTCCGAGGTCGCTCGGCTTCAACTGTTGTTTTTCTGGCTTGAGCACATGCCCGACGAACTCGATATTGGTCACTTCGCTCGCGGTCTGCGCGGTCGCGGTCACCTGCGCGGCATTTGAAACAAGTAGTGCCGCTGCAAGCGGGAGGGTTACTAAGCGCATGGGCATCTCCACGGAGGTTGCTGAGCAAACCGGCCCCGGCGGCAATGGTTCCGGACACGGAAGTGCGGAGGCGCGAATTCGGCTATAGGTCTCGCCGCGCGCAAAGAGTGAATGGAGCAGAGATGGCCAGACGGCCCATTAAGGTAGCTTTGAGGGTGCTGATCGGCGTGGCGATGCTGGGACCGCCCATCGGCGGCATTTTGATGGTTTTCCTTACCCAGTTCCTGCCGGCGCTAACCGCCGGACAGCCGCAACCGCTGGCGGAGCTTATACCGGCCCTTGGACTGATGCTGCTTTCGGTCGTTCCGCTATCATATGTGGTTGGCGGACAAACGGCGGTCCTTGCAGGACTGGCCCTGGCAGCCTTCGTCGCCTGGGGAGGCAGGCTGACTGTGTGGGCCTGCCTGGCCGCCGCGCTGATTCATCCGGCACTGATAGCAATCGTCGCAGCATTCGACTCGCGAGGCACCGAGCCGGAGACCCTGCGAAGTGTTCTGACGTACACGGCCATCCTGGGCATAATCTCCGCGATATCCGCCGCCATCTGCTATTTTGTTCTGCGCAACACTTGGTTCATGCGCGATGCGACCAAGCCGCCGGCTGCCGCTGTACGGGATGGCGCCCCTTGAGCGATATGCTACAAGGCGCCGCCATGACCCGCCGCACCAAAAAGAAGCCCGAGACGCAGCCGTTCTGGAAGAGCAAGACGCTCGAGCAGATGACTCGCGCGGAGTGGGAGTCGTTGTGCGACGGCTGCGGCCAGTGCTGTCTGCTGAAGGTCGAGGACGAGGACACCAGCCGCGTTTTCGTGACCCGTCTCGGGTGCCGTCTGCTCGACACGCATACCTGCCGCTGCACTGACTACGTCAATCGCCGCAAACGCGTGCCCGACTGCATCTCCATGTCGGTTGCCAACGTCGATGATTTCTTCTGGCTTCCCAAGACCTGCGCCTATCGCAGTCTTGCTGAGGGCCGCGATCTGGAGTGGTGGCATCCGCTTGTCTCTGGCGATCCCGATACCGTGCACGAGGCGGGCGTATCGGTGCGCGGCTGGGCGCGCAGCGAGAAGGGCATCAAGCCGAGCGCCATCGCCAACCACATCATCGACGAAGCCGGTTGAGGCACTCTGGCAGCCATGGCGCCTCCACTACTGCAACTCAGCAATATTGCGCTCACGTTCGGCGGGCATCCGCTGCTCGATGGTGTGGAGCTTTCCGTCGCGGCCGGCGAGCGCGTCTGTCTTGTCGGGCGCAACGGATCGGGTAAGTCGACCTTGCTGAAGATCGCCGCCGGCCTTGTCGAGCCGGATGGCGGCGAGCGCTTCATCCAACCCGGAGCCGTCGTCCGCTACCTGCAGCAGGAGCCGGACTTCTCCGGTTTCGCGACAACAATGGATTATGTGGCGGACGGTCTGCGGGCCAGCGACGACGCGCATCAGGCGCGCTACTTCCTGCAGCAGGTCGGCCTCACCGGCGAGGAAGACCCGGCGAACCTGTCAGGCGGCGAAGCGCGCCGCGCCGCCATCGCGCGCGCTCTGGCGCCGGAGCCCGACATCCTCCTGCTCGACGAGCCGACCAACCACCTCGATATGCCGACGATCGAGTGGCTGGAGGGCGCGCTCGCCAGCCAGCGCGGCGCGCTCGTCATAATCAGCCACGACCGTCGCTTCCTGGAGACGTTGTCGCGCGTCACGGTATGGCTCGACCGGGGATCTGCCCGGCGCATCGAAATCGGCTTCAAGGAATTCGAAGCCTGGCGCGACAAGCAGCTAGCCGAAGAAGAAGTCCAGCAGCACAAGCTCGACCGCAAGATCGTGCGCGAGGAGCACTGGGTACGGTATGGCGTCACGGCGCGCCGCAAGCGCAATGTGCGCCGCATGGCCGATCTCGCGGCCTTGCGCCAGCAGCGGCGCGATCACCGCCACAGCGCCGGCAAGGCGATCATCGAGGCGGCGGAAGCCGAGAAATCCGGCGCGCTGGTCATCGAAGCCAAGGGCATCTCAAAGGCGTTCGGCGAACGCCGCATCGTCGATAATTTTTCGACCCGCATCATGCGCGGAGACCGCGTCGGTATCGTCGGTCCCAACGGCAGCGGCAAGACCACGCTCGTGTCGCTGCTGACGGGTGCCGCTGCGCCCGACAGCGGCGAGGTGCGCCTCGGCGCCAACATCGAGATGGCCTCGCTGGAGCAGGACCGCGACAGCCTCAATCCTAACTGGACCCTGGCCGAAGCACTCACCGGCGGACGCGGCGATCAGGTCGCCGTCGGGTCGGGTCACAAGCACGTCGTCAGCTACATGAAGGACTTCCTATTCCAGCCCGAGCAGGCAAGGACGCCCTTGCGCGTGCTGTCGGGCGGCGAGCGCGGCCGGCTGATGCTGGCGCGCGCACTCGCCAAGCCTTCCAACCTTCTCGTGCTCGACGAGCCGACCAACGATCTCGATCTCGAGACCCTCGACGTGCTCGAGGAAATGCTGAGCAGCTACACCGGCACCGTCATCCTCATCAGCCACGACCGCGACTTCCTCGACCGCAGCGTGCACTCGGTCATCGTACCGGAGGGCAACGGGCGTTGGATGGAGTACGCCGGCGGCTACAGTGACATGCTCGGTCAGCGGGGCAGCGATCTTACCGGGCGCCGCGCGGCCAAGAGCAAGCCGGCCGGACCGTCGGTAAAGGCGCCGGCAGCTCCCGCGGCCGCCGCCAGGAAGCTCAGCTTCAAGGACAAGCACGCGCTCGAAACGCTGCCCAAGCAGATGGCGGCACTGCAGGCGGAAGCCGACAAGCTCAATGCGGCATTGGCCGACGCCGGTCTCTACACGCGCGATCCCCAAGCCTTCAGCGAAAAGTCGGCCCGGCTGACGGCCGTGCAGTCGGATCTGGCGGCGGCCGAAGAACGCTGGCTCGAGTTGGAGATGCTGCGCGAGGAAATCGAAGGCGCCTAGTTATTCCGCCTTGGCCGCCTGCGTGCTCGTCACCCATTGCGCCGCGGCGCTGCCGGCGAGGGCACCCGTCGCCAGGCACGCCTGCAGCAGGTAGCCGCCCGTCGGCGCTTCCCAGTCGAGCATCTCGCCGGCAACGAATACGCCGGGCATGCGCTTCAGCATCAGGCCGCCGTCCACCTCGTCCCACTTCACGCCGCCCGCACTCGAAATCGCCGTCTCGATCGGCGCGGTGCCGGTCAGCCGCAGCGGCACGCGCTTGAGAAACGTGGCAAGCTCCTGCGGTGTCAGCGTCGAAGGCTTCTGCGGCGCTGCCTCGTTCAGCAGCCCGATCTCGACCGCGGACAGGTTTGCCGCCTTACGCAGGAAGGTCGCGAACGATTGTTTGCCCCGCGGCTTGGCCAGTCGCTGCGCCAGTTCGTCGGCGCTCTGGTCGGGGCGCAAGTCCAACTGCAGCACAGCCTCTCCGTCCGCCTCGATAGCGGAGCGCAGCAGCGCCGAAACGCCGTAGACCGCCCCGCCCTCGATGCCGCCCGCCGTAATGAGCGCCTCGCCTCGCTGTGTCTCTGCGGCGAACGAAACACCGATGCGCTTCAGCGGCTGCCCCTCGAACCGCTCCTTGAACACCTCCGACCAGGGGATGCGAAACCCGCAGTTGGCGGCGCGCAGCTCCCTCATTCCGATGCCGCGGCCGGAGAGCGGCTGCACCCAGTCCCCGGCTGATCCCAGGCGCGGCCAGCTCGCCCCGCCGAGGGCAAGAACGGTCGCCGCGGCGCGCACGCGCTCCTGGCCGTCGGTGGTGGCAAAAAGCAGGTCGCCCGCTTCGTCCCAGCCGAGCCAACGCGTCCGCGTGCGCATCTCCACCCCTAAGCCGTTCAGTCGCTGCAGCCAGGCCCGCAGCAGCGGCGAAGCCTTCATCGCCTTCGGGAAAATTCTCCCGCTCGACCCCACGAAAGTTTCCTGCCCGAGTCCCGCGCTCCATTCGCGTACGGTCTCCGGCGGCAGGGCGGCGAGGGCAGGGCGCAGGTTCTCGGCCGCCTCCCGGTATCGCCCCGTGAACCGCTCTATATGCTCGCTGTGAGTGAGGTTCAGTCCTCCGCGCCCGGCCATCAGGAACTTCCTCCCGAACGAAGGCATGCGTTCGTAAACCACGACACGGCGGCCGGCACTCGCCGCGGTCTCGGCCGCCATCAAACCAGCCGGGCCCCCGCCGACCACTGCGATTGTCGGTTCGTTACTCGCTGGCAAAGGAGGCTCCGTTAGATTGGCAGACGGCCGCGTAGCACTCGAACCGGAATGACAGCAAGCCCGGTTCAAACTGCTTAACTGCCACCCTCGTGTGTGCTAGTCGGCAAGCGCTTACTGTTATATTGTTCTATCGGGGACGTGAGGAAGATTGCGTGTCGCTACGCAACCGACTGCTGGTATCCGTTTTAGGGACGCTGCTGCTCAGCCTCGCTGCCGGTGGTGCGTTCACCTATTGGCATGCCGTCGCCAAGATTAATGTCGAGATGCGCGCGGCCCTGGCAGTGGGCGCTAGGATCGCCCGTAACGCGGTGGACGACTGGGAAGAGACTACTCACCCGGCCCGCCGTCTGGCCCTCCTGGTCGACGATTTCGAGGGCGACCGGCACGTGCGCGCCTCACTCATTTCCGATGGCAAGGTGGCGCTCAGTTCCAAGGTCGCCATCCCGGACAACCCGGCTCCCGACTGGTTCGTGCAGCTCCTTGCGCCGCAGCCGACCGAAATCAAGCTCGACCTGCCGGCCGTGTTCGACGAGTTCGGCTATGTCCTCTTGCAAGCCGATCCAAACAACGAGGTCGCCGAGGTCTGGGGCGATGTCTTCCTCATCCTCAGCGTGCTGGCGATCTTCTGCGCGCTGGTGCTGGCGTTCATCTATTGGACGCTGGCCAGCGCCGTGCGGCCGTTGCAAGCGTTGACCGGCGCCTTTGCCAGGGTCGGCGACGGCGACTACCGCGAGCGCGTCAAGGAGAGGGGACCTGCGGAGCTCGTCAGCCTCTATCAGGGCTTCAACCAGATGGTGGAGCGTCTGGCCCGTTCCGAAGAGCAGAACAAGCGCCTGCAGGAACAACTGACCACCGTGCAGGATGAGGAGCGTGCCGACCTTGCCCGTGATCTGCACGACGAGATTGGCCCGCTGCTGTTCGCTGCCGATGTGGACGCCGTTGCCGTTGAGCGCCTTGCTAACAAGGGCGATTACGGTCAGATCTCACGTCGCGTCGCGATCATGCGCGAAGCCATCGGCCGCATGCAGCGGCATGTGCGCGACATTCTCGGGCGCTTGCGTCCGGCGGTTCTCGTCGACGTCGGCCTGTCCCACGCCATCGACAATCTGGTCGCGTTCTGGCGCTCGCACCGGCCGAACCTCGAGTTCAAGGTGGACGTGCCCGACGACAGCTTCGGTGAGCTGATCGACGGTACGATCTATCGCATCGTCCAGGAGAGCCTGAGTAATGCGGTCCGGCACGGAGCGCCGAAGACGATCGGGATCACGCTCGACGTCACGCCCGACCGGATCATCGAAGTGCGCGTCGCCGACGACGGCGGCGGACTGAAGGGAAACAACGGACCCATCGGGGGGTACGGCATCGTCGGAATGAAGGAACGCGTGGCCACGCTCGGCGGGAGTATCGAGGTGTCCAATCGTTCCGATGGTTCCGGCGTGCTCGTGCTGGCGCGGTTGCCGCTGAGCGGCGTGTTCGCGTCGGTCCGCGATAAGGAATGGCGGGAGGTGGTGCTGCAATGAAGATTCTTCTTATCGACGATCACATCGTCGTCCGTGAAGGCGTGCGCCGGCTGTTGTCCGGTATCAGCGGAGCCGAACTGTATGAGGCGTCGACCGGCGAGGAGGCGCTCGCCATGTTCAGCGAGTTGCACCCGGAGCTGGTGCTGCTCGACCTGAACCTGAGCGGCATCGGCGGCTTGGAGCTGCTGCGACGCCTGCTCAACGAGGACGACAAGGTTCGGGTCGTCGTCTTCTCGATGCACGCCGAGCCCATCTACGCTGCTCGCGCGCTGCGCCTCGGAGCGCGGGGTTATGTCAGCAAGAGTGCCGGCGCTGATGAGCTGGTCACGGCGGTCAAGCGCGTCGCCGAGGGCGGCCGCTACGTCGAGCGGGAGATCGCCGGAGAACTGGCCTTCACTCAGCTGTCGACTGAGGACCCTCTGCAGCAGCTCACGATGCGCGAGATCGAGATCCTGCGCTTGCTCGGCGAGGGACATAGCCTGACCGAGATCGCGCAGACCATCGGCGTCGCGTACAAGACCGTCGCCAACACCTGCTCGATCATCAAGAGCAAGCTCGGCGTCGAGCGCACCGCCGACCTGATCCGCGTGTCGATGGAAATGAAGTAACGGGTATTGAGGTAGGTACGCCGACGCGCCCCGGCCTTGGAAGGGCGGCAAGAGGGTAGAAACTTTGCCGTTCGAGGCGGGAACTTTCGCCCTAGGCGATATGCCAATCGAGCCGCTAGCGTCCGATCGCCGCGCACTTGCGGAAGGACGTCGCGTCTCACGCCGGGGCCTCCTTCCGCTCTTTTCTTTTCGGTTGGGTGAGGGCTTTGCTCCACTGCGGGCGGTCTATTGGCGGTTGACCAGGATGGTGGCCACGCGCGTGAAGGGCTCCATCAGCCGCGCCTTGACGTCAGCCGGCAGAGCGACGCGATCAATCGCCATCGACATGCAGGTCAACCAGGCGTCGCGAGCCGCAGCGTCGATCTCCACGTGCTCGTGCATCTCGCGAACGTCCGGGCGTCCGCGCTTGGCGATATAGAGCGCCGGGCCCCCGAGGAAGCCGGAAAGGAAATTGAATTGCTCGATGCGCGAATGCGCCACGCCGTGCCCGCGCAGATGCAGAATGTGCAGCACGCGGCCCTCGGGTTCGAATTCGACGATGTCGTAGAACGTGTCGATGAGCCGGCGCAGCCCGCTCTCGCCGCCGATCAATTCGTAAAGCGCGGGAGCAGGCGCGGCAGAGCGCAGCTGGATGGGCCGGTCTACCTCTTGATCCCAAAGTTGGGCCGTTTGCCCACCGCCACTTTCTGGTGAACTGTTCGCCATTCGACTTCCTCCAGCTCAGTCGCGGCACGCAAGTTCGATCGCGTGCGTGCCGCGCCGGCTCAGACGTCGAGCGTGTTTTCGCGTTCCCACTGCGTGAAGTGGGACGCATAGGCGTTCCATTCGTTGTTCTTGAGCTTCAGGTAGGCGCTGGCGAACTCATCGCCCAAGGCGCTTTTGAGTTCCCCGTCCTTGTCGAAGCTGCGCAGTGCATCGAGCAGGTTCAGCGGCAGCTTCGGTGCGTCCGTCACCGTATGGCCGAGCTGGTACATGTCGATGTCGTAGCGCTTGCCGGGGTGCGCCTTCAAGGCGATGCCGGAAAGCCCGGCAGCAATGACGGCAGCCTGCAGCAGATACGGATTTGCAGCGCCGTCTGGCAGACGAAGCTCGAACCGTCCCTTGCCGGGCACGCGCACCATGTGGGTGCGGTTGTTGCCGGTCCAGGTAACGCTGTTCGGCGACCACGTCGCTCCCGACAGTGTGCGCGGCGCGTTGATCCGCTTGTAGGAGTTGACGGTCGGATTGGTGAT
>JAESGM010000835.1_pt1 | contig 14106 bp, 13 predicted proteins | sample 9269721 | NCBI WGS metagenome assembly JAESGM01 (sample SAMN15720920, study PRJNA650825) | algae metagenome | isolation source: Komarekiella atlantica HA4396-MV6 and co-occurring heterotrophs from... | place: USA: Theobald House, Kauai, HI | collected 2009-07-29 | reverse complement strand
CGGCGACTTCCACGGTGCGATTGTCTCCGGTGACGCGCAGGCGATCCTGCGCACGCGCGATAACTCCGACCCGAGCCACCGCGGAATCCAGCGCGGCTTTTGCCTCCGGGTTGGCCAGCCCCCGAGCCTGAAGGGTCAATACCGATGAGATCATCGTCAGGTCATTCTTGGTGCGATGCGCCAGCTCCTCCAAAAGCAACGCTTGTTGGCTTTCTGTATCGGCCAGCTTGGCGATGGCGTGGCGAAGCGCCTCCGTTGTCGCTGCGATCGTGCAGCCAACAGCGACGAAGATCAGAAGCGGAAGCACTTGTCCCCATCCGATCGCGAAGTTGTAGGACGGCGGGATGAAGACGTAGGCCGCGATAGCAGCGCTGACAAAAGTGGCAAAGAAGCCCGATCCTTTGTCAAAAACCAATGCGGAAAAGAGAATAGCTGGAATGAATGTTAGAAATGGGTCTGCCGCCAACTCGTTGTCCAAAGCTAATCGAACAATAAACGATACACCCACGATCGCCAGCGACGCCGTGTAACGGATGATAAGCGGATATCGTTTCTTCGGTAGCAGCGCGACGACCAAACTTTCCATCCGGACCAATCGCCATCGCGGGTTTTTGTTCCTCTTTGCCGGCCGCGGTGGCACAGCGAGCTAGCTGGCGTGGGCGTCGTCCGCGAAATTGACAGGTAGCGCCAACGCGCTCGCCGGGCCAGTCCGTTCTCGCATGTTACGGCTGCGCGAAGGTTGGCTGGCACCACCTCCTGACATTGTAGAGCTGTCGGAACCCGACATCCGTCATTGGTCCTTCGAATAGATGGCGTTCTGCTCTTGCGGCCAAACCGACATGGCCGTGCGAGCCACGCGTAGAAGCTTGTCCCGCGAAGCCCCGTCTCGCGCCAGCGTCGACAGTCCCTGGATGACCGCCATGACATGCCCGGCCAGGCCATCTGGATCGATACCGCCCGCAAGCTTGCCGCGTCCGATATCTCCAGCGATCTTTTCTTGGAGTCGGGCTTCGATCGCCCCCCGCAGCCCGGCCAGCTCTCGCTGGACATCCTGGGCAGCGGCCGAACAGGCAATGGCGCCAGTCGCCAGTAGGCAGCCTGGGGGTGTTGTGTCGCCCGTAAACGCGATGGCAGAGCCCTCCAGCAAGTTGCGCGCTGCGGCATAGGCCGTGTCGGCTGCGTCGATCATGCTTTGCGCCGTCACGGGACCGGCCAGATAGTGGCGAACGGATTCCAAGAAGAGCTGCTTCTTGTCGCCGAACGCCGCGTAGATGCTTGGCGGAGTGACGCCCATGGCCGCCGTGAGGTCGGCAAGTGAGGTGGACTCGTAGCCATGCCGCCAGAACAGAAGCATCGCCTGCTCGAGGGCAGCTTCACGATCGAAGGACAACGGACGTCCGATTCTGCCGCGAGTCGAGGGCGACGTATCTTTCATAGCGGTCAATATGGAATATTTGACGTCACCCGGCAATCAGCGTACCAGATTTCATAGTGATCAATATGAAAGATATCGCATGCCCATGACCGACTACCGCACGCTTGGCCGCTCGGGCCTCGCCGTCAGCCCGCTGACACTGGGAACGATGACGTTCGGCACCGCAAGATGGGGCCTTGACGAGGCCGGGAGCCGCGCCGTGTTCAACGCCTATGTCGAGGCGGGCGGCAATGCCGTCGACACCGCGGACGTTTATGCGGGCGGTCGCAGCGAGGAGATGCTCGGCGGCTTCATCGCCGAACGTGGTCTGCGCGACCAGATGGTGCTCGCGACGAAGTCGGGCTTCGCCGCCGGCCAAGGTCCGCATGCGGGAGGCAACGGCGCCAAGCATGTCCATGCGGCGCTTGATCGCTCCTTGGCCCGTCTGCGCACCGACTATGTCGATCTCTATTGGCTACATGTCTGGGACAGCGTGACGCCGGCCGAAGAGCTGCTGGAGACAATGGCGGGCCTCGTCCGGGCCGGCAAGATCCGCTATTGGGGCCTGTCGAATTCGCCTGCCTGGTTCGTCGCGAAAGTAGCCACGCTCGCCGCTATGCGCGCGCTGCCCGGGCCGATCGCGCTTCAGTATTTCTATTCGCTGGTCAACCGCGACATCGAGGATGAGCATGTCCCGCTCGCGGCCGAATTCGGTCTGGGCATCGTGCCCTGGAGCCCGCTCGCCTATGGCCTGCTCACGGGCAAGTACCAGCGTGACGCCGTCAAAGCGTCGGGACCCCGGGCGGCGGGACTGCCGAAGGATGCCGGCTCGCATGACGCGCAGCGTCCGGCAGACGACAAGCGTCTCGATGGCGCCAATCCGTTCGGCGACAGCCTCTTTACCGACCGCAACTGGTCGATCGTGGACGCCGTCCGCAGCGTGGCCGACGAGATCGGCCAATCGCCAGCGCGCGTCGCCCTTGCCTGGGTGATCGGGCGTTCGGGCGTGTCGTCGACCCTGATGGGCGTAAGCCGTCCCGATCAGATTGCCGATAACGCCATTGCCCTCGATATAGACCTGTCGTCTGACCATCGCGCGGCGCTCGATTCGGCCACCGCGCCAGCCGAGCCTAGGATGCTCTACAGTCTCTTCACGCGGGCAATGCGCCAACAGGTCGTCTTCGGCGGCAGCTCCGTCCGTTCAGCTTGACGAGGCGTCGAAGTCGCGTCGCCAATCGCTTATGCAACCTGACAAGCATGTACTGGTGCGGCCCGGCTGTGACGCGCCACTTGAACACGTTGGTTGCCCGCAACCGGACATCCGTAGCGATAGGCGCCTTTCGACGATATGCATGAAGCATTGATTGAGCGCATGGCGATGTGCTGATCACTGGGCGCATTTGGCTGCACCCACAGTTTCGCGATCGTGCCTTCGACAGCCCCAGTTCTCCGGTCGTGCCCACGCTCTCGATCGGAAAAAGTGCGATACACGCGCTCGCCCTCATGAATGCGGAGGATCTGGCTGCGAGGAATCCCGGTGGGCAGTGCTGATCGCCGGCGCGGTCGGCTCACCTGGCCGGCCGGCAGAGCGCGTGGCGCATGCCTTCGTCCAACCCGCAGCCGGCGCGCCCGATCACGCAACCACCGAGATCATAGTGCGCCCATGAGACGGGGTCTGCCGAGTGTCGCAATCCTCGCATAGGATGACGCCAGGAGGCACCATGGCCGAAACCCCACGAGCGGGCGCGCAGCGCCACGACCAGATGTTTCCGATCCTGAGCGAGAGCGAAATCGCTCGCGTGGCGGGCTTCGGCGAGCGGCGACGCTACGCCGCCGGCGTCGCGCTGTTTCGAACCGGCGAGGTCGGGATCGGGCTGCTCGTCCTCGTCAGCGGCCGTGTCGCGATCACGCGCCATGACGCGACGGGCCGAACGGTGCCCGTGGCGGACCACCAACCGGGCTCGATCATCGGCGAGACGACCGGGTTGTCCGGCAAGCCGGCGCTGGTCGATGGCGTCGCGGTCGAGGACAGCGAGGCGATCGTGCTCGCCCCGTCCGATCTGCGCGCGCTGCTCGTCGCCGACGCGATGCTGGGCGAGAGGATCACGAGGGCGTTGATCCTGCGCCGTGTCGAACTGATCGCCAGCGGTGCGGGCGGCCCGCTGCTGATCGCGCCGGCGGATCATCCGGGCCGGGTCGCGCTGGCCAACTTCCTGAGCCGCAACGGCCTGCCGTTCCGCGCGCTCGATCCCGCCATCGATCCGGACGCCCGAGACCTGCTGACGACGATCCACCCCGCAGTGGCGGACTATCCCCTCGCGCTCCTGGCGGACGGCACGGTGCTCAGGGCGCCCTCCGAGACAGCGCTCGCTCAGGCGCTCGGCATGATCGGACAAGCCAACCCCTCTCGAATTTACGACGTCGCGATCGTCGGCGCGGGGCCCGCCGGGCTCGCGGCCTCCGTCTATGCCGCGTCGGAAGGACTGTCGGTCGTGGTGCTCGACCGGCGCAGCTTCGGCGGCCAGGCCGGCGCGAGCGCGCGGATCGAGAACTATTTCGGCTTCCCAACCGGGATCACCGGGCAGGCCCTGACGGCGCGCGGCTTCGTGCAAGCGCAGAAATTCGGAGTCGAGATCGCGATCCCGACCACCGTCACTGCGCTGACATGCGGCGGCGCGGGCGGTCTCCACCGGCTCGATGCCGAGGATGGCCGCCGCTATTGCGCTCGGGCCGTCATCATCGCATCGGGCGCGCGCTATCGCCGCCCGCCGATCGGCCGGCTCGCCGAATTCGACGGCCGCGGCGTCTGGTACTGGGCCTCGCCGATCGAGGCGCAGTTCTGCAGCCGGCAGGAGGTCGTGCTCGTCGGCGGCGGCAATTCGGCGGGCCAGGCGGCCGTCTTCCTCGCCCAGCATGCCGCCAAGGTGAGGATGATGGTCCGCGGCCCCGGTCTTGCCGAGACGATGTCCCGCTATCTGATCGATCGCATCGCCGCAGACCCGCGGATCGAGCTCATGCCGCACACCGAGATCGTCGGGCTCGACGGCGACGAGACCGGCCTGCGCGGCCTGACCTGGCGCGACCGGATGACGGGCGAAGAGACCAGCGCGCCCATACGCAACCTGTTTCTCTTCATCGGCGCAGACCCTGCCTCGGACTGGCTCGCGAGCTGCGGCGTGGCGCTCGACGAGAAGGGCTTCGTCGCGACCGACGGCTTGCTTGAGACCGACCATGCCGGCATCTTCGCGATCGGGGACGTACGCGCCGGATCGGTCAAGCGTGTCGGCGGCGCGATCGGAGAGGGCGCGGCCGTCGTTGCGCGGATCCATGCCTATTTGGCGCATCGCGTGGAAGAGCCATCCCAGCCGCGGCCCCCTTCGTCGAACGCGCGAGTTGACGAAGCGAGACCACACGAGGCCGAGCCATGAACGTTGCCCCTGAGCCTGCCAGACCAGATCAGGAAAGCGTCTGGTCCTATCCGCGCCCTGCCATCGCCGAGCCATGTGCGTGTCATATCATGATCAGGCATCGCGGTGAGACGATCGCCGAGACCAAGGGCTTCGGTCAGGGTCATCGAGACCAGCCATCCGCCCACCTATTATCTGCCACCGGATTGCGTGAACGCGCGCGTGCTGGCGTCGCCGCATCGGTCGATCTGCGAGTGGAAAGGGGAGGCGAGCTATGTCGACCTCGTGCTCGCGGACGAGACCCTCAGACAGGTCGGCTGGCGCTATACGTCACCGACGCCGCCATTCGCGATACTGGCTGGGTACATCGCGTTCTATGCCGAGCCGTTCGACGAATGCCTGGTCGACGGGGAGCAGGTGACGCCGCAAGCCGGCGGCTTCTACGGCGGCTGGATCACGTCTCATGTCGCCGGGCCGTTCAAGGGCGTCCCCGGCAGCCGCTTCTGGTGACGCATCGTGCCGGAAAGTTTTGAAAGAGCCGCTGGTCAACGAACGCGGTTCGGCTTGTACGCGCCACTTGCCGACATTCGATTCCTGACCGGAAGCTGACATCCAGCAGACCCGCCCGAGCGAGCGTAGGCACATGTGCTCCGCAGGCGCTGTTACCGACCATCGCTATTATTCGCCGCTAGCGAGACAACCTGAGCCGCGTTAGCAGTCGTTATCAGCAGCTCGGACCATCGCCTTTGAACTCGACCTTTGCAAACATCGGCGCCGCCCTGTTCCTCGCCGTCATCTGGGGGCTGTCGATCCCGATCACCAAGCTCGGTCTGGCGAGCCTGCCGCCCCTGACGCTGACCGGCCAGCGTTTCTTGATCGCGGTGCCGCTGATGTTCGTGTTCATCGGGCGGCGTGGGCTGCCGCTGCGGGCGATGCCGCGAGTCGCGGCGCTCGGTGTCCTCGGCATCGGCATCGGCCAGGTCGCCCAGACCTTCCGCGTGGTCGGCACCTCCGCCTCGGTCGCGACGACGATCTCGGCCGCGATCCCGGTCTTCGTCGTGGTGTTCGCCTCGCTGCGGTTGAAGCAGCCCGTCTCGGCATTTCAGGCGCTGGGGCTCGCCGTCGCCTTCGTCGGAATCGCGCTTGTCGCCTGGGAGCGAGGCGACGGTACCGCCTCGACTGCATCGACCAGCCCGTGGGGCGCTGCACTGGTTCTGCTGTCGACCCTCACCATCGCCTATTACTACGTCTGGAGCGTCGAACTGACCGAGCAATACGGTGCGGCCCCCGTGGCCGCATGGAGCACCCTGTTCGGCTTTCTCGCGCTGACACCTTGGGCGGTTTGGGAGATGATCCAGACGCCATTCACGATCACGGCGGCCGGGATCGGGAGCGCGATCTATCTCGGCGTCTTGGTCACCGTGCTCGGGCTGTTCCTCTGGCTGCACCTGCTGCGGGTTCTGCCGGCGCGCGTCGCGGCCAGTATCCAGTATCTTCAGCCGATCATCGGCGTCGGTGCCGCTGCCCTGATGTTCGGCGACGATCTCGGCCCGCTTTTCATCGCCGGCGTGGCCTGTGTGCTGGCGGGACTGACGCTGACGGTCACGAACGCGAGGAAGCCCGGTGAAGGCAGCCCTGAGCTTCAGCCATGATGCCTGAAAGCGGCAGGGCAACCGGCGCAATGGAACCTCTCTGCGCATGGGAGAGCGCCACTTGCTGACAATCCAGGACTGCCCGCATCCGGACGTCTAAACCTGCCTCAGGCAGTCAGTCCCTAGCCGCACACGCGCCGTCGTTGAAGGGTTTCAAGGCCTCGGCTATGCTCCATAGAGAAATCGGGCGATCCAGTGGATACATACCTCGACATCGCGAGAACCGTCCTGAGGTCCGAACGGCGGCCGCTAACGCCCCGGGCCATCCTCGCCATCGCCTATAAGGTCGGCATCGTCTCCCACCAGCTTCACGGCAAGACGCAACACAAGACGCTCGGGGCCCGCCTGAGCGAGGATCTGGTGCAGCGAAACGACCGGAGCATGTTCTTCCGGCCCGAGCCGGGCAAGTTCTTCCTGCGCGAGTTCCTCACCGACACGTCGCTGCCAGAGGAGTACCGGCGCCCGGTGCCGACCCGACGCCGGTTCCGCGAACTCGTCATGGGTGCTGCGCTGACGGTCGACGAGGATGCGCTGGCTCGCTTCGGCCGGGACAAGCCCATCGATCCAAAGGCGATCCTCGACCTGCTCCAGTCGGACAAGTGCCGCTACGAGGACCCGCGACATCGGTCCGAGCACAGCGTGTTCTTCCGCGCCTTCGTATGCGTGCAGCGGGGCGAGCAGGTCCTGACGTACCGTCTCGGCCGATACCGGGATGATCGCGACGCCTTCATGCACAAGCGGTGCATCGGCTTCGCTACGCTTGTCCACGACTTCGAGCACACCCTGTTCAACCGTGGGGATTTCGGCATCGTCGATTCCGGCGTCCACGCTACCAAGGTCGACCTCGACATTCCCGACGTCGCCGAGGAGCCGGGCGCAGAGGAAAAGCGCGGTCGGCTATCGCATTTCATCTGGGTATCTGAGCAAGGCGGCGGCGACCTGCTGGCCGTCATCTGCTACGAATGTCCGACTTGGTTCGAGCCGACGAAGAGAAGATTGGCCTTGAACGACATCAGGTGGCTGGATGATCCTTCGTCGATCAACGACGTGGACGATTTCGACCCCTGGTCGCAGAGGGTTTTGCTGAGCGCCGTCGAGGACCCGCTCTGCCTGGGGAAACGACGTGCGGGGGCAGACGAGGCTTATTCTCGATAGGGTCGAGACCGAGTACATCCGGTCCCAGATCGATTCCGGCGACAACGTCCGCATCAAGGGCGCGCTGCAGGCCCTCAGCAAGTCGTACCGCCGCGGCATCAGGGTGAATCCGAACCAGTTGATCGGTGTCGTCAACTCCGTGACCGCGACTGCATTCCGTCCGACCATCGACGAGAAGGTCCGGCGCTGGGTTCTGAACGCCCTGGCCAGGGTTGGGAACGAAGGAGCCTGCATCCCCGCCGTCCTGCACCTGATCAAGAACCATCCGCTGGAGCCCCAGACCATCGCGTCCGGCATCGCCGCGGTCTACAAACTCTGCACTAAATCGGATCCGGAAACGGTTCTCGCGGGCATAAGCTTCGACCCCCAAATGCGAACGCTCGCCGCCCTGCAGCACGTGCCGGCGTCGAAGCTGGACCTCAAGGACCTGCCGCTCGATGTCGAGAAGGCGACGCCGGACCTCCTCAAGCTGGCCTTGCTGGTCGTCGGCCTCGACCGGTCTCCAGAGAACCTGCTCAACCCTCGGCACAGCGACGCCGAGATGGTGAAAGCTTTGGGCCGGCATCACGATCCCATCGTTTCGCAATACTCGGTCTGGGCGATCACCGAGAATGACAGGCTTAAGCTCGTCCACCTGGGCCTCGATCTGAAGGACATCGAGAGCCACCCCGACAACGTCCGCGGCTGGCTATTTCAACTGCTCGCCATAGAGGCTACCGACGACGAGCCGCACTGGGAATACGTCACACTGGGGATGGGTGATCCGGCGGCCGAGGTGCGGAAGGGGCTGGCAGTCGGGCTCAAGAATACGTTCATCGACGTCTTCGAGCCGTTGGTCCTCGAATGGGTCGCCACCGAGCCCGATTTCGACGTCCGTCAGCACGTCATGGATCACATCGTGCGCCAGGCCGAGCGAAGCCCCAAGTACGAGCGGTACGCCATCGACATCTTCGACGGCGAGCCAGCGGGATCGGCATTGCGCCAGAGCATGGAAGCTAGCGCCGTCCAGACCCCCATTTACACCAAGTTCAAGCAGATCGGGGCCGGCGCCCCGGACCTATTCGAAAGGAACCTCACCGTGGTCGAGAAGCAGTATAACATCGGCAACATCAACTCAGGCGCTGTAGCCCTCGATGGCTCGACCGCAGTCAATCTCGGGACGACCAACGTCCAGTCGCTGTCGCAGCAGCAGATCGAGACGGCGCAGGCAGAGCTCGCGAAGCTTGAAGCGGCCCTTCATGAGGCGACCGGTCTGCCCGAAGGAAAGCGACGCGAGGCCCTTTCACTCGTCGCGGATGCCAAGGCCGATCCGTCGCCGTCGAAGATCGGCAAGGTGATCGAGGTCATCGGGCATCTCGGAACGCTGGCCGAGGCCGGCACCGCGCTGGCGCCCTATGCGGCCACGCTGGGCAGCCTCATCGGGATTGGCTGATCGGCCCTTTAGGCCAGAGGACTGAAACGGCCGACCTGGAAGCGGACCTTGTCAGCGTCTGCAAAGGGCCAACTCCGGAAGCTGCGCTGACTCGTCTCTGTTCCAACTTCACGATCCGAAGAGCCGTCGATCCCAGTGAACCGGCTCGTGCAAGCTCGCGATTATCGCACTGAATTCTGGATGGGCTGGGTTGATTAGGATGTTGCGGTCGAGCCGGGCGACCACGCTCGGCACGAGCAAAATCGCGCTCCGGCGCTCCAGACACCATTGTTCGCCGAACGCCTTGCTTGCCGTCGCGGGCATGCTGTCCCAGCCCGGCAAGGAAGGCGGTGAGAAGATCTCGTAGGACAATCCCTTCGGCAGCGTGATCTCGATGTGATGCTGGTTCGGCGGCAGCCGTCCGCTGCCGTGAACAAGTTTTTCGAGCAACGCCGTGGAATAGTGTTCGCTACTGTAGATCAGCGGGCTACCGGGGGTGTTCCATCGTCCCGGCGCAATCGTCGAGCCGTTGGCATCGAATATGGGATAGGCACCGTTCGGATCACCGATCCTAAAGCTGAACAGCGTGCGATCGAGGCGCTGCGCCGTCACGCAGCGCTGCCGTATTTCAGGCTGCCCAGGATATCCAGGACCAGTTCAGCGCCGATCTCGTTTTGGATGACCACGTCGATCGGACGCTTGTCTTCCAGCATCGGATGGGTTCGAAACAGAAATTCGCGAGCCTCCGCTTCGGTCTGCCAGACATCGAGAGCCAGGCTCCAGACGCGTGCGACCCGAGCCAACCGCGTGCCTTCGTCCGACGACAGCCGGAGCGCCGTCTTGCGTCGCTCATAAGTGGCTTTGGGAACCAGACGGTATTTGAACTGCGCGTCGCTCGGCGCCAAAAGGCGGGCCATGCGGTCGAGTGCTCCGACCGGGAGTCCGTCTTCGATCCGCGACATCAAGCCGAACGGCGAGCGGGCGGCGATCTCCCTTGTCGGAAGTCCAAGAACATCCGCAACCGATCCGAATGCCAGCATCACCGCCTCCACTTCAATTGAGGCTTGATATAACCTCACTTGAGGCTTGCTGCAAGCGTTGAGTGAGCCGGCCCGACCTTTTCGGATTTTGGACCGGTGCCATAAATCGCATCAAGCCTCCGCGAATTGAAAGCCAAACCTCCGCAGATTGAAAACGAAAGATCGCGGAATCTACACGATTCCCCAAGCGCGGTAGCGTTTTCGCCCGGTCAGCTCGCGCGGCAGGCTACCGCCGAGCTCCTTCAGCATGGTATCCACCGCCTGTGGCGTGACCTGTAGCCCCGCCGCCGCCATCTGCACGGTGACCAGCGGCGACGACACGAACAGGTCGACGAACTCGGCCAGTTTCGAATTCCCCCGCCTCCCCTCACACCTCCGCAACATCACAGCTCGGGCCAAGGTCAACCGGTCAAGATCCGCCTGCCCGAACGCAGCCGCCTCGGCGAGTGCGCCGAGCAGGCCCATGATCCGCATCGAGCGCGGCAGATGCGGCCCCCACCGAAACCGTCCCCTCCTGAGCCCCAGCCCAACCGCAGGCAGATGCGCGCCCGTCACCCCCCGCTCGCGCAATACGGTCGCCGCCAGCGCAAACCCGAGCTCGCCCGTGCGCTCGGACGGCTCGAGCCAGAGCCAGGCATCTAGGGCGAGCGCCGCTGCGAGCGCGGCAGGCAGCCCCCTCCCCTCTTCGAGGACTTGTTGCCAGCGTGCGAGCCGCCCGGCGCCGTCATAGCCGGGATCGCGAAGCGTCAGATTCCTGCGTCCCTCGATGGAAGACAGATCGTTCCAGGCGTCGAGCTTTTTGCGCGTCCGCACCAGCAATGCGTCGATTTCGGCGAAGGCCGGATCGCCGAGATCCTTATTGTCCTCAGGGTCGAGCTCGGTCTCATCAAGCTGGTCTTCATTGTCGTCTCGTCCGATCTGGTTCCGGGGCGCCGCGACCGTCTTCGCAGCCCCCGACGTGGTTGCCCTGTCCATCGGGTTCGGTTCCGCCAATCCTTCGATGCCGAGCCGCTGCCGCAGGGCGCGCGGGCTCAAAACCTCGGCCGGATCGCGCCGCGCCAGGCGCCGGCGCTCGTCGAGTATGGCGGCCGCCCGTGTGATTTCTCGGGTTGGGCTGCGCACATCCATGCCGGCGTCGTGCAGCACGAGATCCTCAAGCGAGCACAGGCCGCCAGCGAGCCCGATCAGCGCCTGGGCCTCAAAAGCGTGGCCGCGCCGGCGCGCACCCTCGGCCAGGACGGGATTTGCGCGGAGCAAACGCTCGTCGAAACGGGCGACCGCGATCGCCGCGGTCTCGGCAGCTGCGGCGCAGTCCGAAACCAAGGCTTGCCGATCGGTGCGGGAGAAGTCGTAGCAGGCTGAATTCACACCCCTCAAACTATCATAACCAAGCTAATCCGCCACTCATTTGTTTCACATTGACACTTGCCAGCGCTTACCTATCACTCACGATAAGTACCTCTTATCGATAATGATGGACACACCTGCGGAAATAGGCGATTCTGGCGCTCCGGAATGCCGCCGGCGGCGCGTGTCGGGCTTCCGGTCGATCAAATCGGCCCTTAACCACCGCATCAGGAGCGTCCGTGGCTTCCACCTCCCTGCTCCCGCCCGAGACAGAAACGCGACGAGCCCTGCAGCTCGACGCGCTCGCCGGCATTCTGCCGATGGAGCGCCGTGATCAGCTCGCGAAAATCCTGACCGACGACGATGTCGAGACCCTGCGCCATCTCGCCCGCGAGGGCATGGGCGAAAACTCGCTGCGCGCGCTGGCCTCCGACCTGGCTTATCTCGAAGCCTGGTCGTTTTTCTCGACAGGCTCCCCCCTGCCCTGGCCGGCGCCAGAGGCATTGGCGTTGAAATTTGTTGCCCATCACCTCTGGGATCCGGCGCGTCGTGCCGACGACAGCGCACACGGTATGCCGATCGACGTCGAGACTATGATGCGCGCCGGCGGCCATCTGCGAGCCAAAGGCCCGCACGCCAGCTCGACCGTCAAACGCCGCCTGGCGCTTTGGGCGACCCTGCATCGCTGGAAGGGCTTTGAGAGCCCGCTCGGCACGCCGGCGATCCGGACCAGCGTGCGCTTGGCGGTCCGAGCCAGCGCAAAGCCGCGCCGACGCAAAAGCAAGCGCGCGGTGACGCGCGACATTTTGGACCGGCTGATCTCGACCTGCCAGACCGACCGCCTCGCCGACACGCGCGACCTCGCCATCCTACTCGTCGCTTTTGCCTCAGGCGGGCGCCGGCGCAGCGAGGTCGCAAGACTACGGCTCGAGCAGCTTTCGGACGAAGGCACAGTGCCGCTCGATCCGGAAGACAAAAATTCGCCTCGCCTGCCCTGCATGGCAATCACGCTCGGCCGGACAAAAAACAGCCAGGCCGACGACGATGCCCGCGTCCTTCTGGTCGGGCCGCCCGTCATTGCATTGCGCGAGTGGATCGAGCGGGCCGACGTCAAAAAGGGGGCAGTATTCCGGGCGATCGACCGCTGGGAGGCGATCGACGATCGGGCGCTGACGCCCCAGGCCGTCAATCTAATCCTGAAACGCCGCTGCAAGTTGGCCGGGCTTGATCCGGTGGAATTTTCGGCTCACGGCCTGCGTTCGGGCTACCTGACTGAAGCCGCCCGCAACGGGGTCGCTTTGCCCGCCGCCATGCGCCAGTCGCAGCATCGCTCCGTGCAGCAGGCCGCGCGCTACTACAATGACGCCGACCAGGCGCTGGGCAAGGCCGCGCGGCTGGCGATCTGAGCTGTTCATGGAGGCCGCAAGCCGTCATGTTTTCGGCTTATCCACGGGAGCCGCTGCCATGCCGATGAATGATGACCAGCGACAGGGCTTCAACACGCGCCTCGACGAGGCCATCGATGCCGCCAAGGCGGCTCTGGCTCCGCTGTTCGATGGCGGCGCCTACGATCTATCCGAAGATGAGCTCTGCCTGCTCTCGGAGGTCTCGTTCAAGCTCGGCATGCTGCGCATCGTCATCATCGATCGCGATCTGATCGCCGAACAGGTCGAGGCGCGCTGGCAGGAGGAAAGGGCGCGGCGAGCTGTCGCCATAATGCGCCTGGAAGATCGCTCTTCAAACCCTCTCCGGTAGAGTCTACCAGCAGTTCCGCGGATCAAGTCCGTGCGCCAAAGCGCGACGCGGAGCACATAGGCCACCAGGCGATTGCTGCTGCCAAGAGCATTCACGCGCTCGCGGGCAATCGAATTCGCGACGACGCATCGGATCGCTTAGTTTTGGCCAGGCGCCCTCGCCTCCCGAGGCTATAGCGACTTCCCCAAGCGCCACACGTCCGGCCTGACAGATATTTCCATCGAACCAGCGGCATGCTTCACGCTCGCACGCCGCATTGACCGCTCTGCTCCAACTCGACCCGTTGGCCGCAAAAAACGGGAACATCGTCGCCGGACAGAAGGCGGCATTCGTCATCGTGTCTCCGAGCCGGAGACCTGCTCCGCGTTACCGACCGCGACCGGCTCAGTGCCTGCGATCGGCAAGGCCGAACACGTTAGCGCGCCACGAAACCGAAGCCCCTGCTCTGCGAGCCAATGCTCAACCTCCTTCGCGCGCGCGGGCCCAATGCCCTTTTCAGCCTCGAGCTCGACCCGGCTGTACGCCGACGCGATCCGCGCGAGATTGGCAGCTCGGTCGCGGAGATTCCGTCCGCCGATTGCCGCGTGGCGGCCTGCAAGCAGGATGGTCACGATCGTGCGGGACAGTTTTGCCAGGCCGGTCATAACAGGCTTTTAAGTCGGTGCCTGCAAGGCTCGTCCGGTCTCAGCAGCATATCAAGACTGGGCGTGGCCGCGCCGCATCACCCTCAGGCCCGTTTCTTTTCGCGCCGCCGGCTGCCGATCAGCGCCATCAGCATCGGGCCGATCGAGAACTCCGACACTTGCGCCTTTCGCGTCAGCTCGCGCAGATAACCGCCGGCGCTGGAGATTGCCTCGCCGCGCTGCAGGATCGCTGCCACGACGATCGAGGCCTGCACCTCGTCCATGACGCCGATCGCGTCCTC
>JAESGM010000834.1_pt1 | contig 14114 bp, 15 predicted proteins | sample 9269721 | NCBI WGS metagenome assembly JAESGM01 (sample SAMN15720920, study PRJNA650825) | algae metagenome | isolation source: Komarekiella atlantica HA4396-MV6 and co-occurring heterotrophs from... | place: USA: Theobald House, Kauai, HI | collected 2009-07-29 | reverse complement strand
CCCGCCGGCTTTCGGGCAGGCTGGCGTCCCCGCCCCGGGCGCGCAGGGCATCGCGCACGTCGCGGGTCAGCACGCTGCGGTCCTGGCCCACGGCCAGGCGCGCGGCATCGAGGATGCATTGGCGGATCAGCGAGCGATCCGCGCGCGTCATGCGCGCTTCTTCTTTCTCCTCGCCGCCCGTGATCATCAGCCGGGCGGTGATCTCCAGTTCGCCCAGCACGTCCCGCTGCTCGTCCGCCGCCGCCGCGTCGTCCGGCACGGGTTCATCCAGCGCGTCGGCGTCCAGCGTCTGCACCGTGCCGGGCGTCTCAACCAGGCGCCGGGCATCCGCGAACGGCGCCAAGCTCACCCCGGCGCCGGGCGCGAGCTTGACCCGGTTTACCGTCAGCCCCAGGCGCTTGGCGAAGTCGCCAAACAGGCCGAACGAGTTCCCCGCCTCGACGATGAACAGGCGCGGGCGATAGAGCGCCGTCACTTGATTCAGCAGGTTATTCAGCATCGCCGACTTGCCCGACCCGGTGGGGCCGAACAAGAACAGGTGCGCGTTCATCTGCCGGTCCAGCCGGTTGAGCGGATCGACGCAGATCGGCCCGCCGCCGCGATTGAACAGCGTGATGCCCGGATGCCCGGTGCCCTGGCCGCGGCCCCAGGTGGGGAACAGGTTGGCCATGTGCTGGGCGAACATCAGCTGCGTGTACCACTGGCGCCGGTCCAGCGACGGGTTGTAGACGCAGGGCAGCCAGCGCAGATAGCTGTTCAGCGGCGCGACCTCATCGGCCTCGCGCACGGGTTGCAGGCCGGCATTGAGCATCACGTTCGTCAGCGCCAGGCCCCGCTGGTCCAGCTCGGCCTCGTCCTGCGCGCGCAGATAAAAAGCCAAGGTGCCGCGATACAGCTTGTGGGCGCTACCGATCAGGGCGCGCGCTTCCTGAACATCGTGGCGCGTCTGCTCCGACGCCAGGGTCTCGCCCACGGCTTTCCTGGTCAGATGGTTGAGATGGCTCTCTAAAACGTCCTGGGGGGTGGCGACCAGCGTCAGGCACATCACGGTGTCCTCGGGCATCTGGTCCATCAAGGCGTTGAACGCGTCTCCCTTGCGGACTTCCCCGGTCAGGTGGCCGATGCTGGGCGGCATGCGCAGGCGTTCCGTGACAATCACGCGCTGGGGCAGGTCATCGAAGTACCACAGCCCTTGCGCGACGTCGGAACGCGGCTGGCCGAAGAACAGGCGCTGGCTGAAGTCTTGGCCGCTGGCCAACTCGATTTCCTCCGGCTCGGCGGCGTCGGGGTAGGCGGCGAGGCGGTAGAACCGCTCGCGGTCTGCGGCGGTCTCGCCCAGCATGGCGGGCCGCGGGTGGAACCAGCGCAGCAGCCAGTCATGGATGTCTGCGGCCTGAAGCCGACGCGCGGCAATGCCCGCATTGGCCAGGCCGCCGATCAGCCGGTCGCAGACGATGCTCAGGTCGTGCTCAGGGGTATGCCCGCGACGGCTGTCCGGCCCGGACACGCGCCGGTAGACCACCATGCGCACCCGCCGGTTCTGGCCGCGCCAGCGCAGGCGCGTGACGACGGTGTCCTCGAACAGCCCGCCGGGCCGCGCCACGCTGTCCAGGTGGTGGCCGAAGAAGCGCAGATAGAACTCCGTGAACGCGGTGCCGCGCGCACGCGGCTGCACGTAGTCCCGCAACCGGCGCTGATAGCCGCCGAAGTTGGCTTCGTCCTGGGCGTAGACCTGTAGCACCCAGGGGTGCTCATCGAGCTCATCGAAGCTGTCCTGGAGCGCGTTCTCCAGCGCGTCGCGGGCCTGGGCCAGCCAGTCGGGTTCACGGCCTTCCGTTCCCAACGGACTGAGCTCATAGAAGGCCGCCACGGAATGGCCGTCTTCCAGCAACATCGCCTGGGCGTCCGGCAGGTACTCGACCCAGGGCAGCATCGACACGAACGACGGGGCCGTGTCATACAGCCGCTTCTCGTCGTCCACGGTCGCCGCCGGGGCATCGGCCACGGCCGCGCCCGGCGCGGGCAGGCCGGCCTCGCGCAGCGTGCGCAGATGGGCGCGCCAGCCGTCCTCGGGCGCGTGGCTTGGCTCGGCAGGGTGGGGCGCGCGGCGCGCGGTCCAGGGCAATGGCCAGCGCATCAGTAGTCCTCGATCCGTTCACCCGGCATGGCGTATTGCACGCGCTGGTACAGGGGGAACACCGTGCTGTACCCCGGCACCGGGACGGGATCGGTGCCCGCCAGGTGCGGAAACACATACATCACGACATCCGGGTTCGGCAGGCGCCGGAACTGGCGCCGGATTTCATTTGCGGCCGTGCGGGTGTAGTGCGCCTGCTCGGCCGGGGCGGCGGCGATATCCGCGTCGGCCAGGGGCCGCCGCAGGCTTTGCCGCGCATCGAGCAACTGGCGTTGGGCCGCATAGCCGGTGCCCCCGCCGGACGCTTGTTGCCACACTTGCTGCATCGTAAAGTCCCCCGCGGGCAGCACGGCGTCCTTCTTGGTGGCGCAGCCGCCAAGCGTCGCGGCGACCATGAGCAACGCACACTTAGTCCAGGTCCAGCGCATGGCGGCTTCCTTCGCGATGATCGACGCGCCGACCGTCCGGCGCGTAGTCGATGTGGATGGGCTTCTCCAGATGGACGGCCACCTGGGCCCCCGGCCGCACATAGACCGCCGCGAAGGCCTGGCCGTACAGCTTGTTGACCCAATCGGACATCTGCTGCACCCCGCCCGCGAGAATGCGGCCCATGGCCTCGTTGCCGGAAATGCCCACGGTGCCGATGCCATTGCTGCTGCCGCTGACAACCGCGACGTTCTGGCCCGGTTTGATAAACGATGCCACGCCGGCGCCCGCCGCCGTGATGAGCGCCTGGGAGCCGAGATACTGCTGAGCGTTGCTGCGGCGATCACCGCTGACGCAGGGAATGCCCTGCGGATCGCTGATCCAACCCAGGCCCTCGTCATTGCCCTGCGCCCGGCCATTCGTGTCATCGGGCACGGTACGGATCGTGCCGTCGTGGAACACGAAGGTGATGCTGCGGACCTTCCCCCGCACACACGACAGCGTCCAATCGCCCGACGCCGTGCCGCTGAACACGGCGCCCGCGACCTCAGGCACATCGATGCCATTGGCCGTGAGATTGTCCGGCCCCACCAGCACCTTGAAGGGGAACGGATCGTTCACCGTGCCATCGATGGGAATGCGCCCGATCAGCGCCGTCATGGCGACCGAGCCCATCAGCGTCGAGTTGGTGGGCACCGTGTAGACGGCCTTCAACGGGGCGGCGTCGCCGTCCCGCTCCCGGCGCTCCACCTTGGGTCCGGGGTCCGACAGGGCATCGGCCGTCCCCTCCAGCGTGCGCTGGGCGGGACCGAAGCGGGTCGGAAAGCTCCCCGCGCTGCCGGCCTTGCGCGCCTCCTCGGGCTTCGCATCCTCGGGTTCCACCCAGCGCACGCCGGCCGGCGGCGCGGCGCCCTCGTCTTCCAACCCCAGCCCGATGGGCAGGTCCGGCGTCTTGCTGCCGGCCGCGCCGCCCAACCGCTCCAGGCGTTGTTGAAGCTCTTGCAGCAGCCCGCTGGTCTGCTCGCGGTCGCTGGCGGCCTGCTCCTGGGCGCTGCGCACCTGCGCGCGCTCGGTTTCCAAGGCGGCCTCAATGCGCCGTTCGATGTCGCCGTCGCGTTGGCGCAGCTGGGCGTTCTCGCTGCGCTGCGCTTTGTTCTCGGCCACGGCGCTTTGCAGCTCCGTGCGCAGTTGGCGCACCTGCGCCACCAAGGTCGCCACGGTGTCGCGCGGGGTGTCGCCCGCGATCCCCAGGGCCTTCATTTCCTCGGGCGTGAGCTGGGCCGAGGGATCTGGGCTCACCGCGGCCCGATCGCCCCCGGAACACTGACGCAGACCCACCAGCAGCACGATCAACGCCAGCGGCAGCATCAGTCACTTGAGCAAGCCATTACTGCGCATCGCCGGCCTCCGTGACGGAGGGGTCCATGACCGCCCGAGGATCGAAGCGCGCCATCGCGGGCAGCAGCGCCGACGCCAGACCCCGGCCGCGCGTGACCACGTAGACGACCGTCGTATCTTCGGGCGTGCCGCGTGGCCCCAGGCGGTCATGCTGGAAGCTGGCCGCGAGAAAGTCGCCTTGCAAGGCGCGCGGGTCCAGGCTTACCCAGCCGTCGTGCAGATGGGACAGCCGCACGGCCGACACCCAATGGTCGTGCAGGCGCCACGCCGCCAGCGCCGTCGCCTGCACGGCCACGCCAGGCAGCAAGGTGCTCAGGTCCAGGTCGCGGCGCAGGTTGACCCGCGCAATGCCTTCCACGGCCTCCACCGTGCGCAGCGGGGCGTACAGGCTCTGCGCCGCGTAGCGGGTCAAGGCCACGGCCACGGGCGTGTTCCGGGGCGCTTGGGGCGCCGCTGCCGCGTCCGCGGGCGGCGTCCGGCCGTAGCGGGGCGCAGGCGCCTCGCCTTCGACGATGCGCACCGGCTCCAGCGGCGGCGCGTCCGGGCGCGCCGGCTCGGCGGCGATGTCGAGCAGGATCAGCGCGCCCGTGTCCGCGTCCTGCAATTGCAGGCGGCTGGGCGCAATGGGCTCGCGGGCCAGCAGATAGACGGCGCCGCCCGCGCTTTGCACCCGCAACTGCTCGCTGATCGCGGCGGGCACGCCCACGCGCACGTTCCGGTCGATGAACACCACGCGCTCCTGACCGACCACCAGCGGAACGGCCAGAGGCAAGCGCTCCCAACGCAGAATGTCGACCGCCTGCGCCGCGGCGCCTGCCGCCAGCAGCCACAGCCCCAGGAGGCAACGGATCGAATGCTTCATGGCGAGACTCCTTGCGATGCCGCGCTGGCGGGCGCGGGCGGGGCCGTGGGCGCGTCAATGCGCTGGGGCACGCCGTCGTAGCAGTCCAGCACCAGGCCAAAGGGGTTGCGGGCGGGGTCCACGTCGGCGCGGGCCACCTTGATCGCGTAGCGCACCAGCACGCGCTTGACGCGCTCGGCGCCGTAGTACTCGTCGGCGCTCAGATCCAGGGTCACGATCCAATCGCTGTTCGAGACAACGCGCACCCGCGCGGCCGGGTTGTCCGCGTAGCCGCGCCCTGGGATCTCATAGACGCCGCGCACGCGTTGGCGCAACTCGCCCGCGACGCGCCGCGTCTCATAGTCCGCATGCAGAAAGCTGCGGCACGCGGGGGTCAAATAGGGCGCCAGCGCGTCCAGATTGCGGGCGTAGTCCTGCTCCCCATCGCTGGGCCAGCGATGGATGGACTGGAACACGTAGAAGGTGAAGGCATACACCGACTCGGGCGGCACGTCCCACCACTTGCGTGTGCTGCCGCTGCGCAAGTCCGGGGGCACATGGATCGTCAGGTCGCGTGGCGCACGCCACCAGCCCCCGCCCATCACCAGGGCCACCAACAACAGCGCCCCCGCCGCAAAGCGCAACGTGCGCACATGCGACTGCAATTGCGCGACCTCGTTCTTGAAGCGGCTCATGACCTGCTCCTGCGCACCGACCACACCCCGGCGCGCGTCACCAGGCCGGCGCCGCCCGTCCAACTTCCCAAGACCGGCACCGTCGCCAAGCGCCACTGCATCTGCCGGTACAGCCACGTCTCGGGCCGGCCCCGCTTGAGCCGCCGCAGCATGCCGCCGCCCACAAAGAGTCCCAGCGTGATGCCGATCAGCACGAAGGTGGGCGCCAGTGCGATCGTAGACAGCACCAGCGCCAGGGGCAGACCGACGAGCAGCCCGGCGCTGGCCGACAGCCCGCAGCAAATCCACAATTCGTCCGCCGTCAGACCGCGCACCACCACGGGCTGGCGATTAAGGCGATGGGGCAGAAACGCCACGGTGCCGTCCGTGCGGGCGTTGAGCGTCAGCGACATACGCCGTCCTCACAGCACGCCAGTGGCTTCGGTGAGCAGCCAGACGCCCACGACCAGCAGCACCGCGCCCACAGCGACCGTCAACCCGAACTGGCCCCAGGTCTTCTTGCCGTTGTGAATTTCCGCGTAGGTGCCGTAGGCGTGATAGCAGACCCCCACGAACATGGCCGCGACGACCAGCAAGGCCACCAGCATCACAATGTCGTAGCCATAGTTGCGGATCGTCTGCATGATGCCGCTGCCCCGGCCGCGCGAGGGCGCTTCGACCTTGGGCAGGCCTTGGGCCATCGCGGCCGTCGCCAGCAACGACAGCGTGGCAGCCGCCACCAGACGGTGGACAAAACGAGGAAGGGCAAAGCGCATCGGCATAGTCGGGCTCCTGAGGAAGCTACGAAAGCAGGAAGTAAGTCAGCACCGTGTACATCGCCAGGAAGCGGATGCAGACGCCGAGGAACTGACGGGCGTTGATCGTGTTTTCGCTCCAGCCGACATAGGCGGTGCGCATGGCCCAGACGCCCCAGACCAGCAACGCCGCGAAAACGGCGCCGACGAGCAAGGCGGCGACTACCGAGGGCTCCACGCCGTTGGCGCGGAAGGCCGCAATCTGCGCGCCCGTCATGGCAGAACCTGCGTGGCGGGCGGCTCGGCCGAGGGAGCTTGCGTCCGGTATTGCCCGCTCAACGCCTCGACGTCACGCGGCTGGGCGCGCGAGGGCGTCAGGTAATGCGCGATGCCGGCGCGCACGCGCGCCAAGTCGGCCTGAAAACGGGCGTAGTCAAAGTAGTAGCGGTCGCCGGGGGTGATGACCACAGCGGCGGAACTGCGCTCGATCCGACGCTCGATCGCTTCAATCTGGCGATAAGCGCCTGCCAGCTCCTGCCGCTGCAACGACATCTCCGCCCAGGCAAGCCCCGTAGGCAGGATCGCGATCGACAGGGCTGCGCCCAGGCGCAAGCGGCGGATTGAGGACGGTGGCATGCTGGAACACGTCAGGTTGAACATGCCGTGATCGTGGTCCACGCCACGCGCGATGCCCTCAAACAATAGGAAATCGGCCGCCACCGATTCATGAGCGTGCCTTTGACGAACGCGGCGCGCGCAGCCCGCGCATCGCGGCAACCCCAGCCCTGGCCAACCCATCGACGTGACAATGGGTCGGCAGGGCCGGCCACGCTCATCCCGCTCGCGTCGGCTGCGCCGCCTCGACAGGCGCGTGCGTTGGGACGGCTGGCAGGCCGCACTCCTCAGCGAGTACGTCGCGGACACACTCCACCACACGCTCCAAGTTGCGGGGCGTCACCGCATCAATCGGCGCCTGGTCCGCCAGCGCCGAATGACCCTGAGTGAGCGCATGGTAGATCTGCCAAGCGTTGATGCCCGGCGGCGCCCGATCCAGGATGATCTGCACCAGCCGGTGCTTGAGCGGATTCAACTGCCAGTCCGGAACACGCAGACCCCGATTGCCCAGGTCCAGCGCGAGCAACTTGCCGGCCGTGATCTGATAGCTGATGGCCCGTCTTGAGATGCCGACCAGCTTGGCGTAGTCCGCCACACGCACGTTGTGAGGGGCCTCGAACATTTTCAACACATCGAGCTTGGCACGGCGTTCCGCCGACAGGGCGGGCTTCGCATATTCCGGTGTCTCCACCGCTGGCAGGCGATACACGGCGGGAGACATGATGGGCCCTCCCTCGATCGGCGACGTCACCACAATCTGTGGCGCACTGGTGTTTACCGGCAGCGCCTCTGCGGGATCACGACCCACCATGGTCGGCAGCCCCTGGAGCGTGATCGTCAATGGCGTGCTGGCCGCTTCGACCAGGCCTTGCTCAAACAGATCCAGGCGATCCGCCCAATCCTGCATCATCACCCGCCGCTGCTCCACGAATCGCGCGTGGTTATAGGCCCTACTGGTTTCATCCGCGTCCGTGTGGGAAAGCTGCGCGTCAATCCACTTCTTCACGTAGCCCAGCTCATGCAAGGCCGTGGACAGCGTGCCACGCAGCCCGTGGCCCGTGAGCCGGTCCATGTAACCCATGCGCTTGATCGCCATGTTCACGGTGCCTTCGCTCATGATCTTGCGTAGCGATCGCGCGGCGGGGAACACATATACCTGGGCCGGCTTGAAGTTATCCAACAGATGGCGAACGATTTCCTGCGCCTGGAGCGGCAGGGGCACGATGTACGGCGGAATATCGGTGATCCGCCGCCGCCGCTTGTTTGCCAAATGCTTGCGCTGCTTCAGGTGGGTCACGGGGATGAACCACAGGCCCTTGTCTAAATCGAACTGATCCGGTGTCGCGTGACGCAACTCGCCCGTGCGCACGCCCGTCAACAGCAGGAAGCGAATCGCCAATTGCGTATTCAAACGCCCGCGGTGCTTGCGCAGCGTCTGGAGAAACTGCGGCAACTCGGGCATGCGCAAGAACGGGTTGTGTTCAACGGCCGGCAGCGGCAACGCCACCACCTCCAGGTCATCGGACGGGTTGTGCTTCATGCCCGGCACCACCACCGTGGCATAGGTGAACAGTTGCCGGAACCAAGTACGCAGCTTTTCGGCCACGGACAGCGCGCCGCGCGCTTCGACGCGGGCGATGATGTCCAACAGGTGCGCGCGCTCGATATCGTGAATGCCCATCGAACGTAGCACCGGAAACACGTCTTTTTTGAACACGCGCGTGATCTGGCTCAGGCTGGTTTGCCGTCCTTCTTCGAGGGTGAGCTTGCGGTGCTCGCGCCATTGCTCGTAGATCCCCAGGAACGTGTGCTCGGCCGCGAGGATGGCGGCGTTCCGGTGGCGCGAGCGTTCCATGCGGGGATTGAGGCCCCGAGCGAGCTGGGCGCGCGCCTCGTCGCGCATCTGGCGCGCTTGTTGGAGCGACACCTCGGGGTAGGTGCCGAACGACATGCGTTCAGCGACGCCCCCCCAGCGAAAGCGGAAGTGCCAAGCCTTGCGGCCCTGGGGCGGCACAAAGAGAGAAAGCCCGAATGCGTCAGCCAGGGTGCGGGGTTTTTCCGAGGGCTGAGCGCGGCGGACGGTGAGGTCTGATAGCGACATGGCACTAACTCCTGAGTGAGCTAGGTGCACCTTCAGTCGTCTGTCCCGCCAACACCACCAACAAACCGACGCCGACGCCTTCCTATTCCAATGTACACACCAATGTACATATTCGACGGCGCTTGCGGTGGATCTCCCTGGACGTCAGTGGACGCTAATTTTTGGGAAACCTTCCCAAAATCAACCACTTACATCGCTCGCTGGACGAGCCTGGAGTTCCTTGGATGATGATGCTGGAGCGGGCGATGGGAATCGAACCCACGTCATGAGCTTGGGAAGCTCAGGTCCTGCCATTGAACGACGCCCGCCTTGGTTGAGCCATTGTCGAATCATGCATTTCTTCGCTAGATGCTTGTTTTCTTGAGAGTTTCACGGCGCGTTTGCCGCAAAACCTCAACTTGGCACCCAGCGAAATCTATCTGCACCTGCAACCTTGGCGTAGGTTCGGGAGTAGGTTTTTGCCTCCTACGTCGCTGGCAATAGAACCTGCGCCATGACTCTGGGTGAGATTCTAGTGCTATTCGATTCGCGGTCTGCAAAGCAGCTTCAGCCAGGCTCGCACCTGCTCGTGAAGGGGTGCGATGAATTGCGATAGGTCACCTCCCAATCGCACAAAACACGGGCCTACTGCTACAAACAGCTCTGCTGGCCTGATGAAGTAGGTGAGGCTCGGGCACTGGCCCGAGATAGCGCTTTGCAGAGGCTGTCTCAGTTCAGGGAGACAAGCGCGGGGGTAGCGCAGGAGTTGATCCGGTCACTGCCCGTCGCAAGGCAGCACTGGCCAAACATGGTCCTGCCGTATCGTCTAAGGTGCGTGCGCTGCTGGAGGGTTTCCGCGATCACCTTGCGCGGCTGCGCCAAGCCGAGTGCACGGCCCTTGCGTGGAGCGCTCTGGCGCGAATGCTGGGCGAGGTACCAGAGCTTGCCTGGACAGTGCCGCGTGACGTGACCTGTGGCCAAGCTTACGACGTACTCGATAAGCGACGAGACCCTCCCACGGCGGCCAAGCAGCTGCGGGCACAGCTGGGGCAGGCGTGGGACTGGGGCTCGATGCAGGAAAGATCGGTAGGGAGGCGCCGAACTGTTGGCGTAGCCTTCTCAAACGCCAGCTGTGTTCCAAGGGGAAAACCGCCGGGGGGAAGCATGTGGGGTTTCGGCGCCGGGTGCTGTCCCAGGCGGAACCGCGCAAGCTCCTGTCGTGTCCCCGGACGGATATGTCGCAGAGCGCGCTGGATGGCCAGCCCACTGACGTGCATGGTGGCCCGATAGGTTCCGCCCGGCTGTTTGTCATAGACGTTAGTGGCGATGGGTTAGGGTTTCGTGGTCACGATGCCGGTCCTTTCTGCTGCCGCAAGGGCTTGTGGCCGGTCATTTCGAGGTTTCCTTTCTGAGAGGGGCAGTCGCCGAAGGGCAGGGCATCGTCGCGGTGGTGGTCTTTGGGCAACTACCAATGCACAAGCTCATGCTAGAAGGCCTGAGTCCGGTGCAGTACCGAAATCAGGCCTTGAGCCGCTAACTTCCAACCGTCCAACTTCATGGGGTCAGTTCAAAGCGGGCTTCGTCGTTTCAATGGTGCACTTGACAAGGCTGTAGGGTGCAAGCGCGCTGCCGGGCTTCCGACGGATTCCTGGGCTGGCTACACTTTTCTCTCCACAGAGAAGGGAAGTCATGGGCACAGATATCTACGTTTCGACGCTGACCGCCGATCTGGAGCAGCAGTTCATCGACGCGGTCGGACAGAGCCGCAAACTGCACGCTCCATGGGTTTCGCCGCCCAGCACGGCACAGGAGTTCCAGGGCTACCTGGCTCGCGTGCAGGAGCCGTCGGGTGCGGCATTTGTGATCTGGGAGTGGCGCAGCGATGGTTTTGCCGGGGTCGTGCAGATCACGAACATCCTGATGGACCCGTTCCGCTCTGCCCATATCGACTTCTTTGCATTCTCGGGCTTCGAAGGGAAGGGCCTGATGAAGGAGGGCCTCGCGCATGTCGTGAAGCAGGTCTTCAGGACTTCGAAGCTGCATCGGCTGGAAGCCAACATTCAGCCTGAGAACAAGGCAGCCATAGCACTGGTGAAGTCCTGTGGTTTCAAGTTGGAGGGGTTGTCGCCCGCATTCATGAAGGTCGGTGGTCGCTGGCGAGATCACGAACGCTGGGCGCTGCTGTCCGCGTAGTCGCTGCCCGGATCCGTCAGCGGCTGAGGGTTCTCCATGAACTGGTCTCGCAAAGGACGCGGCACCTTGTCATCCTGGGAAGTGACGAGACGTCGAAGAAGGTAAAGCACACCGAGGTGCAGACAAGGCCTAACAGTGGGCTTGTTCTTGCCTGACGTCTCCCCCGAAAACAGCTGGACAGCGTCCGGAACTACAGGGGCGAGATCTGCGGCGCGACAAACGCAAAAAAGCCGCATAGGTGCTGAGATGACAGGCGAAGGCGCTCGTTACAATGGAACTCCATGGTTCACTGCACTCTCACCACTACCATCTCCACGACCGCTTCCTGCGGACCGTGTGAAGTGCCGTGAGTCCCAGTTGAACCACTTCCCAGGCCCGCCAGCGATGGACCGGGCCCTTTTTTTTGCCCTTGCGTCGCCGGCACCACGCAAGGAGTTGTACTCATGTTTGCTCTGTTAGTCCTCGATGTTCAGGTCGGCCTGGTCCGAGGCCCTGAACCCATGTGGCGCTGCACCGAGGTGCTGGACACCATCAACACCTTGATGGAACAGGCCCGCCGTGCGGGAGCGCCAATTTTTCTGGCTCGTCACATCGGTCCCGTGGGAACGCCCATTGGCCCAGGCAGCCCACTGACCCAACTCGCACCCGAACTGCAACTGGACGGCAGTGAGGTTGTGTTCGAAAAACACCGCCCAAGCGCCTTTGCAGGCACCGATCTGTTGCAGCAGCTTCAAGCACGCAACGTGACCGGCCTGGTCATCACCGGCATGAAGACTCAGTACTGCGTGGACACCAATTGCCGGGTCGCTCGCGATCTGGGCCTTGATGCCGTCCTTATTGCGGATGGACATACTTGTGCCGACACCCCCCAGCTTGCAGCGCAGAAAATTGTGGAACACCACAACGCGACGCTGGCAGGGGCGTTTTGCGCGGTCATGCCCGCAAACGCCTGGGATTTCTCGGCACCGGTTCACACCTGATCTGCTGGAGTCCGCCCATATTGAGGCACACGCGAGCGATTGCAGCGCCATTTGTCTTTCAGACCACCGGGCCATGGGCCAATGCCGACGGCCTGGTCCTGCCTTGCGCTGATTCCCTGACCTGTGCTTGTCCGACAAGGGCGTGCCTGGGCGGCACCCATGCTTGAGGCCATGAACACACCTCCTCCCAACACCCCTGGCCAAGTGCCCACATCGTCGTCCCGCAACCGGTTCGCCACCAGGCGGACGATGTACATCGCCGCAGCCGTCGTGGCCGTGGCGCTGATGATGGTGTTTGCGCCCTGGTAGGCGCGATCCACTGTCATGGTCCCGCCCATGCCCGAAAGGGCATGAGAAAGCCCGCCATTTGGCGGGCTGTCGTTTTGGGGAATCGCTTGCCTTAGTGCGCAGGGTGCGCCGTCGGTGCTTGCGCCGTGGGGAGTCGGGCCAGCTTCTGCGAGCAATCGCTGCACACGTGCCACGCATGGAATTGGCGGGCGCCTGTGGCGGGCTTTTCCTGTTCGCACTGCATGCAGAAGACGGCGGGGGCCAGGTCCAGGAGCCGGATCGGCTCTCTGCCTTTCTTGGGACTACGCATAGCTCTCCTTCAAAGTGTTGCTCCTCGGTATCCATTGGGCGCCGGGTTGGAAAAGGCGGTCGTCAGCGGGCGCGCCAAGGCGCAGCAGAAGCCGGCGCCATCGAGGGTGCGTGTTCAACTTACAGCCAGGCCGTCTCACGGTTGTGACTTTTGCATGACCGTGTGGGGAAGGCGCCGCAGCTGTTTGACAGCGTGCTTCGGGCAGCCCTAGAATTTTTGCTTCCGTTCCTGCGACCATTGCGAGCCTGACATGAACCTGTGACGCCTTCGGACCTTCGTCCGACCAATCCCCCGAAGCCCTTTGCCGGCCGACGGCGGACGCCTGCGTCACCTCCTGCCTGTTCGTTGATTGCTCTGCGTTTCCTGAACGCAACCCGGCGTCGCCGTGCGGCCTCCTTTCGGAATTTTTGAAAGAGTGCCCATGACGGAATCCATCGATATCCTTGCCCACAACACGGCCGCCTGGAACCAGCAGGCTGCCAAGTCCTGCGACTGGTCGCGCCCGGTCGACAGCGCCGAAATAGCACGGGCCCGCGCCGGAAGCTGGCAGGCGCGGCTCACGCCAGGCCCCTTGCCTGCCGGCTGGCTGGATGATGTACGCGGCCTGCGCATCCTCTGCCTTGCCAGCGGCGGCGGCCAGCAGGCGCCCATTCTTGCTGCGGCGGGCGCCCAGGTCACCGTCTTCGACGCCTCAGCCGGCCAGCTTGCGCAGGACCGGCACGTGGCCGAGCGCGAAGGCCTTGCGCTGACCTGCGTGCAGGGCGATATGCGCGATCTTTCACCCCATCTCCAACCTCTACGTGCCCGATGTGCGGCCCGTGTGGCGTGAATGCGCGCGGGTGCTGACGACGGGCGGGCGTCTTCTGTCCAGCTTCTGGAATCCGGTGGTCTTCGTGGAGGACCGTGATCCTGCATTGCGCGAGCAAGGACTCGTGCGGCCCGCCTGGCGCCTGCCGTATTCCGATGTGGCAGATTTGCCGCCCGAGGCGATTGCGGCCAAGCGCGAGCGCAACGAGGCCCTGGTGTTCGGCCATACGCTGGCCGATCAGATCGGGGGGCAGTTGGATGCGGGGCTTGTGCTGACGGGCTTCCACGAGGACTGGCAGCCCCACGCCCGTTTTGTGATCGAGAAGTTCGTGCCGACCTTCATTGCGACACGTTCGATGAAGGTCTGAACGCGCTACCTACGGCCTGGACCGGCCTTGCCGCGCTCAGGTGCGCAAGGCCGGTATCCAGGTCTGTTGCTGGGCGGGTTCTGCCACGGGCTGCGCCGGTTGCGGTCGGGGAGCAGGGCCTTTGGCCTGGGGCGATGGCTGGGCCTGCCGCACCTGCTCGGCGCCGGACTTGGCCAGCAGCAGCATCACGGCCATGCAGATCAACGTCAGCAAGAGCACCACGCAGATGGGGCCCAGATCCA
>JAESGM010000833.1_pt1 | contig 14130 bp, 15 predicted proteins | sample 9269721 | NCBI WGS metagenome assembly JAESGM01 (sample SAMN15720920, study PRJNA650825) | algae metagenome | isolation source: Komarekiella atlantica HA4396-MV6 and co-occurring heterotrophs from... | place: USA: Theobald House, Kauai, HI | collected 2009-07-29 | reverse complement strand
CGGGTGCGCAGTTGCAGCTCGCCGATTTGTCCAGCGCCTCGCTGCAAGGAGCGGTGTTGAATTTTGCCCGGCTCGACGGCGCCATTTTGCGCGATGCAGATCTCTCCGCGGCAAGCCTGCAGGCCGTGACGCTGCTCGGCGCCGACATGACCGGGATGAAGTTGGGCGCCAGCGACCTGCGGGGGGCCATGGTCTGGCGCACCGCCCCGCCGATTTGGGATTCCTCGGGGCTTACCGATCTGTCCGATCTGCGGGTGCGGGCGCCGGACGATGCCCAGCTGACGGCCTTGAAGGACGGCATGGCGGCGATACCGTCGGACGAACTGCGCCAGCGCGGCGCCGAAGTCGTCGAGGCCTTTGCCGAGACGGACAGCTCATGGACGGGAACCGGTGACCAGCAACGCTGGCAGAGCTGGGTCGGTGCCTCGCCACCGCCAACGACAACGACCTACAACTATGATCTGACCGCGTACCTGACGAAGATGATGTGCAGCGCCCGCTGGAGCGACGGCGGCGTGGCGACCGGCATCGCGCGCCGCGCGGTGGCCCGCGATTTTCGCGGCGACGTGGTGGCGGTCTATGACGGGCTGCGGACCACTTCGTGTGCCGCGAATGCCAAGACTCCCGAGCCGGTGCTCCGCCGGCTGTCTACCGCGGCCGAAGCTGCCCGGTACTGACGGTCCGTTTTCAACGGCAGGGCTTGCCAAGCCGCCCGCCGGGACCTATCTGTAGAACATAATGCGAACATGCGTCCCGGCCGAATAGCCGTGGACAAAGTCGTTCCGTGGCCTACGTCGCGCCGCACGAGCGGGCGTTCCAGTTTAGGGTTGCGAGTGCGACTCAAATTCCGGCGCCGTGGACAGCGGCCGCTGACCAATGGCATGCAGCGCGGATAGCGCGCTGACTTTCAAGGAGTGCTCAAGGATGGCTGGTTCGGTCAACAAGGTGATCCTCGTCGGCAACCTCGGCAAGGATCCCGAAATTCGCCGTACGCAGGACGGCCGCCCGATCGCCAACCTGCGCATCGCCACATCCGAGACGTGGCGCGACAAGGGTACGGGTGAGCGCCGCGAGCGGACCGAGTGGCACTCGGTCGTGATCTTCAACGAGAACCTCTGCAAGATTGCCGAGCAGTATCTGCGCAAGGGCTCGAAGGTGTTCATCGAGGGCGCGCTGCAGACCCGCAAATGGCAGGGCCAGGATGGCCAGGACCGCTATTCGACCGAGGTCGTGCTGCAGGGCTTCAACGGCAACCTGACGATGCTCGACGGGCGCGCCGGTGGCGGCATGCAGGAGGGTGGTCAGGCGGATTACAGCGGCGGCGGCGGCGATTACGGCTACTCGGATGCGCCGCGCGGCGGTAGCGGTGGCGGCGGTGGCCGCAGCGGCGGTAAGAGCCCGAGCTACGACAAGCAACTCGACGACGAAATACCCTTCTGATTCAAATCTACGCCTGCTGTTTGCGGCAGGTCTCGACGACATAAAGCGGGTAGCAATCGGCACCTCAGTGGCTGTCCGATTGCTGCCCGCTCGGCCTTAATTCGGCGCCACTCGACGCCGATTAGTGCCGCGGCCGCGCGATGCATCGCGGTCGTCAGCACCGGCGCGGAAGGCGCCAGCCGTGCTGCTGAAGCCCCACGGATCGGCGATTGGCCGACTGCGTCTTCAAATATCTTCCAGTCGAAGGAGTGACGTGATGATGAGGCGAGTGCTTCTGGCCCCGATAGCTATTTTGTTGGCTGCGCCCCTGCTCGGGAACGCAGCTCATGCGCAGCCACGCGACCGCGACCACGGCAAGCACAAAGGTCCGGCGCGCTGGGAGGAACTGGGCTGCAACAAGGTCGGCCTCAAGCCCGACCGCGACATCATTCGTGTCGGTCGCCGCGAGGGCCGCTTCAGCGCCATCCAGTTGCGAGTGAAGGGCAACAAGGTCGAGATTCTGGACCTCAAGGTCGTGTACGGGCGCGGGCCCGCCGACGACATCCGCGTGCGGTCCATGATCCGCGACGGCGGGGAGACGCGTCCGCTGGATTTGCGCGGCGAGCGCCGCCCCATCGACCGGGTCGAGCTGACGTACAAAGTGCCGCTCGGGGTTAATCTGCTGAAGGGACCGGCCCGCGTTTGCGTTTACGGTCGCTAAGGACCGGGCACATCAATCGAATTAGCCCTGCCGCTTGGCGGGGCTTTTTCTTCGGCCCGGCGCCAGCCCCAGATCCGCGCGGACGGCGCGCTCCACGAGCCGCCGAATCGTCTTAATTCGGCGCCAGTTGCCGCTGATTAGTGAGCCCGCTGCTTATGCAGACTGTGTTCATTTTCCCTTCGCTATCAGGGTCGTTGTACGAACCAAAGTTCTTCGGGAGCGACGCTCCCATCTGACATGGAGTGAAACCGATGTCCTGGCGAACCGTCATCGCCTCTTTCTTTGGCCTGCTCGCCTGCGTGATGCTGGTCGGTACGGCCTCCGCGCAGCCGCGTGATCGTGATCGCGATCGCGATCGCGGACCTCCCGGCCGCGAGGTATGGGAACTTTTGAGCGAGCAGAAAGTCGGTTTCCGCGTCGACCGCGATGTCATCCGCGTCGGCCGCCGCGAGGGCCGCTTCAGCAAGATCGCGCTAGAGGTTCGTGACAACGACGTCGAAATCCTCGACCTCAAGGTGTTCTTCAATCGCGGCGCGCCCCAGGACGTTCGCGTCCGTCAGGTCATCCGCGCCGGCAGCCGCACACGGCCGATCGATCTGGTCGGCAACGACCGCGTCATTGATCGGATCGAAGTGGTCTATCGCGCCAAGCCGAATTTCCGTGGTGCCGCGCGCCTTGCAGTATTCGGCTTGAAGGACGTTCCGCCGCCGCCTCCCGGTCCGCGCTGGGAAGAGCTCGGCTGCAGCAAGGCCGGTCTTCTGCCGTCGAAAGACGTGATCCGCGTCGGCCGCCGCGAAGGCCGCTTCAAGCAGCTGCAGCTGCGCGTGTTCCGCAACAAGGTGCACATCCTCAACATGCGGGTCATCTATGCCAACGGCGCGCCCGACGACATTCCGGTGAAGTCGGAGATCCGCGATGGCGGCGAGACGCGTCCGCTGGATCTGCGCGGCAACAACCGGGCGATCGACCGGGTGGAGCTGGTGTACCTGGCGCAGCCCAACTTCAAGGGTTCGGCGCAAGTGTGCGTCTTCGGTCGCTGACGCGCCTTCCAACTCGACGAAGGAAAGAGCCCCGCTACAATGCGGGGCTCTTTTCGTTTGGGCGGAGCCGCGCAGTGAACAGGCTGTCGATCACCGACAAGGACCTCTGGGCCAAGTCGGAAGCGTACATCGAAGTCAGCGAGCCTTTCGACGTCGCGGTCGACAAGGGTCACCGACATTTCGGGAGTTTCCAGCGCATGCTGGAGGCGATCCAAGGTTATCCCGACAAGCGCGGCGCGTGGCGCAAGTTCTGGGATGCGCTGCGCTCTGCCGATCTGCTCGGCGTGTGGGGCGAAGCGGTAAAGCAGCACGACTACGAGTGGTCGTGGCGGAGGGAGCAAAGCGGCCTGGTCGTCAGCTTCCAGCCAGGGTCGCGCTGGCGCCGGCGCGAGGATCATGGGCTGGTCGACAGGATCTATCCCGGGCGCTCGGCTGCCGTCCGCAGCTCGGGGGATGCCAAGGAGAGGCGGCCGAAACGGTAGGGCCCCGCTTTGCAGCGAGGCCCTGTCGATCTCAAGGCTGGGTCGCCGGGGGCTCTGCCGGCGTCTCGGCGGGAGTTTCCGCGGCGGGCGGCGGAGCCGGCGTCGTCTCAGGTGCTGCGTCGGACGCAGTGCCTGGCGCATCCGCTGCCGGGATGGGCTCCGGCGGCGGCGGGTCACCGGCGGGCGGTGCTTCAGCGGCCGGCGTCTCCTCCTTGGTGGTCAGCGAGTCGCGGGCGCTGTCGTAAGCGTCCTTGGTCGCTTCCTTGGCGCTCTCCAGCGCCGGGCCGGCCTTTTCCTTCACGTCTTCATAGGCCTTCTTGGCGGCTTCCTGAGCGCGCTCGAGCGCCGGGCCAGCTTCTTCTTTCGCCTTGTTGTACGCATCCGTCGCCGTCACCTTGCCCTTGTCGCTCAGCTCCTTCGCCTTCTCGATGGCGCGGTCCATCAGCGACTTCGGCGGCGTCTTGCGTTCGAAGGCGGGCAGTGCGTCGAGGGTTTCCTTGGTCGCCTGCGGCAGCTTGACCGTGACGTTTCCGTCCGTGTGGGCGATCTGCAAGGCGGGGAGGCTGACGGCGATGCGCTTCTCGCCGAAACCGGCGAAGCCGCCGACGCCCATGATCACGCCCTCGACCTGATTGTCGGCGTTGAGGATGAGGTCTTCGATGTCGCCGACGATCTGGCCTTCGGCGTTCTGCACCTTGGCGCCGAGCAGCAGGTCCTTGGCCAGGTACTGTCCATCGCCCTGGGAGGCGATGAAGACTTCGGTGGTCGTCATTTCGGCCGCGGCGGGGGCGGTCGCTTCGGGCGCCGGGGTCGTCGCCTCGGTCGGAGCGGGTGTCGTCGTCGCGTCGGGGGACTGCGCGACGGCCGGCAGCGCGAAGGCCGCGGCGATGGCCGCAAGGGTCAACACGCCTTTGTGCATGAAACTCTCCTCAATGATTGCATGCGGGCCCTGAGCCCGCTCCTGCTACCGGCGCACTATTAACCAATTCCGCCGCGCGGGGCATGTAGCGATTCCGCATGACAGGCACAAGTCGGGCATAAGGCGACAGGCATTGCCGGCCCGTTTGCTCAACGCATTGTTTTGTCGTGGAATTATATATTTGCGCAGCCTGTGCGCGACAGGCGCGCCGCATTGCTTTGCCGGGGCCATTTAGGGTATTCTTTCGCCAGATTCCGATCCTTCCGACGCACGCCCGCTGGCGTGCGTTGCCGTTACCAGCGGAAATTTTCGTGACCGATCAAACCGACGACCAGGGCTCCGGCGGCAAAGAGCCGACCGACATCCGCCCGATTTCGATTTCCGACGAGATGAAGCGCTCGTACCTCGAGTACGCGATGAGCGTGATCATCTCGCGTGCGCTGCCGGACGTGCGCGACGGCCTGAAGCCGGTGCACCGCCGCATCCTCTACGCGATGCAGCGCCTCGGCCTCGACTGGAACAAGAAGCACATGAAGTCGTCCAAGGTCGTGGGCGACACGATGGGCGACTTCCATCCACACGGTAACCTCGCCATCTACGACGCGCTCGTGCGCCTCGCGCAGGACTTCTCCATGCGCGTGCCGCTGATCGACGGACAGGGCAACTTCGGCTCCATCGACGGCGATCCGCCGGCCGCTGAACGTTACACGGAAGCACGCCTGTCGAAGATCGCGCAGTACCTGCTCGACGACCTCGAGAAGGACACCGTCGACTTCAAGCCGAACTACGACGACCGGCTCGAAGAACCGTCGGTGATGCCGGCGAAGTTTCCCAACCTGCTGGTCAACGGCGCCGGCGGCATCGCCGTCGGCATGGCCACCAACATCCCGCCGCACAACCTCGGCGAAGTGATCGACGCCTGCCTGGCGCATCTCGACAATCCCGAAGTCACCATCGACGACCTGTGCCAGATCATCCAGGGACCGGATTTCCCGACCGGCGCGCTGATCATCGGCCGCGCCGGCATCCTCGCCGCCTACCACAAGGGCCGCGGCTCCATCCTGATGCGCGCCAAGGTCGAGGTTGAGGAGATCCGCAAGGATCGCGAGGCGCTGATCGTCACTGCCATCCCCTATCAGGTCAACAAGAAGACGCTGATCGAGAAGATCGCCGACCTTGTGCGCGAGAAGCGCGTCGAGGGCATCGCCGACATCTGGGACGAGACTAACCGCGAGGGCATGCGCATCGTCATCGAGCTGAAGCGCGATGCCGTCGCCGACGTGGTTCTCAATCAGCTCTATCGCTACTCCGACCTGCAGACCTCGTTCGGCGCCAACATGCTGGCGATCAACGGCGGCCGCCCCGAGCAGCTCAATCTCAAGGATATGATCGAGGCCTTCACCGCCTTCCGCGAGGAGGTGGTGAGCCGGCGCACCAAGTTCCTGCTCAACAAGGCCCGCGAGCGCGCGCACGTATTGGTCGGCCTGGCCATCGCCGTCGCCAACATCGACGAGGTCATCAAGCTCATCCGCTATGCGCCGAGTCCGGCGGAGGCGCGCGAGCAGTTGATGGCGCGCGATTGGCCGGCGAAGGACATCGCCCCGCTGGTCGAGCTGATCGCCGATCCGCGCCACCGGGTGGCGACCGACGGCACCTACAAGCTCTCTGAGGAGCAAGCCAAAGCCATCCTGGAGCTGCGGCTTGCGCGCCTCACGGCCCTGGGACGCGACGAGATCGCCGACGAATTGAAGAAGCTCGGCGAGGAGATCCGCGAGTACCTCGCCATTCTCGCCTCGCGCCTGCGCATCGTCGAGATCGTCAAGAACGAGCTGACGGCGATCCGCGACGAGTTCGCCACGCCGCGCAAGACCGAGATTCTCGACATCGAAGGCGAGGTCGAGGACGAGGACCTGATCCAGCGCGAGGACGTGGTCGTCACCGTTTCGCTGAAGGGCTACATCAAACGGGTGCCGCTGGCGACGTATCGCGCGCAACGCCGCGGCGGCAAGGGCCGTTCCGGCGCCGGCATGCGCGAGGAAGACGTTATCACCACGCTGTTCGTCGCCTCGACGCATACGCCGGTGCTGTTCTTCTCCTCGCGCGGCATGTGCTACCGCATGAAGGTGTGGCGCCTGCCGCAGGGGACACCGCAGTCCATCGGCAAAGCACTGGTGAACCTGCTGCCGCTGGCGCAGGGCGAAACCATCACGTCGATCCTGCCGCTGCCGGAAGATGCCGAAACGTGGGGCACGCTGCAACTCGCGTTCGCCACGCGCTCCGGCCGGGTGCGCCGCAACGCGCTGGCCGACTTCGAGAACATCAATCGCAACGGCAAGATCGCCATGAAGCTCGATGAGGGCGACAAGATCGTGTCGGTGAACATCTGCACGCCCGACAACGACGTGTTGCTCACCACAGCCAAGGGCCGCTGCATCCGCTTCCTGCTTGCCGACGAGGTGCGTCTGTTCAAGGGACGCGACAGCGACGGCGTGCGGGCCATCAAGCTGGACGACAGCGACCATATCATCTCGATGACGGTGCTGACTCACGTCGATGCCGACGCGTCCGAGCGGGCGGCCTACCTGAAGCAGGCGAACATGCTGCGCCGGGCGCAGGGCGAAGACGTCGCCGACGCGTCTGCTGAAGGCGAGGCGGACGCCGACGGCGATGAGGAGGTGATCGAAGGCGCCGAGCTGACGCCGGAGCGCTTCGCCGAGCTGTCCGCCAAGGAGCAGTTCGTGCTGACCGTGTCCGAGCGGGGCTTCGGCAAGCGGTCGTCCTCGTACGAGTACCGCACGTCGGGCCGAGGCGGCAAAGGCATCACCGCCATGGTCGTCAACGACCGTAACGGGCCGCTGGTGGCCTCGTTCCCCGTTGCCGACAACGATCAGATTATGCTGGTGACCGATGGCGGCCAGCTGATCCGCTGCCCCATCAACGACGTGCGCATTGCCGGCCGCAACACCCAGGGCGTGCGCATCTTCAAGACCGACGCGGACGAAAAGGTCGTGTCCGTCGAGCACATCCCCGACGACGGAAGCGAGGCCGTAGAAGGCGACGAAGCCGACGACGAGACGCCGCCGACGACCGAATAATCCCGACGTCGCTCACGCGGCGCCGGGCGCGTGCAGTGCCTGCAGCGTGGAGGCGATGGGGCTGGCGGCGCAGAGTGCCGTCCAGTCGGGCAGCGACACGTGACCGCCGGTCGTGGAGAGCAGTCCGCGCGCCTTGAAACGCGAGGTGATGCGGCTGAGCGTGTCGGGATTAAGGGCCAGGTGATCGGCCACGTCGGCGCGGGACAGCGGCATGTCGAAGATGCGCGCCGCCGCGCCGGAGCTGGGCAGGCGCAAGCCGAGCTCGATCAGCAATGAGGCAAAGCGTTCATCGCCCGTGAGGCCGCCCACGATCGAGGCGTGCAGCGCCGAGCGCGCCTGCTGCGTCGCGAGCTTCTTCATGACGTGGCGAATGGCCGGGGGATTGGCGGTGACGAGTGCGTCGAACGTCGCCACGGGAAAACGCCAGATCTCGGACGAGCTCAGTGCGGTGAGCGTGGCCGCCGGAAGATCCGGCAACTGCGACCGGCGGACGATGTCCCCGGGGTATATCAGCGACAGTATCTGGCGCGGCTTGCCGGGCGGGAAGGCCTCGATTGCAAGCAGGCCGTTGCGCAGAACATAGACCACTTCGCCTTGCGCCCCATCGAAGGTGAGACGCTGCCGGCGTCGCGCGCGCACCATCGTCGCCATGTCGCGCGCGGCGGAGATCGGGTCCGCATCCGCGGGGGCGGGGGATTCACCGTTGAGCCGTCCCGGCGTCGCGAAGCTAACTGTGTCGGTCATGTGATCATCGAATTGAGTGCTCATGTCGCCCAGTCTGATGCGCTGCTAGAAATGATCCTTGATCTCCGTCAAGCGCGAGAAGGACAGCGGCCTCCCCGCAGCCGGCGAAGTGGCTTGATGCCGATCAAAGGATTTGTGGCCGGGTCGCCACGCTGAGCCGTCGGACGCGTGCATGGCTGATCGCCGTCAGCCCGAGGCCCAAGGAAAGGCTCGGCTTTTTCGCTCCCGGCCAGGAAGGGTTGGTCTTGCGCAATGGCGACTCGCGCGGGCGGTGCCGGCGCGGCGCAACGGGGGAATGGACATGCAGACGATGAAGGCTCGGCTCGGCGCGGTAATTCTGCTCGCCGTGGTTGGCAGTGCGGGCGCCGCGCAGGCCGGCGACACGCAAGGCAACTTCATGATCCGCGTGCTTGGCACCGTGGTCGATCCGGCGACCGATGTGAAATCCGTCACGGATGACGGCGCCGCGATAACCGGGGCCAACGCCAGCGTGAGCACTGAGGTCATTCCGGCGCTGACGCTGACTTACTTCTTCGACCCGAACTGGGCGGTGGAGCTGTTCTGCTGCTTCTCCAAGCACAACATCGACGGCAAAGGCTCTTTGGCCGGGCTTGGCGAGATCGCCGACACGTGGATTTTTCCGCCGATCGTGACCCTGCAATATCACTTCGCCGGACTCGGACCGGTGAAGCCCTACGTCGGCGCGGGCGTGCAATACATCCACTTCTTCGACGAGGGGACGGGAGCCAACGCCCTCGGGGCATCGAGCGTCGACATCGACGACGCGTTCGGCTTCGCGTTGCAGTTCGGCGCCGACGTTTCCCTCGGTCAAGGCTGGTACCTCAATGCCGACGTGAAGAAGGTCTGGCTCGGCACTGACGTTACCTGGCACGATACGTCACTCGGGACGGTCAAGGCGGACGTGGACATCGATCCCTGGATCATCAGCGCCGGCATCGGCTATCGCTTCAATCTGGAGGATGTCTTCGGCAGCGGCACCAGCGCGGCGGCGCTGAAGTAGAGAGGGGGCGGGTCTTGCCGCCGGCCGCGCCCTGCACGCAAATGTTTACGGGGATGGGGTAGGCCGTTGTAGCATGATGGGCGCGCGATCGTGCGTGCGTATGCAACTTGCGCTGACATGAAACGCATCGGCTTCTATCCAGGCTCGTTCGATCCGGTGACCCTCGGTCACACGGACATCATCGGGCGCGCCGGCCGTCTTGTTGACCGGCTGATCGTCGGCATCGGCGTGCATGACGCCAAGCGACCGATGTTTACGAGCGAGGAGCGCATCGCCCTGCTGCAGGCGGAGATCAAGCCCATCGCGTCGGCGACGGGCTGCAGCATTGCGGTGGCGACATTCGACGGGCTCGTCGTCGACGCCGCGCGCGACGCCGGCGCAGCGGTGATCTTCCGCGGGCTGCGCAACGCGACCGATTTCGATTACGAAATGCAGATGGCCGGCATGAACGGCGCCATGGCGCCGGGCGTCGAGACCGTATTCCTCACCGCCAGTCCCGCAGTGCAACATATCGCCGGCAACCTGGTCCGCCAGATCGCCGGAATGGGTGGCGACGTGTCGGCCTTCGTGTCGCCGGACGTCGCCGCGGAGCTGAAGCGAAAAGCGGCTCGCTGACGACGCAGCGCTCGACCCGTCGGAGGTAAGTTGCGCGCAGCCTGCCGCAAGGGCTAAAAAGGCTCGCCCTAAGGCTCGTGGCGATCGCCCGTTTGAGCACAACCCCTAATCGAATGAGGACGGCTATGCGGATGTTGACCTGCCTTGCTCTGGCGTTCTGCGTCATTTCCGGCGCAGCCTGCTCGGACCAGCCGCAGGTGGCGGATGCCGGCAGCGACACGCTCGTCATCGAGACGAAGCATGGGAACATCGAGATCAAGCTGCGTCCGGACCTGGCGCCGAAGCATGTCGAGCGCGTCAAGACGCTGGCCAAGGAAGGCTTCTACGACGGCCTGAAGTTCCACCGCGTCATCCCCGGCTTCATGGCGCAGACGGGCGATCCGACCGGCACCGGCGCGGGCGGTTCCAACTACGCGCCGCTGCCGGCAGAATTTTCGCAGGAGCCGTACAAGCGCGGCACCGTCGGCGCGGCACGCACGGCCGACCCGAACAGCGCCAACAGCCAGTTCTTCATCTGCTATGACGATACCGGCTGCTCCAGCCTCACCGGCTCCTACACGGTTTGGGGCGAGGTGGTCAGCGGTATGGACGCCGTCGACAAGATCGCCCCCGGCGAGCCGCCGCCGATTCCGGACGTGATGCAGCGGGTGCATCTGAAGTCCGACGCCAACAAGGGATGACGGGATCGCAACCAGCGCCGCTGACCGTCACGGCGACGGCGCTGATCCCGTTCGTGCCGTCGGGGCCGGACTTCGAGGCAGCGCTGGCCTTCTTCGCCGAAATCGGCTTCGCCGTGACGTGGCGCAATGGTCCTCTCGCCGGGCTCGCCTTCGGCGCCGCGCGCTTCATGCTGCAGGACATCGACGTGCCGGAATGGGGGCAGAACCAGATGCTGGCGCTCGAGGTCGATGACCTCGACGCCTACTGGAGGCACTTGTCCCAATTGCAGCTCGACGGGCGCTATGCCGGCGTGCGCCTCAAAGAGCCGACGGATTACCCCTGGGGCCGCGAGGTGAACGTCGTCGATCCGGCGGGCGTTTGCTGGCATGTCAGGCAAGCGCGCTGATCGTTAATCTCTCGCCCTTACATCCCGACCGAAACCAGAGAAGAACGGAGACCTTTTATGGCCGACCCCGAGAACACGCTCATCATCGAGACGACCAAAGGCCCGGTGGTTATCGAGCTGCGTCCCGACCTCGCCCCCAACCACGTCGAGCGGATCAAGACGCTGGCGCGCGAGGGCTTCTATGATGGCATTCCGTTCCATCGCGTGATCGAAGGCTTCATGGCGCAGACGGGCTGCCCGAAAGGCACCGGTACGGGCGGGTCGAACTATCCCAACCTCAAGGCAGAGTTCAACTCCGAGCCGCACGTGCGCGGCGTGTGCTCGATGGCGCGGGCGCAGAGCCCCGACAGCGCCAACAGCCAGTTCTTCATCGTGTTCGACGACGCGACCTTCCTCGACAACAAGTACACGGTGTGGGGCAAGGTCATCGAAGGCATGGAGAACGTCGACAAGATCAAGCGCGGCGAGCCTGTCGCCAACCCCGACAAGATGTTGTCGGTGAAGGTTGCGGCGGACGCTGCGTGAAAGTGAGCACGCGATGACACGTACTGCTGCGGTACTGGCAGCGTATGCAGGATTGGCAGGTGCGGCGGGCGTAGCGCTCGCCGCTGCCGGTGCGCATGGCGCGGGGCTCGAACCCCTGATGCCGGCGGCATACTTCCTGCTCATGACCGCAGCGGCGGTGGTCGGCATCGTCGCCCTGGCGGTGCGCAGCGACACGCCCCGGCTGTTTCTGTTCGCGGCCGCCGTGCTGCTTATCGGCGTGACGTTGTTCAGCGGCGACATCGCAGCGCGCTCATTGCTCGGCCAGCGCCTCTTCCCGATGGCGGCGCCGATCGGCGGCACGACGATGATCTTCGGCTGGCTGGTGGCGGCGGCGGGCGGCGTGCGCGGGCTGTTCGGGCAAAGCGGCTAGCCAACCTTGGGTGAAGAGGTAGCGAGATGATTGGGCTGCTGTGGGCCCTGATCGGCGTGGTGGCGGGCATGATCATCGCGCTGCAGGCGCCGATCAACGCCCAGCTGGCGCACAAGCTCGGCTCGCCCGTCGTTGCGGCGGCGGCGTCGTTCGTTGCCGGCACGGTCCTGCTCATTGCGGTGGCGCTGGTGACGGCGCAGGGACACGCCATCGACTGGCGGGCGCCACCGTGGTGGATGTATGTTGCCGGCGGCTTCCTCGGTGCAGGCTTCGTGACGATCACGCTGTTGCTGACGCCGCGCATGGGTGCCGCGGCGACCATGGGTCTGATCGTTGCCGGCCAGCTGCTTGCGGGTCTGGTGCTCGACCGGCTCGGCTACTTCGACCTCGCCGTGCGTGAGATGACCGCAGGGCGCGTCGGCGGCGCGGTGCTGGTCGTCTTCGGCGCGCTGATGCTCAGCTATCTGTGATGCGCACCGACCTGTTCGACTTCGAATTACCCGAAGAGCGGATCGCGCTCTATCCGGTGACGCCGCGCGATGCCGCGCGCATGCTCGTGGTGCCGGCCGGCGATGCAGCGTTCGAGGATCGCGGCGTGCGCGATCTGCCTGCGCTTCTGCGACCCGGCGATGCGCTGGTGTTCAACGATACACGGGTCATTCCCGCGTCGCTGCACGGCGTGCGCCGCCGCGGCGATCTCACGGCGCAGATCGCGGTGACGCTGATCGAACGGCTCGCGGGCGATCGCTGGCGGGCGTTGGCGCGTCCGGCCAAGCGCCTGCAGAGCGGCGACCGGGTGCGCTTCGGCCACGACGGCGATACCTGCATGATGGGGGTGATCGACGCGACGGTGAAAGAGCGCGGCGAGGCGGGCGAGGTCGAACTTGCCTTCGACCTGTCCGGACCGGAGCTGGATGCGGCGATCGCGCTGGTCGGCGAGATGCCGCTGCCGCCGTACATCGCCGGGCGCCGCCCCGTCGCGGCGGCGGACCGAACCGACTACCAGACGGTGTATGCTGCGCACGATGGAGCGGTGGCGGCGCCGACGGCAGGCCTGCACTTCACGCCGGAGCTGCTGGCGGCGCTCGCCGAGCGAGGCATAAGCCAGCACTTCGTGACCCTGCATGTCGGCGCGGGGACCTTTCTGCCGGTGAAAGCGGAAGATACGTCCGCACACAAGATGCACTCCGAGAGCGGTGAGATCTCCTCGGTGACCGCGGCGGCGCTGAACGCGGAGCGCGCCGATGGCGGACGCATCGTGGCGGTGGGGACGACATCGCTGCGCCTCCTGGAAAGCGCCACGCGCGACGGTGCAATCCAGCCGTTCGTCGGCGCGACGGATATCTTCATCACGCCGGGCTACCAATTCCGCGCGGTGGACGTGCTGATGACGAATTTCCACCTGCCGCGCTCGACGCTGTTCATGCTGGTGTCGGCCTTTGCCGGGCGCGAGCGCATGCTTGCGGCTTACCGCCATGCGATAGGGTCGGGGTATCGCTTTTATTCCTATGGCGACGCTTCGCTGCTGTTCCGCGCGGCCTAAGGGCCCTGTCGGTCCGGGTACGCGCGGGGGAGGGTCTTGGTTTTGGGTGACACGAGTTGGCGGCGCCGTCGCTCGATAAGCGTGGTGCTCGCTGAGGGCCGGCGCTCAGCGCCGGGGCGCCTTTCGCCCTGGCTGCCGCGCACGTGCGGCCACCCCTGTCATCCCGGGCAAGCGAGGCGAAGCAGAGCGGCGACCCGGGATCCAGTGTCAATGCACCATCGCTATTCTGAGGCCGTGCCGCATCTCTCCTGGATCCCGGATAGCCGCTCGCGCTGCTCACGGCTTCCGGGATGACAGCCCTGTCGCTCGGGCGCGACAGGCCGGGATGACAGAAGGCGCCGGACGTGGCAGTTGCTGCCCCGGCAACGCAGGACAGAGCCTTTATGCAGGAACGGGTGACGAGTTTCGGTCTGAAGCTTTTGGCGCAGGATGGCCTGGCGCGCCGCGGCGAGCTGCTGACGCCGCGCGGCATCGTGCGTACGCCCGCCTTCATGCCCGTGGGCACGGTGGCGACGGTCAAGGCGCTGACCTTCGATCAGGTGAGGGAAG
>JAESGM010000832.1_pt1 | contig 14133 bp, 10 predicted proteins | sample 9269721 | NCBI WGS metagenome assembly JAESGM01 (sample SAMN15720920, study PRJNA650825) | algae metagenome | isolation source: Komarekiella atlantica HA4396-MV6 and co-occurring heterotrophs from... | place: USA: Theobald House, Kauai, HI | collected 2009-07-29 | reverse complement strand
GGCGCGCGGGTATTTGTAGGGCGCGATCGACGCCTTGACGTGGTCCTGCAAGGCCTTGGCGAGGGCTGCGTCGCCAGCGAAACCTTCACGCAGCAGCACATAGGCCTTCACGATCTGGCCGCGCTCGGGGCAGGGCGCGCCGACGACGCCGCATTCGGCCACCGCCTCATGCGTCAGCAGGCAGGCTTCGACCTCCGGACCAGCGATGTTGTAGCCGGCCGAGATGATCATGTCGTCGGAGCGGGCCTGGTACCAGAAATAGCCGTCGCCATCGCGCAGATAGGTGTCGCCGGTGACGTTCCAGCCATCGAGGATGTATTTGGCCTGGCGCGGATCGGCGAGATAGCGGCATCCCGTGGGCCCACGCACCGCGAGCCGACCGGGTGTGCCGTCCGGCACCTCCTTGCCGTCCTCGTCGACGATCTTGGCTTCGTAGCCAGGCACCGGCAGGCCGGTCGAGCCCGGACGAATCTTCTCATGCGGTGCACCGATGAAAATGTGCAGCATTTCGGTCGCGCCGATGCCGTCCATCAGTGACATGCCCGTCGCCTCCCGCCAGGCGTCGAAGGTCGCCTTCGGTAAAGCCTCGCCGGCCGAGACGCAGATGCGCAGCGAGGAGAGGTCGCGCTCGCCGAGCTTGCCGAGGATGGCGCGATAGGCGGTCGGCGCGGTGAAGCAGACGGTCGCGCGATAGCGCTCGATCGCCTCGGCGAGATCGGCCGGCGCGACCTTGGCCGGCAGGATGCAGGCGGCGCCGATCCGCAACGGGAACAGCACGATGCCGCCGAGCCCGAAGGTGAAGGCGAGCGGCGGCGAGCCGATGAAGCGGTCGTCGGGCGCAGCCTTCAGCACGCGCGCGCCATAGGCGTCGCAGATCGCCAGCAGGTCGCGGTGGAAATGCATCGTGCCCTTCGGCTCGCCGGTGGTGCCCGAGGTGAAAGCGATCAGGCAGACATCATCCTGTGCCGTGTCAGCCGGCTCGAAAACCTCGTAGCCGGCTTTCCCCATCATGGTTTCAAGCGCGCCATCCCCCCATGTGACGATGGTCGATAGTTCCGGCACAAGCTGTTGCGCTGCCTTGAGTTCGTCGACCAGCGTCGCGTCGCAGAGCGCGAGCGCGATCTTCGCCTTGCGGATCGGATAGGCGATCTCGCCGGCGCGCAGCATCGGCATGGTCGCAACCACGACGCCGCCGGCCTTCAGCACCGCGAAATAGGTCGCGACCATCATCGGCGTGTTGGCGGCGCGTAGCAGGACGCGGTTACCGGACACCATGCCGAGATCGCGGGTCAGCACATTGGCGATGCGGTTCACCGTGTCGGCGAGCGCCTGATAGCTCCAGGTCTCGCTCGGACCGATCACCGCATCGCGCCCGCCGCGCCCCTCGGCGACATGGCGATCGACGAATTCGGTGACGACGTTGAGCCGTTCCGGATAGCTCAGCCCGGCGGCTGCGAGGTCGAGGCGCGGCCAGCTCTCGCGCGGTGGCAAATTGTCCCGCGCGAAACTGTCCACATGTCCCGACCGCATGAGATCTGCGGTACCCATCTCGTTCCCCTGGTCTATTTTTCGAGCATGGTCGTGTCGCAAAGCCGGCTCCTCCCGTTTGCGGACCGTGCTCACATCTATTTCAGCAGGTCGCGAGCGATCACGACCTTCTGCACCTCGCTGGCGCCCTCGTAGATCCTGAGCGCCCTGATCTCGCGATAGAGTTCCTCGACCTTGACGCCGCGGGTGACGCCGAGGCCGCCATGGATCTGCACGGCGCGGTCGATCACCTTCTGGGCGTTCTCGGTCGCGGTAAGCTTGGCCAGCGCTGCCTCGCGCGTAACGCGGGCTGCGCCGCGGTCCTTCGTCCAGGCGGCGCGGTAGACGAGGAGGGCGGCCGCATCGACCTCGGTCGCGCTGTCGGCGATCGCCGCCTGCGAAAGCTGGAGATCGCCGAGCGTGCCGCCGAAGAGCTTGCGGCCCTTGGCGTGCGAGACCGTCTCGTGCAGAGCCCGCCGGGCGAAGCCGAGCGCGGCGGCGCCGACCGTCGAGCGGAAGATGTCGAGCGTAGCCATCGCCACCTTGAAGCCATCGCCGGGACCGCCGATGCGGTTCGTCACGGGAATGCGGCAGCCATCGAAGCGCAGGGTCGCGAGCGGATGCGGCGCGATCACGTCGATGCGCTCGGCGATGCTCAGGCCCGGCGTGTCTGCCTCGACCAGATAGGCCGAAAGGCCGCGCGCGCCCGGCGCCTCGCCGGAGCGGGCGAAGACGACATAGTGGTCGGCGATACCGCCGTTGGAGATCCAGGTCTTCTCGCCGTCGATCCGGACATGGGCATTGCCGTCAGGAGTCGCGGTCGTTGCGAGCGCCGCGACATCGGAGCCGGCCTCCTTCTCGGAGAGGGCGAAGGCGGCGATCCTCTCGCCACGCGCCACTGCCGGCAGGATGCGCGCCTTCATCTCGGGCGAGCCGGCAACGCTGATCGAGCCGGTGCCGAGCCCCTGCATGGCGAAGGCGAAATCGGCGAGCCCATCGCGAGCGGCCAATATCTCGCGGGCAAGGCAGAGCGTGCGCACGTCGAGTGCGCTATGCAAACCGCCATGTTCGGCCGGCACGGCCGCCCTGAGGAAGCCGGCTGCGCCCAGCGCTTTCACCCGGGTCCGGCAGGCCTCGTCGACATCGTCATGCGGCAGGCCGGGCAGGGTGGCATCGGCCCAGGCGGAGAGCCGCTCGGCGAAATCGCGGTGATGCGTCTCGAAGAATGGCCAGTCCAGCGTGTCGCCGAGAATACCGATGCCGAGAGGAGCCATCTCAGTTGCCCTCGAACACCGGTTTCCGCTTCTCGGCGAAGGCGTGATAGGCGCGGGCAAAGTCCTCGGTCTGCATGCACAGCGCCTGCGCCACCGCTTCCGCCTCGATCGCGGATTCGACGGACATCGCCCATTCCATTTCGAGCATGCGCTTGGTCATGGCGTTGGCGAAGGTCGGCCCGTCGGCGAGTTCGGCGGCAAGCGCCTGCGCCTCGGCGAGCACGCCTTCGCGGGCGATCAGCCGGTTGAGGAAGCCCCAGCGCTCGGCCTCCTCTCCCTTCAGCACGCGGCCGGTATAGAGGAGTTCGGCGGCGCGACCCTGGCCGATGATCCGCGGCAGCATCGCGCAGGCGCCCATGTCGCAGCCGGCGAGGCCGACGCGGTTGAACAGGAAGGCGATCTTGGTCTCGGCCGTGCCGAGGCGCAGGTCCGAGGCCATGGCGACGATCGCGCCGGCGCCGGCACAGATGCCGTCGATCGCCGCGACGACCGGCTGCGGGCAGGCGCGCATGGTCTTGACCAGCTCGCCGGTCATCCGGGTGAACTTCAAGAGGTCCTTGGTGTCCATCGCGACCAGCGGCCCGATGATCTCGAAGACGTCGCCGCCTGAAGAGAAGTTGCCGCCGGCGCCGGTCACCACGATCGCCTTGACCGCTTCCTCCTTCTGCGCCGCGAGGAAGAAATCGGTCAGCTCGCGATAGCTCTCGAAGGTCAGCGGGTTCTTCTTCTCCGGCCGGTTCAACGTCACGGTCGCGACCTTGCCGGCGACCTCGAGCTGGAAATGCTGCGGCGTGAAGCCGGAGAGGGGCAGGGTGACGGGGTTGGCACTGGTCATTGGTCGTCTCCCGCCGCGGTCGGCGTGCCGTTCTGGCGGTTGCTGATGGCCTGGTGCAGCGAGGTCTTGACCCCGCCGAGCAGGCGGAAGAGCTGGCCGATCTCGGCCGGCCCGAGACCGGCGAAGAGCTCGGCGATCCAATCCTCATGGCGCTCGGCCATCGCCTTGAAGGCGCGCCGCCCTTGGGCGGTCAGCGTCAGCACCTGGACGCGCCGGTCCTGCGCCGCCGGGCGCTTGTCGACCAGCCCGTCGGCGAGCAGGCCGGCGACGACGGCGGTGACATTGCCGTTCGAGACCATCAACCGCTGCGAGACTTCGCCGACGGTCATGCCGGTCGTCGACTTCTCCAGCTGCGCCATCAGGTCGAAGCGCGGCAGCGTCGTCTTGAATTCCTCACGCAGGCGGGTGCGAATCTCGCTCTCGATCAGGGTCGAGCAGGTCAGCATCCGCAGCCAGAGCCGAAGCTCGTCCTTGTGGTCGCCGGGGCGCTCGCTCGCCTTGGTCTCGCGGTCGAGCATCGGGGCGGTGGATGGAATTTCCATCGTCAGAACTCCCCGCCATTGATCAGGATGGATTGCCCGGTGATGCCGCGGCTTTGCGGCCCGCAGAGATTGAGGACGGCGGCCGCAACCTCCTCCGGCGTGATCAGCCGGTGCTGCGGATTGTCCTTGGTCAGCTCCGCCAGCGCCTCTTCGCGGCTCTTGCCGGTCTTGGCGGCGATCGTCGTCAGGCTGCCGGCGACCATGTCGGTGTCGGTATAGCCCGGGCAGACCGCGTTGACGGTGACGCCGGAGCGCGCCGTCTCCAGCGCCAGCGAGCGCACGAGGCCGACCACGGCATGCTTGGCGGCGACATAGGCCGAGACGTAAGCATAGCCGCGATGCCCGGCGGTCGAAGCGATGGCGATCAGCCGGCCCGAGCGGCGCTCGGTCATACCGGGCAGGGCAGGCCGGAAGCAGTTCACCGTGCCGATCAGGTTGATCTCGACCATGCGCCGGAACAGCTCGGCGTCGCTGCGCTGGAAGCTGGCGCTTTCGGCCGCGCCGGCATTGGCGACGACGATGTCGAAAGGCTGGCCCGCAGCGAGTCCAGCCATCACCTCGCGCACCGCCGCCTCATCGGTGACATCGACGGCATGGGCAGCGTCGGCTGCACCGTCGAGCACTGCCTGTTGCAGGATGTCGTCATTGCGGCCGATGATCGAGACGCGGGCGCCGGCCTGGCGCAGAGCGGAGGCGATGGCGCGGCCGATGCCGCGTCCGCCGCCACTCACCAGGGCATGCTGTCCCGCCAGAGCCGATGCCATGCCGTTCACTCCCTCTTGGCGGCCAATATATTTTAGGTCTGAAACATTTTGCAAGAGGGGTCGTGCAAGGCGAAGGGATGAATATAAAAACTGTATATAAGACAGCCTGTTGAAGGGAAAGAGAAGTTGATTTGACCGTGGTTTCAGCCGTTATCGGACTGGCTTTTTGATCAGGGCTTGAGCCAAAATTATTTTAGGTTTAAAATGATTTTCTCAGCCAAGGAGGGCGTCATGCGGATTGCGGTGGTGGGCGGCGGGCCGGCAGGCCTCTATTACGCGCTGCTGATGAAGCGGGACTGGCCTGAGCTTGACGTCACCGTCTTCGAGCGCAACCGCCCCGACGACACCTTCGGCTTCGGCGTGGTCTTCTCCGACCAGACGCTCGACCTGTTCAAGGCCGCCGACCTGCCGAGCTATGAGGCGATCGTCCGCAGCTTCGCCTATTGGGACGACATCGAGATCCATTTCAAAGGCACGGTGCAGCGCGTCTCCGGAAATGGCTTTTGTGGCTGCTCGCGCCGCACGCTGCTGATGCTGCTGCAGGAGCGGGCGCGCCAGGTCGGCGTCAAGCTCGTCTTCTCGCAGGAGATCGAGGACGTCGCAGGGTTGAAGCGCGATTACGACCTCGTCGTCGCCGCAGACGGCATCAACAGCCGCATCCGCGAGGACGACCGCGAACGCTTCGCCCCGGAGGTCGACCTCCGGCCGAACCGGTTCGTCTGGATGGGGTCGACCCGGCCCTTCGACGCTTTCACCTTCTTCTTCAAGCAGACGCAGCACGGCGTCTTCATCGCCCATTGCTACCAGTACGAGCCTGGGCAATCGACCTGGGTGCTGGAGACCGACCCCGAGACCTTCGCCCGCGCCGGGCTGGAGGGCCTAGATGAGGCCGGCACAGCTGCCTTCCTGGAACAGGTCTTCGCCGAGGAACTACAGGGTCACAGGCTGATCACCAATCGCTCGCTCTGGCGGCAGTTCCCGATGATCCGCTGCAGCAACTGGGTCGTCGATAATGTCGTGCTGCTCGGTGACGCCAAGGCGACGGCGCATTTCTCGATCGGCTCCGGCACCAAGCTCGCCATGGAGGATTCGATCGCGCTGCATCGCGCCTTCCATCGCGCCGGGCTCGACGTCAAGGCGGCGCTCGCCGGCTTCGAGACCGGGCGGCGCGAGGAGGTCGAGAAGACCCAGCACGCCGCCGACGTCTCGCTGGTCTGGTTCGAGCAGTTGAAGCGCTTCTGGGATTTCGAGCCGCTGCGCTTCGCCTTCGGCCTGATGACCCGCTCCAAGGCGATCACCTACGACAACCTCGCGCTGCGTGCCCCCGAGTTCGTCGCGGCGATCGACAGGCTGGTCGCCGACGATCTCGGCGCAGATCAAGCGACGCGCCGCGACGGCACGCCGGTGCCACCGGCCTTCCAGCCCTTCTTCCTGCGCGAGATGAAGGTGGCGAACCGCTTCGTCGTCTCGCCGATGTGCCAGTATTCCGCACAGGATGGCCTTCCGGGCGACTGGCACCTGATGCATTACGGCGCGCGCGCCATCGGCGGGGCAGGGCTCGTCTTCACCGAAATGACCTGCGTCTCGGCCGATGCCCGCATCACCCCCGGCTGCACCGGGCTCTACAATGATGCGCAGGAAGCCGCCTGGACGCGCATCGTCGATTTCGTCCATGGCAACTCGGCTGCGAAGATCTGCCTGCAGCTCGGCCATGCCGGGCGAAAAGGGGCGAGCAAGCTGATGTGGGACGGCATGGACCGCCCGCTCGCCGAGGGCGCCTGGCCGATCGTCTCGGCCTCGCCCTTGCCGTACTATCCGGAGAGCCAGGTGCCGCGCGAACTGACCCGCGCCGACATGGACCGGGTCAAGGCCGACTTCGTCGCAGCGGCGCAGCGCGGCCTACGCGCTGGCTTCGACATGCTCGAACTGCACTGCGCCCATGGCTATCTGCTCGCGAGCTTCCTCTCGCCGCTGACTAATCAGCGCAAGGACGAGTACGGCGGCTCGCTCGAAAACCGCCTGCGCTTCCCGCTCGAAGTCTTTGCCGCACTTCGTGAAACCTGGCCGGCAGACAAGCCGATGTCGGTACGCATCTCCGCGACGGACTGGCAGGAGGGCGGCATCAGCCCGGACGAGTCGGTCGCGATCTCGGAAGCCTTCGCCGAGGCCGGCTGCGATCTCGTCGATGTCTCGACCGGCCAGACCACGCCGCGGGCGCGCCCGCTCTATGGCCGCATGTTCCAGACCCCGTTCGCCGACCGTATCCGCAACGAGGCCGGTGTCGCGACCATGTGTGTCGGCGCCATCACCACGGCCGACCAGGCCAACACCATCGTCGCCGCCGGCCGCGCCGATCTCGTCGCGCTCGGGCGTCCGCATCTGGCCGACCCGTCCTTCGTGCTCAGGGCAGCAGCCTGGTATGGCGCCGATGTCGCCCAGCCGGTGCAGTACCAGCCCGGCAAGGATCAGCTCATGCGCAACACGCCGCGCGAGCGCGAGGAGCTGGAGATTCTAAAGCTCAAGGCCAAGCCGAGCCGGCATGGCGACGCGCCGGCGGATGCGGCGGCCGCGCCGGCTGCCCGCGCAGCGGAATAAGCGGGAACCCGATCTCGCTGTCGTGGGTTGATCCCCGGACTCATTGATCAGTTTGGAGATCTGCCATGACTGCCAGGACGACGATGCTCGCCTTGCTGACGACAGTCGCGCTGACGGTGGCCGCGGCAGCGCAAACGCAGCAAGCCACAAAGCCGCCCGACAACTCCGGCGTCGGCCCCAAGACCACGCATCCGAGCCAGGTCGACAAGGGCCAGAACATGATCCTGCCTTCAGCCGGGCAGGCTGGGCAGTCGGCCGCACCGACCATGGTCTATGACTGCAAGAACAAGCCGCAGGATTGCACCACGCCACCATCCCCCGGAGACAAGAGCAGCGCGCCGACGCAATCGACGCCGAAGAACTAGAATATGAAATTGCAATGGCGCAATTTATGATTGGCATTGCGCCATCTTCATGGCGTTGGCGCAAAGACTATATCGGTGGGCAACGCAAGCGCTTCGCCAGATGAGGCGCGCAACCAAGGGGCCCGCACCATGCAGCTCACCGGCATCCACCATGTCACCGCCATCACCGCCCAGGCAGCACAGAACCGGCGCTTCTATGTCGAGACGCTCGGCCTGCGTCTGGTCAAGAAGACGGTCAACCAGGACGACACCTCCGCCTACCACCTGTTCTATGCCGACGGCGCGGGCTCGCCCGGAACCGACCTGACCTTCTTCGACTGGCCGACCGCTCCGGCGAAGCGCGGCACGCATTCGATCACCCGCACCTCGCTCAGGGTCGCCAGCGAAGCCTCGCTCGACTTCTGGCGCGAGCGTCTGACGGCGGCCGGCGTCAAGGTCTCCGATACGCGCCTGCTCAATGGCCGCGCTGCGCTCGATTTCGAGGATCCGGAGGGCCAGCGCCTGACGCTCATCGTCGATGGCGGGGCGATCCCCTTCGTCGCCTGGGAGAAGAGCCCGGTCCCGGCCGAGCATCAGATCCGCGGCCTCGGGCCCGTGACGATCTCGGTGCCGCAGATCGAGCGGACCGAGCTCGTCCTGACCAAGCTGCTCGGGCTAGAGCGGATCGCCGACTATCGCGACGCGGCCCACGCCACTGGCGATATCCATGTCTTCCGAATCGGCGAGGGCGGCCCGGCGGCCGAGCTCAATGTCGCGGTCGAGCCCGGCCTGGCTCCGGCGCGCGAAGGCGCTGGCGGGGTCCACCACCTGGCGCTGCGCACGCCGAGCTTCGGCGAGTACGATGAATGGGCGGAGCGGCTGCGTGCCTCGGGCTATCCGAACAGCGGGCCGGTCGATCGCTTCTATTTCCGCTCGCTCTATCTGCGCGAGCCGAATGGCGTGCTGATCGAGATCGCCAGCGACGGGCCGGGCTTTGCCACCGACGAGCCCTTCGAGACGATGGGCGAGGGGCTGTCGCTGCCGCCCTTCCTCGAGTCGAAGCGAGCTGCGATCGAGGCGGGCCTGAAGCCGCTGGCCTGACGACGCCCGAACGAGCGAGACGCGCTGCGGCCATCCCGGTCGCAGCGCGATCAGCTTTGCCTAAGTTTGTTTTGATTCATCGGGAATTAACCAAGCAGGGGCTGAATGAGCCTTGTGAGGTTGGGGCCTCCCGAGACTGACGAACAGGCCGTTGCGGTCTGCCTGGCGCGATCGAGCGCGGTGGCGAGACAAGCAGGGCGCTGCGCCTCAGCGGGGTGCCTTTGTGGTGTCCCGAGGCGTTGCGTATGCGTAGCTCGAACAAATTTGCCGGCTATTCCTATAGCTTGAAGCGTCGGCGCGGCAGCCCCTTCATCCGTCTTGGCATCCTCGTGGCTGTCGCCGGCAGCGCGATGGCAGGCGTGTCAGTCTGGTCGGGCAAGCAGGCCGAGCCGGTCGCTGGCACGGGACATTTCGCTTCGAAGCAGGCGCAGCACCGTCCGGCACCCACACCCGCCAACAGTTCGACGCCGCTGCTTCGCCCCGGCTATGTCACCGGTTATGTCGCGCAGTCGCTCGCCGCCAGCGCGCCGCTGTCAGGTCGGTTCCAGTCGACCAAGTCGACACAGATCGCGGTCGTGATCGATCCTGAAACCACCGGCTCGATCGTGCCGTCCGAGCCGGTCGGCGGTCCAAGCCTGGCGACGACCACGGTCGCCGTCCAACCCGCCACGGTCGAGCCGCCGCGGATCGCCCTGATCGCACCGCGTCCGGTGCCGCGTCCCTCCGATCTCAAGCTGCCGATCCCGCCGGAGCCGCGCCTCGCGACACGCGCAACTTCGCGCCAGGCCAAGGACGCCGTCGCCAAGGCCGAACCTGCGACCGACAACCGCTCCTTCTTCGAGAAGCTCTTCGGCGTGAACGCGAATGCGCCGCAGAGCTCCGGCGAGCGTCTCGCCTATGCGGCGCCGCAGGACGACATCACCCAGCGCGGCGGTCGCGGCAGCGGCCTGACCGTCGCCCCGGCCCCGATGTCTGTGCCGATGTCGTCGGCGACGCCGGCCGCCAGCGGCAAGACTGCGGTCTACGACATCAGCGCCCGCGTGGTTTACCTGCCCAATGGCGAGCGGCTGGAAGCCAATTCCGGCCTCGGCGACATGATGAACGATCTCCGCTTCGTCCATGTCCGCATGAAGGGGCCGACACCGCCGCACGTCTACAATCTGGTCGAGCGCGAGGCGCTGTTTCACGGCGTGCGTGCCATTCGCATGCACCCGGTCGGTGGCAGCGGCAAGATCTTCGGCCGCGCCGGCCTGCTGGTGCACAACTACCTGCTCGGCCCGCGCGGCGATTCGAATGGCTGCGTCTCGGTCAAGGACTATGACCGCTTCCTGCAGGCCTTCCTGCGCGGCGAGATCAAGCAGCTCGTCGTGGTCGCCGGCCGGAGCTGAAACGCTCCGCCTGCCTTGCCTGATCGGAGCCCGTTTGCTCTGATCGGGGCATGACGAGATCAGCCTCTCCTGCGGCACGCCTGCTGGCGCTTCTTGCCCTGACCTCGCCCTTGGCGGTGGCCGGTCCGGCTATCGCCGAAGTGCGTTTCGGCAACAATGTCCGCATCGGCGGGCACGATGCCTCGAATCAGCGCTTCGACCGCCGGAACCGCGGCGTCTACCACATCTACGAAGGCCGCCCGCGCAATCCCGGTTGCAGCTGGCGCTCGGACGGCAGGGGCGGGCGGGTCAAAATCTGCCATCTCCAGCGCATCAGGCGGCACTGACAAACGAAAAGGGCCAGCACGAAGCTGGCCCCCAATCGTCTCGGTTCAGTAGCATGCAGGCCCGCGGAAGGACCGCCGGCCTGCCGAACTCCGTCTCAGAACTCTTCCCACCCGGCATCGCCGCCGCGGGCGTTCGCGACCTTGCGGGCAGGGGGCGGAGCGTAGTCCGGAGCGGCGCGCTCGCGGCGTGAGGCAGGGCGCTGCTGGGTAAAGGCCGCCTCTGCCAGCCCCCGGAGCCGCTCCGGCTCGGAGGCATTGGCGTGGGCGAGCGCAGCCGGCTGGTGCGAGATGGCGCCGGCGCTCTCGCTGGTCCGGAATCCGGCGACCAAGGCGTTGAGCTCGCCGATCTTGCTCGACAGCGCGCCGGCGGAGGCGGCGCTCTGCTCGGCCAATGCTGCGTTCTGCTGGGTCATCTCGTCCATATGGGCGACGGTCTGGCTCATCTCCTCGATGCCGTTGGCCTGCTCGCCCGACGCGGCGGCCACCTCCGACACTGTCGCCTGGACACTCTGCGAGGCGGCGACGATTCGGGTCAGCGCGTCGCCAGCCTGACGGACCAGCTTCACGCCGGCTGCGACCTCGGTGTTCGAGGAGGAGATCAGGCCGGTGATGTCCTTGGCCGCCTCACCCGAGCGCTGCGCGAGTGAGCGGACCTCCGACGCGACGACCGCAAAGCCCTTGCCGGCATCGCCGGCCCGCGCAGCTTCCACCGCCGCGTTCAATGCCAAGAGGTTGGTCTGGAAGGCGATGTCGTCGATCACGCGGGTGATGTCGGAGATCTTCTTCGAGGCCTGCTCGATGCGCTCCATCGCCGAGACAGCGTCGGTGACGATGTTGCCGCCGGCCTGCGCGACCTGCATCGCTTCGCCGGCCTGGCGCACCGCCTGCTGGGCGGCCTGGGCGGCTGCCTTCACCGAGGCGGCGAGTTCCTCGGTGGTCGCGGCGCTCTCTTCCAGCGACGAAGCCTGTTCTTCCGTGCGCTTGGAGAGATCGTCCGCGCCCATATTGATCTCGCGCGCTGACAGGCCGACGTCGGCCGACATGGTCTGGATCGTGCCGACCGTCGCCGAGAGGCGCGCCAGTGTCTCGTTGATAGCATCCTTCAGCTCGGCAAAGCGGCCGCGATAGGCAGTCGGTACCTGATGGGTCAGATCGCCGGCGGCCAGCGCCTGCAACACGGCCACGAATTCCGTCGTGGCGTTGTCAACGACCGCGTTGATCTCGTTGATGCCGGCGACCAGCTGCTGCATCTGCTCGTCGCCATCGTCGATCTGCAGCCGCGCCGAGAAGTCGCCGGCGGCGGCCGCGGCGACGACCTCGCCGACATCGGACACGACTGAAGCCATCGCATCGGCCGAGCGGATGCGGGCGGCCGAGGCAGCGCGCTCCTGTTCCTGCAGCAGTGCGACCTGCTCGGTGCTCTGGCGCAGCACGGAGACCGCCCGCGCCATCTCGCCGATCTCGTCGCGACGCTTGGTGTGCGGCACCTCGATCTGGGTGTCGCCAGCGGTCAGGCGGGTCATCGTCCCACCGAGATCGACCAGGGGACGAATGATCGAGCGCCGCGAGAACACCAGCGCCCCGGCAATGGCGGCGCCGAGCACCAGGATTAGCGCGACCGGCAGCCAGGTCCGCACCTGCCCGGAGAAGGCGCTCGCGGCCGCATCTACCTGATTGGCTAGCGTTTCATTGCCGCTGCTGAGCCCGGTGAGCTCCTCCTGCAGCGTCGCACGGTTCTTGCGGCTGGCGTCGCTATTGCCCCAGGCTTCGGCGGCGCGGGCGGAGATCTCGCGGACCAGGCGCGTCGTCTCCAGCCGGATGGCGACGAATTCGCTGATCAGGCCGCTGATCTTCTCCATGCGCTCGCGCTCGCCCGGCGGGATGAGCCTGGCGAGCTCCTTGCGGCGCTCCTCGACCCTGGTCAGGCCGCCCTCGACGGTCGTTGCGGCGATGCCGGCGAGATGCGGGTTGCGGGCGGTGTAGACGAGGTAGGAATCGGCGACGACCAGATTGACCGCGACATTCAGCCGTTCGGCGGCGAGGGCGATGTGGTTCTGCTGCGACGAGCGCCCGTTCATCGTGTCGATACGGGTCATCGCCAGCAGGGCGCAGCCGAGTGCAACCAAGGCGCCGGCCGCGACGATCGCGATCAGCCCCAGAATCTGGGTCCTGATGGATTTCATGATGTCCCCTCGCAGGCCGCTAGTTCGACTGCGGCGCTGCAAGGTAACCAGAGGCCTTGAATCCGGAGTTAACCGTGATCGACCTCAAGCACTTTTCAATCGGTTGAAACGTCGTGCTGGAAAAGCGGCTTTGGCAGCGCAGCCCCAGAAACGATCGCGGGGCTGCGCTTTATGATGAACGGCCTTACTCTTCGGCAGTGCCGGCCTTCTTGGCCTTGGCGCTCTTTGCTTTCGCCGGCGCCTTCTTGGCGGCTGCGGGCTTCTTGGCAGGGGCCTTCGCTTTGCCCTTGGCGCCGCCGCCGGCTGCCGCCTTGGCGTTGACCAGTTCAATCGCCTGCTCGGCAGTGATGCTCTCCTGCGCCATCGTCTTCGGCAGGGTGGCGTAGACCTTGCCCCAGGCGACGTAAGGCCCGTAACGGCCGGCGCGGACCTCCATCTTGCCGCCCTGCGGGTGCTCGCCGAGTTCGCGTCCCGGTGTCGCCGCGGCATTGCCAAAGCGGCGGCCGCCCGTACCGCTTTCCTTGGCAACGATCAGGTCGATGGCGCGGTTGGCGCCGATGTCGAGGATATTGTCGTCCTTGTCGATATTGGCGTAGGTCTTGCCGTGCTGGACGTAAGGCCCGTAGCGGCCGATGCCGGCGAGGATCGGCTCACCGCTGGTCGGATGCTTGGCCACCTCGCGCGGCAGCGAGAGCAGAGCGAGCGCCTTCTCCAGCGTCAGCGAGCCGACGGTCTCGCCCTTGGGCAGGCTCGAACGCTTTGGCTTCTCGCCATCGCCGAGCTGGATATAGGGGCCGAAGCGGCCTTCGCGCGCCGTGACCTCGAGATCCGTGACCGGATCCTTGCCGAGGATGCGCACGCCGTTGACGGCTTGCCCGCCTTCGGCCGTGGCCTCGCCGTCGGCAGCGGACGCCGTGAGCGGGCGGGTGAAGCGGCATTCGGGATAGTTCGAGCAGCCCACGAAGGCGCCGAACTTGCCGAGCTTGAGCGAGAGCGTGCCGGTGCCGCAGACTTGGCAGCTGCGCGGATCGCCGCCATCGGCGCGCGGCGGGAAGACATGCTCGCCCAGAATGCCGTTCAGCGCTTCCAGCACGTCGCCGACGCGCAGTTCCTTGGTCTCGCCGATCGACTTGGTGAACTCGTCCCAGAATTCGCGCAGCAGCGCCTTCCAGTCGACATCGCCGCTGGAGACCAGGTCGAGCTTCTCCTCCAGGCTGGCGGTGAAGTCGAATTCGACATAGCGCTTGAAGAAGG
>JAESGM010000831.1_pt1 | contig 14147 bp, 10 predicted proteins | sample 9269721 | NCBI WGS metagenome assembly JAESGM01 (sample SAMN15720920, study PRJNA650825) | algae metagenome | isolation source: Komarekiella atlantica HA4396-MV6 and co-occurring heterotrophs from... | place: USA: Theobald House, Kauai, HI | collected 2009-07-29 | reverse complement strand
ACGACCGGCTGCCGCATGATCGGCCAGATGTCGAACGGGCGCATCGAGCGCGGGGCCGGCCGCGTCGCGCTGCCGAAGGTGCCCTATCCGATCGACATCGCGCTCGGTCAGCTCAAGGACATCGACCTCTTGGTGCTGGTCGGCGCGCAGGTGCCGGTCGGCTTCTTCGCCTATCCCGGCAAGCCCGGCCGGCTGATCCATGACGGCTGCGTCGTCACGACATTGGCCTCGCCGGGCGACGATTTCCCGGGCGCGATCGCGGCGCTGGCGGACGAGCTTGGCGCGACCAGAGCGCAGCCCGCCTTCATCGCAGCGCCGGCCGAGCCGAGCGAAGGCCTGCCGACCGGGACGCTCGACGCCGACAAGGTCTGCACCATCGTGGCGACGCTGCTGCCGGAGAACAGCATCATCTGCGACGAGTCGGTCTCTTCGGGCCGCGTCTTCTACCAGCAATGCCACCGCGCGCCTCGGCACGACTACATCCAGCTCACCGGCGGCGCGATCGGCGAGGGCATTCCGCTCGCCATCGGGGCTGCAGTCGCCTGCCCGGACCGAAAAGTCATCGGCATGCAGGCCGACGGCTCGGGCATGTACACCGTGCAGGGGCTGTGGACGCAGGCGCGCGAGAACCTGGACATCGTCACGGTGATCTTCGCCAACCGCACCTACCAGATCCTGCATGGCGAGATGCGCGCAGTCGGCGTCAATGATTTCGGCCGCAACGCCAAGCTGATGCTGAACCTGGACGAGCCGGCGCTGGACTGGGTGATGATGGCGAAGGGCATGGGCGTCGAGGCCGCGCGGGCGGAGACGGCGGAGGAGTTTACGACGCTGTTCAAGGCGGCGCTCTCGCGGAAGGGGCCGTTCCTGATCGAGGCGGTGATTTGAGGCGGTGTCATCCCGTGCGCGCTGCAGCATGCAATGCTGCTGCGCAGACACGGGACCGTATCACGAATAAGGCGCCTCTTCCGGAGGCTGCGAGAAGGCGCCTCTTCCGGAAGACGGTCCCGCATCTGCGCAGCAGCATCGCATGCTGCAGCGCGTGCGGGATGACAGGCGCTACCTGAACCCCTCCAGAAACGCATCGAGACACCCACCGATCGCTTCGATCGCGTAGCCGCCCTCCTGCACGACAAGCGTCGGCAGGCCCATCGCCTTCACCTGCGCGCCGATCGTCCCGAAGTCCGCGCTCTCCAGCCTGAGCACGCCGATCGGATCGTCCTTGTGGGTGTCGTAGCCCAGCGCGACCACCAGCGCTTCCGCGCCAAAAGCGCGGATCGCCTCCGCCGCCTTCTCGACAGCGGCCGCCATAGCTGCCCCGCCCGCGCCATGCGCCAGCGGCAGGTTGAGGTTGATGCCCTCGCCCGGACCGTTCCCGCGCTCGTCCTCGTAGCCGGTGAAGAACGGATAATAGTTCGACGGATCGGCATGCACCGAGATCGTCAGCACGTCGTCGCGGCGGTAGAATATCTGCTGCGTGCCGTCGCCGTGATGGGCGTCGACGTCGAGGATCGCGACCTTTCCGAATTTTGTTCGCAGGCGCTGCGCCGCGACCGCCGTGTTGTTGACGTAGCAGAAGCCGGTCGCGCGGTCGGCGCGGGCGTGGTGGCCCGAGGGACGGCAGAGCGCATAGACCGCCCGCTCGCCGCCGAGCACGGCGTCCGCGCCCGAGACCGCAGTCTCGGCCGAGCGCAGGGTCGAGAGCCAGCAATGCTCGCCGACCGGCACCGACAAATCGCCGAGATACCAGCCGAGCTGGCCCATGATCCCGGTCGGGCGGCAATCGGGCCGCATCGCCTCGTCGGTGCGGCCCGACCAGTAAGGAAAGGTGTTGGGCCAGGCTTCCGGGCCGCGCTCCGGCAGTTCGAGCCAGCGCGACCAGATCGTCTCGAGGAAGGTGATGAAGCCCTCGCTGTGGACCGCGAGGATCGGCTCCTTGCCATGGGCGGCGGGCCGTTCGGGCGCGATGCCATGCCGATCCAGCGCCGCGAGAAGCTGCGCGGTGCGCTCCGGCAAATCCTTGGGAGCGACGATCCTGCCGAAGCGCATATATTGCTGCGGATCGTGCAGGGCCTGCTCGGGATGATAGAAGGCGCGCATGCGGGGCTGGTCCTCGTCGCTGGATCGAGCCCGCAGGCTAGACCGCGCAGACGCACCCTGTCAGCCGTCGACGGCGCGAGGGCCGCATGCGCTCAGGCGAGCCGCACCACCTCGCCGCCGGCGGCTTCCGCATCGTCGGGATCATGCGTCACCATCAGCACCGGCAGGCCGCGCAGCCGCGCCTGCTCGAAAACCATGGCGCGGAACGAGCCACGCAGTTCCGCATCGAGCTTGGAGAAGGGCTCGTCCAGCAACAGCGCGCGCGGGCGCGACAGCAGCACCCGCATCAGCGCGACGCGGGCTCGCTGGCCACCCGACAGGGTCGCGGGATCGCGCGCGCCGAAGCCGGCAAGGCCGGCGTCGGCAAGCGCAGCCTCGGCCAGAGCCAGCCGCTCGGCCCGGTTCGCGATATCCGCAGGCAGGCCGAACAGCAGATTGCCGGCGACCGAAAGATGCGGGAACAGCAGATCGTCCTGAAAGAGCAGGCCGATGCGCCGCCGCTCGGGCTTTTCGCGCGTGACGTCGACGCCGTCGACGAGGACCGCGCCCTGCGCCTTGAAGACATGGTGGTCGAGGAAGCCGGCGACATAGGCGAGCAGGCTCGATTTGCCCGAGCCGCTGGGGCCCATCACGGTCGCGACGCCGCCCGGCGCGATGACGAGGTCGAGCCGCTCCAGCAGGGCTGCGCCGCCGAGCCTGATCGTGACCTCGCGCAGGGCGAGCGCGCCGGGCGGCACATCGACCATTGTCATGCCAGGCCCCGGCGGTTGGCGAAGATCAGGCGCGGCAGCGTCAATGCGAGGCCATAGCAGAGCAGCGGCACGAGCGATTGCGCGAAGCCGAGCACGCCGATCGTCGCCCGGTCGGCGCCGCTCGCCAGCGTCAGCGCCTCCGTGGTGATGGTGGCGATGCGGCCCGCGCCGGCGAAGACGGTGGCGAGATATTGCCCGATGCTCACCGCGATGCCGACCGCGCTGGCGACAAGGATCGGCCGCAGCAGGATCGGCAGCTTGACCGTGACGAGGATGCGCGTGGGCGATGCTCCAAGGCTGGCGGCGCTTCTGGCATAGCGCGGATCGAGCGCGCGCCAGGGGTCGGCGAGGCTCAGGAAGACATAGGGCAGCACGAAGACGAGATGGGCCCAGATCACGGCGACGAGCGTGCCGTCGAGACGCAGCCTGACCAGCGCGACCTGCAGGCCGAACAGGAACGCGATCTGCGGCACGAGCAGCGGCAGATAGAGCAGCCAGAGCACGCCGTTGCCGGGCTTTCGGGCATGGCGCGATTCCTGTTCGAGGCAACCGAGGCACAGGATCAGCGCGATCAGCGTCGCGGCGCAGGCGATCAGGCAGGTGGCTTCGAGGCTCGCTTGCAGCCTCTCCCATGCGCCCATCCAGGTGGCAAGGCTCCAGCTTCGCGGCAGCGCCGCCGAGAAGGGCCAGCTCGCGGCGAAGGACCAGAGCGCCAGCGCCAGCAGCGCCAGCAGGCCGGCCGCCAGCACGGCGGCCATCGGCGCGGCGACGAGCGGCAGAAGCCAGTCTCCCATGCCCGAGCGCCGACCACGTTCCAGCCAGAACCGGCCGGCCCGAGCCAGCGCGAACTCGACGCAGCGGGAGATCAGGAGGCCGGTCACCACCAGGCCGAGTTGGAGCACGCCAGCTGCCGCCGCCGGCAGATATTGCGCGAGGTCGTAGTCGGAGAACCAGCGCGCCGCGAGAACCGCCAGCGGCGGCGGGTTGCCCGGCCCCAGCACCAGCGCCTGGTCGACCACCGAGAGCGAATAGGCGACGACCGCGTAGAAAGGCAGCCTGATCTGCGGCCAGAGCCGCGGCAGGACAAGTTTGAGCCAGGCGGTGTGACGGGAATAGCCCATGGCGCGGGCGCAGGCGACGAGGCGCCGCGCCGGAACCTGCCCGAGCGCAGCCGTCAGCGCGATGGCGAGATAGGGGATTTCCTTGGTCATGAGGCCGGCGACGAGGGCGAGGCCATGGGGGTCGCGGATGGTGACGAGATCGCCCGGCGGCCGCGTCCAGCCCGTCAACTCCGGCGAGATCAGCCGGACGATCCAGCCCGATGGCGCGAGCAGGAAGGCCAGCCCCAGCGCGATCGCGGCATGGGGCGAGGCGAGCAGCGGGGTCAGCGCGGCCTGAAGCCGGGCGAACCAGCGCGTGCCCGACAGTGTCGCGACGAGCGCGACCGCGCCCGCCAGCGAGAGCAGGCTCGCCAGCGCGCCGACGCTGAAGGTCAGCCTCAGCGCCGAGCCGAAGCCCGGCCAGTCGAACAGGCTGCGCCACGGCGCGAGCGAAAAGCCGCTCGCGCCGATCGCGGGCAGGTAGCCGAAGGCGGGCAGCAGCGTCCCGGCGAGCCCGACCAGAACGGGCGCGAGGAACAGGAACAAGGTCGCGGGCGGGATCAGCGCCAGCATCAGCGCGCTCCGACCGGGGTCGGCGGCGCGCGCCAGCGCCGCCAGTCTTCCGCATCGTCGACGTCGAACAGGGCTTCGACATGGGCTATGCGGCTGCGGCCCAGGCTGACGCGGCTGTCTGCGAGCGCATGCGCGCTCGACCAGCGCACGCCCTCGAATGCGCCGACAGGCCGATGGCCGGCGCGCAGGCCCACGAGCCAGTATCCGCCATCCTCCGCTGGCCCGAAGACGGCGTCATGGCGGCGCAAGGCGGCGAAGGCCGCCGCGATATGGCGCGCGGCGACACCGGGAATGTCCGATCCGATCAGCACGGCTGGACCATGGGGAGCTTTGGCGAATTGGTCCAGCATGCGCTGGCCGAGATCGCCGCGGCTTTGCGGGCGGCGGGCGATATGCGCGGGCCAGAAGCGCGCCCGACAGGCGCGCGGCGGATCGACCGCAAGCACCGTCTCCCAGCGCCGATCGAGCGCGACGCGGCGCAGCAGGCCCGCCGTCGTGGCCCGGTAGAAGCGCAGCGCCTCGACGCCGCCGATCTGGCGGGCGAGCCGCGTCTTGGCGCGACCCATGACGGGGGCCTTGACCATGATGATCAGCGTCTGGCGCATCGCTTCAGCCATACAGCCTTGCGATCAGGCGCGGTGGGACGCCCGCGAAGAAAAGCGACAGGCAGACGAGATTGCGCAGCGAACGCCGGATGTAGCCGTCGCGGCGATAGCGCGCGGCGCTGGTGACGGCGCGGTGGTCGAGGATCATCAGGCGCTTGCGGCCGATGCGGCAGACGAGATCGACATCCTCCATCAGCGGCATGGGACGGAACCCGCCGAGTTCGTCGTAGAGCTTTCGCGAGATCAGGAGGCCCTGGTCGCCATAGGGCAGCGCGAGCCGGCGGGAGCGCCATGCCACGATGCGTTCGAGCCGGCGCGCGGCGGGCGCGTCGTCGTCGAGCGCGAAGGCGAAGGCGGCGGCGTTGCCCTCGCCCTTCTCGGCGATGAAAGCGGTCGCGACCGCCTCCCAGCCGGGGTCAAGGCGCGTGTCGGCGTGGAGAAAGAGGAGCCAGTCGCCTTGGGCGGCGGGCGCACCCAGCGCAAGTTGCTGGCCGCGTCCGGGCGGGCCGGTGACGACCCGGGCGCCTGCGGCCCGCGCCATGGCGACGCTATCGTCGCGCGAACCGCCGTCGCTGACGACGATCTGGCCGACGAGGCCGGCCGCGCGGGCGGCGTCGAACTGGGCGATAGCGGCCGGCAGGGACGCGGCGGCATGCAGCGTCGGGATGACGATGCTAAGCCCGGGAGATTGGGACGAGATCACGGGAAACGGAAAACACATCCCTCATCCTGAGGAGCCGCGAAGCGGCGTCTCGAAGGATGCTCCAGCGCCCACTGGAGCATCCTTCGAGACGGCCCTGCGGGCCTCCTCAGGATGAGGGCTAAGGGTGGTCGGACGCCGCCACCCTCACCGCACATAGCGCCTCTCCCACTCCGTCGTGATCCGCGTCATCCAGGCTGGGTGCGGCTCGGGCAGGACCGTGCCGAGTTCGGCATTGGTCGGCAGTGCCGGGATGTCGTCCGGCCGCGCGAAGAGGGCTCTGCTGGCGGGCGGCACCTTGTCGAGATCGAGCACCGTGAAATTGCCCATCTGGCGCGGGTCCTGGGCGCGGGCCTGCGTGGCCGGCTCCAGCAGGAAGTTCGAGACCACCATCGCAGCCTCGGCATGGGCGGCGTTGTAAGGGATCGCCACGAAGGAGGTGTTGCCGATGGTGCCGCGCTCCAGCACGAAGACGCGCGCGGTCTCCGGCAATTGCCGGTTGGCGATGCCGGTCGCGGCCTCGGCCGGGCTGAAGGAGATGTAGAAGTCGATCTCGCCATCGACCAGCAGTTGCCTCTGCGCCGGGCCGGTCTCGGGGAACTCGCGGCCCTGCCGCCAGAGGTTCGGGCGCAACTCGTCATACCAGGCCCAGAGCGGCGCGGTGGTGGCGGCAAAGCCGGCATCGTCGGGGGCGGCGTCGAGGATTTCGGGGTTGGGCGCGAGTTCGTAGAGCGCCTGCTTCAGGAAGGTCGAGCCGAGGAAATTGCGGATCGTCGGATGGGTCAGCCGGCCGGGATTGGTCTTGGCCCAGGCGATCATCGCCGGAACCGAGCGCGGCAGGCTCGCGGCAGGCGTGCGGGCGCTGTCGTACAGGAAGACGACCTGCGCCATGCGCCAGGGCGTGGCGAGACCGTCCACCGGCACAGTGAAATCGACGATGGTGGAGCGCTTCTTCGTGGTGTCGACATAGGCCCAGTTCGGCAGCGCCTCGACATAGGGGCCGTAAAGGAGCTTCTGCTGCTTCATCGCCAGAAAGTTCGGGCCGTTGATCCAGATCAGATCGACGCTGCCGCCGCTCTCGCGCCCGGCCTGCTTTTCGGCGACGACGCGGGTGACGGCCTCGGCGGTGTCGCGCAATCGGACATGGTTGATCGTCACGCCATAGGCCTTTTTCACTTCCTCGCCCACCCAACTGATGAAGCCATTGGTGCGCTCGTCGCCGGCCCAGGCGTTCCAATAGACGGTTTGGCCACGCGCCTTGGCGACGATCGCGGGCCAGTCGGCGGCGGTGATCGGCTTGGATTGCGCGAAGGCGGGACGGAGGAGCGCCGATACGCCGGCGGCAGCAGCGAAGCGAAGCGTGTCGCGGCGGGTGATCATGTCTTCGTCCTTCTCTTCATCCTCTGCCCCTCATCCTGAGGAGCCGCGCAGCGGCGTCTCGAAGGATGCTCCAGTTCGCTCCGGAAACATCTGGAGCATCCTTCGAGACGCGCCTTCGGCGCTCCTCAGGATGAGGGTTTTGGTTGGGCGGGGTCGCGGCAAATCAGTCACTCCGCCGCCACTCTTCGCCCAGCACCAAGCCGCTGCTCGCGGATGCGGGCGATGACCGGGCCGAGCACCTCCTCGTGGAACCTGTCGCAGCCGATGCAGAGGTTGCGGTACTCGCCGCCTTTGGGCTGTACGGTCTGCGCCTTGGCGATGAAGGTGTCGAGGCTCCAGCCATGCTGAAGCCCCATCCGCTCGGGATGGCCGGAATTGATCGCCTCATAGACCGGGTGGCCGACCAGCGAATCGAGGATGCCGATGAGCGGCTCCTCGGTCAGGTTGCCGATCGGCAGCCTGGTCTTCATGCAGCAGGGATAGACGTCGCCAGCGGCGTCGATCGCGACCTCCGAACCCGAGTAGCGGTGGTTCAGGAAGTTCAGGCCGCCGGACCAGCGGTTGCAGAAATTGTCGGCCATGGTCGCGGTCGAGAGGCCGTTCTTCCAGGCCCGGCCGCGCGGCCAGAGCTTTCCGATCCAGGCGTCGGGCGTCGCCCCGAAGAACGAGAACAGCGGTCCGTCCTCCTCATGCCATCGCCGTGTCTGGTGCTGGAGCCCGGAGCGCTGCATGCCGGCGGTCTCGAACCACTGGATGAGCCGCGCCTGCAGCGGATCGCGCTTGGCGCCCTCCATGCCGACATGGAAATCATCCATGCCGGCGACCGAGATCATCCAGACGCCGCGTTCGACGAGGTCATGGATGATCTGTTCGGTCAGGAGGTCGCCCGTGGTCTGGACCACGACATTGACGCCGCCGCGATCGGCATAGCGCTCCCTCAGCGCCTCCAGCAGCGGATAGAGCGCCGGCTCCCGGATCGGATCGATCAGCACCTCGCCGCCCGAGAGGATGATCCGGCCGCGCCGCTCCTGCCAGCCGCCGCCCGCGACCGGTTGCTCGAGATCGAGATAGGTCATCGACTCGGGCAGGTTTTCCAGCACGCGCGGCCAGTTCTGCATCGTCTGGCCGACGACGTCGCCCAGCGCATTGCGGACATAGGGGCGGAACTTGTCCTCGTAGCAATGCACGCATTTGCGGTGGCAGGCGTAAGTGATCGACCAGTAGATGGATTCCATGCCTGTCCGTAACCTCGCCTTCATGCGCCGGCGCGATCGCGGGTGCGGCGCAGCATTCTCTCGCGCGCCATCTGAGCACAGGCGCGGAGGAAGTCGCTAGGCTTTCACGCCATCGTTATGCGGCGCGATCAGCGCCGCGAACTCGCGCGCCAGTTCGGCGGCGTTAAACCGGCCCGGCCGCTGCCAGTCGATCGAGCCGTTGAGCGCGCCCAGCAGGAAGTAGCGCAAGGTTTCCGCCGAGCGCTCGGGGGCAAGCAGGCGCGCTCCCTGCAGTTCCGCGATCAGCCCGCGCCAGACCTCCTCATAAGCGCGCCGGACCCGCCGCACGCTGTCAGGCGCGGGGACAGCGCCGAAACTGAAGGCCTTGATACTGGCCGAGGTGTAGTCGCTGTTGCCGTGCAGCGCGGTGAGATGGGCCGCGATCGCCGCTTCCAGCCGTTCGCGCGGAGGGGCGTCGGCATGCTCGGCGAGCGCGGCCAAGACCGCCTCATGGACGAAGCGCACGCCGTCATTGGCGACGGCCTCGACGATCTCCTCCTTGGAGGCGAAGTGATAGTAGAGGCTCGCCTTGCGGATGCCGACCGCCTCGGCGATTTCGCGGAGCGTGGTCTGGTGATACCCGCCCGAGCGCAGCAGGCGCGCGGCGGTGTCGAGGATGAGCCGGCGGGAGGGGGATTCGGGAGCGCTCACCTCGCGTCATCCCGTGCGCGCTGCGGCACGCAGTGCTGCTGCGCAGACACGGGACCGCGCGCAGGATGAGCTTTTTCCAAATGACGGTCCCGCATCTGCGCAGCAGCACTTCGTGCTGCAGCGCGTGCGGGATGACGGCGCTGGTCGCTCACAGCCGCTTCGCGACCTCTTCCAGCATCACCTCGGTGGCGCCGCCGCCGATCGACTGGACGCGGGCGTCGCGCGTCATGCGCTCGATCGTGCTTTCGCGCATGAAGCCCATGCCGCCATGGAATTGCAGGCAGGCATACATCACCTCGTTGACCAGCTCGCCGCAATAGGCCTTGACCATCGAGACCTCGCGGGTGGCGTCAAAACGCTGCGCGTCGAGATAGGCCGCATGGTAGACGAGCTGGCGCCCAGCCTCGACCTTGGACGCGAGCGCAGCCAGCTTCTGGCGGATCGCCTGCTTGTCCCAGAGCGGCGCGCCAAAGGCTTTTCGCGTGCGGACGTAATCCAGCGTCAGGTCGATCGCGGCCTGCGCCTCGCCGATCGCCATCGCGCCGATCACGGTGCGCTCGTTCTGGAAGTTGCTCATGATCGCGTAGAAGCCGCGCCCCTCCTGCCCGAGAATGTTCTCGGCGGGGATGCGGCAATCCTCGAAGACCAGTTCGGCGGTGTCGGACGAGCGCCAGCCATGCTTGTCGAGTTCGCGCGCCACCTTGAAGCCGGGCGTTCCCTTCTCGACGAGGAAGATCGAGACCGATTGCGAGGGCTTGGCGGACAGATCGGTCTTTGCGGCGACGCAATAGAGATCGGCATGGACGCCGTTGGTGATGTAGACCTTCGCGCCGTTGAGCACGTAGGCATCGCCCTCGCGCCGCGCCGTGGTGCGGATGCCTTTCACGTCCGAGCCGGCGTCGGGCTCGGTGACCGCGACGGCGCAGATCTTGTCCCCGGCGATGATGCCCGGCATATGCGCGTCGCGCTGCGCCTTCGAGCCGGCATTGGCGATATGGACCGAGGCCATGTCGGTATGGACGAGCGCCGTGACCGCGACGCCTGAGAAGGTCGAGCGGCCGAGCTCCTCGGCCAGCACCACCGTCGCCATCGTGTCCATTTCCGAACCGCCATATTCGGCAGGATAGCGGATGCCGAAGAAGCCGAGCGATCCCATGCGCTTCAGCACCTCGCGAGGGACGAAGCCTTGCTCCTCCCAGGCGAGCGCGTGCGGCTTGATCTCGGTCTCGACGAAGCGGCGGACCTGGTCGCGCAGCGCCTCGTGCTCCTCGGTGAAATAGGGCGAGCGGCGCGGGGCTTCGCCCCGCAGGTTCTCGACGGCCGACATGATGTCCTCCCGCGCTTGACCGCAGCATTGCGTTTCGCCTACCTAACGGACGGTAGGCGAATTCGCAAGACGCTGCGACGTGCGGCCGTCATTGCGAGCGAAGCGAAGCAACCCAAGAGGACTGGGTAAGCCCGGTCCCCCTGGGTTGCTTCGTCGGCTTTGCCTTCTCGCAATGACGGCCGGGGCGGGAGCGCGCGACGATGGGCGAGACGACGATGGCGCAGACACCGCCTCCCCCGCTCGCCGCCATGCTCGCCACCCTGCGCGAGCGCCATGCGCTGGTCGCCGGCGGCGGCGGCGAAAAAATGCGCGCGCGCCATGAGCAGCGTTCCAAGATCATGGTGCGCGAGCGCATCGACCTGCTGCTCGATCCCGCCACGCCCTTCCTCGAACTGTCTCCGCTCGCGGCCTGGGGGCTCTACGGCAACGAGGTGCCCGGCGCGGGCATCGTCACCGGCATCGGCATGGTCCAGGGCCGCGCCTGCGTGCTGATCGCCAACGACGCCACCGTGAAGGGCGGCTCGTTCTTCGCCGAGACGGTGCGCAAGCATCTGCGGGCGCAGGAGATCGCCGAAGAGCACAGGCTGCCCTGCCTCTATCTCGTCGATTGCGGCGGGGCCTTCCTGCCCGAGCAGGACCGGGTTTTCCCCGACCGCGACCATTTCGGTGGGTCCTTCTACAACCAGTGCCGGATGTCGGCGGCGGGCATCCCGCAGATATCGCTCGTCTTCGGCGGCTGCACGGCCGGCGGGGCCTATATCCCGGCGCTGTCGGACGAGGTGATCATGGTCAAGGGAACGGGGCGCATACATCTCGGCGGCCCGCCGATCGTGAAGGCCGCGATCAACGAGATCGTCGATGGCGAGACGCTGGGCGGGGCCGAGATGCACACGCAGGTTTCGGGCGTCGCCGACCATCTGGTGCTGACCGAGATGGAGGGGCTCGCCAAGCTGCGCGAGATCGTCGGCTCTCTCAACGACAATGGGCTCAGCCCGCCGCCGCAGCCTGCCCGCCCACCGAAGCTCGATCCGGCCGACCTCGTCGACCTCGTCCCGACCGATCTGCGCCGCCCCTACGACGTGCGCGAGGTGGTCGCGCGGATCGTCGACGACAGCGCCTTCAACGCCTTCAAGCCGGATTATGGCGCGACGTTGGTGACTGGCTTCGCCCATATCCACGGTCACCCCGTCGGCATCGTCGCCAACAATGGCGTGCTGTTTTCGGAAGCCGCCGTGAAGGGCGCGCATTTCATCGAACTCTGCGACCAGCGCCAGATCCCGCTGCTGTTCCTGCAGAACATCACCGGCTTCATGGTCGGCACCGAGGCCGAGCGCGGCGGCATTGCGAAACATTCGGCCAAGCTGGTCTATGCCGTCTCGAATGCGCGCGTGCCGAAATACACCGTGCTGATCGGCGGCTCCTATGGCGCGGGCAATTACGGCATGTGCGGACGGGGTTTCCGGCCGCGCTTCCTGTTCTCCTGGCCCAATGCCCGCATCGCGACGATGAGCCCGGAGGTTGCGGCGAACGTCGTGACCGAACTGCGCCGGCAATCGCTCAAGGGCGATGCCGACGAGGCGGCGATCGCCGAACTCGACGCGAGGACGCGGGCCCAGTTCGAGGAGCAGAGCGACCCGTATTATGCCACAGCGCGGCTCTGGGACGACGGCATCATCGAGCCCGGCCAGACCCGCGACGTGCTGGGCCTGTGCCTGTCGCTGGCGGCCGGCGAGGTGCGCGATGCGAGCCCGCGGCCAGTGTACCGGATGTGATCGCCGCCATGTTCTCGACCATCCTGATCGCCAATCGCGGCGAGATCGCCTGCCGCATCATCGCGACCTGCCGCAGGCTCGGCATCAGCAGCGTCGCGGTCCATTCCGATGCGGACAGGGACGCGCTGCATGTACGCCTCGCCGACACCGCAGTCCACATCGGCCCCGCGCCGGCCCGCGACAGCTATTTGCGCGCGGACAGGATCATCGAAGCCGCGCTCGCCACCGGCGCACAGGCGATCCATCCCGGCTACGGTTTCCTCTCGGAGCGGCTCGACCTGATCGCGGCCTGCGAGGCGAACGGCATCGTCTTCATCGGCCCCTCGGCCAGCGCCATCGACGACATGGGCGACAAGATTCGCTCCAAGCAGATCGCGCGCGACGCCGGCGTGCCCGGCGTGCCCGGCTATGACGGGGCCGACCAGTCGCCGGCCGTGCTGCGGGCGGAAGCGCTGCGGGTCGGCCTGCCGGTGATGGTCAAGGCGTCGGCCGGCGGCGGCGGCAAGGGCATTCGCAAGGTCACCGATGAATCGCAGCTCGACGGCGCGATCGTGGCGGCGGCGCGCGAGGCGCAAGCCGCCTTCGGAGACGGGCGGCTGCTGATCGAGAAATTCGTCACCCGGCCGCGCCATGTCGAGGTGCAGGTCGCCGGCGACCGACACGGCAACGTCGTCCACCTGTTCGAGCGCGACTGCTCGGTGCAGCGCTCCAACCAGAAGCTGCTCGAGGAGGCCCCCGCGCCGAACCTGAAGCCCGAAACCCGCGCGGCCCTGCACGATTATGCGCTCAGGCTGTCGCGGGCGATCTCCTACGACAATCTCGGCACGGTCGAGTTTCTGGTCGATGCGGCGAGCGAAAGCGTGTTCTTCCTCGAGATGAACACGCGGCTGCAGGTCGAGCATCCGGTCACCGAGGCCGTCACCGGGCTCGATCTCGTCGAATGGCAGATCAGGATCGCCGCCGGCGAGCCCCTGCCGCTGGCCCAGGACGAGATCGCCTGCACCGGCCATGCGATCGAGGCGCGCGTCACGGCCGAGCGCGCCGACGAGGGCTTTCGACCCGACACCGGCCTGATGCGCGCCTTCGCCGCCCCGGCGGGCCTGCGCACCGACAGCGGCGTGGCTGCCGGCAGCGAGGTGTCGACGCATTACGATTCGCTGCTCGCCAAGGTCATCGCGCATGGGCGGGACCGGGCGGAGGCGCTGCGAAAGCTGGCCGACGGGCTGGAGCGCCTGACCGTGCTCGGGCCGGCGACGATACGGCCCTTCCTCGTCGATGCGCTGCGCCAGCCGGCGTTTGCGGAAGGGCGGGCGACGACCCTGTTCCTGGCCGAGACCTGGCCCGGCGGCTGGCGGCCGGCAACAGGCGATGCTGCCGCCAGCCACGCGGTCGCCGTGGCGATCTGGCTGATGCAGCGGACGGCCGGCGGGGTCGCCGGCCCATGGGGCTCGCTCGGCGGCTTCCGCCTGCTCGCTCCGGCGGGGCGGCCGGCGGCGAGCCATCTCGTGGTCGGGCAGCGAGAGGCGGCCGCGTCGTGGCGCGCCGAGACGCATCACGGCTTCCTGCGCGTCTCATCCGGCGACAGGTCGTTCGACATCGCGGCGGCACCGGGCGACGCGCCGGGCTGGAGCGTGACGATCGACGGTCAGCGCTCGCAGGCCGTCGCCGTCGTGGAGCCCGAGGGCGTCTTTCTGCGCCATCGTGCGTTCGAGGGGCGGATTCCTGTGATGCTGGCGGTCGAGGCTGCGGTCGCGGCGCGCGGCGCGGGCGCGGATACGGGCGATGCGGTGCGCGCCGGCATGCCCGGCACGCTGGTCTCGCTCCATGTCGCGGAAGGCGACACGGTGACCGCCGGCCAGATCGTCGCGGTTCTGGAATCGATGAAGCTGTTCATGGAGCTCAAGAGCCCGGCC
>JAESGM010000830.1_pt1 | contig 14164 bp, 14 predicted proteins | sample 9269721 | NCBI WGS metagenome assembly JAESGM01 (sample SAMN15720920, study PRJNA650825) | algae metagenome | isolation source: Komarekiella atlantica HA4396-MV6 and co-occurring heterotrophs from... | place: USA: Theobald House, Kauai, HI | collected 2009-07-29 | reverse complement strand
TCGGAGTTCGTCGGCTCGGACCGGACCCTGAAGCGGCTGCGGCTGATCAAGGTCACCGACGCGATGATGGCCGAGCCGCCGCGCGTGCGCGCCGAGGACACGCTCGACACCGCCGTGAAGCTGATGGAGGAGCACGGGCACGTCTCGATCGTGATGGTCGGCCCGCGCGGCCGGGCCCGCGGCGTGGTGCGGCTGGAGGAGGCGCGCGAGCGCAAGGGCACGGTCGGCGAGCATCAGGAGCCGCTGCCCGGCGTCGTCAACATCCGCGACGACCTGCGCACGGCCGTCTCCCAGATGTTCACCCATGGCGTGACCTGGCTCGCCTGCGTCGACGATGACGGCTTCTACAAGGGCTATGTCACCCAGAAGAGCATCACCCAGGTGCTCGGCGCGACCTATCGGGAAAGCTGAGATGGCGCGCGCGGGCCTGGCAGGAACGCTTCGCTGGCTCGTCGTCTTCGGCGCTTTCGCGCTCGGCGCCTGGCTGCAGGCGCGCGGCACCATCCCCGCGATCCTGAGCCATTCGAAGGACGTGACCTATCTCATCCGCCAGCATCTGGCGCTCGCCGCGATCTCCGGCGCGATCGCGCTAGCGGTTGGCATCCCGCTCGGCATCCTGCTGACGCGCCCGCGCTTCGAGATCTTCGCCGATGCGGTGACGCAGATCGTCAATCTCGGCACCACGATCCCGACGCTCGCACTGCTTGCGATCGCGATGTCCTTCCTCGGCATCGGCGCGCCGCCGGCGATCTTCGCGCTGTTCGTGCTGACGCTGCTGCCGATCGTGCTCAACACCATCGCCGGCCTGCGCTCGGTGCCGCAGCATCTGATCGAGGCAGCCCGCGGCATGGGCATGACGCCGGGCCAGATCCTGCGGCGGGTCGAGTTGCCCAATGCCGTCTTCGTCATCCTCGCCGGCGTACGCACCGCCTTCGCCATCAATATCGGCACGGTTCCGCTCGCCTTCCTGATCGGCGGCGGCGGCCTCGGCGAGCTCATCTTCACCGGCATCGACCTGATGGAGCCGAGCATGCTGCTGGCGGGCGCGATCCCGACGGCATTGCTCGCCGTGCTCGTCGATTTCCTGATCGGCCAGATCCAGTTCTGGCTGATCCCGAAAGGCGTCAACCCGCTGCGCTGAGCAGCGGTCCAATCAACCAGAACAGGGGAGTACGACCATGCACAAGCGCAGTTTCCTGAGCCTCGCTTCCGCCGCTTTGGCCTTCGCCGCTCTGCCGCTCGCCGCGCAGGCGCAGACCATCGTCGTCGGCGGCAAGAACTTCACCGAGCAGCAGATCATGTCGGAGATGACGACGCAGCTGCTCAAGGCCAAGGGCTTCACCGTCGACAAGCGCTCGGGTCTTGGCACCGCGCCGCTGCGCCAGGCGCAGGAAGCCGGGCAGATCGATGTCTACTGGGAATACACCGGCACCTCGCTGATCACCTTCAACAAGGTCGCCGACAAGATGGATGCGGCTGCGACCTACACGAAGGTCAAGGAGCTCGACGCCGCCAAGGGCCTCGTCTGGCTCAACCCGTCCAAGGCCAACAACAGCTATGCGCTCGCCATGCGCCGGAAGGACGCCGAGGCCAAGGGCATCAAGTCGCTGTCCGACCTCGCCGGCAAGGTCAAGGGCGGCCAGGCGATGAAGTTCGGCTGCAACGCCGAATTCTATGCCCGCCCTGATGGTCTCAACCCGTTGCAGGCTGCCTATGGCTTCGAGTTCGGGCGTGAGAACATCATCCGCATGGACCCCGGCCTGATCTATCAGGCCTTGCGCGACTCCCAGGTCGAGATCGGCCTCGTCTTCGCTACCGACGGGCGCGTGCCGGCCTTCGACTTCGTGATCCTGGCCGACGACAAGGGCTATTTCCCAACCTATGCGATGACGCCGGTCATCCGCAAGGAGACCCTCGACAAGAACCCCAAGCTCGCCGAGATCCTGAACGGGCTCTCCGCCAAGCTCGACGATATGACGATGGCCAAGCTCAACGCCTCGGTCGATGTCGACAAGAAGAGCATCGAGGAGGTCGCCGCCGGATTCCTCAAGGCGCAATCGCTGGTCTGATCGTTCGATGCTCGGGCCGGAGGCGCTCCGCGTCTCCGGCCGTCTTGCGAGGCCTCCATGTCGTCGCTGAAGGTCGCGGTTGCCCAGATCCAATGCGTGCCGGCGGATCTCTCCACTAACCTGGCCGCGCACCTTTACGCCATCGCAGCGGCGCGCGGGGAGGGCGCAGAGCTGCTGCTGTTCCCCGAGCTGTCGCTGACCGACTATCTTGCTGCGCCCAACTGCGAGGCACTGGCCTTGGAGCATAGTGCCGACGTGCTCACGCGCCTCGCAGAGGCGGCCGACGGCATCACGGTTTCAGCCGGCTTCATCGAGCGCGGCGAAGAGGGCCGCTTCTTCAACAGCCAGGGCCTCTTCCGCGACGGCAAGCTGCTCGGGATCCACCGCAAGCTCAACCTGCCGGGTTACGGTGCCCTGCGCGAGGACCGCGTGTATTCGCGAGGCAGTGATCTTTCTTCTGCTGAGCTGGCATCGGGCTGGCACGCCGCCACGCTGATCTGCGCCGACGCCTGGAACCCGGCGCTGCCCTGGCTCGCCGCGCTCGGCGGCGCCAGCCTGCTGCTCCTGCCGGCAGCTTCGGCGCTCGGAGCGGTCGGCGGCGACTTCGACAATCCGCGCGGCTGGGAGATCAACCTCGCCCATAGCGCGATGACCTATGGCCTGCCGACGCTCTTCGCCAATCACTGCGGCAGGCGCGGTGGTGCGGATTTCTGGGGTGGGTCGCGCATCCTCGATGCATCCGGCTACGAGCTGGCGCGGGCGGGAGACGCGCCGGAGCTCATTATCGCAGAGCTCTCAACGGCCGCTGGCCAAGCGGCCCGCCACCGCCTGCCGACCGCCCGCGACAGCGACCCCGCACTGGTCGGCGCTCTGCTGAGCGATCTGATGTCAAATAGTGAAAGCGCGCACTCATGACCGGCCCAATCGACTTCATCCACGGCCTGAATTTCGTGCAGTTGCCGCCTGAGGTCGTCCATCAGGCTCGCCGCTGCCTGGTCGATCTCGTCGGTGTCGCCATCAGTGGTCGGCAAACCGAACTCTCGCGCATCGCGCATGACTTCGCGGTCGATCATCTCGGCGCCGGACGAAAGGGTGCGCGCCTGCTGTTCGACGGGCGCCGGGTGAGCGCAGCCGGTGCTGCCTTCGCCGGGGCAACGACGATCGATTCCTTCGATGCCCATGACGGCCACGCCTTGACCAAGGGCCATGCCGGCGTCGCGATCCTGCCGGCGCTGCTCGCAGTCGCCGACGCCGAGGGAATGCTGGAGGAGGGCGCTCTCGACGGCGAGGCCCTGCTGACCTGTCTCGTCCTCGGCTACGAGATCGCGACGCGGGCCGGCATCGCCCTGCATGCCAGCGCCTGTGACTACCATACCTCCGGCGCCTGGAACGCGCTCGGCTGCGCCGCGGTCGCCGCCCGCCTGCTCGGCCTCGACCGCGAGCGTACTCGTCATGCGCTGGGCATTGCCGAATATCACGGCCCGCGCAGCCAGATGATGCGCTGCATCGATCATCCGACCATGGTCAAGGACGGCTCGGGCTGGGGCGCCCTTGCCGGCGTCAGCGCCGCCTATCTGGCGAAGGACGGCTTCACTGGCGCGCCGGCGATCACCCTGGAAGCGCCGGAGCAGGCGGCTGTCTGGGCCGATCTTGGCGAGCGTTGGCTGATCCTCGACCAGTATTTCAAGCCCTGGCCGGTCTGCCGCTGGGCGCAGCCGGCCATCGAGGCAGCCAGCCGCCTTCTGCCCGAGCACGCTCTTGCGGCATCCGACATCGAACTCATCGAGGTCGAGACCTTCCATGAGGCGGTGCGCCTCGGCGCGCGACTGCCGGCAACGACGGAGGCGGCGCAATATGCAATCGGCTTTCCGCTCGCGGCCTATCTCGTCCGCGGACAGCTCGGCGCCGACGAGATCAGTTCCGATGGGTTGGCCGACCCCGCGATCGCCAACATGCTGCGGCGTATCAGGCTCGTCGAGGCTTCTGAATTCTCTCGACGTTTCCCGGCTGAGAGACTGGCGCGTCTGCGCATAGTCCTGAAGTCAGGTCAGATCGCCGTATCCGAGGTCATGACCGCCCGCGGTGACCGGGAGCGCCCATTGTCCGATACGGATATATTCGCAAAGTTCGGTTTCTCTGCCGCCATACTCGGCAGCAAGCGTAGCACGGCCCTTCGCGAGGCTTGCACGGCGCTCGCCGAGAAGGGCACGGCAGAACATCTCTGCCGAGACCTCTTTGCACCCGTTTGAATCAAGGGTGGCTGCGCAGGGTAGTGTGAATGTCCGGATTCGGGCGAGCCGCCAGGGTCAGCTCCTGGCGCCACTTGGCCGTGGCCTTGTCCCTCGGCAGGAACGTCTGCTTCGCTTGGTCGGTAGCGACATGGAAGGTGCCCATATGTGGGCCGGCCAGCGTGTTGCTGGCATCAAGCCGCCCCCGAGAGTGCGCACGTTCCCGGCTATGCGGGCACCGCCTCGCCCGCCGCCTTCTCGCTATCCATCTCCTTCATGTCTTCGAACCGGTCAGCGATGCGCGGATGGATGCGGCCGCCATCGGATGCGCCGATCGCGACCAGAATCTCGTCGGGTCCCGGTGCATCGGCGATCTGGAAGGTCGCGGTGATGAAATGCGAGCGCTTGCCGGTCTCGCTCTTGTGGATCATCGGCAGGGAGATCAGCGCGCCCGGCGCCGTGCGGGTGTTGGTGAAGCTCAGGAAGGCGGTGCCCGAGACCGCCTCGCGGAAGACGTTGCCGAAGCGCAGCGTATGGATCAGGGCAGAGGCATGCTCGATCTCGCCGCCGACGCCGACGATCGCCGCCTTGCCATAGGCCTCGACACGCTCTCCCGGCATCGCGGCCACGAGCCGACGCGTCATCTCAAGGCCGAGCGGGCGGGCGATCCGCAGGATTTCCGGCCGCAGATTCTCGACGAAGCCCTGGCCGGCCCAGGGATTCTTCACGACGGCGGCGACGACGACCATGGTGACCGGCCGGGGCGCGGTCTTACCGCCTTCGAGCATGGTCTCTTCAGTGAAGGTCGCGATCTTGCGCAGCCCGATATCCATGCCTGCCTCCGGCGCTCGAATGTCGTTGCTGGCAAAGCTAGTCGCAGCCCGGCGATTGTCTTCCTCCGGTTGCTAGGAAGAACCGGCAGGACGATGCTGCGAGCCTATGCAGATGGCCAGTCAGGATCAGACGCGATGCTCGACCCGGTTTCCCAGATCGCCTCGCTGCGCGATGTCGCCAGCCGGATCAATTCCGGCTCCGATCTCGATGGGCTGCTGCTCGACCTGGTCAAGGTCGCCTGCGAGCATGGCGGCTGGAGCATGGGCTCGATCATGGCGGTCGACCTGACCCATGGCCATGCCAACGTGGTCGCGCGGCATGATCCCACCTTGCTGCGCCGGCGCCTCGAGGATCGCTGGGAGCTCGCGACGAGTCCGGCACTGCTCGCTTTGCGGACAGGCGAGCCGGTCTATATCGAGGACGCCAGGACCTCCGAGGATTTCCCCGGCTATCGGCGCGAGGCGTTCGAGCGCGACTACCGCTCGGTGATCGTCCTGCCGCTCAGCAGCGCCGATGCCGAAGGACGCCCGATGGTGCTCAGCCTGGTCTCGCGGGCCTTGAAGCCAGTGCCGTCCGAAGATCTCGCCTTCATGGCGATGATCGCGCATCTCGGGACCATCGCGGTCGAGCGCGAGCATCGCCTGCGGGCCGCACGGGGCGTTGCCGAGGATTTGCGCCACGCACTGGTCGCGCAAAGCGACCTGCTGCAGGAGGTGCTGGCCGGAGGCTCGATCGAGGCCTTGGCGGAACGGCTTGGCGAATTCCTGCAATGTGCCGTGCTGGTGATCGATTTCTCCGCCAACACGCTCGTCGCCAACGGCTCGCCCATGCCGGATCTGCTCGACGCTGCCGCCTGGCGCAGGCTACTCGCCGAAGGTGAAGCCGACCGGGTGATCGCGCAGCTCAGGCAGAGCGTGACGCGCGAGCGGGCGGGCCGAGCCGAGCTGACGGTCTCGCGTGACGGGCGCGTGCTGCGATTGCCGGCGGCGGTCGAACCGCTCGCCGTCGAGGCGGAGCAGGTCGGCGCGCTCGTGCTGTTCGGCGAGGAACAGGGCGGCGATCTCAGGCAGCTGACGATAGACAGCGCGAAATTCGCCTTGAGCGTGCAGATGATGCGCAGCGTGATCCGCTTCCGCTTCGAGACACGGACGCTGACGGAGCTGTTCTTCGAGATCGTCGAGCGGCGCTGGCGCGATCCCGACGACATCCTGCGCCGGGCACGCCATCTCGGCGTCTCGCTCTCGCGGCCGCTGCGGATGATGGTGGTCGATCTGCCTGCCGCCGGCCAGAGCGAACGCGACCGCACCCAGCAGGCGCATCAGAGCGTCGCACGCCTCGCCGGCCAGCTTGGCCTGAGCTGCCATATCGTCGCTGTCGGCGCCGGGCTCGTCTGCCTCGAGCCCGAGCCGGAGGGGCCGAAGCGCGAAGCCTCAGAACGTTTTGCAAAACGCATCACCGAGGTCCTGCGCCACGACCTGCAGGGCGAGCCGATCGTGGTGATCGGCGGGCTGTGCGAGGAACTCGACGACTATGCCGGCGAGTGGGAGCGGATCTGGCGGATGGTGCGCATCGCCCGCGGCTTCAAGCGGACCGGCGTGTTGTCTGCACTCGATTTCGGGCCGTTGCCGATGCTGATCGGCGCGGCCGATGCGGCCGAGGTGCGCCGTTTCGTCGACGGCAGCATCGGCCGCGTCGCTACCCATGACCGGGAGCACGGCACGCCCTATCTCGACACGCTCGCCACCTATCTGCGCCATGGCTGCCGCAGCCAGGCCTGCGCCGATGCCATGGGCCTGCACGTCACCACATTGCGCTATCGGCTGATGCGGATCCAGGAGCTGTTCGGCATCGATCCCGAGCCGCCCGATACCCGCTTCGCTTTGGAACTGGCGCTCAAGATGCACGGCCTGATCGAGGGAGCGACGCCCGCGTCAGAGTGAAAGCGCGGAAAGATTCCGGATCGCTTCCACCTTTTCATAGGAAGCGCGCTGGCGGCCGCCTTCATAGCCTTGTCTCCGAAGTGGCGCATGCCATCGGAGGACCAGCCATGCTGGCGACAGCCCCCCAGGAGCCGGTTTCGATCGATCCCGTCGCGTTGCGCCGGGCTTTCGGCACCTTCCCGACCGGCGTCACCGTGATCACCACCCGCGATGCCGAGGGCCGGCCGCGGGGGATGACGGCGAACTCCTTCACCTCGGTCTCGCTTGATCCGCCGCTGCTCTTGGTCTGCGTCGGCAAGGGCGCCTCCAGCTACCCGGCTTTCGCGGAAGGACAGGCCTTCGCCGTCAACCTGCTCCATGAAGGCCAGAAGCCGGTCTCCAGCCTGTTCGCCTCGAAGGCGACGGACAAGTTCACCGACACGCCGCATGACAGTGTCCATACCGGCGTGCCGGTGCTGGCCGATTGCATGAGCTGGTTCGATTGCACGGTGCACAACCGTGTCGAGGCTGGTGACCACCTCATCCTGATCGGCCGGGTCAGGGCCTTCGGCACGAGCCCATCCGCCCCGCTGGCCTTCTGCCGCGGACGCTATGCGGCCGTGAAGGACCCGCTACCGCCCGGCTGGCTCGCTTCCAGCAGCATGATCGTGAACTATTTGGTCGAGAGTGACGGAAAGCTGCTGCTCTGCCGCAACGAGGATGGCGGCTGGGCGCTGCCACATGCCGCGCGCCGGATCGTGGATGGCCGGCTGCCCGTGCCCGGCGGCGAAGGGCTGCCGCTACTGCCCGAGACGACCTTCCTCTACTCGGTCTTCGACATCGCCGACGGTGATCCCGGCCATCTGGTCTACCGGGCGCGGCTCGCGGGCGATGCCGCCGGCCTGGCGCTACCGGACGGGGTGCGCTTCTTCGGCTTCGACGAGCTGCCCTATGAGCAGATCCTGACCCGCGAAACCCGCACGATGCTGCGCCGCTATGTCAGCGAAAGCAGCCGGCGGCGCTTCGGCATCTACGTCGATTCCCATGACGGCGGGCGCTTCGCGATGGTCGAGGACACCCAGCCCTGGGACGGGGTCCCGCAACAATGGGAGCGCGGTGGCGCGGCATGAAGACGACAGTCCAGACACTTCAAGGCTCGCGCATCGGGCATTTCATCGACGGCGCCTTCGTCGCGCCGCAAGGCGGCGTTTATGCGCCGAGCTACGACCCGACCACGGCAGAGCCCTGGTACGAATTCGCGCAGGGCGACGCCGGCGATGTCGATGCGGCAGTGCGCTCGGCGAAGGCGGCATTGCTGAACCCCGCCTGGCGCCGGCTGACGCAGACCGATCGCGGCAAGCTGGTGCGCAAGCTCGGCGAGCTGGTGCTCGCCCATGCAGAGGAGCTCGCCCAGCTCGAATGCCGCGACAACGGCAAGCTGATCAAGGAAATGCGCGCCCAGATGCGGGCGATCCCGGATTCCTACGGCTATTTCGCTGGGATGGCCGACAAGCTCCAGGGCGACACGCTCCCGGTCAACAAGCTCGACACGCTCAATTTCAACCTGCGCGAGCCGATCGGCGTGGTCGGCATGATCATCCCGTGGAATTCGCCGCTGATGATGCTGACCGGCACGCTGGCGCCATGTCTCGCCATCGGCAACACCATTGTGGTCAAGCCCTCTGAGCACGCGACGGCTTCGGCCCTGGCGCTGGCGGAACTCGTCATCGAGGCCGGCATCCCGGCCGGCGTCGTCAACGTCGTCACTGGCGACGGCGCGACTACGGGCGATGCGCTGACGCGCCATCCCGGCATCGCCAAATACGTCTTCACCGGCTCGACCGACACCGGCCGCAAGATCGCCGGCAATGCCGCGGGCAACCTCGTGCCCTGCCAGATGGAGCTCGGCGGCAAGTCGCCTCATGTCGTCTTCTCCGACGTCGACATCGAGCGCGCGGTGAACGGAGTCGTCTCCGGCATCTTCGCCGCGGCGGGCCAGACCTGCGTCGCCGGCTCGCGCTGCTTCGTCGAGGCGCCGGTCTACGAACGCTTCGTCGAGGCGCTGGTCGAACGCACCCGGCGGGTCAAGGTCGGGCATCCGATGGCCGAGGACACCGATATCGGGCCGCTGGCGCTGGCGGCGCAGCTCGAAAAGGTCGAGCACTTCGTCGGCTCCGGCGTGCGCGAGGGCGCGCGGGTCGCCGTCGGCGGGCGCAAGCCGCAGGACGAGGCCCTGGCGCGCGGCTGGTACTACGAGCCGACGGTGCTGGCCGAAGCGAACAACCAGATGAGCTTCATGCGCCACGAGATCTTCGGGCCAGTGGTCGGAGTCGTGCCTTTCTCCAGCGAGGAAGAGATGATCGCGCTGGCCAACGACACCGAATACGGCCTCGCTTCGGGCATCTGGACCCGCGACATCGACCGCGCCATGCGCTTCGCCCGCAATGTCGAGGCCGGCACGGTCTGGATCAACACCTACCGCTCGGCCGCCTTCATGTCCGCCAATGGCGGCACAAAGAAGAGCGGCTACGGCCGCCGCGGCGGCTTCGAGGTCATGCGCGAATTCTCGCGGCTGAAGAACGTCGTCATCGATTACTCGGGCGCCATGCAGGACCCGTTCGTCATCCGGCTGCGCTGACGCGCTATCCCGCTGCTCCACGGAGGCATCCATGAAGTTCGCTCTCTCGATCAATATGGAGCGTTTCTCGCCAGAGGCGTCGATGAAGGACGCCATGTCGCAGATGCTGGCGCTCGCCCGCGTCGCGGATGAAGGCGGCTTCGAGACGCTGTGGACGGCCGAGCACCACACGATCGAATGCACGATCTCGCCCAACCCCTTCCAGACGCTGACCTGGCTCGCCCAGCATACTGATCGCATCCGGCTCGGCACGGCGACACTGGTGGCGCCGTACTGGTCGCCGATTCGGCTGGCCGGCGAGGCGGCGCTCTGCGATCACCTCACCGGCGGGCGCCTCGAATTCGGCATCGCGCGCGGCGCCTATCAGTACGAGTTCGACCGCATGGCGGGCGGCATGCCTCAGCAGGAGGGCGTCGCCTATATGAAGGAACTCGTCCCGGCTGTGCAGAAGCTCTGGGCCGGCGACTATGCGCATGACGGCCAGTACTGGCAGTTTCCGCTCGCGACGTCGGTGCCGAAGCCGCTGCAGAGCCCCCATCCGCGCATCTGGGTGGCGGCGCGAGATCCTGGCACGTTCGACTGGGCGGTCGGCATCGGCGCCAACATCCTCTCGACGCCGCTTTCCGCGCCGGTCGCCGAGATCGGCGTTCTCGCGGAGAAATTCCGCCAAGCCTGCGCCGACCATCCCGAGCGTCCGCGGCCGAAATTCATGATGCAGCGCCGCTCCTGCGTCTACGAGCGCTCGCAGGATTGGGAGCAGATCGTCCGGTACAGCGTCGACTACGGCCGCTATTTCGAGAACCTGATGCAGAACATCGGCACGGTGACCAACGGCTTCCCGGAGGCGGTGCCGTTCGAGACCGTCGCCAATCGCGGCAATTACGACCCGCGCGCCATCCGCGACAACCTGGTCTTCGGCACGCCCGACGAGGTCATTCCGAAGCTTGAGGTCTATGAGGCCGCCGGCGTCGACCAGTTCTGCCTCGGTCTGTCGTATAATCTGCCCTTCGAGCTGCAGATGAAAACGCTGAGGCTGTTCATCGACGAGGTGATGCCGCATTTCGCGGCTCGTGGGCGCGACGCGGCGAAGCCTCGCTTCGCCGCAGCCGGAGCGTGACCGGCATGGCTGGTCTCGCCGCGGTGACCGAGCCTGATATTGCCGGGACCTTTATGCGCGATGGTGTCGCGCTGAATTACCGGCTCAGCGGGCAGGGGTCGCGGCCCCTGGTCCTGATCCACGGCGTCGGCTCCTATCAGGAGGCCTGGGACGGGGTGATCGCGCGGCTCTCCGATCGCTTCCGGATGCTGAGCTTCGATCTGCGCGGCCATGGCCATTCGGAGCGTGTCAGGGGGCGCTACGAGATCGACGATTTCACCGGGGACGTGCTCGGCCTCGCCGATCATGTCGGCTTCGCCAGTTTCGACCTTGCGGGCTTCTCGCTCGGTGGGCTGATAGCACAGCGTCTCGCCCTGACCCATCCCGAGCGGCTGCGGCGGCTCGTCCTTCTATCGACCGTATCCGGCCGGACGCCGGAGGAGCGCGAGCGCGTGCTCGCCAGGCTAACGGCTCTCAAAGCCGGCGATCGCGGCTCGCATTACGATGCCTCGCTGTCGCGCTGGCTGACCGAGGAATTCCAGGAACGCAATCCCGAGCTGATCGCGGAATTGCGCCGCCGTAACGCCGAGAACGATCCGGATTGCTATGCCGCTGCCTATCGCGTCCTGGCGGAAACCGATTTCGGCGGGCTGATCGATCAGATCCGCCTGCCGACGCTGATCGCCACAGGCGAGCACGACCAGGGTTCGAACCCGCGCATGTCACGCTTCATGCATGAGCGCATTGCCGGCTCGCGCCTGCTTATCCTGCCGGGGCTGCGCCATTCCCTGCTGAACGAGGCGCCTGACCGCGTCGCGGCGCTGATGGACGAGTTTCTCACGGAGGATACGGCGTGATCGTCGAGGAGCGCATTTACCGCATCCGCAACGGACGGATGAACCGCTATCTCCAGCTCGTGCGCGAGGAGGGCCTTGCCATCCAGCAGCCTATTCTCGGGCAGCTCGTCGGCTACTTCACCACCGAGATCGGGGCGCTGAGCCAGGTCACTCACATGTGGGCCTATGCCGATCTCGAAGACCGTCGCGTGCGGCGCCAGCAGCTCGCCGACGATCCGCGCTGGCAGGCCTTCCTGCCCAAGCTGGTCGAGAACATCGAGCAGGCCGAGAACCGCATTCTGCTGCCGACAGATTTTTCGCCGCTGCGCTGAACGCAGCATGCGCGGGTGACAGGCGCAATCGCCACCCCGCACGATCACAGGAGGGGAGTGCAGTGAGCGAGAGGCTGCGTATCGAGAACCTCTACAAGGTTTTCGCCAAGGATCCCGGACCTGCCCTGCAGATCCTGCGCGAGGGCGGCACGAAGGACAGCGTCTTCGAGACGCTCGGCCATGTCGTCGGCCTGGACGACGTCTCGCTCGCGGTGCCATCCGGCTCGATGTACATGGTGATGGGGCTGTCGGGCTCCGGCAAATCCACCCTGGCGCGCTGCATCAACCGCCTGAACGAGCCCAGCGCCGGCCGCATCCTGCTCGATGGGCAGGATCTCGTGCCGCTCGACGAGAAGGCATTGCGCGAGGTCAGGCGCACGCGCATCTCGATGGTGTTCCAGCATTTCGCACTGCTGCCGAACAAGCGCGTGATCGATAATGTCGAGTTCGGGCTGAAGCTGCGCGGCGTCGCACCGGCCGAGCGCCGCCGCCGCGCCGAGGAGGTGCTGTCGGTCGTCGGGCTCGGGCGCTGGGGCTACCATCTGCCGCATGAGCTGTCGGGCGGCATGCGCCAGCGCGTCGGGCTGGCGCGGGCGCTCGCGACCGATGCCGACATCCTCATCATGGACGAAGCCTTCAGCGCGCTCGACCCCTTGATCCGCACCGAGATGCAGGACGAGCTGTTGCGCCTGCAGCGCACGCTCAACAAGACCATCCTGTTCATCACCCATGATTTCCAGGAGGCGCTCAAGCTCGGCACCCGCATCGCGATCATGTCGGAGGGGCGGCTGGTACGCGAGGGCACGCCGCAATCGATCGTGCTCGAGCCGGGCAGCGACTATGTCGCGGCCTTCACCCGCGAAGTCGATCGCGCGCGCCTGTTCGATGCGCGTTCGGTGATGAAGGCGCCGGCGGTGCTCTGGCGCGGGTCGGCCGGCATCGTCGTCGGCGGACCGGAAGGCGGCTTCCTGCTCGACGAAGAGGAGCAGGTCGTCGCCGGGCTTGACGGCGCCGAGATCGCCCGCCTGCAGGAAACCGGGACGCTGCCAGCCGAACAGGCCGCTCCGATCTGTGTCCCGGAGGCAACCAAGCTCATCGATGTCGCGCGCTGCTACCGCGCCGACCGGAGTGTCGGCGTGATCGACGAGGCCGGCCGCCTCGTCGGCCTGCTCGGCGCCGAGCAGATTCTCGCCCGTATCGCCAACCTGCCGGTTCAGGAGCGCGAACCATGATCAAGGCCGACGATCTCGCGATCTTTCCGGTCGACCAGTGGATCCAGGAGGGGGTGCGCTGGCTCGCGCTCAACCTGCGTCCGCTCTTCCAGGCGATCAAATGGCCGGTCGAGAGCCTGCTCGGCTTCAACGACTGGGTGCTGCACGCCATCCCGTTCCCAGCGATGCTGCTGCTGATCGGCCTCATCGCCTGGCGCAGTGCTGGCGTGGGCGTCGCGATCTTCAGCGTCGTCTCGCTGATCGTGATCGCGATGCTCGGCGTCTGGGCCGAGGCCATGACCACCCTGTCGCTGATCGCGACGGCGATCGTCTTCTGCGCCGTGATCGGCATTCCGATCGGCATTCTCTGCGCGCGCAGCGATCGGGTCTGGAACGTGGTTCGCCCGATCCTCGACATCATGCAGACGACGCCGACCTTCGTTTATCTCGTGCCGGTGGTGATGCTGTTCGGCGTCGGCACGGTGCCGGGCGAGGTCGCGGTCGTCACGGCGGCCGCGCCGCCCCTGATCCGCTTCACCAATCTCGGCATCCGGATGGTCGAGCACGAGATCGTCGAGGCCGGCCTCGCCTTCGGTGCCGACCGGCGTCAGCTGCTTTGGGAAATTCAGCTGCCGCTCGCGATCCCGACCATCCTCGGTGGCCTCAACCAGACGGTGCTGACCGCGATGGTGATGTCGGTCGTGGTCGCGATGATCGGCGCCGAGGGGCTCGGCCTCGTCGTGCTCCAGGGGCTGGGGCGGCTCGATGTCGGGCGCGCCGCAGTCGGCGGCATCGCCATCGTCCTGCTTGCGATGATGCTGGACCGGATCACCCAGAAGCTCGCCGAGGCCAAGAGCGGCCAGCGCCCGTCGCTGTTCCAGCTCGCCATGCGCTTCCTGCGCGGCGGGCGGCGCGAGGAGATCGCCGCCCTGCCGCCGGGCGAGGCCACCCGGCAAGGCGCATAGACGCCGCAGCCAGCGGCGCAAGACATCCCGCCGGAA
>JAESGM010000829.1_pt1 | contig 14234 bp, 15 predicted proteins | sample 9269721 | NCBI WGS metagenome assembly JAESGM01 (sample SAMN15720920, study PRJNA650825) | algae metagenome | isolation source: Komarekiella atlantica HA4396-MV6 and co-occurring heterotrophs from... | place: USA: Theobald House, Kauai, HI | collected 2009-07-29 | reverse complement strand
GATCGCGGCCGGGAACACCACGAGCGGCAGCGTGGGATTGTTCGGGATCGTGCCGTCGTCCTGGAACAGGAAGCTCAGTGGCTCGGTTTTACGGGCAGACATTGCAAATAGGCCTCGTCCTCAACGACAGCCAATACCCAAAGGCATTTAACATCATCTTTATCAAATGCCGTCGATTGCACAGGTTTCTTGCGGAATTGCGGGTTCATCGCAGCCATGCGGCATACTGCGCGTGGGTGCGGCTCATGTCGTCGAACAGCCAGACCATGCGGTCGATGAACCACATCTTGGTCAGGAAGGCAGCCACCGCGCCGGTCAGATACAGGGCCGGGTTTGTCATGAGCAATCCCGTGAGCATGACGAGTGTTCCCGCGACGCCGGCGCCGGCCAGAAGGCGGCCCGCGACGACGTGGTGGTGTGGCACCGGCACGTCCGCGCGCGCGAGAAAGATGCGCTCGCCGAGCACGGCGCGCGACGCCCAGCTCTTTGTCGAAGCGGGCGGCGGGAAGGCGCGCGGGTTGATGAAGGCCCACAGCACGATCGCGCCGAGCGGGATCAGCGCGGTGATGCCGATCCAATGAAAGCTCCACAATGCGATCACAAGGAGCGGCCAGATCGCGATGCGTGTGTAGACGCTCCAGGGATTGGCGTGGCGCTCCCAGCCGGCGTCGTCGAGGCGGAATAGCGTGGCGATAAACTTCAGCATCGGATCTGGTGTGTTATAAAATGCTCGGTCAGGATCGATGCCGACAATGGCGACACCGCACATCATAATGCAGTCGGAGCTGACTTGTCCCGCCTGTGGCCATTTCACGACGGAAGAGATGCCGCGCGACGCCTGCGTCTATTTTTACGACTGCAGACACTGCGGAACCCGGCTGAAACCGAAGCCCGGCGATTGCTGCGTCTTCTGCTCTTACGGCTCGGTGCCATGCCCGCCGAAGCAGGGTGGCGGCGAGTGCGCGGGGACGAACGGAGGAAGTGTTCCTACGCCCGCTTGCGCGCGCGCATCAGGTCGGTGAAGCGCTTGAACAGATAGTGTGAATCGCGCGGGCCGGGCGAGGCTTCCGGGTGATACTGCACCGAGAAGACCGGCTTGTCCTTGAGCGCGATGCCGGCATTGGAGCCGTCGAACAGCGACACATGCGTCTGTTCGACATTTTTTGGCAGGGAATCGCTGTCCACCGCGAAGCCGTGATTCATCGAGGTGATCTCCACCTTGCCGGTGGTGAGATCCTTCACGGGATGGTTCGCGCCGTGATGGCCCTGATGCATCTTCATCGTGGTGCCGCCGAGCGCGATGCCGAGCATCTGGTGGCCGAGGCAGATGCCGAAGGTCGGCACGTTCCTGTCGATCACTTCGCGGATGACGGGCACGGCATATTTGCCGGTCTCCGCCGGATCGCCGGGGCCGTTCGAGAGGAACACGCCGTCCGGCTTCAGCGCCATGATATCGTCGGCCGATGTCGTCGCCGGCACCACCGTCACCTTGCAGCCGGCATCGGCGAGCAGACGCAGGATGTTGCGCTTCACGCCATAGTCGATCGCGACCACATGGAATTCAGGCTTGTCCTGACGGCCGTAACCCTTGTCGATGTCCCACTGCGTTTCATCCCAGGTGAAACGCTGCCCGCTTGTCACCATTGGCACGAGGTCCATGCCGACAAGGCCGGGCCACTCACGCGCTTCCTTCTTCAAGGCTTCGATGTCGAACTTGCCCGAGGGCTCGTGCGCGATCACGGCGTTCGGCATGCCGTTCTGGCGGATCAGTGCGGTGAGCGCGCGCGTGTCGAGGCCGCACAATCCGACAATGCCGCGCGCCTTCAGCCACTGGTCGAGATGGCGCGTCGCGCGGTAATTCGACGGGTCGGTGATCTGCGCGTTGAGGATGACCCCGCGCGCGCCGGGCGTTGCCGCCATGTTCACCGTTTCGATGTCGTCTTCGTTCGTTCCGACATTGCCGATATGCGGGAAGGTGAAGGTGATGATCTGCCCGGCATAGGAGGGGTCGGTGAGGATTTCCTCGTACCCCGTCATCGCGGTGTTGAAGCAGACCTCGCCGACCGCGGAGCCGGTGGCGCCGAAGCCAAAACCTTCGAGGATGGTGCCGTCGGCCAGCACGAGGAGGGCCGTGGCCTTTGGTTCGGTCCAGCCGGAATCGTCTTGTTTGGGGCTCATGAGCGGCCTAAATAGCGATGAGTCCGGCAAGCGTCAAAGTGCTTTGCCGGATTTTTCATGCGATCTGACGGGGTCTGATTTGCAGTCGATTGCGGCATATATCGGGGCTGCAATAGCGGAAATCGCGGGCTGTTTTGCGTTCTGGGCCTGGCTGCGGCTGGACAAGCCTGCCTGGTGGCTCATTCCCGGCCTCGGATTTCTGGCGCTTTTCGCATGGCTGCTGACGCTGGTCGAGAGCAGCGTTGCCGGCCGCGCCTATGCCGCCTATGGCGGTGTCTATATCGCCGCCTCGCTCGGCTGGCTCTGGGCTGTGGAGGGCTCGCGGCCAGATCGATGGGACACAATCGGAGCCGCCATCTGCCTCGTCGGTGCGGCTGTCATTCTCTTCGGCCCGCGATCGCTTCCGTCATGAACTTTGGAATCGATCAGGATTGCTGAACAAGCAGCCGGGATTGCTCAGCATTTGCAAATCGATGTTACGCCTGTGCCAATGCGCCGCTTGCGAAACGCACGGCGCAGGAGTCACCATTGCCGCGCAATGCAATTGGGGGTGAGGGACATGCGGATATTGCTGAGTGTGATGCTTGTCGGTGTGGCGCTGACATTGGGTGGATGTTTCGAGGGACCGAAAGGCGACAAGGGTGAAGCCGGCGTCGCAGGCTCGGCAGGCCCCGCCGGTCCTGCCGGCAAGGACGGTGCGCCGGGCGTTGCTGGCAAGGATGGTGCGGCCGGCAAGGACGGCGCCACCATTCGCACTGTGCGGCAGGCCTGCAGTGGCGGAAGCTGCAGCCAGTCCTGCGACAAGGGCGAAGTCGTGGTGAACGCGCTCTGCGTTGGCGGTGCGACTCCGGCCTCGTTCAAGAGCGAGGGCGACAGTCTGGTCGCGAGCTGCAGCGGCGCCGAGGCCGTCTCCATGCAGCTCTTCTGTATGAAGCCTTGACGATCAGAGCGCAGGCGGTGCAAGGGGGAAGCCCCTGCGGCGCCGCCTGCCTCGATTGTAGTCGCGCCGCAGCAACCCATGGAGGGTCACCGTGCTGCGCGACGATATCAACAACGCCCTGAAGGAGGCGATGAAGGCCAAGGACGAGCGCAAGGTCTCGACGCTGCGCCTGGTCAATTCCACCTTCAAGAATGCCGACATCGAGGCGCGTGGCTCCGGCAAGACCCTGTCCGACGCCGACCTTCTCTCGGTGCTGCAGAAGATGATCAAGCAGCGCCAGGAGTCGAAGGAGCTTTACGAGAAGGGCAACCGTCCCGAACTCGCGCAGCAGGAAGCCGACGAGATCGCGATCATCCAAGGGTATTTGCCCAAGCAGATGTCGGACGCGGAGATGGGCGCCGCCATCGACGCGGCGATCGCGGAAACCGGCGCCGCCGGCATGAAGGACATGGGCAAAGTAATCGGCGTCTTGCGCGGCAAATATGCCGGCCAGATGGATTTCGGCAAGGCCAGCGGCATGGTGAAGGGCAAGCTGGGCTGATGCCCGCGTGCGCTAATCCGCCGTGCCGGCCGCTTGTTGCGCCAGGAATCCATTGATTTCGGCCAGGCAGCGCTGCCAGGCCGGCTCGTGCGAGAGCAGGACGTGGTTGTCGCTGTCCAGTTCGACGAATCTCGCGCCACGAATGCCGCGCGCCAGCTTCAGGCCCTGTTCGAACGGAACACGCGCATCGCCCCGGCTGTGCAATACAAGAGTCGGCACGCCGATGCGCGGCAGCAACTCCTCGACGTCGATTCCGCCGAAGGCGCGCATGAGGCGCACGGCATTTTCCGGCGATGTCGAGATGCGCTGCAGATCGTTGAACCATTGCATTTGTTCCGGCGTGCCGCCGGGAATGAAGAGCGACGTGAACAGTTGCCGGAACGCAGGATTGTCCTGGCCCCAGCCGAAACGCACGAGGGTCTCCAGCGCCTCGCGTCGTGCCAGTTCGGCTTCGGTGCCGCGTTTGCGCCAGCCGTGCACGTAGCCGCCGAGCAGGACCAGATGCGACACCCGCTCGGGATGCCGCGTTGCATAGGCGATCGCCACCGACGCGCCCTGCGAGATACCTAGCAGAGTGAAACGTTCAAGCTGAAGCGCGTCAACCACGGTCTCCAGATCGTGAACGAACGCCTCGAACGAGATGTCATCGACATCCCTGTCGGACAAGCCATTGCCGCGTTCGTCGTAGCGCACGAGCGTGTAGCGGTCCGACAGGGCGTTGATCAGCGGCGCCCAGACCGGACTTTGCCAGTCATACTCGATATGGTTGAGCCAGTTTGCTGTTTTAACGAGCGGCGTGCCCGATCCGCTGGTGGCGACGGCGAGATGCACGTTGTCGTCCGTGCGGCAGAACGTGACGTTCTGCACATGCATTTGCTGAGGGGCGGGCCGCTCCGGAATGGCCGCGTCATGCAGCTCGCCGACAAATCGGAGGCCCTTGCGATGGATCGTCTTGATCAGCCGCTGTGCGTCGCCGCTGTCGCCGAGCGCCTGCCGTGCCGCATTGATCCGGGTGCCGATTGTTGAATCCGACACGATCCGGCCGCTCCAGACCGAGGCGACGAGATCGTCCCGGCTCACCACGCGATCACGGTTCTGAATCAGATAGACAATGAGATCGAAAACCTGCGGCTCGACCGCGATGGATTCTGTTCCGCGCCGGAGCTCCCGCCGGACCGTGTCGAGCTCAAAATTCTCGAACAGAAATAACATTGCGCAATGTCCATCGATTTTCGCGATGCTACAGGATTCCGGCGCTCAGGAAAATCAGCGCTCTCCGGGAAAACCGAGTGCGAGCCTGTTACCGCAATACTGCGTTCGCCTTTGTCAGAAGCGCGGCCATTCTTTGCGCCCATTCCCGCTGCTGCTCCGCTGTCGCGATCAGATCCTGCCTGATTTCGATCGCCACATGCGGCAGGCCGCGCTGCTCGCCGTGCACGGGAATGGTGAAGTCGGTGTCGTCGTTGATCGTGTAGGGCTCCTTGTCGCCGACGACGAGTCCGTTTTCTCCGCGCAGCAGCTCAAGCATGATCCGCGCGAATGCCGGATCGCGATACAGCACGCCGGCATGCCATGATCTGCGCTCGCCTTTGTACACCGGCGTGAAGCTGTGCATCGCGACGAGGATGGTGCGGCGTCCGGCCTTCTCGCGCGCGTCGAGCGCGAGCCGGATCGCATCGTGATAGGGAATGAAAATTTCCGCCGCGCGCATGGCGCGCTCGTTCGGCGTCAGGTCGCGGTTGCCGGGAATGTCCGTGGTCTCGCTCAGCGTTGCGATCGAGGTCGGGCTGCCGATCGGCCGGTTGCAATCGATCACGAGCCGCGAATAGAGCTGCAGGATCGCGGTGGCGCCGAGCATCTGCGACATCAGCCGCGTCACCGGCGCGATGCCGGGGTCCCAGGCGATGTGCCGTTCAAGCTCGCTCTCGGGCAGGCCAAGGTCGCCGAGTCGCGCCGGGATCTGCCGTCCGGCGTGATCGCATGTCAGGAAGAAGGGCGAGGTTCCCTGCGGACGCAGGACCTCGACTGCGGGTGGGTCGCCGGCTGCCAGCAGATTGAAATGTTCCGCCTTCATGTCCCCTCGACAGGCCAGTATTGCAAGCATTTGCGGGTCTGTGCCCCGGTCTGCGCCGCGCCTGCCTAAGATTTCGTCACTTCGGCCATGCGCAAATCGGCTTAACTCTATGCGCCAAGGGGCAGATTCGTCACTTGCGCGAAGGCAGACTGACACGACATTTGCATGTCCTTTGGGGACCGACAAACGATCTGACGACATGCCGCTGCTGACCATCCACCACAAGACCGAATACACCTATGCCAATCCCGTGGGTTTCGGCGAGCACCGCATCATGCTGCGGCCGCGCGACGGGCATGACCTGCGGGTGCTTGAGGAATATCTCGAGATCACGCCCACGCCGGCCTCACTCCGCCGCATCCGCGATGTGTTCGGCAATACCGTCGCCATCGCCAAGTTCAACGGCACCTCGAAGACGCTCACGTTCAACAGCCGTGTGAAGGTGCTGCACAAGCCGACCCGCGGCCTCGATCTGTCGCCGGAGGACTACGCCTATCTGCATCCTTTCGCCTATGACGAGGAGGAGGCTGCCGATCTCGCGCTGTCGATCCAGAGGCAATTCGCCGACCCCGACCGCCGGGTGGAAATCTGGGCGCGGCAATTCCTCACCCGCGCCGGCACGACGCGCACGCAGGACCTGCTCGCCGACATCACGCATGCGATCAAGCGCGACTTCGTCTATCGCCGCCGCTACGAGCCCGGCGTGCAGGACCCGCTCGAGACCCTGCAACTCGGCACCGGCACCTGCCGCGACTTCGCGGTGTTCATGATGGAAGCGGTGCGCTCGCTCGGCTTCGCTGCGCGGTTTGTCTCCGGCTACATCTACGTGCCGTCGAGCGGCAAGGAGCGCCATGTCGGCGGCGGCTCGACGCATGCCTGGGTGCAGGTCTATCTGCCGAGCGCCGGCTGGGTCGAGTTCGACCCGACCAACGGTATTGTCGGCAACCGCGATCTGGTCCGCGTCGCCATCGCGCGCGAGCCGCGCCAGGCGATCCCGCTCTGGGGCACCTATACCGGCGCGTCGTCCGACCACCTCGGCATGAGTGTCAGCGTCAAGGTTGTGTCCGAAGCGGATGTATAACGCGGATGTGTAACGGCGCGCGTCTATGAAGATCAGGATCGGCTTCGATATCGGGTTCTCCGCGCCGCAGCCGACGCCGATGGTCATCATGCTCAGCGTGCATCCCTCGCGCCTTGGCGACATCGAGGGCGCGGAGAAGATCACGGCGTCGAACGGCATTCCCATCGGTTATTACCGCGACAGCTTCGGCAATATCTGCGGCCGCCTCGTGCTGCCCGCCGGCGAAACCATTCTCAGCAACGCCGCCATCGTGCGCGACACCGGCGCGCCCGATCTCGTTGTGCCGAGCGCGCAGCAATTGCCGATCGAGCAATTGCCGGACGAGGCCTTGCTGTTCCTGATGCCGAGCCGCTATTGCGAGACCGATCGTCTGGTCGATTTCGCCTGGGCGCAGTTCAAGGATACGCCGCCGGGCTGGGCGCGGGTGCAGGCGATCTGCGATTTCGTGCATGGTCACGTCACCTTTGGCTACCCCTTCGCCGCCTCGACCAAGAGCGCGCAGGACGTCTTCGAGCAGCGCAAGGGGGTGTGCCGCGACTTCGCGCATCTTGCGGTGACGCTCTGCCGCTGCATGAATATCCCCGCGCGCTATTGCACTGGCTATCTCGGCGATATCGGCATACCGCCGGTCGATGAGCCGATGGATTTCAGTGCGTGGTTCGAGGTCTATCTGTCCGGGACCTGGTACACCTTCGACGCCCGCCACAACACGCCGCGCATCGGGCGTATCCTGATGGGGCGCGGGCGCGACGCGGCCGACGTGCCGCTCTCGACCGGCTTTGGCCGCACGACCCTGACGAAATTCCAGATCTATACCGACGAGGTCGTCGAGGTCTGAGCGCACCGGCAAAGCGGCGACCCGCATCGCGGTGCTCCACAGAGTGGATGCGTGAAATATTCAGGTGCTCTCCATCGCCGGGGAAATTGACGCCACCGGAAATAAGCCGGACAATCCCGCCCATAAAAAATAAATGTACCGGGAGGAGACGGTGGGTCCACACAGGAGCCTTGCGCCGTTGTTTGCGGCGCCGCTTGTCGTTCTGTCTTTCTTAGCATCGCTGACAACATTCTCGGCCGCGCAGGATTATCCGACGCGGCCGATTCGTGCCTACACCACATCGAGCGCCGGCGGGCTGAGCGACGTGTTCATGCGCGCGCTCGGCGAGGAATTGCGCTTGCGGCTCGGGCAGCCGATCATTGTCGAGAACCGTCCCGGCGCGTCGCAAAATCTCGGCAGCCGCGCCTGCGCCGAAGCCGAACCCGACGGCTACACCATCTGCATCATCAATGCCGATCCCGTCGTCTATAACCAGTTCCTGTTCAAGCATATCGGCTTCGATCCGGAGAAAGGATTGCAGCCGGTCACCAACCTGTTTCATCTCATTCAGGTGATGGTGGTGAATTCCAAGCTCAACGTGAAGAGCGTGGACGAACTCATTGCGGTCTCGAAGAAGCAGGCCGGGACGCTGAGTTATCTCACGGCGTCGGTGCCGCTCGCGCTCTATATGGAGAAACTGAAGGAGGAGAAGGGCGCGGACTGGGTGCGTGTGCCGTTCAAGGGCGGCGGCGAAGCCGTCAACGCCGTGTTGCAGGGTTCGACGCCGATCGCGCTGATCGGGCTTGGCAACGTCATGCCGCAGATCGACGCGGGCGAACTCACGCCGCTGGTGATGGCCAACAACATCCTGTCGCCGCGCTATCCCAAGGTGCCGACCTTGCGCGACAGCGGCTATCTCGGTGCGCCGTCGCAGGGCTGGTACGGGCTTTTCGTGCCGGCGGGAACGCCGAAGCCGATCGTCGAGCGCCTCGTGCGCGAAATCAACGACGTCTACAAGAACCAGACCTTCGTCGATCGCAATCTGATCAGCCGCGGGCTTGTGCCGGCGGTGAATTCGCCGGAGGACTTCGCCGCGCAGATCGTCAAGGACCGCGCGGTTGCCGAGCAGGTGGTGAAGGACGCAAAGCTCGAAAAGCGCTGAATATGCATGGCGGCGCGGTCACGCGCCGCCATGCCAGTCCGCGTGTCGCGGGCGCATCAGTTCACCGGCTGGTCCTGAGTCACGATCGCGCTGAATCCGGGAATGCTGTCCGGCTTTTCGAAATCCCAGGCATTCTCCGCGAGCGGCTCGGCGGCGAGTGTTTCGCTTTTCTTGACGGCTTCGGTTCCGTCGGAGAATCCAAGGCCATCCAGACCGTTGAGTTCCGGGAGGCTTGCGGCCGGTCCGCTCACCGCGCCGGTCGTGACAATTGTCGTCATCAGAAGAGCGGCAAGGCCGCAACGGATTTTCGCGAAGGGTTTGGCAAGTTGGCGCATCGGTGCCTCCTGGTTGGAAATGGGCACCGATCAATTACGGTCTTGCTGGCGATGCGAATGTGAGCTGGCGCACACAGGCGTCCGGCTCGCGCTGGACGTCGCCTAGTTCTTGACGCCTTTCGCGCGCGCGATCGCCTCGACGATCAGTTGCTCGGCGCCCTCGGCATCGAGCCAGCGCACGATGGTCACCCACTTGCCCTTTTCCAGATCCTTGTAGTGCTGGAAGAAATGCGCCATCTGCTCGCACATGATCTGCGGCAGGTCGCGATAGCTCTGCACGCCCTTGTAGAAGGGATGCAGCGCGTCCACCGGCACCGCGAGGATCTTCTCGTCGCCACCGGCTTCGTCCTCCATCACCAGCGCCCCGACCGGCCGGCAGCGGATCACCGCGCCCGGCACCACCGGTACCTGGCTCACCACCAGCACGTCGCAGGGGTCGCCGTCGGCGGAGAGCGTGTGCGGGATGAAGCCGTAATTGCCGGGATAGAACATTGCCGTGTGCAGGAAGCGGTCGACGAACAGCGCGCCGGAGTCCTTGTCGATCTCGTATTTCACCGGCACGCCGCCGAGCGGGATCTCGATCACCGCGTTGACGTCCTTGGGCGGGTTTTTTCCAACCGGGATCTGGCGAATATCCATGACAACCTCTGCTGCGGCAAAGCGGCGCCGTCATCCCGGCGCCGGCCTGTAAAATCGCCGCAAATCCGCCGCTTGCGCAAGATCAATAGCACCCGCCGCCAGATGCGATAGGAGGCGGCGAGGGGGAATCCCCGCGTTATCGTACAATAGATTGTGACGAAGTGAATCGTGTGACGCTTTGATTGCGGCCTGAAGGCTGGGCTCCCGGCCGGAGGAGTGAACACGTGCGGATGCGCTATGTAATGGCGGTTCTGGTCGCGGCGGGGCTCGCGGCCGGGCTGTGGTGGTGGATGGTCGGCCGCGCGACGGCTGTCGCCACGGTTGCGCCGACGCGGGGCACCGCGGTCGAGATTGTCTATGCCACCGGCGCCGTGCAGCCGGTCCGCTGGGCTAAGGTCACGAGCCTGATCCGCCAGCGTATCATCGAGTTTTGCGATTGCGAGGGGCGTCAGGTGAAGCGCGGCGATGTGCTGGCGCGTCTGGACGACAAGGAAATCCGCGCGCAACTGCACGAATTGCGGGCGCGCGAGGAATTCGCCAAATCCGAAGTGGCGCGCACCACCGAACTGATCGCGCGCGGCGCTACCACGACGCAGGCGCACGAACGGGCCATGGCGGAACTGCGTCAGGTCCAGGGGCTGCTCACCGTGCTGAGTGAGCGGGTCGATCAATACACCATCACCTCGCCGATCGACGGCGAAGTGCTGCGCAAGGACGGCCGCGTGGGCGAGATTGTCGAGGCGGGGACGATCCTGTTTCGCGTCGGTGTGCCGAAACCGCTCGAGGTCGAAGCCGAGGTGAACGAGGAGGACATCCCGCGCGTGCAGGTGGGGCAACTCGTCCTGTTCCGCACCGACGCCTTTCCCGGCCGCCGCATCGAGGGCAGGGTGCGCGAGATCACGCCGATGGGCGATCCGGTGGCGAAAACCTATCGCATCAGGATCGATCTGCCGGACGACACGCCATTGCGCATCGGCATGAGCGTTGAAGCGAACGTGGTCACGCGCGAGAAGCAGAATGCGCTGCTGGTTCCGGCCGACGCGTTGCAAAGCTCGCATGTATTCGTCGCGGTCGGCGATGTCGCGCGGCGGCGTGAGGTGAAGATCGGCATTCGCGGCACGCGCATGATCGAGATTCTGGACGGCCTCACCGAACAGGATCGCGTCGTCTCTCCGGTCAGTGGTGCGATCGTGGATGGCCGCCGCGTTCGCGTGGTCGAGAAGACGGCGCCATGAATCTCATCCTCGACATCGCCTTCACGCATGTGCGCTCGCGGGCGCGGCAGACGCTGGTGGCGGTCGCGGGCGTGGCGACCGGCGTCGGCTTCTCGATCATGATGGCGGCGTTGATGGTCGGTTCGCAGGACGACTTCATGCGTCAGCTGATCGACGCATTGCCGCATATCGCGGTCTCCGACGAGCGGCGCCATCCGCCGCTGCAGCCGGCCGAAATCGAATATGAAGCGAGCCGGATTTATGGCCTGCGGCCGGAGGAGCGCCGCAAGGGCATCAAGAATCCGCTCGCCATCATGGCTAATCTGGAAGGCTGGGTTCCGGGCGCGGTGGCGCCCTCGGTCAAGACCCAGGGGATCGTGCGCTATGCCAATCGCGACGTGGCGGTGACCATCGTCGGCATCGATCCGCAGCGTGAGCCGCGCGTGTCGGCGCTGCCCAAGCACATGCGTGTGGCGACCATTTCCTCGCTCTACACGGCCACCAATGCGATTATCCTCGGCGATCGTCTGGCGGAGAAGCTTGGCGCCCGCGTCGGCTCCAACATCACCATCCAGACCTCCGAAGGCGTCAATATCGGCGCGCAGGTGGTCGGCCTTTTCCATTCCGGAGTCCGGTCCGTCGATGAATCGCAGGCCTATGTGCTGATCAAGACCGCGCAGATCCTGTCTCGCCAGACCGGCCTGATCAACGAATTGCGCGTGCGGGTGAACGATCCGATGAGCGCCGGCGAGGTGGCGCAACGCATCGAAAGCCAGAGCGGCTATAAATCCATCTCCTGGCAGGAGGCGCACGAGGATCTGCTCTCGACCTTCGTCATCCGCAATGTCATCATGTACACCGTGGTCGGCGCAATCCTGCTGGTGGCGAGCTTCGGCACCTACAACATCATCTCCACCATCACGCACGAGAAGGCGCGCGACATCGCGATCATGAAATCGCTGGGCCTGAGCGAGCGCACGGTGCGCACCATCTTCGTGCTGGAAGCGGTGATCATCGGGCTCGCCGGCGCGCTTGCGGGATTTGTGCTCGGCTATCTGATGTGCCTCGCGCTGGGCCAGGTCGAGATCAAGAGCCCGTTCACCGATGTCAGCCGGCTCCCGCTGGTTTATGCGCCGACGCACTATCTCATTGCCGGTGCGGTGGCGCTGGTGTCCTCCTTTGCGGCCGGCTATGCGCCGGCGCGCAAGGCGGCGCGCGTGCATCCCGTCGATATCATCCGGGGCGCGACATGAGCGGCGATATCCTCATCGAGGCGCGCAAGGTCACCCGCATCCTGCCGGGCATCGTGCCGGTGACGCTGGTGCACGACATCGATCTCCTCGTGCGCGAGAAGGAGTTCGTCGCCATCACCGGACCGTCCGGTTCCGGCAAGTCGTCGCTGCTGTATCTGCTCGGCCTGCTCGACATGCCGACCGACGGCGAGGTGATGATCCGGGGGCAGGCGACCGTCAGCATGACGGAGAGCGAGCGCGCACGCACGCGGCTTGCCGAACTCGGCTTCGTGTTCCAGTTCCACTTTCTGCTGCCGGAATTCTCCGCGCTGCAGAATGTCATGCTGCCGATGCGCGCGCTGCGGCGTCTCTCGCAGGCCGAGATGCAGGAACGCGGGGCCGATCTGCTCGCCGCCTTCGGGCTCGCCGACCACATGCACAAGCGGCCGGACCAGATGTCGGGCGGGCAGCGCCAGCGCGTGGCGGTGGCGCGCGCGCTCGCCAACGATCCTCCGGCGGTGCTCGCTGACGAGCCGACCGGCTCGCTCGATTCCGCCTCCAGCGAGCAGGTCTTTCTGATTTTGCGCGATCTCGTGGACCAGCGCGGCAAGACCGTGGTTGCAGTCACGCACGATCTGGAGCTTGCCGCGCGCATGGACCGCCGGGTGCACCTCGTGGACGGCGGCATCGTGCAGGATCAGCGGGTGGCGGTGTCGGCGGGGTAGCGGGGTGGTATTCGTCCGGTCCCGGCTGTGGATAACCGGGAAAATCCGCGCGGAATCCTCGGATTCGGAGCCTTCCGGCAGGTGCCGCGCAAGCCGGCCGAATCGGCGGCTATGATTGTGCTAAGGCCCGATTCGCCGCCGGCCCAGCTGACCCAGAAAATGCGCTTTCCGCCTCAGTTTCTCGACGAATTGCGATCCCGCCTCCCGGTCTCGGAGGTGGTGGGTCGGCGCGTGAAACTGAAGAAGACCGGGCGCGAATTCTCCGGCCTCTCGCCTTTCAACAAGGAGCGCACGCCGTCCTTCACGGTCAACGACCAGAAGGGTTTCTATCACGACTTCTCCTCCAACAAGCACGGGGACATCTTCTCCTTCGTGATGGAGACGGAAGGCGTCACCTTTCCGGAAGCGGTTGAACGTCTCGCCGGTCTTGCCGGCCTCCCGATGCCGAAAGTCTCGCGCGAGGAAAGCCAGCGCGACGAACGGCGCAAGACGCTGCACGATGTCGTCGAACTCGCGGCGAAATTCTTCGAGAGCACGTTGCAGTCGCGCGCGGGCGCGAAGGCGCGCGGCTATCTCGCCGACCGCGGCATCGATCCGGCGACGCAACTGAAATTCCGTATCGGCTATGCGGCAGGCGAACGCTTTGCGCTGAAGGAGCATCTCGGATCGCACAACATTCCGGTCGAGGACATGGTCGAGGCGGGATTGCTGATTGCCGGCGACGACATCCCTGTGCCCTACGATCGCTTCCGCGACCGCGTGATGTTTCCGATCTCCGACTGGCGCGGCCGCATCATCGCCTTTGGCGGGCGTGCGCTGGAAAAGGACGTACCGGCGAAATACCTGAACTCGCCGGAAACGCCGCTCTTTCACAAGGGCGCGACGCTCTATAACGGCGCTGCCGCGCGCCAGGCCGCGCATGACGGCGCGCAGATCGTCGCCGTTGAAGGCTATGTCGACGTGATCGCGATGGTGACGGCGGGTTTCCCGGCGACGGTCGCGCCGCTCGGCACCGCGCTGACCGAGGACCAGCTCGGCTATCTCTGGAAGATGGCGGACGAGCCGGTGCTGTGCTTCGACGGCGACAAGGCGGGACGCAGGGCGGCCTATCGCGCGGTCGATCTCGCGCTGCCGAAACTTCAGCCGGGCAAGAGCCTGAAATTCGCGCTCCTGCCGGAAGGGCAGGACCCCGACGATCTCGCCCGCTCGGGCGGACGCGAAGCCATTGCCGAAGTGCTGGCGAGCGCGCGGCCGCTCGCCGACATGCTATGGACGCGTGAGACGGAGAGTTCCACC
>JAESGM010000827.1_pt1 | contig 14246 bp, 10 predicted proteins | sample 9269721 | NCBI WGS metagenome assembly JAESGM01 (sample SAMN15720920, study PRJNA650825) | algae metagenome | isolation source: Komarekiella atlantica HA4396-MV6 and co-occurring heterotrophs from... | place: USA: Theobald House, Kauai, HI | collected 2009-07-29 | reverse complement strand
CCGCCCGAGGACATGCGCTGGCTCAGTCTGGATGATGCCCAACGCAATGGGATCGAGGCCAGGAAGTTCGACCCGGGCTCCTCGGCAAAGGCGCCGGAGACGGCATCGACCCGGCCACCGGTCAAGCCTGCGCCATCGACCCCAACACCGCCGAGCACGCCTCCGGGACAAAGCGCTCCCGCCTCCGCCCCCGACACCCCTCTCGTTCGATCCCCACCGGGAACGTTCGCCGAGTATCCGCCCCTAGCCGCGTTCAACGGAGCACGCACAGCGCCCATCCTCGACACTCCCGACAAGCGTGCCTATCGCACCCGGCTCCGTGCCGCTGCGAATGGTGCGCCGAACTTCGCCGGGCGCCTCGCTGTCGCCGAATGGGGGTGCGGGACGTCCTGCATGACAGGTGCCGTGGTCGACCTACAGACTGGAGAAGCGGCCTTCCTGCCCGGCTCGGTTTCAGGCTGGGGATTGGTCGATCCCGAGTTCAAGGCCGCCGAGTATCGCCTCGGTAGTTCGCTGATCGTCCTATCGGGACAGTTCAACGAGGAAGGCCCGATCGGCTCGCACTATTTCCAGTTCTCCGATCTCCAGTTCCGATATCTCGGGTCAGTGCTGACGTCGGACGACTTCAAGACGCAGATCGGGACGCGCTGGCTTCCGGCAATCGCCGATCGAGTCTCGGCCAAGCCACGGCCGCGACCGCTGGCGAGTGCTCCGGACACACTCAATGGGCGGATCGCCGAGTTCGTCTGCGGCGACAACTGCTACCTCACGGTCGTCGACGACTTCGGGAAAAAGCATGACGGTCTGTGTGTCGCGCCGGCTTGCGCTCCTTGGAACAAAGCGACGGCGATCCCACGATGGCTCGTGGGCAGGCAGGTCTCGGTCAAGGTCGGGATGGGCGTCCAGATCGACTCGAGCGGAACCGAGCAAGGCCATATGCTTTCATTCCGGGAGATCACGCTGTTCTCGGCGAGCGGCTCGACGCAGCCGTGATCAGATCGATCGGCGAGCTTCGCGCCGTAGGCGTGTCGCCCCCTCGGCCGGAGCGCTTCGGCGCGGACCCTTATTGTAATCGTCCAGGAACGGCTTTTCGGAGAACATCCGCGATTTCCGTGTGCGGCAAGAAGCCCTTCGACAAAAAAGGTCACTCCGAACACGTGCAGGACGTTGCCAGAAGGATTCGTATCGGGAACATTGACACGACACGCATCGCGCGAAATTCAGAGGTGCCGTAGCATTTCCCACCACAGGTTCCGAAAAGGCAAAGAAATGCCGAGGCGAGAGATGCACAACTCCTCGGCCGCCTTTGCTGGACTGCGTCTTGGAGAATTCTCAGTTGGCGCTGAATGGACCGAACTCGGACGCATGTGTCACAAGCACTCGGTAAACCGAAAGAGTGGCGCATGATCGGGAGCCCAGATTTCATCATGTTGTGGTTCGGCTAGGCGTACCATGCTTTTCCGCTACCTCAACGACGATGCGTTCCTAATCTTCTCGCGCAAGCACCGCTTCCTCTACGAAGCCGCGCTGCTCGAAGTTCACGAGCGTTTTTTCTCGTCCGGCGCGATCTTTCCGACACCGCAGGAGATCACTCACACCATCTATGATCTGGTCGCGCGTCAGCCGGAACTGTTGCTTGACGGAGACGATCCCAGCGAGGGCTTGCCCGAACTCGTTTCGAAAGGCCGCCGGAGGATTCGGTTCGCGGGAGACGGCGGCGAGACTGGAGATCGAGTTCTGCGAGCCGCCAGCCAAATTTATCAAGGGTTGGTTCGGACAGGTTGGCTTGAGGAGGAAGAATACGGTCTCAGGACCACGGTCGATATGCCGATGGGAGCGCTACTCGTCGTCCAGCGGCTCTCGAGCCTCAAGTCCGATGTTTCGCAGCGGTTCGGTGGATTGGTGGTCCACATCAAAACCAGCCTTGAGCTTGTCGAGGGACTCGTCGCCGAGAGAAACCTGGAGAAGGCGAGATCGACGGCTGTGCACGCGCTCCGCGAGGCTCGGGTCCAGGCCGACCAGTTCGTCAGGACCCTGCGCGCGATCCTTTCGGACCTGAAGCGGATTAGGAAGTCCCTGATCGAATCGCAGAGCCTGCGCCAGAAGATGGATACCTATTTCGAGGAATTCATTGGCGAGCTGATTCTCAAGGATTTCCAGGCAATCCTGACTTTTAACCATCCGTATCGCTTCCGGGACCAGATTGTCTCGACGGCGCGCCGGATCGCCTACACAGAGGACCTGCTCGCCCTCATCGCCGAAGGCTACGTCGAGATCGGAATCGCTCCCGACGCTCAGTCCGCTCGGGACGAGGCGGTCAGCGACCTCCTCTCGATCGAGGGAACTTTCGAGACCGTTGGCGAGATGTTCGAACGCATCGCGCAGTTCCGGCGTGCGCTCGAGGCGCGGCTCAGAAACACGGTCAAGTACGCAGAGCAGGGCGAGCGAGGCCTGGCTTCCCGGGCAAGGGACCTAGTCTCCCGCATGGAGGCCTTGTTGTTCGCCAATCCCGAACGCTACGCGCGGGCTACCGTGCCCGTCGCGATCGAACCGGTCACGGCGCCGTGGTCGGAGCGGCAGCTCGCGCCGCAGCGCCAAGCGCGGGTCCCGGTCGAGGCCACGCCGCTCGCGAAGCGGCCCCACGACCCGATCTACGAATTCCGGAAACGCATGAGGGCCGACTACCTCGAGCGGATTTCGCCGTCCCCTCAACGCGTCAAGCGCTTCCTCGAACGGGTCGCCCCGCCGCATCATGCCACCGAGGCCAGGTTCATCGAGATCAGGGACGTCGATGACTTCCTCGCCTTCGATGCCGCACGGCGTTACGCCCTGACCAAGGAGGTCCCTGCCCTCCTCTCCCGCGATTTCGAACTCGAGTGCCTGCCCGATTCCCAGCCGCACGACAGCGAATGGCTCCGGTGCAGCAACTTCGTGGTCCGCCATCGTGGCAGCCGCCAACGCGAGGGAGCCTGAGATGCTGAGCGAGTTCGACCAGATCGAGGCGACCTACGGCGCCGAGAAGGCGGCCGATCTGCGCAAGGCCTGCCGATATCTCCTGCGGAACCAGTTCGCCTACTCCGGCGACCGCGGCGTCGCCACCGTCTACAACACGCTCACCGACGCGCGCTTCCGCCGCGTTGCCGACGAGCTGTTCGACAGCCTCGGGTACCGGGTCCATCGCAATGCCGAGGAACAATGGGTCGGTATCCTCCTCGATGACGACGATACGTCGTCGGTGCCTCGGCTGAGGCTCGAGGAGACGATGGTGGTGCTCGTTCTCGGGGGGCACTGGCAGGAAGAGGCCGACCTCGGCAATCTCCTCGACCGAGCGACGGCGCTCACCACTGCGAACGTCCTGCACGAGCGCTACAGGGACATGGTGCAGGCCGCGGGCAAGCCCGCGATTCCGCCCGGGCGGTTCCATGACCTGCTCCGGGAGGTCGCCGCAAGAAACCTGATCGCGGTCGGTGAGCTCGATCGCGATGCGCAGGACCGCGAGGTCGAGATCCGCCCGATGATCAAGTTGGTGAGCGGGTCCGACGCCCTGAAGCGTCTCGAGGCCTACGTGAAGGCCGAGGAGACTTCGACGCGCAGACCCGTTGCGACAGCGATTCCCGCCCCCGAAACCGATCGCGCTGGGGAGACCGAGTGATGGAACTGCGGCGTCTCACCATGGTGAACTGGCACCTCTTCGATGTGGAGGACATCGAGGTGCGCGGCAACTTCGGAATTCTCGGCGAGAACCGCTCGGGCAAGTCGACCATCCTCGATATGGTGCAGGTCGTTCTCTCCGGGGCGAGCCGCACCTATCTGCGCCTGAATGCCGTCGCGGGCGAAGGTGGAAAGGGACGCTCCTCATCGAAACGATCGGTCCTTGGCTACTGCCTCGGCACGCTGGGCGATGGCGAAACCCGCCGTACGGCGGCGTTGACCTATCTCGCGCTCGGCTTTGAGGATCCGGACGGACTCCGGCCGCCGGTGACGATCGGGTTGGCCCTTGAGGCCCGCAGCACGGATACCTCCGAGACGGTGCTCGGTCGCTTCGTCGTGACCGGGAAGCTGCTGACCACTGCGGACTTCACCGAAGAAAGGGACGACGGGCAGTACGCGGCGGCCTGGGACGATGCGAAGACGCGCATCATTGGCGAGGTGGGCGTCGCCAACTTCATCAACCATCGCGAGAAGGCGACCGATTTCGTCCGGGAGTACATACGGCGCCTCGTGCCCAGTCTTCCGAATGCGGAGCAGAGCGCGTCCGCGCTGCTGAAGGCGATCGTCAACGCCATGTCGCTCAACCAGGGGTATTCAGCAACTGAGTTCGTTCGTCGTTTCATCCTCGAGGAGAACCCGATCCGGATCGGCGAGTTGCGCAGCTCGATCGAGACCTACCGGGGGGTGAGCGCAACGATCGTCACCATGCGCCGGAAGCTCGAGGCTCTGAAGGCCTTGCGGGAGCAGGTTTCCGCCTTCTCAGACAGCCTGAACCGGAAGGCTCTCGAGGATTGGTTGGCCCGCCGCGCGCGGTGGCTCGCCGCCCTCGCCGCCAACCGCGCAGTCCGGGAGGAGATCGCCGTAGCGAGGCGGCACATCGCAGCGGAACAGGAGGACAAAGACGTCGCACTAGAGGGAGTCCGGGAGGCGAAGCAGGAAATCGATCGCCTGACCGCGGCCATCGCGGCGCATGGTGCGAAGTCGGGCCGGGACCAATGGGCGCAGAACCTAAGGAGCATCGACGAGCAAAGTGCGATGATGCGGGGCGCCATCCGCAAGCGAACACAGGCCGCGACGGACCTCGCCCCCCTGTCGAGCGTCCTGGCCGAAGCGACGGCGTTCAAAGTGTACTGCGACCTCGCAGTTGCGGCGGTCCCGGAGATCAATCCCGAGCGGCTGCGCGGGGCCGAACTCGCATTCCGGGGGACGGCGCCAGGCATAGCCGCGAAAGTGGAGGCCCGCCGCCGCGAGGTTTCGGCCGAGATCGTCTTGCTCGACCGGGAGGTTGCCGAGCTCAGGCAGGCGTTGGAACGGGCGCACGAGCCGGGGGCGGCCGCCTATCTCACCCGCGAAACGAAGCTGCTGATGCGTAGGCTCGAGAGCGCCGGCATGGATGCGCGGCCTCTCTGCGACCTCGTCGAGATCGTCGATCCCACATGGGTGCCGGCCGCCGAGGCACTGCTCGGCCGCGATCGTGAGGCCATCTTCGTGGACCGTCCCCGCATCCGGGATGCGACCGCGCTGTTCCGGGAGGGGCGGCGCGAGTTCAGGGGAGCCTCCCTGGTCAGCCTGAACAAGCTCGAGGAATTCCGCGCCCCTCCGAAGGTCGGCACGTTCCCGGCATTGTTCAGGACGGACGATGCCGACGCGATGGCTTTCCTCCAGCGCCGCTACGGTGGAGTCCATCTCGCGATGACGCTGGAAGAGTTCAATCTACCGGGGCGTGCCTTGATGCAGGACGGCCTGTACGATGACGGACTCGTTCGCAGTCACAGATCCATCGATCCGCGGGACCACAAGATCGGCAAGTCGGCGCAGGCCGACCTCTTTCGGAACATGCAGGAGACCTTTGCCGAGAAGGGCGAGAAGCTGTCGAGGCTCCGTCAAGAGGAGAGGATACTCGACCGTGCACTCGCAGCCATCGCGCTCCTTGCGCAGGACGAGGGCGGCAACTGGCTCTCGGACATGCTGGCGAAGGTTCACGGCTGGGCCGGTGAGCGAACAGAGGTCGAGGCGAGGATTGCGGCCATAGATGCAGCCGGAGACGGCGGTCTAAGGGACAGGCTGGCTGCGCAAAAGGCGTTCCTCAAGCACAAGGAAGACGAACTCGCCTCCATCGAGGAACGAACCCGGAAGTACACCATCGCCATTGCCGTCGGTGAGCGCGCCCTGAACGGGAACGACAGCGCCGATGGCTCGAACATGGGTCTCAGCCTAGCCAAGAAGCTCTACGGTCACGAGCGCAAACTGTTCTCCTATCGCCACGGTGGAGGCGTCTATCGCGAACGCCTGTGGGAATTGCGGAAGCCAAATGTCATCGGCATCCTCCCCGCTGGCGAGGCCGGCCGACAGGCGGCAGCGATCCATCGCAAGTTGGGGCAGGACGCCGCCGAGTCCTCCGAGCGGGCGGAGAAGCGCAACCGGCAGGCGGAGCTCGCCGCCCGCGGGGCTTTGCGCGATTATTTCAACGAGTTCGGCATGAGCAGCCAGGTCGGCCCCGACAGCGCGTTGCTGACCGATGTGAGGTCCTGGATGGATCTGCTCATCGAGGACATCGAGGGCAACGAGCTCCGCCGATACGAAGATAAGGCCCGCGAGGCGGCGGAACGCGCGTCCACCCTGTTCCGGGGCGAGTTCGTGAATGCCCTGAACATGCGCGTGTCGAAAATGGAAAGGGATCTCGACGCCCTGAACCGGAGCCTGAGAGATCATCCCTTCCACAACGAACGCTACTCGTTCCACCGGGCCGCCGAGGCCGAGTTCCAGCCGATCCTGAAGGTCATCGAGATCAGTCGGATCTCGGACGAGGCCCTAGACATGCTGTTCAAGACAGACGTGCCCGACGACTTCCCGCACAAGGATACGATCAAGGCGGTGGAGCAGTTGCTGGAGGATCCGGATAAGGACTTCTCGGCCTTCGAGGACTACAGGAACTTCTACACCTTCGAGATCCACATGGAGGACGTTCAAACGAAGGCGAGAACCCGATGGGAAACACGCCGAACCACGGGTTCCGGCGCAGAGCAGCAGGTCCCGCTGTACGTTGCCATCGGAGCGTCTCTCGCGGCCGTCTTTGGCAGCGCATCGAACGGCCGGGGGCGGTCGAAGGGCATGTCGCCGGCTCTGTTCGACGAGGCCTTCTCCAGAATGGACGGCAAGAACCAGCGGGCCATGATGGCCTTTTACGAGGACCTCGGTCTCCAGGTGGTCATTGCCGCGCCGCTCGAGAAGAAGGCGGCAATCATGGGCTACATGGAAACCCTTGTAGAGGTTGATCGGATCGGCGAGCAATCGTCCACGGAGATCGTCCACCTCGGTCGCCGCGCCCGCGAGGAAGTCCTCGCCATGAATCCCGAACACATGACCGACGAACAGATCTCCGACCTCATGGCAGCGGAGTAGGTCGCGGGTGGCTCGCAAGTTCATCGACGCGGCTGCACTTCTGCACGACCTGCTCGACAGACGGGAGGGCGGAACGGAATATCCGATCGCCTATCCGGATCATGAGGCGTTTCCGACGGTGACGGCGGCCGACGCGTTCGTGAAGGCCATCGCCGTCGCCGAGCGCACGGGTTGCGTGACCCTGGTTCATGGCACCGGTCAGAGGCGCGACGAGCTCAAGCTGGTCAGGTTGACTGATGCCGATGCCCTCTATGCGCATCTCCGCCGGGCGCCATCCCGCGAGACGGCGGATCGGGCGCGAGCGGAGATGCTCCAGGACCTCGACATTCATCCTGCGATCCGGGATGCCGCGCTCGCGGCGCCGGAGGCGTGGTCTCGGAAGCGGACCTGGTGCAATCTCGGGCCCGATGACGTACAGGCGGTGCGAGCGTCGATCGTGCTCGCGCAGGCCATCGTGGACGGACGTCACCTCGGCCTCGACTACCGGACCTTCTCGCGCAAGATCACCGGGAACAGCAAGGCGCTCGAGAGACTGGAGGCTGCGGTGCTACGGCTCGTCGGAGCGGCCATCGACCTGCCCCCGGCGGCAGGCCCGAGAGCCGCGCTGGCGACCCTGGGACTCGAACGGTTCGGGCCACCGCTGCTCCTCGCCGGAGCGCTTGCCCTTGACGCCGCGCTTCCGCTGTCGCTGCCTTACGTCGGCCTGCCGCCGAGCGAGATCGAGCGGGTCGGGTTCACGCGACCACCCGTCCATGTCCTGACGATCGAGAACTTCGCGAGCTTCAACCGTCACGTCCTTGAAGCCGATCGGGACCGCGTTGGACTGACCATCTATATAGGAGGCTATCCCTCCCTCGCGACCCAGCGGGCCTTGAGGGTCCTCGCGTCGACCCTTCCCCTGGAGATTCCGTTCTTTCACTGGTCGGACATTGATCCCGACGGCACCTGGATTTTCCGAACCATCGAGCGCGCCATCGAGCGGCCATTGCTGCCCCACCTCATGTCCAGAGATCTCGCGGAGGCTTATGGCGAGAAACCGCCTCGCGCTTCGCAAATGCGGCCAGGTGAGGCTGTGGGATCGATGATTTCCGATCTCGTGGATTATCTGGCCGGGGCTGGTGCCAGGGTAATGGAGCAGGAAGAGCTGGACCCAATCCTTCCTCACCAGAGGGATCGCATACCGAAACATTCGTGAGACGTTCCATCGTTCAGACTAAGTGCGAGAGTTGTGCTTCTGAGCGGCGACGCTTTCCCGTTGAGTCCGAACCGTGCTGCCGCTCTCACGTTAGATAATGCAGTCCTCATCAGGCACGTTGTGACCGTGACTTGTTAGCGCCTTGCCGCATGCGCCTGCGTTGCCACGCCTTCGACATGTGGGCTCGGTCGATGGGGATTGGATCACGAAATCCGCATGTGGTTATGAGGCCAGCTAATCAATCCGCCCGGTCACCCACGTAGCAGCAGTTCGACAAGAGCCTGCGTGTTCTTGGCGTTATATTTCCTGAGCAGGCGGGTTCGGTAGATGTCCACCGTGCGCGGACTGATATCCAGCGCCTTTGCTACCTCCTTTCCGGTCTTTCCATCGATGAGGAGCGTGGCAATATCCCGCTCGCGGGGTGTCAGGGTCGTCCTTAGCGACCGGCCCGATGGTTGTGCCCTGTCGAGTTCCGAAAAGACCCATAGTGTATGTGCGTGAGCCTGTTCCGGAGTGTAGGTGAAGCCGCTCACCCGAACCCAAAACAGGTCACCATCGAGGCGCCGCATCACGCGGTCATCGGTGTAGCTGCGCTCACTGGCCAGACGCTCGCCAACCCGAGCGCCTGTCTCTTCATAGTCTGACTGGGTCGGGTAAAGCCGCTCGAAGGTCTGGCCAACCAGCTCGGCGATCGAGCCGCGGAAGGTCCTGGCGAACTCATGGTTGCAGGCCACGATGACGCGCTTGCTGCCGACGGCCAAGCCGACCGGCGAATTTTCGAAGGCTTCCCGATAGTCGACGTCCATTGCGGCGAACTCCGTGCGCAATTCCGAGTGGAATGCCGTGCGAACACTTAAGTGTTCAACACCTATAGCATTAAGTGTTTAGGTGTCATAGCGTCCGGAGACGATAAGAGCCGGGGTCGCCATGCGGCTTCGAGCCAATGAAGGGCCGACGCGTTGCGTCGAGGTCCTCGGGGAACCGCGACATTGGACAGCCATGACACACGCGCAATTGGAGATCGCTGATCTCTCGATCCATTTCGGAGGCATCCGCGCGCTCGACGGCGCCTCCTTTGCAATCCAGCCGGGCATCACGACCGGCCTGATCGGCCCCAATGGCGCCGGCAAGACAACCTTGTTCAATTGCATCTCGGGGCTGACGCCGGGGGCGACCGGAAAGGTCCGTTTTTGCGGCCGCGACATCTCCCGGGAGGCGCCTCAGGAGATTTCACGCTCGGGTCTGGTCCGCTCGTTTCAGCTCGCACGTGGCTGCGAGAACATGACAGTTTTCGAACACCTTATGCTCTATGGTCCGCGCCAACGCGGAGAAGGACTTCTCAGCGCGCTCCTCGGCAATCCCGAGGCACGTAGACAAGAGGAGAGGCTTCGCGAGGAAGCGCTCGAGATGGCGCGACACCTGAAGCTCGCGCATGTCCTCGACAACCTCGTGACCCGCCTTTCCGGCGGCCAGAAGAAGCTACTGGAGATTGGCCGGGTTCTTCTCGCGAAGCCGAAGATGATCCTGCTCGATGAGCCCATGGCGGGTGTGAACCCGACGCTCGTCCAGGAAATCGCAGACCATCTCGTCGAGATCCGAAAAAGCGGGATCTCGATCATCCTGATCGAGCACGAAATGGAGTTGATCGAGCGTCTTTGCGACGAGGTCATCGTCATGGCGAGTGGACGCTTCCTGACGCGCGGCAGCTTCTCCGAAATTGCCGGAAACCGTGACGTTCAGGAAAGCTACCTGGGGATCCGTCGCCAATGACCGACCTTGCTGTCCGTGGAATCCGAGGCGGCTACCCCAACGCCGAGGAAATCGTCAAAGGCATCGAGCTGGATGTCCGAGCCGGTGATCTGACCGTCATCATAGGCCCCAATGGGGCTGGGAAGTCGACATTCCTGAAACTCGTGGCCGGTTTATTGAGGCCGACGTCGGGCGAAATTTACCTGCAAGGAAAGGCCCTTCAACCTGGGAACGCCCAAGCTGCTTGCAGGAGCGGAATGAGCTTCGTTCCTCAGGAGCGGAATGTCTTCGCAAGTCTGACAATCCGCGAAAACCTGGAGATGGGCGGGTATCTTCTGCGCAAAGGATTGAAGGACCGCATTGACGAGCAGCTATCGCGCTTCCCGCTTCTGAAGACCAAGCTGCGCGACAAGGCCGGGAACCTTTCAGGCGGCCAGCGCCAAGTGCTCGCCATGGGCGTCGCGCTCATGACCAGCCCAAACGTCCTGCTTCTAGACGAGCCTACCGCTGGGCTTTCGCCGGCAGCCGCCGACGAAGTCTTCGAACTCGTTCGCGGCCTGGCGAAGTCGGGCCTCGCGGTGCTGATGGTGGAGCAGAACGCTCTCCTGGCTCTCGAATACGGAACCAAGGGCCTCGCCCTGGTCGCAGGGCGGAAGGCCCGCGAGGACACCGCCTCGTCGCTACTTGCGGACGATGAGGTGCGTCACCTGTTCCTTGGCCGCCGCGAACATGGCCAGGGCGCAAAGCATAAAGCAGAACAAGGGGATCGTCATGAGCAAGTTTGACCGTCGTGATTTCCTGGCTGGCGCCGCGGGCGTCGGTTCCCTCGCAGCCTTTTGGCCGCGGGCGTTGCTGGCCCAGGGCACGCAACCGATCAAGATCGGGATCGTCATTCCGCTGACCGGTGCGACCAGCCAGTTCGGCGCGACGATGAGCGCTGCGGCGAAGATCGCGGTGAGCGACATCAATGCTGCCGGAGGTGTGGCCGGCCGTCCGATCGAGGTGTTGATCGAGGACGACCAGAGCAACCCGGAGGCTGCCGTCCGCGCGGCGCGCAAGCTGATCGACGTCGACAAGGTCGTCTCGATCGGTGGCTCGTACGCTTCGGCCGTAACCTCGGCGATCGCGCCCCTGTGCTACGAGAGCAAGACGGTGCTCCTCACGTCCTCGGGCGCGGACAGCATTACCAAGACGCCGCACAACGGCTACATCTTCCGCACCTCACCCACCGTGACGCTGCAAGGCACCCGGGTTGGCCAGTACGCACTGGAACTCGGCGCCAAGAGGATGTTCTTCCTCGGGCCGCAGACCCCGTTCGCACAGTCTTACATCGATATCATCTCGAAGCTGTTCAAGGATGCAGGCGGCTCCGGACAGGGGCTGATCTACGAGGACAAGCGAGCCAGCTATCGCACCGAGGTCGACCAGGCTCTGCGGACGAACCCCGATGTCATCGTGCTGGGAGGATACGTGCCCGATACCTCCGTCGTTCTCAAGGACCTCTATCGCGCCGGCTTCAGCGGCAAGAAGATCGGATTCTCCTTCGGAGTAAATCAGGTTTTGGCCGACGGTGTTCCTCATGAGGTATCGGAAGGCACAGCATCGCTCGTGCCGTCGGCGTCCGAGGTTTCAACGGCCTACAAGACGCTCATCGGCAAGATGGGACGATCGGCCCTGGATAGCTATTCGTGCCAGGTCTACGATCATGTCGTGCTGACGGCTTTGGCGCTTGCTCAGGCCGCGGCCGGATCGCCGAGCGGCACGGGCGTGCGCGACGCCGTCAGGGCGATCTCGCAGGATCCGAAGGGCGAAAAGGTCAGCGACGTCGCACAGGGCCTCAAGCTCATCGCAGACAAGAAGCCGATCAATTACGACGGCCCGAGTGGTCCGCTCGAATTCGCAGCGAACGGCGACGTCGAAGGCGTCTTCTTCCGGTATGAGCAAGTTCAGAAGGGCAAGATGGCCCTTCTGAAGGTTGCCTGAGCGGTTTCGGGCGGGCGATCCGTGTTCACCGAACTCGCACAATACGTGCTGAACGGCCTCGTGCTGGGGGCGCTGGTCGCGCTGCCGGCACTGGGGCTGACGTTGATCTTCTCAGTCCAGGGCTTCGTCAACTTCAGCGTTGCTGCCCAGATGACCGTTGGCGCGTATGCAGCGTGGTTCGCGGGAACTCATCTGGGTTGGTCTCCCATCCTCATGCTGTTCTTCGCCTTCGTGGTCCCGGGCGTGCTGGGTGTCGCGACGGATCGCCTCGCGCTTGCGCCAATTCGGCGTCAATCCGGGGCCCATACGGCCTTGATGCTTGCAGTCGTCTCGATCGCTCTCAACCTTGCGATCGAGAATGCACTTCGCTTCCTCTTCGGGAGCGACTTGAACAGCTTCGACCTTCCGATCGAACGCAACCTCCAGGTTTGGGGGCTGAGCGTCGGCCCTCAGCAGCTCCGCAACCTGGTCACCGCACTGGTCATCGCCGTCGCGCTCGCCGCATTCTTTTCGCTCACCCGATGGGGTAAGGCGATGCGGGCCGTCGCCGATAATACTGACCTGGCCAGATTGAAGGGCATCGAGCCGCGCAATTTGTCGAACCTCGCGACGTTCATCGGCATGGGGCTCGCCGGCATCGGCGGTTCCCTGCTGGCGATCGATACAAGCGTCGATCCGTCGACCGGCTCGCGGCTGATCCTGATAATCTTCGCGGCAAGCGTCCTCGGCGGATTGACAAGCCTATACGGGGCAGTTCTGGGCGCCCTAATCATCGGCGTCGTAGGCGAGGTCGCGATGATCGCCATGCCGCCGGTCTATCAATCCCTCACCGCCTTTCTTGCCATCCTCTTCATCCTTCTGGTGAAGCCAACCGGCCTCTTCGCCGGAGCGGCAGGGGTTAGAAAATGACCTCCTACCTTCTGTTCATCGGGACCATCACGGCGATCTATGCCTTGCTCTCCCTCGGACTCGTCGTGAGCTGGGGCCAGGCAGGCATGGTCAATCTCGGCCTGGTCGGCTTCTTTGGCCTTGGCGCCTATTGTTCCGCGCTGCTGACAAAGCTGGGAGCGCCGATCGGCCTTGGCTGGGTCGCCGCCGCGGCTCTATCGGCTGCGATCGGCGTTGGGTTTTGCCTGCTGACCCGAACGCTTCGGGGCGACTATCTCGCCATCGTGACGCTCGGCTTCGGTGAAGGCCTGCGTCTCGTCGAGCTCAACGAGCGCTGGCTTACGGGCGGTAGCGACGGCATCTCGGGTATCCGGGCGCCGTTCAAGGAAGCCCTCGGCGAACTCTATCCCTGGTTCTATTTTGCCTTGGCTTGGATCCTCGTGGCGATGGTGGTCTGGGTGCTCTCCCGCGCCCTGAACAGCCCCTTCGGCCGGGCCCTTCGCGCCGTTCGCGACGACGAGAAGGTGGCCGCCGTTGCAGGCAAGAACGTGCTGCGGCTGAAATGCCAAGCCTTCGGGATCGGTACCGCTCTTTTCGGCCTGGCCGGAGGCCTCTACGCGCACTTCACAAGCTACATCTCGCCCGACAACTTCGCCGTCCAGCTCACCATCTACATATTCCTCGCGGTGACCGCAGGCGGCTACAGCCGGTTGGTCGGAGCCGTTTTCGGTTCCCTGGCGGTCATGACGATCCTGGAGTCCTCGCGCTTTGCGGCCGAGTTCATCCCAGGGCTGAGCGCAGTGCAGATTGCCTCGCTCAGGGAGTTCGCGATCGCGGTCGCGCTGATCCTGATCATGCAGCTCCGACCACAAGGAGTCTTCGGTCTGCGAAACGAGCGTGCAGGTTCACTCAGCTCCGATGCAGCAACACCTGCGGCAGCTATTCCGGCCCCGTCGAAGTGAGAATGCGATCATGACGACCACACCGACCGCCGGCGCACCGGGAGACGAATTCGCTACGATGTTCGCCGCGGCGGGCATGCCCGGATTGGCAGCGGCGACCGAAAGGACCCGCGGTCGTGAAACCCGTCGCTATCTCAAACTGAGCGGCGCGCGCATCATCGACGGAACCGGTGCTCCGCCCTGGGGGCCTGCGGATCTGATCGTCGAGGACGGCCGGATCGTGGCCCTGGCTAAGACCGGCAAGGCGAATCTGCCCGAAGAAACTCGCGCCGAGGACGTTCTGGAAATCGACTGCTCCGGAAAGTTCCTCACGCCGGGCTTCATCGACTGCCATGCGCATATCGGTGCTCCGTTCC
>JAESGM010000825.1_pt1 | contig 14264 bp, 14 predicted proteins | sample 9269721 | NCBI WGS metagenome assembly JAESGM01 (sample SAMN15720920, study PRJNA650825) | algae metagenome | isolation source: Komarekiella atlantica HA4396-MV6 and co-occurring heterotrophs from... | place: USA: Theobald House, Kauai, HI | collected 2009-07-29 | reverse complement strand
AATGCGATGGTGGCGACGCTGACCTTCCTGCCCTTCATCCTGAATGGCTCGATCACCACGCTGACCTCGCTCGACTTCCTCGGCTTCGGCCTGCCGCCGGGCTCGCCCTCGCTGGGGGAGTTGCTGGCGCAGGGCAAATCCAACCTGCAGGCACCCTGGCTCGGCCTCTCGGGCTTCGTGGTGATCGCGCTGATGCTGTCGCTGCTGATCTTCATCGGCGAGGCGGTGAGGGACGCGTTCGATCCGCGGAAGACGTTTGCGTGATGGATGTGATAGAATCGCCGCCGAGGAGTGAGGCGATGAACAAGATCGTGTTGGATCGTTATCCAGTCGAGCGCCTGCCAGAGGACATGCGGGCCGGCCTGCGGCATGCGGAAGTGGTCAAGGTCACGCTTGAGCCCTTGAAAGGCGCTCTTTCCGCACAACAATGGCTTGAGGATATCGAACGGCGTCGCGCGGCGCTGAGGCCTACGGCCGACGATCTCGACGCAAGACTCCGTCATCTGCGTGACGAATGGGATGACTGAGCCGCTTCGTCGCATCTATTTCGATACGCGCGTCTATATCGACTATGCCGAGCGGCGCTCGTTGGCTGCAGCGAAGATCGGCCAGATTTTTTCTGCATTTCTGCAGCAAGACAAGCGGATCGTCACAAGCGAGTTGACATTGGCCGAAGCCCTGGTTCACCCGCTCCGCGCCGCTCTGGAAACCGGCGACGACCGCCTGCGCGATCTCTATCGTGCGATGCTGCAGGCGGACTCAAAGGTCACCGACATCCAGCCCGTAAGCCGGGACGTGCTCGAGTTTGCCGCATTCATTCGCGCCAAGCTGGATTTTCTGGCTCGCCTGAAAATCAAGCTCCCCGATGCTATTCATCTGGCGACGGCTCTCCTCTCCGGCTGCGACACGCTTGTCTCCAACGATAGGCAACTGGGTTCGGCGGTTCGGACGATCGCCGCACAGCCAGATTTCGCTTCTGACGAAACGAGCGTGTCCCTCAGGAGCTACGTTTCTTTCGCAAACGGCGAACTCGACCGCCTGGTTGCTGAACTCGGGCCAACATGACCGCTACCCCCTCTCCCCTCCTCTCCGTCGAAAACCTCTCCGTCGCCTTCCGTCAGGGCGGTGCTGAGACGTTGGCCGTCGACCGCATCTCCTTCGACCTCGCCAGGGGCGAGACGCTGGCGATCGTCGGCGAGTCGGGCTCGGGCAAGTCGGTGACGGCACTCTCGATCCTGAAGCTGCTGAACTATCCGTCGGCACATCACCCGTCCGGCGCGGTCCGCTTCGCCGGCCAGGACCTCATCGCGGCCGATGAGGACGCGATGCGAAAGGTGCGCGGCAACGACATCACCATGGTGTTCCAGGAGCCGATGACCTCGCTCAACCCGCTGCACACGATTGCGCGGCAGATCGGCGAGATTCTGGAACTGCACAAGGGTTTGCGCGGCGAGAAGGCCCGCGCCCGCACGCTCGAACTGCTGGCGCTGGTCGGCATCCGCGATGCGGAGAGCCGGCTCGAGGCCTATCCGCACCAGCTCTCGGGCGGTCAGCGCCAGCGCGTGATGATCGCCATGGCGCTCGCCAACGAGCCAGACCTGCTGATCGCCGACGAACCAACCACGGCGCTCGACGTCACCGTGCAGGCGCAGATCCTCACGCTGCTGAAGGAGTTGCAGGGCCGGCTCGGCATGGCGATGCTGTTCATCACCCATGACCTCGGCATCGTACGGCGCATCGCAGACCGGGTCTGCGTCATGCTCAAGGGCAAGATCGTCGAGCAGGGTCCGGTCGCCGAGATCTTCGGCAATCCGCGGCACGACTACACGAAGCGCCTGCTCGCGGCCGAGCCGAAGGGCCGGCCGGCGCCCGTCGCGACCGACGCCGCGACGCTGCTCGAAGCCGGTCCGATGAAGATCTGGTTCCCGATCAAGTCCGGTTTCCTGCGCCGCACCACCGGCCATGTGAAGGCGGTGGACGGCATCTCGATCAAGGTCCGCGAGGGCGAGACGCTCGGCGTCGTCGGCGAATCCGGCTCCGGCAAGACGACGCTCGGCCTCGCCATCCTGCGGCTGATCTCCTCGGAAGGCCCGATCGTCTTCCTCGGCGACCGGATCGACGGGCTGTCCAGTTCCGCGGTCCGGCCGAAGCGGAAGGACCTCCAGGTGGTCTTCCAGGACCCTTATGGCTCGCTCTCGCCGCGCATGTCGGTGGCCGAGATCGTGGCGGAGGGGCTGACGGTGCAGCAGAGCGCACTCACTTATGCCCAGCGCCGCGAAGTCGTCGCCGGCGCGCTCGCCGATGTCGGGCTCGATCCCGCCGCCATGGACCGCTACCCGCACGAGTTCTCCGGCGGCCAGCGCCAGCGCATCGCGATCGCGCGCGCCATGGCGCTGAATCCGAAGTTCATCGTGCTCGACGAGCCGACCTCGGCGCTCGACATGTCGGTGCAGGCGCAGATCGTCGAATTGCTGCGCGACCTGCAGGCGAAGCGCAAGCTCGGTTATCTCTTCATCAGCCACGACCTCAAGGTGGTGCGGGCGCTCTCGCACCGGGTCGTGGTGATGCAGAACGGCAGGGTCGTCGAGGAAGGCCCGGCGGAGGAGATCTTCGCCCGCCCCCGCGAGGCCTATACGCAGGCGTTGCTCGCCGCCGCGCTCAATCTCGAGCCGGCCGGCGTCGCCGCCGTGCGAGACTGACGCGTGGCCCGCGCCATTCTGCTCGTGCTCGATTCCGTCGGCTGCGGCGGCGCCGAGGATGCCGCCGCCTATGGCGACGACGGCTCCGACACGCTCGGCCATATCGCGCAGGCCTGCGCGCAGGGGCGCGGCGACCGCGCGGGCTTGCGGGCCGGGCCGCTCAAGCTGCCGAACCTCGCTCGGTTGGGGCTGAGCCATTCCTGCCAGGCTTCCACGGGGGAGATGCTGGAGGGCGTCGTCAGTCCGGCCTCGCCGGCCGGCCAGCACGGTTACGGCGTCGAGATCAGCCAGGGCAAGGACACGCCGTCGGGCCATTGGGAGATCGCCGGCTGCCCGGTGCCGTTCAAATGGGGCTATTTCACAGCGTTCGAGAACTCGTTCCCGCCCGAGCTGGTCGATGCCATCATCCGCGAGGGAGCCCTGCCCGGCATTTTGGGCAACAAGCATGCGTCTGGCGTCGGCATCATCGACGAACTGGCGCATGAGCACATCGAGACCGGAAAGCCGATCTGCTACACCTCGGTCGACTCCGTGCTGCAGATCGCGGCGCACGAAGAACATTTCGGGCTGGAGCGGCTCTACGAGCTCTGTCGCAAGACCCGCGTGCTGGTCGATCCGCTCAGGATCGGCCGCGTCATCGCGCGGCCTTTCGTCGGCGACGCCGAGGCCGGCTTCACGCGCACAGGCAACCGCAAGGACTTCTCCATTCCGCCGCCGGACGAGACCATCCTCGACCGGCTGACCGCGCAGGGCCGGGAGGTGATCACCGTCGGCAAGATCGGCGACATCTTCGCCCATCGCGCCACCGGCGAGGAGATCAAGCGCTTCGGCAACGCGGCCATGTTCGAGGCGGCGCTGGAGGCGCTGGATCGGCTGGCCGATGGCGGCTTCTGCTTCGTCAACCTGGTCGATTTCGACACCGAGTTCGGCCATCGCCGCGACGTGCCGGGCTATGCGGCGGCGCTGGAGGCCTTCGACGCCATGCTGCCCCGGCTGGAAGCCGCGCTGAAGCCCGGCGACCTTGCCGTGATCACCGCCGACCATGGCAACGACCCGACCTGGCCCGGCACCGACCACACCCGCGAGCATGTCCCGATCCTGGCCTTCGGGCCGGGCGTAGCCGCCGGGCCGATCGGCCGGCGCGAGAGCTTCGCCGACATCGCCACGACGCTCGGCGAATGGCTCGGCGTCGGCGCGGTCGGTCCCGGCCGCTCCTGGCTCGGCGTGACGAGCTAGGCCGCCGCGACCCGCTCGCAGAAGGCCGCGACCTGCCTGCGGATGTCCTGCGCCTGGGAGGCCAGCGTGTCGGCGGCCGTGCTGAGGCTGCCGGCGGCGTCATGGGTGCGGACCGTCATGGTCTGGAAGCCGCTGACCATGGTGGCGCTGCGCTGCGCGCCGTCGGACGAGAACCGCGCCTGCCTCGCGATCTCGCTCGTCGCCATGTCCTGCTGATGGACCGCGACGGCGATGGCGTCGGTCAGCCGTTCGACATTCGACATCGCGTCGACGATCTCGCGGATCACCTCCTGCGAGCGCTCGGACGCTGTCTGCATCACGCCGATCCGCGCCGAAACCTCGTCTGTCGCCGCCGCCGTCTGCGCGGCCAGCGCCTTGACCTCGGCCGCCACCACGGCGAACCCCCGGCCCATCTCGCCGGCGCGGGCGGCCTCGATCGTGGCGTTGAGCGCCAGCAGATTGGTCTGCGAGGCGATGCCGCGGATCAGGTCGACGACAGCCCCGATGCCCTGGCTGTTCGTGGCGAGAGCGCCGATCTCGTCGCTCGCGCGCCGCGCCAGGTCGGCGGCGGCCTTCGAGCCCGTGGCGGACTGCGTGACGTTGCGGCCGATCTCCGCGATAGACTGCGCGAGTTCGCCGCTCGCATCGGTGAGATGCCTTATGCCTTGCGTGGTGGTGACCGAGGCCTCCGACATCACGCCCATCTCGCGGCGCGCCTGCTCCGACGCCTCGGCGAGTTCGCGCGCTTCCGATTGCATGTCGCCCCGCGCGCTGTCGAGCACCGCCATGGCGGCCGCGATCTGCCGGCTGAAACCGTCGATCTCCTGCCGCAGCAAACCCGAGCGCCGCGCCAGATCCTCCGCCAGCGCTTTCTCGCGCCCGCTGGTCGCGCGCTCACGCTCGGCCGTTTCCTGCGCCAGACTCAGATTGCCCTCGTTGGCCGCCAGAAGCCGCGCCATGATCATGGCATAGGCCATCAGGAAGACCGTCTCGACGATGAGAATCCCAGCGTGCAGCAGGACGCGCAGCAGGCTGCCACCCTGATAGAACACCGCCGCCGGAAGGACATATTGCAACGCCAGATGGTGCAGCGCCGTCAGCCCCGCCGCCATCGCGATCGGCCGCCAGTCGCAGAAGCCCGCCAGCAGAGCCAGGACCGCGAAGTAGTACATGTGGCTGTCGGGCTGCCAGGGGTGGCCCGACAGGCTGTAGACCATGATCGAGACCTGACCGACGAGGACGACCGCGATCACCAGTTGCGTCACCGCGGCCATCCCGAAGATGCGGAAGGTCACCAGCGCCGCTCCCGCCAGGGCCAGCGCGAACGCGGCCGCCGGCGCGGTATGGCTGTCGAAGACGGGCCCTGCGACCCCGAGCAGAAGCCCGTGCAGGATCGCGAGCCCGAGCAGCGCGCGGGCGGTGAGCAGGCGGATGGCGTCGAGCGTCAGGATCATGGCGTCGTCTCGCGGCCACCGGCAGGGTCGAGGCAGCCGGCGAGGCCGCTCAGCTTCAGCGCGAGCACGGTCGCCGGCAGCGAGGCGTCGCTGCCGGCATCGGGAGCGGCCACGATCGTCACGAAGGACCACGCGCCGCCGCGCAGCACCCTGAAGCCGGCAGCGAAGCTTGCCTCCGTGGCCGCCTGCGCGGAGGTCCAGGGCGGGAAGACCAGCGCGAACGGCTCCGCGCCGGCGGCGCTTGCGCGCGGCAGGGAGGCCAGCGCCGCGAGGCAGGACAGCGCCATGACGAGGCTGACGACAGCGGTCTGGAGGCCTCGGCCTGGTTTCAGAAGTGCGAGCGGCCTCTGCCGATCAAGTACCGTAACAGAGACAGGACGTAAGGAGAGGCAACGTATCCAGAGCATGCGATGCCGCTATCGGGCGTGGGTAAACTTAGGTTTAAGCGAAGGCCCGCGCCGGACCTGCCTCGGCGACGTTAGGTTTCTGTTAAGCCGCGCAAACTACAACCTATGCGTGTCTCATCAGGAGCCGCCCCATGTTGCGTCGCGCCTGCCGCCTGATCTCCGATCGAACAGCGACCAGCGCCGTCGAATTCGCCTTCGTCGCTCCCGTCCTGCTGCTCATGACCTTCGGGATCATCGGCTACGGCTATGTGCTGGGCATCTACCACGGCATCCAGCAGATCGCCTCCGAGGCCGCCCGCGCTTCGGTTTCGGGACTTAACGATGCTGAAAGGGCCAAGATCGCGCGCGATTTCGTCGTCGCGCATGCGGCTTCCTACGCCTTCATCGATCCCGCCAAGGTCAGGGTCACGACGAGCCAGGGCCCGGCGCCGCAACAGGTCTTCGAGGTCGCCGTGGTCTACGACATGTCCGATACGCTCTTCAGCAGCCTGAGCTCGCTCGTCTCGCTGCCACCACCCCTGGTTGAGCGCCGCGCCGTGATCCAGCGAGGAGGCTACTGAGATGGCAAGGCTCGTCCCACCCGCTCACGTTTCCGCGAGGCCGATCTCCGATTTCGCCGGCGACCGCCGCGGCGGGGTGACCATCATGTTCGCGGCGGCGATCTTCGTGCTGTTCGGCTTCGGCGCCATGGCCGTCGATGTCGGCAGCTTCTTCTACGAGAAGCGCCGGCAGCAGACGGCCAACGACCTCGCCGCGCTGGCCGCTGCCGCCGACCTGCCGCGCGCCCGGGCCGCGGCGGAAGCGACCGCGAGCCGCAACGGCTTTGCAGCGGGAACGGTCGAAACCGTGCAGCACGGCATCTACACCGCCGATTCCAGCCTCGCCGTCGAGCAACGCTTCGTGCCCGGCCCACCGACCACGGCCAACGCCGTCAGGGTGCGGATGAAAGCCGTGACGCCGATGCTGCTCGGCCGCGTGCTGTCGGCCTCATCCAGCCTCACGACCGCGCCGCCCGGAACGCCGACATCGGCCAGCTACAGCAGCGGCGAGGTGCCGATCGGCTCGAGCGCCATCGCGGTGCAGGACATGCAGGCGGCCTTCTCCGTCGGCTCGCGGCTGGCGAGACTGGAGGGCGGCGTGCTGAACGGGCTGCTCGGCGGCCTGCTCGGCGGCAGCCTGTCGCTCTCGGTGATGGACTACGAGGCGCTGGCGAGAGCGCGGATAGACCTGTTCGACTTCTCCAAGCGGCTGGCGACGCGCGCCAACCTCTCGGCCGCGACGTTCGACGAGGTCCTGGGCGCGAATGTGAAGCTGCCCGACGTGCTGGCGGCCATGCATGAGGCCGCGCGCGACCATGCGACCGGTTCGCCCGCCGCGACGAGCGCGCTGTCCTGGCTCGCAACGACGCGGAGCGGATCGGCCACCCCGGTCGATCTGCGCGACCTGGTCTCCTTCGGCCCGTTCGGAGAAAAGGCGCTGTCCGAGCCAAACCCGATAGCGGCCTCCCTGACGGCGCTCGATTTCGTCTCGGCGGTGGCGCAGATATCCAATGGCGCGCGCCAGATCGACCTTGCTCTGGCGCTTCAGGTTCCGGGCGTCGCATCCGCCCAACTGAAGCTCGGCATCGGCGAGCGGCCGGTCGGCACGAGCCTGGTCAGCGTCGGACGCATCGGCGCGAGCGTCCATACCGCGCAGACGCGGCTCCTGCTCACGATCGAGCTGGTCGGCTCGGGGCCGGCCGCGCTGGTGCGCCTGCCGCTCTATCTGGAACTCGCGGCGGCCACGGCGAAACTCTCGGCGATCCAGTGCAATGGCGGCGACGTCGCGACCTCGCGCGTGACGCTGAACGTGACGCCGGCGCTGATCGACGCCTGGATCGGCCAGGTCTCGATGTCGGAGTTCGGCAACTTCACCAGTGCGCCCAATCCGCCGGCCGCGACGCTTCTGAACCTCGCCGGCATCGCCTCCGTGAGCGGCCGGGCGCATGCGACCATGACCAATCTCGCACCCACGCCGGTCAGCTTCGGCTATTCGGAAATCCTGCGCGGCGACAAGCGCACCACCTCGACGCAGAATTTCACGGCGACGCTGCTGTCGCGGCTCGTCGGCGATCTCGACATCCGCGTCCAGGCTCTGGGACTGGGGCTCGGCGTTCCGGGGCTGGGGCCCGCCGTCAGCGGCGTGATCGCAGGGGCCGCGACGCCGATCGACCGGGTGCTGAACGCGGTGCTGGGCACGCTGGGCCTCGGGTTGGGCCAGGCCGATAGTTGGGTCACCGGCGTGCGCTGCGGCGGGGCGGTGCTGGTGCGCTGAAGGTCAGCTCCTAAGCCGGTCCTTGATGCGCTTCATCAGCCCGTCGCGGACGTCGCGATAGGCGTCGAGCATCTGCTCGCGCGAGCCCTGCAGCACGGTCGGGTCCATGGTCGGCCAGTATTCGACCTCGGCCGCGACCGTGCGCGTCAGATCGAGCGCCTTGTGGTGGGCTTCGGGCGAGAGCGAGACGATCAGGTCGAAATTGAGCCCCTCCCATTCCTCCAGTTCCTCGATCGATTTCGGCTTGTGCTTGTGGGCGTCGATGCCGATCTCGTCGAGCACTGCGAGCACGAAGCCGTCCGGCTCGCCCTTCCGCGCCCCTGCCGACTGGACATAGACCGACTTGCCGAAGAAGTGCTTCGCCATCGCTTCCGCCATGGGCGAGCGCACGGCGTTCTGCGCGCACATGAAGAGCACGCTCTGGACCTTGCGTGAGGCCGGCGGCTCCAAGCGCCTCAGCCCTTCCAGTGCAGCGCGTAGATCAGGGTGAAGAGGCGGCGCGCCGTGTCGTGGTCGATCTCGACCTTGCTCGCCAGCCGCTCCACGAGAATGCCGGCCGCCTCGTCATGCAGGCCGCGCCGGCCCATGTCGATCGCCTCGATCTGAGAGGGCGTCGCCGTGCGGATGGCGGCGTAGTAGCTCTCGCAGACCATCTCGTAGTCCTTGATGATGCGCTTGAACGGCGTCAGCGAGAGATGATGGCTGACCAGCGGCGCGCCGTCCGCCAGCCTGATCTCGAAGACGAGGCGGCGCTCCACCACCGCGAGATGGGCGTGGTAGGGCCCGCCATCATGGCCCTGCAGGGCGAAATGATTGCGCTCGATCAGGTCGTAGATCGCGACCTGGCGCTCATGCTCCTGATCGGGCGTGCCGCGGCCGAGCGAGGCCTCGTCGAGCGTGACGGCGGCCAGGCATTGCCGTTGCGGCTTCGTGGTGTCGGACATCAGGCCTCCCGTCTCCGGCGCGAATCCGGCGCTTCAGAGATTGAGCCTGATCGTCACGGAACGGCCATGTGCCTGCAAGCCCTCGGCCTCGGCGAGGAGAGCGGTCGCACCGGCGAGCGCGCGCAGGCCCTCTTGGCTGCATTTCAGCAGCGAGGTCCGCTTCATGAAATCCATCACGCTCAGGCCCGACGAGAAACGCGCCGACCGCGCCGTCGGCAGGACGTGGTTGGGACCGCCGATATAGTCGCCGATGGCTTCCGGCGTATGGCCGCCGAGGAAGATCGCGCCCGCATTGCGGATCAGGCCGGCGAGGCGCTCGGGCTCAGCCGTCATGATCTCGAGATGCTCGGGCGCGAGCCGGTCGACCAGCGGGACCGCCGCTTCCAGATCGGCGACGAGAAGGATCGCGCCGAATTCGGCCCAGCTTTTGCCGGCGATGTCGGCGCGCGGCAGGCTCTTCAGCTGCGACAGCACCGCCTTTTCGACCTCTGCGGCGAGCGCGGCGTCGTCCGTCATCAGGATCGACTGGGCCGAGGCGTCATGCTCGGCCTGCGCCAGCAGATCGGCGGCGATCCAGTCGGGATTGGCCGTGGCGTCGGCCATCACCAGCACCTCGGAGGGGCCGGCGATCATGTCGATGCCGACCTGGCCGAAGACGCGGCGCTTGGCTGCAGCAACATAGGCGTTGCCGGGGCCGACGATCTTGGCGACGGGCGCGATCGAGTCCGTGCCATGGGCGAGCGCGGCCACGGCCTGCGCGCCGCCGATGCGGTAGACCTCGTCGACGCCGGAAAGATGGGCGGCCGCCAGCACCAGCGGGTTCACCTCCCCGCGCGGCGTCGGCGCGACCATGACGATCCGCGGCACGCCGGCGACCTTGGCCGGGATCGCGTTCATCAGCACGGAGGATGGGTAGCTCGCCGTGCCGCCCGGCACATAGAGTCCGACCGCCTCGATGGCGCTCCAGCGCCAGCCGCTCTCGACGCCGAGAGCATCGCTCTCCCAGCTATCGGCCGGCTTCTGGCGCAGATGATAGGCTTCGATGCGCGCGCGTGCCGTCTCCAGCGCCGCCAGCAGTTCCGGCGGGCAGGCTGCCAGCGCGGCTGCGATCTCGGCCTGCGAGACACGCAGCGTGCCGGGAGTCAGCGCCAGCGCATCGAAACGTTGCGTATAGTCGACCACCGCCGCGTCGCCCCGCGTCCGCACATCGGCGATGATATCGGCCGCGACGCGGTCGACCTCCTCGGAGACCTCGCGCTTGGCGCCGAGCAGCGCCGCGAAATCCGCCTCGAAGCGGCCATCCCTGTCGTCGAGCCTGATCGGCATCGGATTCGTCCTGCTGGTCGATCGAAGGGGTGGTTCAGGCGTCGTCCGGATGGCCCGGAATCGCGACGGCTTCCCAGACGGGCCCGAGATCCTTCATCTGGCCCTCGATGCATTCGACGTCGAGCCTGATCGCCGCGCCGTCGGAGAAATGCAGGGTCAGGTCGCCGGCCGGCGCGTCGCGCTCCGTAAAGGTGATCGCGAGCAGGTTGAGCACGACGCCGGGCGAGCCTGCGTCGATGCCGGAGCTGCGGGCGCTGGCGACGCGCTCGAAATGCAGGGCGGTCAGCCGGCGGCGGCGCGCGCCCGACGCCGCGCCTTCCCAGTCGAAACGACGCAGGGCGAGCGCGAAGCGGCGCTCAGCCGGACGATAAGCGATGTCGCCGATCTTCAGGACGGCGTCCTGCAGATGGGCGGAGACGATCGCAAGGTCATCGCCATCGAGCGCGATGAGCTTCAGCGGTTCCGCGGCGTCGTCCGGCAAGGCCTTGTTCTGGGGCATGGCCGTGTTCTGGCGATGACGCCGCCCAACGTCAACCGCTGATGCGCTCGACCTGCGCGCCGCAGCGCGTCAGCTTGGCTTCCAGCGCCTCGAAGCCGCGGTCGAGATGGTAGACCCGGTTGATCGTGGTGTCGCCCTGCGCCGCCAGCCCGCCGATCACCAGCGACACGGACGCCCGCAGATCGGTCGCCATCACCGGCGCGCCGGTGAGCTTGGCGACGCCGTCGACATGGGCGACGTCGCCGTCGAGCCTGATTTTCGCGCCGAGCCTCGCCAGTTCCTGCACATGCATGAAGCGGTTCTCGAAAATGGTTTCGCGGATGCGCGAGGTGCCCTTGGCCCGCGTCATCAGCGCCATGAACTGCGCCTGGAGATCGGTCGGGAAACCGGGGAAGGGGTCGGTGTCGATATCGACCGCGTTCAGGCCGTGGCCGTTGCGGCGCACGCGGATGCCGGCATTGGTCGTGGTCACCTCCGCGCCAGCCCTGACGATGGCGTCGAGCGCCGATTGCAGCAGGTCCGGCCGCGCGCCCTCCAGCACGACGTCGCCGCCGGTCATGGCCACCGCCATCGCATAGGTGCCGGTCTCGATCCGGTCCGGCAGCACGGCGTGGTGCGCGCCGCCCAGACGCGCGACGCCGGTGACGACGATGCGGCTCGTGCCGGCACCCTCGATCCTGGCGCCCATCTTGGAGAGACAGGTAGCGAGATCGACGACCTCGGGCTCGCGCGCGGCGTTCTCGATCACCGTCGTGCCCTGCGCCAGAACGGCCGCCATCAGCGCCGTATGCGTGCCGCCGACCGTCACCTTCGGGAAGACGATCTCGGCCCCCTTGAGGCCCTTCGGCGCACGGGCCAAAGCGTAGCCGTTCTCGATGACGATCTCGGCGCCGAGCTTCTCCAGCGCCATCAGCAGCAGGTCGACGGGCCGCGTGCCGATGGCGCAGCCGCCCGGCAGCGAGACCTTGGCCTCGCCCATCCGCGCCAGGATCGGCGCGATCACCCAGAAGCTCGCCCGCATGGTCGAGACCAGCTCGTAAGGCGCGCAGGTGTCGACGATCTGGCGGGCCGTCAGCGCGATCGTCTGGCCGGTCTCGGCCGACTGGCCGATGCGCTTGCCGGCGACCGAGCGATCGACGCCATGATTCGACAGGATGCGCGAGAGCGCGGTCACGTCCGACAGGCGCGGGACGTTGACGAGCGTCAGCGTCTCGTCGGTCAGCAGGCTCGCGATCATCAGCGGCAAAGCGGCGTTCTTGGCGCCGGAGATCGGGATCGTGCCAGTGAGAGGCTGGCCGCCGGTGATGCGGATCTTGTCCATCGTCAGTCCTGCTGGAACGCGGCGGCGGGAGCGGCCGGGGCGCTTGAAATGTCGAGGCTCAGGACCGGGAAGGTTCGGCCTGGGAGGGCTTGTCGGGCTGCTCCGCTTGCGCCTCATCCTGGCGACGGGCGCGCCCCTGCGCCTTGCGGCGCTTCAGGTTCTCGCGCAGGGCGGCGGCAAGGCGCGCCCGCTTCTCGTCGTCGGCGGATGGCTGGCTGGTCAAGCAAATCAACTCGGCATGAGGGGTTCAACGCCCGGAACACGGCAAATTCGCGGCGCAACCGATAGCCGCGTCCGGCGCATTCGACAAGCGCGGCGACACGCCTGTGTGCCAGCGTCGGACAGGCGCTGAGCCGGAATGGCTCATCGGGCCGAAGTCGGCGGCGCGGCCCCTGCGGCGACAAGCCCGGCGCGGCCCGGCTTTTCACGACATCGCGCGCATCAGCTCGCATTGGCACGCCCTATGCGTGCATCACGCCGTTCGACAGGCATCCAGGCGCCTCAAGCGGCGTCGGCAGGCTGGCCGCGCGGCTCGATCCGCCCCCAAAATCGTTAGTAAACAAACCTTAATGAAATTAACCATTTCCCCGGGTTTTCGTTTACTCTCTGTTAACTTCGCCTACCCTGATCGGGCGTTGTGTTGCGCTGCGAAACAGGGATCAGCGGCATGCTCCAGTCATTTGCCCCGTTCACCGAGACAACTCCTGCGACACAGGTCGAATGCTGCGAGGTCATCGACGCAGTGCGGCGCAAGGCCGGCTTCCTGCCCGAGGTGCAACTGGCCTACGAGGCCGAAATCAAGACGCTGTGGGTCACGATCAAGCCCGAGCTGAAGCCGGTCTTCACGCTGCAACTGCTCGACAGCCTCGGCAAGATCCAGCGCGCCATCGTGGCGCTGTGGGGCCAGCCCGAGCAGTATCACCGCTCGCCGGTGCGCTTCCTCGCCTTCCGCGGCGCCGGCCCGTTCTTCACGCTCGGCGGCGATCTCGACTTCTATCTCGACTGTCTCGCCAAGAACGACCGCGCCGCGCTGACCGAATATGCCCGCCTCTCGATCGAGGGCGCGGTCCTGAACGCCGGCGGGCTGAACGGCACGGTCATCACGCTGGCGACGATCCACGCCAAGGCGATCGGCGGCGGCATCGACGCGCCGCGCTCCTGCAATGTGATGATCGCCGAGGAGCAGGCCTCGTTCGTCTACCCCGAGATCAAGTTCAACCATTTCCCGATCACGGCGGTCGCGATCCTGTCGCGCCGGATGGGCCCGCGCGCCGCCGAGCGGATGCTGCTTTCGGGCGAGGAGATGAGCGCGGCCGAGTTCATGGCGGCAGGCGGGCTCGAGGCGGTCGTTCCTGCGGGCACGGGCGAGCGCTGGATCCGCAAATACGCCAGCGATTCCCTGCCCATGCACGCCGCCAAGACGGCGCTGTTCTCGGCCTTCAACCGCCGCGCCGGCGATCTGCGCGGCGAGCTTGAAGGCCTCGGCGAAATCTGGACCGACTGCATGCTGCGGCTCAATCCGGCCGCGATCTCGAAGCTGCAGCGGATCGCCGCGACGCAGGACCGCATGCTGGCGCGGGTCTACCAGCGACCCGCGATTCCGGGGCCCGTCGAGGCGCACTGACCACGCCAAATATCGGACCCAAAATACGAAACGTTTACCTCTCTGGGCTTAAACCCTTTCAGTGGCAGGAGTTTCGGCGCGTGATACGCGCGACCGAGTTTGCCGTTTGAAGGGCAGGAGCGGATGGCAGGCGCTCTCGGGCGTGTTTTGAGGCGTGGCGGGGCGGCCAGACCGGCGGAGGGCCTCGACCTGCCGGGCTACCGCCTGCTGGTCTCGTCGCTGTTTTCCTCGCCCGCCTCGATCGTTCCCGGCGGCATCGCCGGCATCCTGACGCCCTATCTGTGCTGGCTGTCCACCGGGATCAGCCTGTTCATGACGCTGACCGTGCTGGTCGGGCTCGTCGTAGTGCTGCGGCTCATCACGGTGGTCAGCTATCGCCGGCGCGATCACTCCGAGGACAGCTTCGCCGAGACCAAACGCTGGGACCGCGAGTATTTCTTC
>JAESGM010000824.1_pt1 | contig 14279 bp, 13 predicted proteins | sample 9269721 | NCBI WGS metagenome assembly JAESGM01 (sample SAMN15720920, study PRJNA650825) | algae metagenome | isolation source: Komarekiella atlantica HA4396-MV6 and co-occurring heterotrophs from... | place: USA: Theobald House, Kauai, HI | collected 2009-07-29 | reverse complement strand
GGCGGTGTCGGTGTTGGTCATCGACTGCACGACAATGGGCGCGCCGCCGCCGACGGCAACGCCGCCGACATCGACTGCAATCGTTCTGTGCCGTTCGGCCGGGGCGGCCATCAAGGGTCTCCGTTGTCCGGCATGCACTGCCAGAGCTTTGTGACAGGGTCAATTTAGTGACGAAAACGGCGGAATGCAGCGCATAGAGATGCAGCTCCCCTCCCCCCATTCGCCCCGCGAATGGCGGGGAGGGGTTGGGGGTGGGGGGCGATGAATTCCCGGGCGCCAGAAATACCCCCACCCCTAGCCCCTCCCCGCCGCTCGCTTGCGCTCGCGTGGGGAGGGGAACATGCCGAGTTCGCCGCTCGGGCCGCCTACCAAACAAATGAAGAAATCACCGTGGCCGGTTCACCAGAATGAGCCCCGCGATCACCAGCCCCACCGCCCCGGCAAAGGCCGGGGTGATGGGATCGCCCATCACCAGATGCCCGGCGGCGACCCCGAAAAGGGGCGTGAAGAAAGTGAAGGCCGAAAGCCGGCTCGCCGAATATTTCACGATCATCATGAACCAGAGCAGGAAGGTGATGCTGACGATCCAGACCGTCTGCCAGAGGAGCGACAGCACCGGCACGAGGCGCGGCATCTCCACGATGCGTTCGCCGAAGAGAAGCGCGGCGAGTGCGAGCACCGGCGTCGACACGGCAACCTGATAGAGCAGCGTCTTCTCGGCGCTGGCGCGGTTGAGCGATGTCGCCTTCACCGTCAGCGTGGTCGCGCCCCAGATCACGCCGGCGATGAACAGCATGAGGTCGCCGAGCCATTGATAGGGATCGCTCGCCGGCGTCGGCACGCCGAAGGCGAGCACGAGGCCGGAGAAGGAGAGCAGCAATCCCGCCCATTGCGACCAGTGGAAGCGGTCGCCGGGGATGAGGAAGCGCGAGCCGATCACCACCACGAAGGGCGCGGCATAAAGGAAGATCACGGCGCGGCTGGCCGTGGTGTAGAGCAGGCCGCGATAGAGAAAAACGAATTCAAGCCCGAACAACACGCCGACCATGAGGCCCGCTTTCAGCGTGCCGTCGCGCACACCCAGCGAATGCCCGCGCGCCAGCGCCCAGAGCGCGACGATGAGCGTGCCCCCAAGCGAGCGGATCGCGGCCTGGATCAGCGGCGGAATGTCGGGCAGCGCGATCTTCACCGCGATCTGGTTGAAGCCCCAGCACAGGCATAGAAACACGATCAGCGCGACAGCACCGGCGTCGAGATGGCGCGGCGCGGGATGAGCCGCGGTCTGGGCGGTGGAGGACATGAAGGTTTCCGGCAGGAATTCAGCGTCAGTGCTTCTTAGCGGGCCGTGCGAGCGGGAGATAGGACCGCGCTGACATGGATGCCATTACAGACACGTCATTCCGGGACGCGCCTATTCCGGTTTGTCATCGCCCGCGAAAGCGGGCGATCCAGTACCCAATGAATCGCAGTGATTACTGGATGCCCCGCCTTCGCGGGGCATGACAGACACAGTTTGCGCGGCGCCCCGGAATGACCAACTATTTCTCCGCGCAGTGACTGCACACGCCGGAAATCTCGATCACCGGCGCTTTCGCGGCGAAGCCAGCGGCGCGCGCGGCGGCCTTCAGCGCATCGGCGACGCCTTTCGAGGGCGCTTCGCCCACCGTGCCGCAATGCTCGCAGATGAGGAACACCACCATCTCGCCGCTATCGTGATTGTGGCCGCAGGCGACGAAGGCGTTGCGGCTCTCGATGCGATGCACGAAGCCCTGCCCCATCAGGAAATCGAGCGCGCGATAGACGGTGATCGGCGCATGCCGCGCGCCCGCCTGCGCGGTGCGGTCGATGATCTCGTAGGCGCCGAGCGGCTTGTGGCTCGCAAGCAGCGATTCCAGCACCTGGCGGCGCACCGGCGTGAGGCGCTGCGATCGCGCCTCGCACAGCTTCTCGGCATGCGCGAGCGCATCGGCGCTGCAGCGGGCGTGGTCGTGGTCGGGGGCGTGGAAAACCGGCTGGGTCATTGTGCCTCAATATCGGTGCGCGAGGATGAAACGCAAACATGACCTATTAATGATATTTATTGCGTTGCACCATTTGGTTATTGCATCGCAGCATATATGGCCTACCTTAGTTTCGGGCGCGATTCCACAAAGAGATGGGTAAAGTACTGATGCTGAAGGGTGTTTCCCAAGGCCTCAACCGTCTTTTGGCGGGTGCATCCCGGCCGAAGCGGGTGAATCTCGCCTTGCAGGGCGGGGGCGCGCATGGCGCCTTCACCTGGGGCGTGCTCGACCACCTGCTGGAGGACGGCCGGCTCTCCATCGCCGGAATTTCCGGCGCCTCGGCCGGGGCGGTGAACGCGGTGATGCTGGCCGACGGCCTCGCGCGCGGCGGCGCGGACGAAGCGCGCCAGCGGCTGGACGAATTCTGGCACGCCGCGAGCATGGCCGGCAGCCTGCCGGGCGGGCAGCAGGCGGTGATGGATCGCCTGTTCTCCATGCTGCCGGCGGAAAACTCGCCGGTGCAGATGTTCATGGACACGATGGCGAAGTTCATGTCGCCCTACGACCTCAACCCGCTCAACATCAACCCGCTGAAGGACCTGATCGAGCGCTTCGCCGATTTCGAGGCGATCCGCAATTTCAAGGCGCTGCAACTCTTCATCTCCGCCACCAATGTGCAGACCGGACAATTGCGCGTGTTCCGCCGCGAGCACATGACCGCCGACGTGGTGATGGCCTCCGCCGCCCTGCCAATGATGTTCCGCGCGGTCGAGATCGACGGCGAGCCCTACTGGGACGGCGGCTTCACCGGCAATCCGCCGATGCTGCCCTTCCTCAACGCCAACGACACCGACGACGTGCTGCTGGTGCAGATTTCGCCCTTGCGGCGCGACAAGGTGCCGACCACGACGCGCGACATCGTGCATCGCGTGAACGAGATCACGTTCAATTCCGCGCTCGACACCGAATTGCGCGCGCTCGACTACATTGCGCGCATCTCAGCCGACAGCGGCAACAAGGCCGCACGCGGCATCAAGGTGCACCGTATCGTGCTGGAGAATGTCGGCACCAGGCTGACCATGGGCAGCCGGCTGAAGACCGACAAGGATTTCCTCGGCCTGCTGCATCGTGCCGGACGGCGCGCGGCGCGGCGGTTCCTCGACACGCATTTCGAGGACATCGGCAAGCGCTCGACCATCGACGTCGTGGCCGAGAGCGCGGCTTAAAGTGCCGGGCGGGCCGTGCTAGCCTCCCCCGCATGACCGAAACCTCGCCCCTGCTCACCATCCACGTCGAAGACGCGCATCTCGACATCGTCGTTGGCGACATCACGCGGCTGGATGTCGATGCGATCGTGAACGCGGCGAACCGCACACTGCTCGGCGGCGGCGGGGTCGACGGCGCCATCCATCGCGCGGCAGGCCCCGACCTGAAGGCCGAATGCGAGACGCTCGGCGGCTGCGAGACCGGACAGGCAAAGATGACGGCCGGCTATCACCTGAAGGCGCGGCATGTGATCCATGCCGTCGGCCCGGTCTGGGGCGGCGGACAGCATGACGAGGAGCGGCTGCTCGCCTCCTGCTACGCGACCTCGCTCGCGCTCGCCGCGCAGAGCGGCCTTGTCTCGATCGCCTTTCCGGCGATCTCGACCGGCGCCTATGGCTTTCCGGCGCAGCGCGCCGCCGACGTCGCGGTGGGCACCGTGGTGTCGGAACTCGCCGGCGCGCCGCGCGGAATCTCGCGCGTGATCTTCTGCTGCTTCAACGCCGCGTCGGCGCAATGCCATATCGAGGCGATGGCGGAACTGGGATTGTCGTAAAAAGAGCGGTTGTCATGGCCGGGCTTGTCCCGGCCATCCCGACAAGGTGAGCAGTGCGTGCCTAAGCGGGATGCGCGGGTCAAGCCCGCGCATGACGCCGACAGGAAGTGCATCCGATCACTTCTCCATCGCCGCGAATTCCTCGCGCGCGATGCGAAAGGAATCGACCGCAGCCGGCACGCCGGCATAGATCGCGACCTGCAGGAAGATTTCAGTGATCTCCTCCTTGCTGACGCCGTTGGTAAGCGCGCCGCGGATATGCGCGCGCAATTCGTGCGGGCGATTGAGGATGGAGATCATCGCGAGATTGAGCATCGAGCGCGTCTTGCGCGGCAGGCCCTCGCGGCCCCACACCGCGCCCCAGCAATATTCGGTGACCAGCTCCTGCAGCGGCCGGTTGAAATCGTCGGCCGAGTTGATCGCCTTGTCGACATAGGCGTCGCCCAGCACCGCGCGGCGGACGGCGAGTCCCTTGTCGTACATGTCCTTGTTCATGCAACTCTCCCTTGGGTGAAATGAAATCAGGCGCTCGAGCCGAGGAATTCCGCCCGCACCTTTTCCGTATGCGCGCCAAGCGCCGGCACCGCGCCGTAGCGCCGCTCATCGCCGGCAAAGATCGTGGCGGTCGCCGGAATACTCACCGGCCCGGACGGCGAGCCGAATGTCACGCGGCGCAGATGCGGATGCTGCGACAGCAATTCGCAATCGCTGACGCGCGCGAAGGCGATGTCGGCGGCCTCCAGCATCTTCATCAAGGGCTCGACATCGACCTGCGCGAAGGCGGCGCCGACCACGCCGTCGGTCTCGGCGCGGTGCTTCACCCGCTGAATGTTGGTGGCGAACTTCGCATCGGTGCCAAGTGACGCATCGCCCAGCACCTTCTCCGCCAGCACCCGCCATTCGCGGTCGTTCTGGATCGAGATGAGAATGTCGGCGCCGTCCTTCGACGTGAACACGCCATAGGGCGCAATGGCTGCATGCGCGAGGCCAATGCGTCTGAACGGGTGCCCGCCCTCATGCGAGAGCAGCGGCACCGTCATCCATTCCGCCATCGCGTCGAACAGCGAGACGGAGATTTCCGCGCCCTCTCCGGCGCGCCCGCGTGCGATCAGCGCTTCCAGGATCGCCTGATAGGCATTCATGCCGGCGCCGATATCCGCGACCGAAAATCCGACGCGCGCCGGCGCGTCCGGACCGCCGGTGACGGAGGCAAGACCTGACTCGGCCTGGATGAGAAGATCATACGCCTTGCGCGCCGCATAAGGGCCGCTCTCGCCATAACCTGATATTGAGCAGCAGATCAGGCGCGGATGTTTTCTCCGCAACTCTGCAATCGGAAAGCCGAGCTTGGCGATGGCGCCGGGCTTGAGATTCTGCACGAACACATCGGCCTTCGCGAGCAAGGCGGCGAGCAGCGCCTTGTCCTGCGGCTTCGCCAGATCTACGATGACGGATTCCTTGCCACGATTGAGCCAGACGAAGTTCGCGCTCTCGCCGTGCACATAGCCGTCATACTGGCGCGCGAAATCGCCCTCAGGACGTTCGAGCTTGATCACGCGTGCGCCGGCATCGGCCAGCCGGCAGGTACATTGCGGCGCGGCGACGGCCTGTTCGAGGGAGACGACAAGGAGGCCGGAAAGAGGGAGAGGCATTGCTTTTCCGTTTGTCATCATCCGCGAAAGCGGATGATCCAGTATCCGCGATGTTATCCGTATATCGATGTCAGTGTTTACTGGATGCCCCGCTTTCGCGGGGCATGACAGCCTCGCTAATACGACCTCGGCAATCCCAGCACATGCTCGGCGAGATACGACAGGATGAGGTTGGTCGAGATCGGCGCGACCTGGTAGAGCCGCGTTTCGCGGAACTTGCGCTCGATATCGTATTCCTCGGCGAAGCCGAAGCCGCCGAAGGTCTGCACGCACATGTCGGCGGCGGCCCAGGAGGCGTCGGCGGCGAGGAGCTTCGCCATATTGGCTTCCGCGCCGATGTCCGAGCCCGCCTCATATTTGCGCGCGGCCTCATGCACCATCAGTTCGGCGGCGCGCATCTGCGCATAGGCGCGCGCGATCGGAAACTGGATGCCCTGGTTCTTGCCGATCGCATGGCCGAAGACGCTGCGCTCCTTCGCATAGGCCGTCGCCTTCCCGATGAACCATTTGGCATCGCCGATGCATTCGGCCGCGATCAGGATGCGCTCGGCATTCATGCCGGAGAGAATGTAGCGGAAGCCCTTGCCCTCCTCACCGATCAGGGAGCCGGCGGGGATGCGCATGTTGTCAAAGAACACTTCCGTCGTCGCATGGTTCATCATGGTGCGGATCGGACGGATGGTGAGCCCCTTGCCAAGCACCTCGCGCATGTCGATCAGGAACACCGAGAGCCCGTCGGTGCGCTTCTTGACCTGGTCGCGCGGTGTGGTGCGGGCGAGCAGCAACATGAGATCGGAATATTCAGCGCGCGAGGTCCATATCTTCTGGCCGTTGACGATGTAAGTGTCGCCGTCGCGCGTCGCGGTCGTGCGCAGGCTCAGCGTGTCGGTGCCGGAGGTCGGCTCGGTGACGCCGAAGGCCTGCAGGCGCAGTTCGCCCGACGCGATGGCGGGCAGATATTTCGCCTTCTGCGCGTCGCTGCCATGCCGCAGCACGGTTCCCATCGTATACATCTGCGCATGGCACGCGGCACCGTTGCAGCCCGACGCATGGATCTCCTCCATGATCGCGGCGGCCGCACGCATGGTGAGGCCGCTGCCGCCGAATTCGTCCGGGATCAGCGCGGCGAGGAATCCCGCCTTGGTGAGCGCATCGACAAAGGCCGTGGGATAAGCGCGCTCGCGATCGAGCTCGCGCCAATACTCGCCGGGAAAATTCGCGCAGAGCGCCCGCACGCTGTCGCGGATCTGCGCGATTTCGTTGTCCTGCGCGGTGTTCATGTTCTTCATCCCACTCCGGCACAGATGGCGCTCCACTATGCCGGAGTCGCGGCCTCTTGCATGCGCTATTGCGCGCCCAGACCCAGCCGCTTGATGAGTTCGCCCTTGAACTTGTAGTCGGCGGCGGTCTGGTCGTGGAACTGGTCGCCGGTCAGATATGCGACGCTCTGGCCGGTATTGCCGACGACCTTCAATACGCCCTCCGCCTGCACCGCCTTGGCGCAGGCAGCTTTCAGCGCAGTCTTCACGTCATCGGGCAGGCCCTTCGGCGCATAGATTCCGTTCTGGCCCGGCGGCACGGCAGTCTTCACGCCGAGTTCGGCCGCGGTCGGCACGTCGGGATAGGAGGGATGACGCTTGCCGGAGAAGACAACAAGCGGGCGGATATCCGGGTTGCCGCGGATCGACGAGATGGCTGGCGCGCCGAAATCAAGATCGCCATTCAGCAGCACCGGCAGCATGGCGCCATCGCCACGGAACGGCGCGTGAACCACCTTCACCTTCAGCGCATCCGCAAGATTTTCCACGGACAGATGCGGGATCGAGCCGAGACCTGCATGCCCGAATGTCAGGCCCTTGTCGCCGGCAGCAGCAAACAGATCCTTCGCGGTCTTGTAGGGCGATTTCGGACCCACCGCGATGGCGAACACGTTTTCGAAAACCTGGCAGATGTAATCGAAAGATTCGACGTTGTAGCGCACGCCCTTCACCAGATATGGCGCATTTGCGATCGGCGTGGACGGGCCGAAGCCGAGCGTATAGCCATCCGGCTTCGAGGAAGCGAGCGCGCCAAAGCCGAGCGTGCCGCCGGCGCCAGTGCGGTTGTCAACGACGAAAGTCTGACCGAGTTGTTCGCCCAGCGAGAGCGCGACTGCACGACCGATTGCGTCGACGCCGCCACCGGCCGCGAACGGAATGATGACATCCACATTTCGCGACGGATATTTCTGCGCGCTCACCGGCCCGGACAACAGCGCCACAGCGGCCACGGCACACAACGCACGCACGATCATCGATATCCTCCCTTTCGCAGTTTCTCGGAAAACGCTAGGGGAGCGGTCCGACCGCGTCAATGCCTGCACGTGCAGGACTGCGAACAGGAGCATGCATGGCCCGCCGCATCGTCGATATCTCGATCCCGCTGGAAAGCGACGTGGCCAGCGATCCGCCGGTGGCGCTGCCGAAGATCGAGTATCTGCGCCATGACCAGACCATCGACCGCATCCGCGGCTTCTTTCCCGGATTGCGGGCCAGCGACCTGCCGGACAGCGCCGGCTGGGCGCTGGAGAAAGTGCAGATCACCACGCATAACGGCACGCATCTCGACGCGCCCTATCACTATCATCCGACGATGGATCACGCGCTCGGCGCGCCGAAGCCGTCCATGACCATCGACCAGGTGCCGCTGGACTGGTGCTTCCAGCCCGGCGTGAAGCTCGACTTCCGGCATTTCCCGGCGGGTTATGTCGTCACCGCGAAGGATGTGGAGACCGAGCTGAAACGCATCGGGCACACACTCAAACCGCTGGAGATCGTGCTGGTGAACACGGCGGCCGGCGCCAAATACGGTGACGACGATTACGTCGATTCAGGCTGCGGCATGGGGCGCGAGGCAACGCTCTATCTCACCGAGCGCGGCGTGCGCGTGACCGGCATCGACGGCTGGAGCTGGGACGCGCCGTTCAGTTTCACCGCCGCGCGCTACGCGAAGGACCACGACCCCGCGATCATCTGGGAAGGACACAAGGCGGGCCGCGACATCGGCTATTGCCATCTGGAGAAGCTGCACAATCTCGAGCAGCTTCCCCCGCATGGCTTCACTGTGGCGTGCTTTCCGGTGAAGGTGAAGGGCGGATCCGCCGGATGGACTCGGGCCGTGGCCATCCTTGAGGACAGCTGATCAGCCCTGCAATTCCCTGCGGACGAGTTTCGTTCCTTCGACCATCGCCTTCATTTTTCCGAAGGCGATGTCGCGCGGCAGATATTTCATGCCGCAATCGGGCGCCACCACGATCCGCTCCGGCGGGACATGCGCGAAGGCGCCGCGGATGCGCTGTGCGACAACTTCAGGTGTCTCGACCCTCCAGTCGGCGAGATCGATGACGCCGAGGATGATGGTCTTGGACGGCAGGTTGCGCAGCACCGACAGATCGAGCTTCGGCTGCGCCGCTTCGATCGACACCTGATCGACTTTCGAATTCTCCAGCTCGGCCAGGAACGAATAGCCGGTCGGCTTGTCGTGCACCACCGCCGCATAGCCGAAGCACAGGTGAATGGCGATGATGCCAGTCACGCCCTGCAGCGCGCGGTCGAGCGCCTTCAGTCCGTATTGCCGCGCCTTGTCGGGATGCTGCTGCATCCACGGCTCGTCGATCTGCACGATGTCGGCGCCGGCCGCGAACAGATCCCTGATCTCCTCATTGACGGCCGCGGCGTAATCCATCGCCACCGCTTCCTCGTCCTTGTAGAAATCGTCCTGCGCCTGCTTGCCCATGGTGAAGGGGCCGGGCACCGTCGCCTTGATCGTGCCCGCGGTATTCGCGCGCAATAGCTGCACGTCGCGCACCTCGACCGGGTGCTTGCGGCGAATTTTTCCGGCGACGCGCGGCACCTGAATGGGCTTGCCGCTGCGATTGATGGTGGTGCCGGGGTTGTCGATGTCGATGCCTTCGAGCGCGGTGGCGAAGCGGTTGGAATAGCTTTCGCGGCGCTGCTCGCCGTCGGAAATGATGTCGAGCCCGGCGCGCTCCTGGTCGCGGATGGCGAGCAATGTCGCGTCGTCCTGCGCCGTTTCCAGCCGCGCGTCATCGACCAGCCAGAGGTCGGTCATGCGCACGCGCGGCACCTGCTTCGACAGCCGCTCGCGGTCGATCAGCCAGTCCGGCTGCGGGTAGGAGCCGACAAGAGAGGTGGGAAGCAGCATCGCTCACTCCATTTCATGCAAACGGCGCCGCGCGAGGGTCGCGCGGCGCCGGATATTTGTCGAGGCGAGCGATTACTGTCTCGCCTTTTCGAACGGATAGATCACCTTTCCGGTCGATGTCTTGGCCGGCGCAACCACCGCCTGGGTATCCATGCCACGGAACTGCTCAAGGTCGTTGCCCTTGATGCCGTGATACTGGACCTGCATCATGCCGGACTCGGCCCATTCGCCGTTCTTGCCGAACTTGATGTCGCCCATGATCGTCTTGGTGGAGTTCTTGCTGAGATAGTCGGCGATCTTGTTGTCGTCCAGGCTCTTGGTGGCTTCGATCGCCTTGCCGAGCAGCTCGATATAAGCGTAGCCCCAGGTGCCGAGATAATAGCCGAGCGGGTCGACGCCTTCGGCCTTGGCGCGGGACTGATATTCCTTCAGGAAGGCCTGCACATCCGGCGTCAGCGCCTGCTTGGTCGGAACCCAGGTCTCGTAATTGACGAAACCGTTCAGGAGCGGGCCGAGCTGCGTCTTGAACACGGTCGCCTGCAGACCGACCATGGCGCCGCCGATCAGTTTCGGCTTGAAGCCGACTTCGTTGACCGCACGCACCATGCCGACCGAATCCAGCGGATAGGAACAGACCACGACGACGTCGGGATTGGCGGCCTGGATCGCACGCACGATCGGCGTGAAGTCCGTGGTCGCCGGCGGATAGGTGCGGTCGTAGACGAGCTTGAAGCCGTGCTTCTTGGCGTTCTCACGCGCGCCTTCGCAGGCATTGCGGGAGAATTCCGCATCGGCCGCGACCAGCGCCGCCGTGGTCGGCTTCGGATTCTGCTGCATCGCGACCTCGAACAAGCCTTCCGTGAAGGACGGCTTGGTGTTCTGCCCGGTCGGGATCATCGAGAAGTATTTCGGGTAGTTGAACTCGCTGTTCACCGCGAGACCGAACAGCGAGATGAAGACCTTGCCCTTCTGCATGATGACGGGCATCGCCGGCGCGATCATGTTGGTGGCATAAGGCCCGACCACGAGATCGACCTTGTCGACGTCGAGCAGCTTGGTGTAGACGCCCGGCACGGTGGAAGGATTGGTCTGATCGTCGTAATAGACGAGCTTCACGGGCCGCCCGAGCAGCCCGCCCTTCTTGTTGGTCTGCTCCTCCCAGATTTTCATGCCGAGCAGCGCCTGCTTGCCGTTGGCGGCGAGCGGGCCGGTCAGCGCCATCGCAAAGCCGATCTTGATCGGCTCACCGGACTGGGCATGCGCCGCAGGACCGGCAGAAAAGAAAAGCGACGCCGCTGCGATGGCGGAAGCCGCCAAGACAGCACGACGCCGCAGACTGAAGCGGAAACTCATATGATCCTCCCTGATCAGGCTTTTTTATTGATAGGGGGAATTCTTCCCGATCCCTTGGTCCCTATCAAGCCTTAACTCAGGCAGGACTTTTCACCTTTTGAAGGGTTACTTGCCCCAGACCTCCTGCGACAATTCGACTATCTCCCGCATTTTTGCCCATTGCTGGTCTTCGGTGAGGACGTTGCCTTCCTCGGTCGAGGCGAAGCCGCATTGCGGCGACAGGCAGAACTGCTCCAGAGGCGCGAATTTCGTGGCCTCATCGATGCGTCTCTTGATGTCGTCCTTCTTTTCCAGCGTGCCGCTCTTGGAGGTGATCAGCCCAAGAACCACCTGCTTGTCGCCCTTGGGCAGGAACCGCAGCGGCTCGAAGCCGCCGGCGCGCTCGGTGTCGTATTCGAGGAAATAGCCGTCGAAATTAACCTTGCCGAGCATGACTTCGGCGACCGGCTCGTAGCCGCCTTCGGAGATCCATGTGGAGCGGAAATTGCCGCGGCAGACATGGGTGGTGATCACCATGTCGGCCGGCTTCGCCGCCAGCGCGGTGTTCAACATCTTCGCGTATTTTTCCTGCAGCCCGGCCGGGTCGTCGCCGCGCTCCTTCGCCTTCTGCAATTCGGCCGGCGAGCAGAGATAGGCCCAGACCGTGTCGTCGAATTGCAGATAGCGGCAGCCGGCATCGTAGAATGCCTTCACCGCCTTGGCATAGGCCTTGCCGGTATCGTCGAAGAACTGGTCCATGTCCGGATAGACGCTTGTACTGATCGACTTGCGGCCGCCGCGGAAATGCAGAACCGTCGGCGAGGGAATGGTCATCTTCGGCGTGACCTTGGTATTCGCCTTCACAAACCTGAAGTGCTCGAGGAACGGGTGATCGAGCGGGAAGTCGACCTTGCCATCGACCTGCAGCGTCTGCGCCTTGGTCTCCACGCCCTTGAACTGGATGCCGTGGTCGGATTCGACCACCTTCACGCCGTCGAGCAGGCCGAGGAAATCGAAATGCCACCAGGAGCGGCGGAATTCGCCGTCGGTCGCAAGCTGCAGTCCGACCTCTTCCTGCTTCTTGATCAGCTTCCTGATCTCGTCGTCCTCAACCGCCGTCAGCTGGGCCGCCGTGATCTCGCCCTTGTCGCGCCTGGCGCGCGCCTCCTTGACGGGCGCGGTGCGCAGAAAGCTGCCGACGATGTCGGCACGAAAGGGCGGCTTGGTCCGTTGGGTCATGATCTCGTTCCTCCGTTGTTTTCGAGATGATTGGGAGTTCGGGGCCGTCAGAAGCGGCCGGCGATGGCGGGTTTGCGGATGAGCACGGAACCGGGCACGAGATCGCGCGTGCCCTGGCTGCGGAAAGCGAGCTGCAGATTGCGATGCGCGAGCCGCGCATGCTCGCGCATCAGCGCCTCGGCGCGCGCGCCCTCGCGCTCCTCGATCGCGCGCACGACGCAGTGGTGATGATCCTGCGCGATGGTGAGGATGTGGCGCGCTTCCGGCAGCATCGCCTGCACCATGACAAATCCCGATGGCGAGGCGAATGGCAGATTGAGCGCACGATCGATCTGCCGCGCCAGCACCGGACTGCCGGCGGCCTCGACCAGCAGCGCATGGAATTGTCCGTTGAGATCGACATACTCGGAAAAGTCGTCGACGGTCAGCGTCGGACGCGCGACCAGATCGTCGAGCCGCTTCAGGCGGTCTCTCAATTCCGCGAGGACCGGTGCGGCGACACTGCGCTCGGCCGCGAGCCGCGCGGCAAGCCCTTCGAGCGTGCCGCGCACCTCGATCGCATCATGAATATCGTTTTCGGAAAACGCCTTCACGGCGAACCCGCCGGAGGGAATGGCTTCGAGAATGCCTTCTTCCTCGAGACGCACCAGCGCCATGCGGATCGGCGTCCGCGAAATGCCGAGCCGCTCGACCATCGGCAATTCGGAAATGCGGTCGCCCGGCTTCAGTTCGCCCGACAGGATGAGATCGCGCAGCGTGAGTTGCGCTTTCACCGTCTGCGAGAAAGACCGCTCGTTCTCCGCCATCTGCGCCGGCACTCGCATCCCTCCCCGATCCCATCGCGCCTTTTAGCGTCTCGGGATGCTTTCTGTATACAGCATGGGCAGAAAGGTGGGCAAGGCTCATCAGACATTTAGCGGAAAATAATGGATTTCATTTCGACCGGACAGACGCGCGGTCACTTGCCTGTATACAGACGCATCAATTTCGGCCAAAACACGCGCCAAGGGAATGCCCTTTTTAACCGGCCGGCCAACGGTCGCGATCCAATTGTCATGTGGAGGAAAGAGCAATGGCAAAGAACCTGGAAGAGCAACTGAAAGCGGCCGGCAATCCGGTCAAGATGCTGCGCAACTCGCAGATCGGCGCGTATGTCTATCCCGTGGTGGCGCCGGAATTCACCAACTGGCGCGACGAGCAGCGCGCCTGGCGCGAAACCTGCGTCCTCTTCGACCAGTCGCACCACATGGTGAACCTGTTCGTGCGCGGCAAGGACACGGTGAAGCTGCTGTCCTATCTGTCGACCAACTCGTTCAAGAATTTCACCGTCGACAAGGCCAAGCAATTCGCGCCCGTGACCCCTTATGGTCATGTCATCGGCGACGGCATCCTGTTCTATCTCGCAGAGAACGAGATGGTGTATGTCGGCCGCAATCCGGCGGCGAACTGGATCGAATTCCACGCCAAGACCGGCGGCTTCGACGTCGAAACCCAGTATGACGACCGTTCGCCGTCGCGCCCCATGGGCAAGCCGGTGACGCGCAGCTTCTATCGCTACCAGATCCAGGGCCCGAACGCCCAGGACGTGATCAAGAAGCTGACCGGCGGCACCTTCCCGGACATCAAGTTCTTCAACATGGGCTATGTCACGATGGCCGGCCGCAAGATCCGCGCGCTGCGTCACGGCATGGCCGGTGCGCCGGGTCTGGAAATCTGGGGCCCGTACAACGAAGGCGACGACGTTCGCGCCGCGATCATTGAGGCCGGCAAGGATTTTGGCATGGTGCAGGTCGGTGCCCGGGCCTACGCCACCAACACGCTGGAATCGGGCTGGATCCCCTCGCCGCTGCCGGCGATCTATTCCGGCGACAAGCTCAAGGCCTATCGCGAGTGGCTGCCGACCACGAGCTATGAAGCCGTTTCCGGCCTTGGCGGCAGCTTCGTTTCCGACAAGATCGAAGACTATTACACGACGCCGTATGAGCTCGGCTACAACACCTTCACCAAGTTCGACCACGACTTCATCGGCTC
>JAESGM010000821.1_pt1 | contig 14354 bp, 12 predicted proteins | sample 9269721 | NCBI WGS metagenome assembly JAESGM01 (sample SAMN15720920, study PRJNA650825) | algae metagenome | isolation source: Komarekiella atlantica HA4396-MV6 and co-occurring heterotrophs from... | place: USA: Theobald House, Kauai, HI | collected 2009-07-29 | reverse complement strand
TATAAGGTTAACCGTACCTGAACAGGCCGAAGAGGCGCCCCGGCGCCGGAAAGTGATGTCATGAAAACACTGATGGCAGCGATGGCCGCTGGCGCGCTAACCGCCATGGCGGCAATGCCGGCGCAGGCGTTGCCTGCACCAGGAACACACGCTCAGCACCAACAAGCCCAGGCCGACGGGCTCGTGAGCAAGGTAGCAAGGCGTGGCGGCGGCCCTCGAGCGGGTGGACGCGGCATGGGCGGTCCACGTGGCTTCCGCGGTCCACGTGGCGGTGGCGGCGGACCTCGCTTCCGCGGCCCGCGTGGCGGCGGACACCATGCCCATCGCCCGCGTGGAGGCCGGCACCACCACCATGGCCACCGGCATCGCCACTACGTAGGCCCGCGCTATTATGGCTATTACGGCGCGTTGCCGTATGGCGCCTATGCTCTCAGCGACGGAGCTTACGAGTGCGGTTGGCTGCGCCGCCGCGCACTGACTACCGGCAGCCCGTACTGGTGGCGCCGCTACAACGATTGCCTGGACGACACCTGGTAGGAGATTGCGGCCCCGCAGAGCAATCTGCGGGGCTGCCTCTGGCGCGCAAGGGGTGTCGGGGGCATCATTGACCGATGCCAGACCCCACCGCCGAGACCAGACCGATCACGATCCGCCGCTGGACCGACATTGCCGATCAGCACAGCCTTGGCGATGAGATCGACGCCGTCTTTTACGAAGCAAGCAACACCAAGTCGTTCGCCAGCGACGCCGACCGCGCAGCATTCCGCGAGCGCTGGCTCGGTCGCTACCTGACGCAGTATCCCGACCACGCCTTTGTGGCATTGGCTGAGGATGGGCGCGTGGCCGGGTACTTGGTCGGCGCTATAGGCGAGCCGAGCAGCTTCAGCGCCTTCGCCGAGGTCAACGAACATTTCCCGGCGCACCTGCATGTAAACCTGGCGCCCAGGTACCGAAGCCTCGGGATCGGTGCAGCCCTCATCGACGCATTTGCGATCGACGCGGCGCGCGCCGGCGCACCGGGCATGCATGTCGTGACATCAGCAGATGCACGCAACGTCCGGTTCTACGAGCGGCGTGGTTTCACCGAGCAGGCGCGCACGCAAGTCGGTGGCCGGGATCTCGTGTTCCTCGGCCGCCGTCTTACCGGTGAAGCTTCGTAAGGTGCGCCGCGCGCCTCAATCCTCGCAGGGAACGCTGATGACCATGTCGACGTAGGGCACGGTCATTTTGCAGGTCCCGCCGCGGCGCGTCACCTTGACCGGCGTGTCGCCTGCCTCGAGCCGCTCCATGAGGCGAGAGACGATCGGGCGATCTTTGCCGCGAGGCTCGTCGCTGGCCATGTCGTCCTCGGGGGCCTCGCCGGCCTTCGCGGTGTCGTTTGCTTTGGGCTTGGCGTTGGTGTCCGCTTTGGCGGCAGCCGCCGGCTCGTCATTGTCAGCGCCGCGGCTCGCGACATCAGGCTTTACGTTTCGGTCGGGGGCTCCAGCCGCTTCCGTCGACGCAGCCGGTGCCTTCGGATCAGTCGTTGATGCAGCGCGTTCACCCGTGCCGTTGCACTTCTGCAGGTCGGCGGGTGCGCGCTTCCAGGTGAAGGACTTGCTCAGCCACTTGGTGCCGGCATAGCCGACGACCTTGAGCGTGTCGCTTCCCGTGGGCGTCAACTCGACGTCGTAGGTTTTGTCGCTGTCGGGATCGTAGATCCAGCCGTTGTCCCACTTGTTCTTCCCGACGGGACTGACGTCGCCGATGATCTGCTTGCCGCACTGGCCGGAGTTCTTCGTGTCCTCGACCCAGGCGACATGGCCGCAGAGCTTGCCGTTGCAGTCGGTAATCTCTACCGCGCCACGCCCGGTGTGATCGATCCAGACACCCGTTGCGGAATTGTCGGCGCGCGCCGACGCGGCGCTCGCAATCGCGGCGGCCAGTGCCATCGCATGCAGAGCAGTTCGCTTGTAACGCATGAGGAAACCTCCCGTAGGATTTGCTCTTCACCTATGAGAACCAGCGCAGTTCGGCAAGGCGCGTATTTGTGCATTTCTAGGCTGCAATGCTCGTGATGCGCAGTTCCGCGAGGAACAACGGGCACCGGCGCGCGAAGGATGGACGTTATTTAATGACGAGCGTGGCGGTGAGCCCGGCGCGTTCGCCCGCCTTTTCAGGCGTGTAGTATGTTATGTAGCTGGCTACGGCGGCGCTCTTCTGCACCCAGCCATAAATATGCGTGCCGCCGTCCTGGATATTTTTGTCCGGTGCCCGACCGATGAGCCGCGTCAATTCGCCGAGCAGCCGGTCGGGACTTTCACTCGGCACGAGCAACGAGCATGAGGTCTTCGTCGCGCCGGTGAAATCAGGTGCGTCCGGCACATCCGCCGACTGCGCCTTGCCGCGCTGGGCAACGAGGATGTAGCGCTCGCCGTGGTCATGGTAGCGCCAAGCAAAAATTTTCTCCGCGGCCACGGCCGGTTTGTAGGGTTCGAGATCTTCGCCGATCAACTGGTCGAACTCACCGAAGCCGGCCGCCCGCTCGATCAGCTCCAGCTCGGGGAGCTGCTTCAGACACATGAAGTCGAACAGGCCGATGGTGCGCGCCGGTCCTTTCTGCTTCGGGATGTTCTGCGCCGTCGCCGCCAGCGGCAGCAGAAGCAGCATTGCGACGATCAGGGAGCGGCGCGTGGGCATAGCGGCAGCTCCCGAACCCCGGCTCAGCGTGCCGCCATGGGAGAAGGCGCCGGCGGCCAGCCGCTCGTGTCGGTGGACCAGCGTCCTTCGGCGATCATCTTTGCCTGCTCTTCGCAGCTCGGCGGCTTGCGCGGCATGCGCGTCCACACTTCCGACGATCCGAACATCGGCAGCACCATATAGCCCGTCACCTTCACCTTGTTGGCGCTGAGCACTTCGGCATAGCCGCTGAAGTTCATGCCGTGGTCGGGCACGTAGACGTTACCGTCGGCCCAGGTGCCGTCGCGCTGCTTCTTGAAGCCGGTGACGACGGTGAGCCCGCACACGAAACGATTGCGCAGCTTGGGATCGGGATTGCGGAAATCGCGCAGCGGCCCGTAGTCCGGGCCGCGCGGCTTTTTCAGCCAGGCGACACGCCCGCAACGCAGGCGGCCGCACGGGCCGAATTCCATGATCACTTCGCCATGCGAATCGATCCAGAAGCCGTCGAGGTGCTCCGCCGCCTTGCTGGGCATCGACAGCAGCATCAGGGCGAGAATGCCCGCCACCAGTCCCCCGCCAATGCGCATATTTGTGCCTTCCCTCATCTGGCGATTCGCTGGGGGCACTTTAGCGGCGTGATTGGCGCTCTTCTATGGCGCACGCGGCACACTCGACGGGGCAGTTTTGCGCGCCGCCTAGAAGCGGCCGACGCCGACGCACACGAGATATACCGTGATCGCGATAATCACTGTGCAAATCGCTGCTTCCCAAAAATATGGATAAGCCCGCAGGACACCGCCGGTCGATTTCAATTCCCGCATCACGACATAGCCGCCCATGCCGCGCCGGAACCACCCTGCAACCTCGCCGTCCTGGCCAAGGTGCTTGGGCACGCGCTTCCAGCCGGCGAAAAGGTCGCCCAGCTTACCGAGCATCGAGCGGAAATCGATGGTGATAAGGCCGGTCCGGTCCTGGAAGATCATGTCCTCCCCGGCAATGAATCCGGGATTCGCACGTCCGATGGCCTTGCCGGTCAATTTCACCGGGTGCCCGAAAAATGGAGAGGCGGCGGGATCGCTCATGAGTTGCGCGACGGACCCGGCGGATGGAGTTCCACTCGGATAGCGCAGGCGCAAGGTGAGCAGGACCACGACGGCGGCCGCTCCGGCAGCCAGAACCCAATCGACCAGCAGGCCCGTCAGCAAAGCGGCCGCAAGCGGCAGCGCGAATATCGCGAACTCGCGCCAGAACTGGCGCCACAGCGCCGGCTTGTCGAGATTGACACGCTGGGCCGCCGCCGCGAGATCGTAATCGGGAAACGGCTGACCTTTTTCGCGGGCGATCTGGGCGAGCTGCGATATGCGCATTCCGGTGAGCGGATGCGTGGAATTCAGCTCGACGAGCCGTGCCCACGGATTATAGGCGTCGAAGAGCATCGCTTCCGAAGCCCGCTCGGGTTGGTGCAGGTCGCCCTCCGCCTCGAGACCGGAATAGCGCGCGTTACGTACGTCGATGACGCCCATGTGGCGAGTGCTCTGCAGCAGGCTTTGTGTTGCCTCGGTGTCCTCGGCGCGCACGATGCCGTAGGCGATCTTCACCAGCGCGCTGGCGAGGTGCCGACTCTCGATCCGCTCGGCGGAGAACGAATCCGCGAGGTATTCGCGCGTACGGCTGAGATAGTAGAGCAGGTAGATGCCGACGTAATACATGACGAGCGCGGCGATGCCGACGAGGGCTTGACCGCCTTTGTTCTTGCCGCTGCCCGAGCGCGACGAACGCATCGTCGCCGCGTACACCTGGTAAAGGATCTGCACCAGCGTGCCAGCGGCGGTCATGACGATGAAGTCGCGATGCACGATGTGGCCGAGCTCGTGCGCGACGACCGCACGCTGCTCGTCCTCGCTGAGAAATTCGAAGATGCCGTCGGTGACGACGATGCGCGCGTTAGAGCGCAAGAGGCCATAGGTGAACGCGGTCGGATTGCGGTCGGGGATGATGCCGAAGCGTGGCGGCTCGAACCCGTACTCGCTCGCGACGTCGCGCATGAGCTGATGCAGGGCCGGATGCTGTGCTTGCACCTGTGCATCGTCGAGGAACTGCAGCTTGTTGAACCAGCGCAGCGACCAGTCGCTGATCCACGGGCTGATCAGCCAGATCACCGCATTGAGGATGATCGTCAGGGCGATGGCGAAGCCGAGATTGACCTCGCCGGCGGCGACCAGGGCGGCGAGCACAACGCCGCAGACCATGCCGAGCAGCAATCCGACGGTAACAAGAGAGGCAAAGAACAGGCGCGCCATGCGGTCCCCCGAAAATCACGTCGCAAGATCATTGCAGCCTATGGTTTAGCTGCGCCGTTCGCCAGCATTTCAGCGACGAGTTCGCCAACGGCGAGCGAGGATGTCAGGCCCGGGCTTTCCATGCCGTACAGCGCGATGAGGTTGGCGATGCCGTGCTGACGCTCGCCGTGCACCGCGAAGTCTGCCGCCGGCTCGCCTTCACGATAGATCTTCGGGCGCACACCGACGCTGTCGGGGTGCAGGGCTCCATTCGGCAACCCCGGCCAATAGCGGCGGATCTCCCGCTCGAAGCGCGCCAGGCGCTCGCCTTGCTGCTCATCGAAATCGTAGCCGACATCGTCCCGCCACTCGATGTCGGGACCGAAGCGTGCCCGTCCGCTGGTATCTAGCGTGAGATGCACGCCGAGCCATGCGCCTGAGGGCATCGGGTAAACGAGATGATTGAATGGCGCGCGTCCCGCCAGCGCGAAATAGTGCCCGCGCGCGGGAAAGGTCTGCGGCACGCTGTAATCGTTCGTGTAGCGAAGCATGCGGCCGAGAGCCGTGCCGCCAAGTCCCGCGGCGAGTACGAGATTGCGCGCGGTGATGGTGGCGCGCTCGCCCGCGCTCGTCGTCGCAATGACGAACTCGCCTCCGGCGGTGTCGATTGCTTCGACCGTTGTGTTGAGCACCACCTGGCCGCCCAGGCTATCGATGTGGCCGACGAGCGCCTGCATCAGTCCATGGCTGTCGATGATGCCGGTGGATGGTGAAAGGTAAGCGGCAATGCAGGCGACCTCGGGCTCTGCCGCGCGCGCTTCTTCGGCGCTCAACCGCTGCAGATCCTCGACCCCATTGCGCATGGCGGTGGCGGCGATGGCTTCGAGCTTTTCGACTTCGGCTTCCTGTGTCGCCACCAGGAGCTTGCCGCAGCGGCGATGCGCAACGGCGTTCTCGGCGCAAAAGTCATAGAGCAGCTGCTTGCCGCGCACGCATAGCCGGGCGCGCGCGCTGCCGGTGGGGTAGTAGATGCCGGCGTGGATGACCTCGGAGTTGCGCGAGGAGGTTTCCATGCCGACGCGCTGATGCCGCTCAAGCACCATTACTTCCTGGCCGCGCTGTGCCAGCGCCCGCGCCGCTGCGAGGCCGATCACTCCGCCGCCGACGACGACCGTCTCGACGTCAGCCATGGAAGGCATCTCCCGGGCTCCCGCACCGGTTCGCCATGCAAGTTATCCACAGCCGGAAAGCACCCATCGCCACGCTCGAAATATTTCGAATCCTAATTAGGCTGCGCGGGCTGCGCACGTCGCAACCCGTGCCGGCGAAACGCATGGAGGGTCTGATGGCATTTGTCACTGGCGATGTCGTTCCGGTTTCGGGAGACGAGCTTCCGTTCAAGGTTGTTTTCAAGCAGGGCGAGACCATTCTCACGGAATGGTTGGTGGAATCGAAAGAAGACGGCGAGCTGCAGATCGTCGAGATGCTGAAGAGCCTCGTGGACGAAGAGGATGACGACTTCGACGACGAGGACGAGGAAGGCGACGACAACGATTGAGATCCTCCGACGCACACTCCTGCCGGTTGCCTCGCGGCAGCCGGCGGCCTGTGGATAACTCTGCGCAACCTGCTTGCTGCGTGAACATATATAGAACATAATGGGGGTATGACGTATACATTCCTGCATACTGCCGATTGGCAGATCGGCAAGCGTTTCGGCGGCTTCCCCGGCGACAAGCCGGCAGTCCTGCGCGATGAGCGCCTGCGCGCCATCGACCGGTTGGCCGCCGCCGCAGAGACGCGTGGCTGCGCGGCTGTGCTGGTGGCGGGGGACATATTCGATTCCGAAACGCTTCCTCCGGCGCTATGCGCCCGGCTTCTTTCCCTTCTCGGTGCCCATGCCGGTCTGACCTGGCACCTGCTGCCGGGTAATCACGACCCTGCCCGGCCCGGCGGCATCTGGAGCGTGCTGGCGGCCGGTGGATTGCCCGCCAATGTTTGCATCCATCTGCAACCCGGGCCTGTCGATTTGGCGCCTGGCGTTGTGCTGCTGCCGTCTCCGCTCACCTCAAAGCGAACCAGCACCGACCCCACCGCCTGGATGGACGACGTTGCGACTCCCGCAGGGACCCTGCGCATCGGACTGGCGCACGGCTCGGTGCAGGGCTTCGGCAGCGAGGGTGACGCCAACGTCAACATCGACGCATCGCGGCCGAAGCGAGCCGGGCTTTCATATCTGGCACTGGGGGACTGGCACGGGACCATGCGCATCGGCGAGCGCGTCTGGTATTCGGGAACGCCGGAGCCCGACGGCTTTCGCGACAACGATCCCGGCAATGCGCTGCTCGTGCGGCTCGACGGCAACGCGGCTCCACAGGTCGAGCGCCTGCCGACGGCGCACTATACATGGGTTCGTCGGGAGTGCGTCGTCGACGGCGCGACGGCGCTGGACGCTATCGAGCAGGAGGTGACGCGCCTCGGTGGCGGCGCCTCCCGCTGTCTGATGTCGCTGACACTGAAGGGCGCCGTGCCGCTCTCCGAGTTCGCACAGATCGATGCGCGCATCGACAAGCTGGCACCGCGACTGTTCCATCTGGCGACCGACATGCGTGGGCTTTCATCTTTCACCGACGCTGCCGACCTGGAAGCGATGCAGTCGCCGGCACTGGCCGATATCGCTCAGCGCCTGAAGGCTGCAGGCGCGACAGGAGATGTGGCGGCGGAGGTTTCCGAGCGCGCGCTACGGCGCCTTTTCGCGCTCGCCCGGCAGGCGGAGGCACGCACATGAAGATCAGCGCCATTCGCTTGAAGGAAGTCGGGCGCTTCAATGCACCCGTAGCGATAGAAGGACTCTCCGGCGGGCTCGACGTGCTCGTCGGGCCTAACGAGTTCGGCAAGTCGACGATCATCAATGCCGTGCGCACCGTGCTGTTCGAGCAGTATCGCTCCAAGCATCGCAAGCTTGAGGCATTGCGTCCCTACAGCGGCGGCGCCCCGACCATCGAGGTGGATTTCGAGGCGCGTGGCCAATCCTGGCGTATCCGCAAGCAGTATCTGGCCGCGCCGGCCGCCGAGCTGCGCGACCTGCGCTCCAACACCGTCATGCGCGGCGCCGACGCCGAAGCGCAGCTTGCCGAGCTTATCGGCGGCAACGGGCCGTTCGGGTTGCTCTACGTCGAGCAGGGGACGTCGCTCGCTCCCGTCGCGGCGAAGACCGATGGCGGCCCTGCGCTGCTGACGGCGATCGAACGCGAGATGGCCAGTCTCGCCGATGGCAACGCCGCGCGCTTCGTCGCCGAACAGGTTCGCGAGCAGCTGGCGACGCTGGTTACCGCGCGCCACGGGCGGCCGACGGGCGTCTACAAGTCCGCGCTGGACGAATTGAAGCGTCTCGACGACGAGCGGGGCAGGGCGCGCGATCGCCTGACGCTGGCCCGCCAGCGCCTCGATGAACTGGAACGCGTGCGTAGCCGTCTGGCGGAACTGGCCGACCCCGCCGTCGCGGAGGAACGCGAGCAGGCCGCCCAGGCTGCGCGCCGGGCCCTCGATGAAGGTCGCGAAGCCCGCCGCAAGGCAGATGCTGCCGAAGCCGCCGTTGCCGCGGCCAGCCAGCATTGCAAGGCCATCGAGCGGCTTCTGCGTTCGCTTGAAAAGCAGATCGACGATCTCGCCAGGCTGGAAAAAGATCTCGGCGTGGCGGAGCAGCGGCTTGCGGAACTCGGCGAGGATGCCGCTGCCGCCAAAGCTGCGGCGGACAATGCGCGCAGCGCCTATGCAGAGCTTAGGGCCGGACTGGCACAACTGGAGAAGGCGCGTCGTGCCGGCGAACTGGCCGGGCGTCTGCGCCAGGGCGAGGCTCAGCTGGCGACCGCCCGCGCCGCCGAGGCTGCATGCGCTGCCGCCGCCGCCGAGCTCAAGGCAATCGGCGTCGATGAAGCGCTGGTCGCCGCGGTCCGGCAGGAAGCTGCCGCCCTTTCTGCCATCGAGGCCCGGTTGACGGCCGCCGCCCCTACGGTGTCCGTCGCTTACTTTGCCGGAGCGGCCGGCAGGCTGGTCGCCGACGGCCGGGCGCTCGACGACGGCGAGGTGCTGCACCCGACGCGGCCGCTGACGCTCACCATCGCTGGTATCGGCACCGTGACCATCGCTCCCGGGCAGTCATCCGACGTGGCGGCCGACGAAGCGGCGGCAACCGGGCATCGGCGGCGGCTGGCCGCACTTCTGGCGCGCGCCGGAGCCGGCGACCTCGGCGAGGCGGAACACTTGCTCGCAACCCGCCGCGACGTCGAGGCCCGCCTGCAGCAGGCAACGATCGAGCTCAGGTCCGCGGCGCCGCAGGGTGTGGATGTGCTCGCGCGCGCCTGTGCGCAGCTGCGGTCGCAACTCGACGCGCTCGGTGAGGTGGACGATGCCGACGCCGAGGCGCTGGAGCAGCGGAGCCATGAACTGGCTGATGCCTTGCGCGATGCCGAGGGCCGCGTATCCGAGCTTTCCGGCGCGGAGCGTGCGACTGGCGAAGCGCTCCTCGCTCTGCAGACACTGGCGAGTGCCAACACCGAGCAGGCGGCCAAGCTCTCGGCCGAACTGGGCACGCCCGAGGTGCGGGCACGTCTCGTCGACGAGCGCCGCTCCGATTTTGCGGCCGCGAGGAAGGCGCTGGAAGCTGCGGTAGTCGACGGCGAGGTCTGGCGTGAGCGCGCACCGTCGGTGGAACGATACAAGGAGTTGGAGCAAGTGGCTGCGGTCACCGCGAGCGCGCTCGCCGAGGCCGTGCGCACCTCGGGCGAACTGCGGGAGACTGCCCAGCGGCTCGAAGGCGCGCTCGAATCCGACCGCGACGCCGACGTCGAAGCGCTCGTTTCCGAGCTCGAGGACCAGCATGCGGGCCTGGCTGCGCGGTGCCGAGACATGGCTGACGAGGCGGCCGCCCTGCAATTGCTCGCCACCGAGATCGACGCCGCCGAGGCGCGCAGCCACGATCGCTTCGTCGTGCCCGTGCTGCAGCGCCTCACGCCGTATCTGCATCAGGTCATGCCCGGCGCGACGCTGCGTCTCGACGCCGACTTGGCACCCGACGGATTGGAGCGCGTCGCCGGGCGCGAAGATTTCTCACGCCTCAGCGGCGGCACGCGCGAGCAGATCTCCCTGCTCGTGCGCCTGGCGCTGGCGCGTCTGCTCGCCGACGCCGGCGAACCGGCCCCGTTCATCCTCGATGACGCGCTCGTCTTCGCCGACGACGACCGCATCGGCGGCATGTTCGCGGCGTTGCGCGAGGCGGCGAAGCGGCATCAGGTTTTCGTGCTGACGTGCCATGATCGGACATTCGCCGCGCTGGGCGGCAACCGCGTCGCCCTGGCCCGCTGGGAAGGCGCGCGCGCCGCGGCCTGAAGTTGGCCCCGCCCAAAAAAAACCCGGGTCCGCTTGGGACCCGGGCTCGACCTGTGCGGTGGTCGTATGGCCGTTAAGCGAGGGTAGCGCCCGACCCACCGAATTCCGGAATGTCCGGCTTTGCTTCGGCGGTCGGGTCTTCGGAACGGCGCGACTTGCCCTCAAAGAAGGCGCCCTGCTCGATAGCCAATGCTTGATGGAAAATGTCGCCCTCGACGTGGCTGGAGGACTGCAGCATGACCCGTTTGCCGCGCACCGAGCCCATAACGTGGCCGCGCACGACGATCTCTTCCGCGACGATGCCGCCGGTGATGCGCGCTTTCTCGCCGATCACCACGTAGGTGCCCTGGATGTCGCCCTGGATCTCACCGTCGATCTGCACTTCGCCCTTGGAGACGAGGTTGCCGTTGATGGTCAGATCGGGTCCGATAACCGAAGGAGCATTGCGCTCGGTGGCCCGCGCAAGGCCCAGGGGACGCGCGCCAGTGTTCACCGCGGGCGGGGTGCCCATGGATGTCAGGCTCGGGCTGACTTTCGGCGGCTCCGTCTCGGTTCTCTTGAAGTTGGGCAACATAAGCTGGCACCTCTGCTCTGACGCAACGATCGCAACAGTCGGGCGAATCTCAATGGGATGTTGGCAACTGAGGCTGCCGGAATTCCCCCTGACCGGCATCTAAGCACAGTTGTGGACGTGGGTCATCGGCTCCCTTGGCCCGCCCCGCACAAATTGTGGGCAACCTTTCCAGGCGACCGCTCAAGAGTTTAGCGAGCGTGCCGCCGCCAGTACTTCCTCGGCGTGACCGGGCACCTTCACCCTGCGCCACATGCGAGCCACCTTGCCGGCCCGGTCGATGAGGAACGTGGCCCGCTCGACGCCCATGAAGCGCCGCCCGTACATCGATTTTTCGACCCAAACTCCGTATCTCTCGGCCACGCTGTGGTCTTCGTCCGCCAGAAGACGAACGCCGAGCGCGTGCTTGCGGGCAAACTTGGCATGGCTGGCCGGGCTGTCAGGCGAAATCCCCAGTACGATGACGCCGGCCTGCTCGAAGGCAGCGGCGAGGCATGTGAAGTCCTTCGCTTCGGCGGTGCAGCCGGCCGTGTCGTCCTTCGGATAGAAATAAACGACGACCTCGTGTCCTTTCAGTGACGACAGCTCCACCATTTTCCCATCGCTATCCGGGAGCTCGAAGTCGGGCGCTTTCTTACCATTCTCAATCATCACGAAGGCGCCTTTCTTTTGTCGTTTTTCCCCCTCCACGTGAGCCCACGTCGCAGGGACGACAATCCTCGTTGCGTCTAAGGCTTACCGGCGCCAGACAAGCAAGGCAACGAAGCTCGCGTCGATCCGATTGCGGCACGTTCCAGGGGGCCAGACGGCAGCCGATGGGTGCGGGGGCACTGATGCGGCTCGCTTCGTCGTTTGCGTGCGATAAGAAACGTCTCGTGAGGGCGAGGGGCCGGGATTGCAGACGACCGGAAGACCAAGAAATCAATCCGGCTACACGGCGTCGCGCGATGAAGAGCCGACGTCGACCCTGAAGCGCAGGGTAACGACTGCTGCCGTCGCCTGCGATCACGTGTTGCACGGGCTGGGGCGTACTGTCTTCATCCTCGCGCCCTTCCTGATGCTGGCGCTGCTCATCGCCGGTCTCGGCTACGTTCGGCTCCGCCACGGACCGATCTCGCTGAACTTCCTGGTCGAACCCATCGAGAAAGGCATCAACGCCGAGCTTGCCGGCAACAAGGTGCGCATCGACGACGCCGTCGTCACTCTGTCGGAGAGCGGGGGGCTGGAATTCCGGTTGCGCAACCTGCGCCTATTCGAAGGCGACGGCGACGTGGTAGCGACGGCGCCATTTGCGGCGGTCGAACTGAGCGGTTCGGCACTCTGGTCGATGCGTGTCGTGCCGGCGCGCATCGAACTCATCGAGCCGCGCCTGTTCCTCTTCTATTCCGAGGAGACCGGCCTCGCGATGAGCTTCTCGCGCTTGGCCGATACGGACAGCGCGTCGAACGGTCAGCCGGCGCTGGTGGCTCCCGCGCCGGTCCCGGCGACCCGGCCGTCGCCCGCCCCGGATCGCGTGGCCGCAACTCCCGGGCCGCTGCGCCGCATAGACCTGGCCCGCGTCGTTACCGACATGTCGGCGCGCGCGCGTCAGCGCCTGGATGCAAGCTCTTACCTGAAGGAATTCGGTCTGCGCGACGCCACGGTCGCCATCGACTACCAGGGGAGGCGCACCGAGTGGCGCGTGCCGACGCTGATCGTGGAGCTGATGCACGGCCGCACGCGCAGCGTGATTGCCGGGCGCGCAACGGTTGCCAATGCCGGCGGGCGCCCCTGGCAGTTTTCCTTCCAGACTGACGAATCGGAACGCGACCGCACGCTCAGCTTGAAGACATCGGTGCAGGATCTCGTGCCGCGCAGCATTGCTGACACGCTGCCGCAGCTCAGCCTGCTGCAGGCTTTCGACCTGCCGGTCGACGGCGACGCCACGCTGCAGCTCAGCCGCGACGGCGAGGTGCGTGCCGCAAGGCTGGGTCTCAAGATGGGTGCCGGCGCCCTGCGTCTGCCCGCGCTGCCCGAGGCACCTTTGGACGTCGACGGCGGCATGATCAGCATCTCGTACGACGGCACCGCCGAACGCGTGACCCTGGCGCCGTCGACGCTCAGCTGGCGGGGCAGCCGCATTACGATGTCGGGATCGGCCTCCGAGGAGCCGATCGAAGGGGCCGATCACTCCGCCTGGAGCTATTCTCTGAGCGCCCGCGAAGGATCGTTCGCGGCCGAAGAATTCGGCGTTGCCCCGGTTAAGCTCGACGAATGGCGCGCTTCGGGGCGTGTTCTTCCTCACCGCGGCGAGGTTGAGCTAGCGGAGTTTCACCTGCGCGCAGGCGGAGCCGACATCTCGCTCGCCGGCAATCTCGTGACCGGCGCCGGTCCGGCCAGTACACGGCTGGAGGGTACGCTAAGCCCGATGCCGCTCAGCACCTTGAAGGCGCTGTGGCCAAAGGCCATTGCGCCGGGCGCCCGCGACTGGGTCGGCACCCAGGTGCAGAAGGCGGACCTGCGCGGCGGAGAATTCCGCTTCCTTTCCGGCGAGCACGTCGATCCGATGTCGCCCGGCACCACGACGCAGGAGCATAAACTCTCGTTCCTGCTCGAGGCGGCCGACCTCGAAGTGCAGGTAATCGACCAGCTGCCGCCGGTGGCAGTGCCGCTGGCAACCGTGCGCATCGCCAACGACGCGCTGGAAGTTGGCATGCCGGACGGCGCACTGATGCTGCCAGGGGATCGTCGCGTACCGCTGAAGGACGGCCGTTTCACCGCGGTCGCCATCATGAGCGATACGCCACGAGGTGAAGTCGAATTCTCCTCGCAGCCATCGCTCGGCGGCGTCGTGGAACTGCTCGAGTATGCGCAGTACCAATCCATCGTCGAGGAGACGGGGCTGCCGCGCGACGGGATCGAAGGCAAGGTCGAGGCTCACTTCAAGATCAGCATGCCGCTGCTTGCCGAGCTTCCCGTGAGCGCGGTCAAAATCGACGGCAAGGCGCGCATCACCGACGGACGCGTCAAAAAGTTTCTCGACACCTATCAGGTGCAAGGCGCCACCCTCGACCTCGACATCACCGATCAAGCCCTGGGCGCCCGGGGGCAGATGCTGGTCAATGGCGTGCTCGCCAAGCTGGCCTGGCAGCGCATCTTCGATGCTCCCGACGACAAGCAGCCCCCGCTGCGCATCAACGCCACGCTCGACAACACCGATCGATCGCAACTCGGTCTCGACATCAATCACATTATTCAGGGCGAGGTCCCGATGGAGCTGGTGGTCTCGCGCGGGGCGCGCGACGAGCCCACGATCCGTCTGCATGCCGATCTGACCAACGCCGACCTCATTCTCGAGAACGTTGCCTGGCGTAAGCCGCCCGGCCGTTCCGCCACCCTGCAATGCGATATCGCCAAGGGCAGCACCCACAAGACCGAGCTGCAGAATTTCAAGGTCGCCGGTGACGACATTGCCA
>JAESGM010000820.1_pt1 | contig 14359 bp, 20 predicted proteins | sample 9269721 | NCBI WGS metagenome assembly JAESGM01 (sample SAMN15720920, study PRJNA650825) | algae metagenome | isolation source: Komarekiella atlantica HA4396-MV6 and co-occurring heterotrophs from... | place: USA: Theobald House, Kauai, HI | collected 2009-07-29 | reverse complement strand
AATATTGCTACTTTTACAATGACTTTATCATCAAAGCTTGAATCCTTACCTACATGTCACCCGGCGATCACTACCTTTATCCTATATTTAGTATATATGTACTATATTTAGATGCGTTTGCCCTGATCTGAAGCCCACATTGATGTTCCTGATGGGTTATCAGAGTCAGAAGTCAGGCAGCACATTGTTGACCTTTACAACAGTGGTGAAATGCATTTTGACCTGAATATTTTTCAAGCTGACTTTGAATCTATCAGCGCCAAGATTATCAAAACTCAAAATGAGGATGAAGCATGATTGCCACACAATTATTGAAACCAGAACAAAACATTATTGTTCATAGACACCCTCTCAACTTTTACGAGTCGCCGTCATGGTTCACCACTGAACTTTTGCGTCATGTCAGATTATCCGGCGTGATTGGTGAGCCGTGTGTAGGACATGGTGCAATCGCTTCTTTACTTCAAGCTTGGCCATACACCACGCGTGTCTGGACTAACGATATTGATCCCAACAAAACGGCAGATTATTACTACGACGCAACGCAAAAAGAGTCGTGGGAACAATTGCCAGAAGCCGACTGGATCTGCACTAATCCTCCATACGCAGATCAAGCCGCACCAATTATCAGAAATGCATTCTCTAAAGCTCGTGTGGGTGTCGCATCATTCTTGTTAACCAGCTTTTTAGAACCTTGTGATGATCGTGCTGTATTTCTTCAAGAACATCCCCCATCACTTGTTTTAATCATGCCCCGGTACTGCTTTCGGAAAGATAAAAAAGGCAAACGATGGGCAACAGATAATATCACCATTTCATGCTTCGTGTGGGACAAGCGCACGACACAGCAGCGTATCATTATTCGCCCTGTTAATAGAATTATTGGCTTCTACAAAACTCCAGATAAAGCGATTAGGCAAGATTCAGTTTTAAGTATTGTCCGAGCGATTGGTAATGGTGAATTTAGTACAAACTATTGAGGAGAACAGTAACTATGTCAACAAATATCGAATGGTGCGACGAAACAATTAACCCAATTGTGGGATGCTCTCGACTTTCGGAAGGCTGCAAACATTGCTATGCAGCTACCGCAGCTAAATCTTCACGACTTCAACAATTCTCCCAGTACCAAACTGTCAGTGAGTGGGATGGTACTGTTGAGTTTGTCAAGTCTCAACTTATTAAACCACTGCACTGGAGAAAACCCAAAAAGATATTCGTTTGTAGCATGGCTGATTTGTTTCATGCCAATGTTCCTTTTGAGTGGATTGATCAGGTAATGGCTGTTGTTGCTCTGTGTCCTCAACATACTTTTCAAGTTCTTACCAAACGACCAGAGAGGGCATTGAAGTATTTTAGGCAACCCCAACTATGGGTTAAATGGTATGAAGCTGCCAAAGAACATCTATGGGGTGCTATTGGGGAAAACTTTGGAGGTTTAATTAATCTTCAACAATATTTTATTGACCAACCTTTTCCGCTACCTAATTTGTGGTTAGGAACATCAACAGAGAATCAAGCGATGGCTGATAAACGTATCCCAATTTTATTACAAATACCCGCATCTCTACGCTTTTTATCTTGTGAACCGCTGCTTGAGGAAATTACTTTATCCCGATATCACAACAATGGAATTGGCTATTTAGGACACAAAATTAAATGTCCAAATTGTGGAGTCACTGGTATTAATCCCCCAGATAAATACTACCAATACTGCTGGCAGTGTAATAGTGAAATGGAGAGAAAAGAACCGACGATTTCGTGGATTATATGCGGTGGGGAGTCTGGCCCCAATTCCAGACCATGCCACATTGAATGGATTGAATCAATTGTCATACAGTGCCAAGAGTCAAATACACCCGTGTTCGTCAAACAGTTGGGGGCTAATGCTCACCACCAGGGACAGCGATTCAAAACCCGTGATAAGAAGGGTGGAGAAATTGAGGAGTTTCCTGAACAACTAAGAATCAGAGAATTTCCTGTGCTAGTACGTGATTAAAAAGCAAATCTCTGCGCGACACTGCAAACGCACAGTTGGCAGAAATGCTTAACAGTTTTAAGACTTCTGCTCACTATATTTTTCAACAGCTTGTTGTACCGTTTCAATATCTAACTCCAAAGCCTCGGCTATTTGTTCTACGCTCAATCCTACTTTCAACAACCGAGGTACTGTTCCTAACTTTGTTTCTAACTCAGTCTCTTCCTTGACTTCTTGATAAAACCGAGTTTGTTGCCACTGTGTTAATCCAAACATTGCTTCTAATTCCTGCCGACTCTTGTCTGCAAACTTGTACACTAACATCCTTTCTACTAATTCTAGAAGGTTTCTCCGGCTTGACTCAGGAGTTTGTTGCACCTGAGTAATTAAGTTTCTTGCCTTTGTTACTGCTTCATCCTCGGCAGCAACAACTAATTTAACAATTCCCAATCCAATGGAGTCAGACGATGTATCAACTAACTCATCTAAATACACAACCTGAATTTGACCAAGTGCCAGTGAAGTTTGATAAGCCAAAGGTATGCCAGCGTCAAAACTACGTTTGGGCCAAAGTACCACAGCTTGCCATGATTTGCTCGGTCTGTACTGATTTAGATAAACAAATGCTTCTGTTACTAATCGCCAGTACAAATCATCATCCCGCTGAAACTGCACTTCCACAAAATAAATTGGATCTTGTGGAAATTCAGCTTTGGGCAGGAATAACCCATCTAAGCGGCGGGAAAGCTCTTTGATTTCTACGGAAGTGAACTGATAATGTGTGGCAACCGCAGCTTCTTGCTCCAACAATTCAAACAGAACACTGGGGAGATTTTGAAACAAGGTGTAAAAGATCGTATCTGTCTTCATTATCGGTTGCAACGCTTCTAATTCAGCGTTCTTAGGTAGGACAGAGGACTAGATAGATAAAGCCTTAACTATCTTTGCCCATTTCTTCTGCTGGAAACCACTCCAATATCTCTCCCGGTTGAATCCTATAGGTTTCGCACAGAGCTTCCAGAATCTTGGAGGAAGGAATGTAAGTCGGGTCTGCTGCTAATTTGTACCCCGTGGTGTCAGAAATTTTGGCATCTTGAATCATTCGATAAGCTGACAGCCCTCGATTCTCTAAAAATTGCTTGATTTTGTTTCGCATTGGCATAACCTCAATACTACTATGACTATTGTACCCTAAATCTTTTTGGTGTAAATATTGCAGTACTGCAAAAATTTTGGTAGTATAAGTATCTGTAAACAGGGGAAGAAAATGACTGATACAGCATTCCGCAATCGCTTTGGTTCTGAGGTATTCGCTTCTGCCTTCTTTGATGATTATCCTCTAGAAGCCGAAGAATTTAGACTTTATGTACACATTCAAAGAAGGGCTGGTAATAGCGGTTGTTTCGAATCTATTCCTAAGATGGCTCAACATTGCCAGATCGCAGAAAAAACCGCCAAACACGCTGTCAAACTTTTGCTCAAAGCAGGCATGATCCGAATACAACAACGCTCTGGCACTACTAACGTCTATACTTTAACCCCTGCTTCTCAATGGGTTAATCCCGACCAAGTTCAACTACTGCGATCGCAAATCAAAAAGGGTAGGGTCAAAAATGACCCCAGTCAAAAAAGCACCGGGTGCAATTTTGACCCCAGTCAAAAAGGCATGGGGGGTGGGGGTAAAATTGACCCGACTGGTGGGGTCATTTTTGCACCGGGGGTGGGGTCAAAAATGACCGACGAAGGTATTCCCATTAAGGAGATCCCAATTAAGGTACTCCCACTAAGGGACGTGCCGCTTCAAAATAACCCACTTCTCAACGATGAGTGTGTGTGTGAAACTGAACAAACTAACTTGCTAGAACAAGTAGACCAAAACCAAAAAGACCAAAACCAAGAAGAACTAACCCCCCAACAACTCACTTCGCTGTTAAATAAATCCGAGTCTTTGCAACAAACCGATAACCCCTCAAGAGGAGCAACTATTGCGGCGGGGTCGTTCGATAAACCTGAACAATCGAATCAAACCCAGACCTGCCCTTACAAGACAGCGCAGAACGTGAAAGACCTGATAGAAGCGTGGATTACAGACCCTACTGCCTTTGCTGATGATTTTGTGCCATTGGTCGTCAAGGAAAAAATCAAGTGGAACCGCTGGGTATTACCTTGGCGTAGCGCGGGGCGAAAGCTGAACCACCAGTACCAAAATTTCAACCCAATAGTTGTGGACTTTTTGGCTGCTGAATTAGCGGCTAAGTCTAAACGCTCCTCTGAACAGGAAATAACTCATGCTGTTGCCGTTATTAACACCTGGGAGAAAACCAAGGGTGGATGGACGAACTTGATGCAACGCTATCACCAAGCATTGAAAGCCGAACTTGAACACCTGCAAAGGCAACAAGCCATACAAACAACCCACGCTGCCCCAGACGATTTGAGAACTTCTGCTGTCCTGCCACAAGTCAGACAAGCCCGGAGATTTAGCAAGACAGAATACAGGAGCCAGCCGCCAGAATTCAGAATTGAAGCTCGTGCAGCTGCGGGTTAAAGCAAGAAAGTTCTTGTTAATTCTTGCTCCTGACTTCTGACGAATGAATTCTATTTACAAAGACTGCATAAGAGAATGAGAATGTTTTCACCAGATTTTGTCCCAGATAACGTAATTTCAATGCCTGACTACTTGCCGCCCCAGTCGATAGAAGCTGAAGTTGCCGTACTGGGTGGCATCTTGCTTGACCCCCAAGCTATAGCTCGTGTAATCAAGATATTACAGCCAGAGGATTTTTACGTTTCTTCGCACAAAGAGATTTACTCTTCAGCAGTGCGATTGCACAACACCGGACAGCCCACAGATTTGCTGTTTGTAACCAATTGGTTAGAATCTCACGGAGTCCTACCTCGGATTGGTGGTAGAAATAAACTTGCCTCACTGTTTGACTGCTGTGTGTCTGCTATCAACGTTGATGCCTTAGCCGAGTTAATTCGGGAAAAAGCGCGACTTCGGGCAGTGATTAAAACTGCAAATGAAATGCTTAGAGCCGCAATGGATGCTCCAGTGATGGACATGAAAGCAACCGATGTCATTGAAATCGCACAACAAAAGCTCTTGGCATTGCGCCAAACAACTCAAGATAGCCGAATTAAGCCCCTGTCCGACATTATCCCCGAAGTCTATGCCGAGATTGAATTGGCCAATAACGGTGAAGATGCAATTGAGGTCAGTATCCCCACTGGATTTTATGATCTTGATGCAGTGATTAGCGGTTTACCCTTCGGTGCTTTAAGTGTTGTTGGAGGTCGTGGGGGAATTGGTAAATCAACCTGGGCATTGGACATCGCGCTAAGGGCTGCTGCTAGCGGCTTAACGACCGCTTATTTCGCTTTAGAGATGTCTGCATCACAAATGGTAAAAAAGACCCTTTCCAGACTGGCAGCGCCCCATGTTCCCGCAGATCTACTTTTTAAGCGCAACGCGCTTAGAGAATCCCATTGGAGTCCTTTGGCTCAATCTTGTGCTGAAGCAATGGGACTGCCTTTTTGGTTAAATGATGATCCTGTAATCACTACCTCACAAATTAAGGCTCATTTGCAAGATGTTGTTGCCCAATGTGGAGAAGTCAGCTTGGTGATTGTTGACTATGTACAGCTGATTGAACCAATGCGCTTGCGCTTAGGCGAAAACCGTGTACAAGAAATCGACTCGATTTTAAAACAATTGAGGGCGATCGCTAAACAGTTCAATTGCGCTGTTTTAGGTTTAGCCCAGTTAAAAAGAGAAGTTGATTCCCGCTCCGAAAAACGCCCGACGAAAGCTGATTTTCGAGAGTCAGGAGGATTTGAACAAGAAGCCGCTGTCATGTTGGGTTTATACCGTGAAGATTACTATGACAAACAAACCACACAGAAAGGCATCTTTGAAGTTTCAGTCCTTAAAAGTCGTTTTAGCAGTGAAACTACTGTCAATCTTCTGTTTGATGAAAGATTTGGACAGTTTAAAAATCTGGCTAAATCCAGCTACTAATTAAGTCTCCCTTTGCGCCGCTGATACTTACCTCTACCAAATCTAAATTAAGTCAGGATAGAATATGGATTTTCTAACAGTTGACCAAGTACACAAAATTATTGAATTGGCTGAATTAACTTATGGACATGAAGATTCCACATCAAAGAAAATAGCAGACTCTAGAACACAAGCCAAGGAACTGGTTGAATTTCTGATTGAACGCCAAACCCCAGGTTCTCCTGTAAACACATTGTCTGAATATGTTAATCAACTTGATTCAGAGGAAACAGCAGAAGCAATCGCGTTAATGTTACTTGGGCGGGGAGATTCTGGTGAACAACTATCAGATTTTCCTGAATTAGTTAAAGAAGCTCAAGAACTACAAGCATATTATCTACTTGAAAAGTCTCTACTAGCTAAATATTTGCGAAACGGATTACAAAAGCTCAATCTTTCAGGAAAAAGTTAATAATAAAAAACGGAGGATATGGAACGCGGCCCCCGCTTTGCATGAATCAAAGAATGTTTTTATATTGCCACAGAAAAATTAATTATTCCTGACCTTAAGGAATACACTCTACTACTTCCAAAGGTAGAGTTAACTTCTCTATTTTCAGTACCAAGCTAACAGTCAATAAAAGCATTCATGAAAAAATCTGAAGTATTTACTAACAAACTGGAGCATTTCTGTGGAAAAAGCGAAAGGCACAAAACCCCTAATCTCAAAACCTTCGTTTTCTATATCCCTACCCCACAAGAGCAAATCAAAAACTTGAGGATGCACTTATCTCTACCTTGGAAGGAAACAGCAAAAGTCTGGGTACAAAAAGAGCTAAAACGACTATTGGCAGAGGATGGTGAACCGAAAAACGGAGAATGAGAATTGAATTGAAGAAGAATCCAGAAGTCAGAATACATCCGTCAGAATCAATAAGTGAGGGATTCAAACCCGCCACTAATTGAAGACCGCTAAATTTTCGATTTAGCGGGGGTCTTAAACCCGCCTATTCATCCGCCAGTTGTACAGAATTTATGCTGAATTCTAGCTCCTGACTCCTGAATTCTATTTAGATCATCAACATGAGCGATCACATGAAAAATAAATCGTGTTTGAATTGTGAATTTGGCAAAGAAATACGACATCAAAAAGACCAACTTTCTCAGGAAGACCTTTATTTCAACAACTGTTCTTATTTTCCCAAAGTTGGCATAGTAGTTGAATACGCAATTGGTGTTAAAGACCTTGAAGAAGTTGCTGACAATTGCCAAAAATGGATACAGATCTCATGAATAAAATCATCGCTGGTACAGGACATAGACCTGAAAAGCTTGGAGGCTATAAAGATGAGGTCTTCACCCGCTTGATAGCCTTATGTAGTGCATCTCTAAAGAAAATGCAAGCCACAGAAGTAATCAGTGGTATGGCTTTGGGATTTGACCAAGCACTAGCTATTGCTGCAATTGAGCTAGAAATTCCTTTGGTTGCTGCAATCCCATTCAAAGGGCAAGACGACAAATGGCAACAGCAGGATAAAGAACGCTACGAAGATATTCTGTTTCGAGCAAAGCAGATTGTCTATGTAGACAAGACTACAAAATACTCTACTGAACACGTAGGGTATAGCGCTGAAAAAATGCAAAAACGTAACGAGTACATGATTGATAATTGCACAGAAGTATTAGCGCTTTTTGACGGTTCAGCAAGTGGTACTGTTAACTGCGTCAAGTATGCAGAAAGCTTGGGGAAGCCATTGCTGAATGTGTGGAAGTCGTGGGTTAAATATCGGGAATTCTAAGGAGTAAAGATATGTTCCAAACTTATCAATAACTCTTATGTTTAATCGCTGGAGTTTTAGAGGGTAGTATATGAAAGCGATATCCGTCCGTCAGCCTTGGGCTTGGGCAATTATTTATGCTCTCAAAGATATAGAAAACCGTGGCTGGCCTATCAATTATCGCGGTGACATTCTGATTCACGCCGCAAAAACCTGTACCAAAAAAGAGTACCAGCTAGCGAAAGAATTTTGTCAAGGGTTGGGGATAGTAATCCCAGAATTAATCTCTCTACGTCGTGGACAAGTTATTGGCATTGTCACAATAGTAGACTGTCAGTTCTCACAAGTTGCATCTGGTTGGGGAATGCCTGGGCAGTATCATTGGCATTTAGAGAACCCGCGAGAAATTACACCGATTCCCTACATTGGTCAGCTAGGAATTTTTGAAGTGCCTTTGGAGTTAGTCGAGGAGGTGATCGCCTTATGAAATCAGTCCTCTCGCTTTTCTCTGGTATCGGCGGACTATGCCATTACGGTATCTCTTGTGCTGGTTTATCCCATAAATTCCAAGTCAAACAATTTGTCGAAATATCCCCTTATTCCCAATCAATACTACGTCATGAACAACCGACAGTCCCAATCGACCCTGACATCAATAACTACAACTGCTCCCACCATCAGTTCGACATTATCTGTGGGGGGTTGCCTTGCCAGGGTACAAGTAACGCCGGAAATCGACAGGGACTACTCGACCACAGATCAGGACTTTGGACAGAACAATTCCGAATTATCAACCAGTGTAGACCAGCCATCGCCCTCATCGAAAACCCCACAGGTTTACTCCATCGCGGACTTGCCCAGATTATCCAAGACCTTGACCAAATCGGGTACGTGGGCGAATGGAACTGTATCTCTGCACAAGCAGTTGGACTTTCCCATCAAAGAGAACGAATCTTCATTATTGCCTACCCCAATGGCTTATTCCACCGAATCGTCCCGACCGCCTGGGCAAACCAAATTAGAAATCAAATTACGCTCATTAGGGAGTCTCATGAAGTCCGAAGCTATAAATCCGGCGTTCTTGCGGTGGCTGATGGGATTTCCGTTGGGGTGCTAAAGGGCATCAAAGGCAATTACGATGCTCGTCGTGCCTACGGTTTGAGTTGTTCACCACGGCAAGCTGCTGTTGCATGGAAACGAATTGATTATTTGTGCAGTTTATTGTCAAATCAGGAGGCAGTTACATGATTAACCTTATTCATACTCTCGAAGAGTGTTGGTACATCTCCCCGCCCTGGGGCCAAGATATTCCACCACTGTCCATCAGCCTGCTAGAAAGAGCCTATGTCACCACCACCAAATCATTCGGCTACTGCTGCGGTGTCGAATGGTTGCAACAGGAATGGAGTTATGCTGTTGCCATTGATGATGAAGTGATTTATGTGCCAGCATTACAACTTCGTGGTACAGAAAAACTGCAATTAGGCATAGACAAGCCTGTGTTTACATTAGGCCAAAGAGTAGTATTTCGCTGTAATCAAGATGCCAGTAAACTTCGTATTGTCCAAGGTATTCATTTGATAGATGACTTTTGGACTTACACAGTTGAGTGGGCATCTCCAGCATTGAACGAGTGCGATGGCAAGCTGATTACATCAGGCGATCGCAGGGCTTGGGTTACAGATGTTGACCTAGCGCGGGTGTAGTATGGCTATCTACACTTCGTACTACGCAGGTATAATCAAAGGCGAAGCAATATCTATCTCCCTGTATCCGCCTCCCGCATGGAAAGGCAAGCACCTACCCCTATTCGCGCCTACACCCGAACTGCTGAAGTGGTGGAAATCATCAGCCAAAGATGCGGCCGCACAGCAGGAGTATAAGCGGCAGTTTCACGAGATATTGCAATCCCGACAACAATTGATCGATCTGTGGGTGCGAAAGCAACGGCAATCAAGGGCAGATATTACCCTGTGCTGCTTTGAGAAGACTGGGGATTTTTGTCATCGCCATCAAGTAGGCGAAGAAATAGTACAAACGTATTTACCAGAGGAGTGGGGCGGAGAAATCGGTGCTGCTCAAAAGCCACAGTTGAAAATCATCCCAGGCGGTAAGGCAATCTATTCACCACAGGTCACAAGTCTCATCGAGAAATGCCACCAGTCGGGTTGTCCAGTGAGATGCGAACGTTTGGAATGCGGATACTATCGCGTGGCTGTGGGCGAGGAAGATTTAGGCGAGTGGTCAGAGTTGGGATTGCTTGGGGTGCTGTCGGGACTGCGACATGAGTTTTACTGTGAGCGGTCACTGACATCCATTCATAACTTATGATGACCAGCGACACCATACACTTGCGATATAATCTTCAATCATCCATTCTCCGAACAAATTGCGGCACTGTCAGCCGCGATCGCATCTGTTGAATAACGGCTTGATGCTATAGCTCCGGTGTATGTATCTGTAGATGAGGAGCAACAAGAAAGGCTACGTCTTTATCTAAACTTTTTCGCTGACGGGAAATAAGGATACCTAAGCTTGTAGCCTAGATATCCCCAAACTTATGTGACTAGCGTAGAGCATGTTTTTAACAGCATATTTGCTATATGGTAATAAATAAATATATCTAAAGGCAGATTTAAAATCTATCTTGGCAAAGAAAGAAAGTACACCTGAGAAATATGGCAACCGTCTGGTGTGTGGCGGGAACTGAGGGGAGATGATTTTTGTGGGTGAAGTGTACATAACAGAGGAGAAAGTATAGGAAGATTCATCACTCTGTTTTCCTACTTGAGCATATAAAATTTGGTTTATAGTAACATATAATTCTTTGATACATCAATTACCAAAGGAATAAAAGCTTAGGACACGTTGCATACAAATTGAATTAAGTTTTGATAGTTGGTATCCTGTAGTATCATTCTTAATTGGATGACGCAAGGAGATGTTAATGTGTTGACTACATTTTGGTGATTGATTTTACTGAGATGTAGTTTTTCATTGTATCTAATAGCAATAATACAAACATGCTTTGCAGTATCGTGTTAAAAGAAGCAAATAGGGATTGAGCCGTTAAAAAGTGAAAAGTCGGAGCAAGCATTTTCTCTATCACTAGAATGATGAATATCTTTGAAATCACAAACATCATGTGACTTGAAAAGGTACGAAACATCAAATAAGAAACTGTTGTGGCTGAACAATTCAAAACAGGCGATAAGGTTGAATGGAAAGCTCTACAAGGTGTGAAAACTGGCGAAGTAGTACAAAAGCTCACTTCACCTACAAACTTGAGAGGAAACCACATCGCTGCAAGTGTTGATAACCCAGAGTATGTAGTCAAAAGTGATCAGACAGGAAACGAAGCTGCTCACAAGCCTGATACCCTCAAGAAAGTAGAAGAGTAATGCTCAGCTATAAGTCACAAGTTTATTTGTAAATACTATCTAATGGTAGGCAATTGTCAGATACTCCTTAAAAAGTAGTACTCCCATTCTTAAACAGTGGCAATTGAATCACTTGTGATTGTCTTATGTTATCCAGATTAGACAAGGAAATGCCCAGTAATCTAATACTGCGATTCTCCAGATCAATCGACTCAAACAGTGTTTTGGCTATCTCAAAAATCATATCCAGTTCACTGATATCTATTCGTTAGCTAACCGTTTGAGCATCAGCCTAATGAAACAAAGGTTGAGCTTTGCGGTGGCACGACTAAGAGTTTTTTCAAAGTTTTTGACCAAACTCTTACACTGTTCCATCCAAGCATTTGACTGTTCAATTACTCTGCCCGTTGATTGACCGATGTTCATCTGCTCTCAAGCCGCAACATTTGTATTTTTTTCTTGATTGGAATTCACTTTCACAGGTACTTCTGACTCTACTTCCAAACAGCGGACTAATTCCCTAACTACATCGGTCGCTGGTCTTCCGGTCATTGCACAGTAATTCTCAAGTCTCTTCTTCTCCTCTAGGGCGAGATTTACTGTAATTCTTTTGGCTACCCATTTTTTACTCATAGCTTATTGTTACCTATAACAAATTCTTTCCCTATAGAAAAAGTATTTCTTTTCCAAAGGCTAATGTGCTGACAATAAATATAATCTAGCAAATATACAGCAAACAGAAGGATACTTAAGACACTTAAGCAGACAGTTAAGGACTTGAGAGCAAGGTGCTTAGCATTCACACTACGCCATTTTGTTGTGCCCAAAGAGCTGCCTGAGTGCGATCGCGCACTTTCAGTTGAGATAAAATTCGGGTAATGTGGTTTTTAATCGTCCCTTCAGTCAGATAAAGTTCACTGGCAATTTCTCGATTGTTCTTTCCCTGCCCCATTAACCTCAAGACTTCCAGTTCGCGCTCGCTTAACAAAAACTCATAGTTCTGTTTCTTGGTAGAAGGATTTATCTGAGCAAACACTTTGGGGGCAATGGTCGGGCCTAATTGGCTGTATCCTTGATACAGAGTACGGATAGCAGCAGCCAACTGCCCAGAAGGAGTGCTTTTGAGTAGATAACCTAAAGCACCAGCTTGCAGAGATTGCCAAATATATTCATCTTCATCGAAGGTTGTCAGCACCAAAATTCGTATCCAAGGATAGCGTTGATGGATTTGACGCGTTGCAATTACCCCATCACATACAGGCATTCGCACATCCATGAGAATTACATCAGGCTGTAATTGTTCGGCAAGGGCGAGCGCTTCATTACCATTACTCCCTTGACCGACTATACTTAAATCTTCTTCGAGCGATAGCAAAGAAGCTAATCCCTGGCAAAACATAGTTTGGTCGTCCACAAGCAGAAGTCGAATCATTACGGAATTCTTGCCTGTATATGAAATCAAACAGTAATAAAGGTGCAGTCATCTACAATCTCTTTACACAAGTAAATCAGGATATCTAAGTTGTTACTTAGATATCCATAGGGAACACACTAATTTACATAGGATGTTGTTCTAACATCATATTTGCTATCTACAACCAGAGAAATATTTCTGAAGATATATTTAATTCTGCTGGTAGATAGCGATTGCCTTTCGTCAAATACCAGAATGCAGAGCATGGAGCGATGGACACAGCAACCAGCAGTCGGCTTCCCTTGAGAATTTGCTATATTCGGGGAGATCCTGACCGTGTTTGCCCAGAATTTCCTATGGATATGCAGCGACTTATTAAAAAAACTGCCAAGCCGATTCGCAAAAAAACAGACGCAACCCCACCTCTTACCCAAGCAATTGAGATACCTGAGATTCAGGATATTCCTGAACCAGTAGTTGATTCTGAGTCACATGCATATATCCAAGCATCACAATCAGACTACATTCCCGAATACTATCGTCCTCTGCGCTCCCTTGGCAACTCTGGCTGGCAACCGTCTGACGTCTGGCGGGAATTGAGGGTGGATGATTTTTGTGGGTGATGGTAGCGCGATCAAAAAAGGGAACTGCCTTACTATGGAAGTTAAGATCTGAATGTATATTTAAACTTATACTCGCTTTCTTACTCGACTTGTGCAGGCAATCACCTAAAGGTGTAGCAATGCTCACCTGCTTTGAAAAATTATAGGTTGTAGATGCTATTTGGCACTTAGTTTCATACTGAACTGATGTTTCTACTATCTAAGGAGTTATTTTATAAATCGATATTTGCTCTATAGTAATGACATCATTGAAATATATGCAAGCCTCGTCTCGTTATGAGAACGAGGTTTTACTTTTGCGGTAGTCCAACAAAGGAAAGCATGGAGGAAAATAATATTTTTACTAGTTCTAATTATTTGTAATATTCAAGCAATCATTAACTATTAACTGTAACATTTCTCAAGAGTATAAGTAATATTCAACACAGATAAAAATGAGTGTAAAAAAGATTGTCAATCGCATCGGAGAAAGCTTTTGGCAAATCCCATTATTGAGCCGTAAAATTGAACTTGCTTATCAAGCATCTGTAAAAAAGCATCTTGATAAACTACCTTTGCTTTCAACTCCTGATTTAGTTTTACTTGAGACTTTGAGAAGTGAAGGGATTGTTGTAACTTCATTATCAGCGCTCTCACTTCCCCTGACTCTACAAATGTTACAAGTGGCAAAAAGTTTGATAGCAGAAATTCCCCACAGCATTTCTGGAAATAAAAACGAATTTGTAATTCATGCTACCTCTAAGCAAATCATCGAACACTCAGAAATTTTTTACTGGGGATTACAACAACGTTTACTTGATATTATTGAAAATTACTTATGTCTGCCAGTCGCTTATCATCATCCTTCTTTTCGTAGAGATATTGCTAATGATGTCAAGCTAAAAACAAGATTGTGGCATTTAGATAAGGAAGATCGAAAAACAATCAAAATTTGTATCTATCTAAATGATGTCAATGATGATGGTGGGCCTTTTGAATATATTCCACAGTCTTTTACCTCAACTGTAGCTGACTCTCTAAAATATAACTATGGCTACATCCCAGACCAAACCATGCAACGAGCAGGGCAAACGCATCTAAATATAGTACATATATACTAAATATAGGATAAAGGTAGTGATCGCCGGGTGACATGTAGGTAAGGATTCAAGCTTTGATGATAAAGTCATTGTAAAAGTAGCAATAT
>JAESGM010000819.1_pt1 | contig 14367 bp, 10 predicted proteins | sample 9269721 | NCBI WGS metagenome assembly JAESGM01 (sample SAMN15720920, study PRJNA650825) | algae metagenome | isolation source: Komarekiella atlantica HA4396-MV6 and co-occurring heterotrophs from... | place: USA: Theobald House, Kauai, HI | collected 2009-07-29 | reverse complement strand
GCGTCGGCGCGTACATGGCGATCAAGGCGCTCGGCATCTACGTCATCGCCCTGCTGTTTCGCGCCTCGAACAGCGAAGCCATCTACCGCGCCGCGCTAATGGCGCAGGGCGGCGAATTTGCCTTCGTCCTCTACGCCGCGGCGACCGATGCAGGCATTCTCGATGTCGAGACGAACGCCGTGCTGACCGCGGCCGTCATCATCTCCATGGCGCTGACGCCGCTGTTGCTCATCGCGCTGCGCTGGATGCCAAGCCAGAAGCCGGAATCGATGGACGGGATCGAAACGGCGGAGGGTCTGACGGGTGCCGTGCTCATCATCGGCTTCGGCCGTGTCGGTCAGATCGTCAGCCAGCTCATGCTGGCACGCGGCGTGGAAGTTTCCATCATCGATACCGACGTGGAAATGATCCGCGACGCGGAGAAATTCGGCTTCAAGGTCTATTACGGCGACGGCACCCGGCTCGACGTGCTGCGTACATCAGGTGCGGGCGAGGCAAAAGCCATCGCCGTCTGTGTCGACAATCCGGCAACCACCAACCGGATCGTCGAACTCTGCAAATCCGAATTTCCCTCGGCATCTCTCGTGGTGCGTTCGAAAGATCGCGAGCACGCGCACACGATGATCGCCAAGGGTGTCGACCTGCAGGTACGCGAGACGTTCGAGTCGGCTATGCTGCTCGGCGAGCTGGCGCTGCAGCAGATCGGCATACCGCCCGAAGAAGCCGCCGACATCGCCGCGGATATCCGCCGGCGCGACGCCGAACGCTTCAAGCTGGAAATCGCCGGCGGCGGTCTCGCGGCAGGTGCCAAGCTCCTGATCGGCAACCGCATGCATCAGACGCCGCTCATACCTCCCAAGAAACCGGTGAAGGCGGCCTCCGAGCCGGTCGCGATGCCGTCGGAGGCGGAGCAATAGCACCAACCTTTGGTGCCGGACTTACTTCTGCTCGGCTTTCCAGCTCTTGACCGCAGCGAGCGTGTTCTCGACGTGCGAGGTCGGATCGGGATTGCTGTACTCGTAGATGATCTTACCGTCGGGCGAGATCACGTAGGAAGTGCGGCTCGCATATTCCGGCCTGCCGGTGAGGACCGCATCATAGGCCTTCATTATCTTCTGGTCGGCGTCGGACGCTACGGGGAATTTGCTGCGGCATTCGCTCACCGAGAACTTGTTGAGCGTGTCGATGTCGTCGGCGCTGACGCCGATCACGCTGGCGCCCAGCGCCGAGTAGTCTTCGATCGATTCGGCGAAAGCGTGGGCCTCAATGGTGCACCCGGGCGTGAAGGCAGCCGGATAGAAGTATACGACGACCGGTCCCTTCTTGAGTTCTTCGGCAAGAGCGAATTCGAACTCCTTGCCGCCTTGCGTCGCCGGAGCGACGAACTCCGGCGCCACAGCGCCCGGCTTGAGAGCCGCGGAAGCGGGAGCGGCCATGACCATGGCAGCCAGCATGGCAAGGACGATATGCATTGATTTCCACCCGGACGTCATTCGGCGATCTGGCCTTTAGCTAGGAAGCCACACCAGCATATGAAAGGCCGGCCCCGCCGAAAGAGTGCAGTCTAAGCATCCTGACGTGCGGCCGCCATTGGATCGGACGTGCCGTGCGCGCCGGACAGGAACGACCGATAGGCGGGGTTTTCCGTTTCATCCCAGTAGGGATAGGACAGCTCATCGAGACTGCGCTGCAAATCGGCGCGTTCGCGCGGAGGTACCTCGATCCCGGCGAGCACGCGTCCGTAATCGGCCCCGTGATTGCGGTAATGGAACAATGAGATATTCCAGCGATCGGAGAGGCTGTCGAGGAACTGGAGGAGAGCTCCGGGACGTTCGGGAAACTGAAAGCGGAGTACGACCTCGTTCTCGATACCCGGGGCGCGGCCGCCGACCATGTAGCGGACATGCAGCTTCGCCATCTCGTTGCTGCTCATGTCGACGACCGGGTAGCCGTTGTCCATCAGCATGGCGATGATTTGCTGCTTCTCCTTCTCGCCCTCCCTCAAACGCACGCCGACGAAGATCTGGGCCTCGCGGGGATTGGAATAGCGATAGTTGAACTCGGTGATCGAACGCTGACCGAGCAATTGGATGAAGCGCCGGTAGCTGCCCGGCCGCTCGGGAATGGTGACGGCAAGCAGCGCCTCGCGATGCTCGCCTATCTCGGCGCGCTCGGATATGTGCCGCAGCCGGTCGAAATCCATATTGGCGCCGCTGTTGATGGCAACCAGTCCATGGTCGCGCAGCTCATGCTCCTCGACGTACTTCTTGAGGCCGGCAATCCCCAGAGCACCGGATGGCTCCGGAATAGCGCGCGTGTCTTCGAAAATATCCTTGATCGCGGAGCAGACCTCATCAGTCGTGACAGTCACTACGCCGTCGAGCAATTCCCGGCAGAGCCGGAACGTTTCCTCGCCGACCTGGCGCACCGCCGTACCGTCGGCAAAGAAACCGACGCGGTCGAGCACCACGCGTTCACCGGCGCGGATGGCGGCCTGCATGCTGGCAGCGTCCTCCGGCTCGACGCCAATGATCTTGACGTCAGGGCGCAGGAACTTGGTGTAGGCAGCGATCCCGGCTGCAAGGCCGCCACCGCCAATGGGCACGAAGATGGCCTCGAGCGGATCCGGATGCCGCCGCAGGATCTCCATGCCGATGGTTCCTTGGCCTGCGATGACGTCGGGGTCGTCATAGGGATGGATGAATACCAGCTCCTGCTCGGCTTCGAGGCGGCGCGCGTGAGCGTATGCTTCGTCGAAGTTGTCGCCGTGGAGCACCACGTGCCCGCCACGGCTCCGCACGGCATCGACCTTTATCTCCGGAGTGGCGCGCGGCATGACGATGACGGCCCGGGTGTCGAGCAGTGAGGCAGACAGGGCAACACCCTGCGCATGGTTACCGGCGGAGGCACAGATCACGCCGCGCTCGAGGGCCTCCTGCGGGAGCTGCGCCATCTTGTTGTAGGCGCCGCGCAGCTTGAAGGAAAAAACCGGCTGCAGGTCCTCGCGCTTCAGACGAATCCGATTGCCAAGCCGCTTCGAGAGTCTCGGCATCTCGTCGAGCGGGCTGTCGACCGCAACATCGTAAACGCGGGCGCCGAGGATCTTTCTGACGTAATCTTGCACGTCGGACCTACCGAGGACGTTGAAGGGTGGTGCGGATTGACTTCTCAGGGCCGGACGCTGTCGTCAACTCGGGGGCCGGACGCCCCGATAGCTGCCGGGGGCGTGTTGGTCGCAGCCCCTGCCAGACCACAGAACGCTGAAAATGGCTAATTTTTCAACGTGGTCCCGGCGGCGCTTGTCACGCTCGCGGCTTGCCACCTACTGACGTTCGCGTGTAAAACTCCCGTAAGGTGTCGCTAGGGTTGTGCCTGGGGGATCAGTGCGTACCGGGTTGATGGGGTATCAAGGTACACCGGCGGGCTGGGCGGTAGCCGCCACTCACCCGCATCGCGAGCAGAGCGCGCTCGAGCACCTCGGGCGCCAGGACTTCGTCACTTACTGTCCGATGATCCGCAAGCGGCATTCCCATGCACGCCGAGTCGGCGAGGTACTGCGGCCGCTATTTCCCGGGTACGTGTTCGTGCATCTCTCCGCAGCGAGCCCGAGATGGCGTCCGTTGATGTCCACCATCGGCGTGCGCGGCGTTATTCGCTCGGGAGATGCACCGAGCCTGCTCGACGATGATTTCGTTGAGAGCCTGAAGGCGCGAGAGATCGACGGGGTTATAAGCCGCCCCGATGCACCGTATCAGGTTGGTCAGCAGGTGAGGCTGAGCGGTTCATTCGACGGCATCACGGCCACCATCATCGCACTGCACGAACGAGACCGGCTGACGGTCCTGATGAACCTCCTGAACCGACCGGTGAGAGTAACGGTCGAGCAGTCGCAAATCTCTTTGGGCTGATCTGGCATCCACGCGCAGGCATGGCTGAGCTATGCCTTCACTACGTTAGCTCCGCTCATGCCGGTGCGGGCAAACACGTTGCGCGTATCGATTACCAGCCGGCCGTGACGGGCGATCGCGCCCCAATCGACGTTGTCGTGATCCGTGGCGACGACCACAGCATCATAGGCCGCGAGCCGGTCGGCGGTGAAGTCGATGCAGGCGCGGCCTGCGAGGGCGGGATGTTCGCGCGTATTGGGTATCGCTTCGACATAGGGGTCGAAGTAGTCGACCGCGGCGCCCCTGCGCTCGATCAACTCCATCAACTTCAACGACGGGCTTTCGCGGGTATCGTCGATGTTCTTCTTGTAGGCGAGACCGATGATGAGAACATGCGCGCCGTTCAGACCCTTGGCGGCGCTCTGGTCGAGCGCTTGGGCGAGCCGGTTGACCACATGATGCGGCATGTTGGTATTGATCTCGCCGGCCAGCTCGATGAAGCGGGTGGCGACCTCGTATTCGCGCGCCTTCCAGGTGAGGTAGAACGGGTCGATGGGTATGCAGTGGCCGCCCAGACCGGGGCCGGGGTAGAACGGCATGTAGCCGAACGGCTTCGTCTTGGCCGCCTCGATAACCTCCCAGACATCGATATCCATGCGCTCGAAGATCACCTTCAGCTCATTGACCAGAGCGATGTTGACGGAGCGGAAGATATTCTCGGTGAGCTTCACGGCCTCCGCGGCGGCCGAGGAAGTGACCTCGACGGTGCGAACCACCAGTGGGCTGTATACCGCCGAGGCGAGTTTCAGCGATGCCGGATCGTCGGCACCGATGACCTTGGGAATCGTGGCGGTACCGAACGAGGCGTTGCCGGGGTCTTCGCGTTCAGGCGAGAAGGCCAGGAAGAAATCCTGCCCCGCCTTGAGACCGGTGCTCTCCAGCATCGGCAGCATGACTTCGCGCGTGGTGCCGGGCCAGGTCGTCGATTCCAGTACGATGAGCTGGCCGGGACGCAAGGTCCGCGCGATGGCGACCGTGCTGTTCTCGACGTAGGTAAGATCGGGCTCGCGTTGCTTCGAGAGCGGCGTCGGAACGGCGATGAGAATAGCGTCGGGCTCGCTCAGTTCGCTGAGGTCGCCGGAAGCCCGGAAGCGCTGCTGGCCGATGGCCTGGGAGATCGCCTCGCCGTTGATGTGCTTGATGCCGCTCTCGCCGCGATTGAGAAGGCCGACGCGCCGCTCGTCGATGTCAAAGCCGATTACTCGAAAGCCGGCCTTGATGGCCACCAGCGCCAGCGGTAGCCCGACATATCCCATTCCGACGACGCCGATCGTGTAGTCGCGCGTTTCGATGCGCTCCAAAAGCGCCGACAACCGATCACGAGGGTTGGCGAGTGGCCTGCTCATGCTGAAAATCTCCATAAAAATTCGTGGCCCGGCCGTCAGGTCGCCGGGGGTGTTGCGACGTGCTGCAGCTGGTCAAGCATCTTCCCTGCAAGGGTTTGGCGGTCGTACCTCGCCGCGGCCGCTACGCCGTTGCGGCGGCACTGCTCGAGAAGCCGAGGTTCGGAGCGCATCCGCTCGATGGCGGCGCAGAGCTGTCGGGCGTTCTCCGGCTCGAACACGATCCCCACGCCTTCACGCGCGACGATATCGGCGGACTCTCCCTCCACGCCGTGCAGAACGGGAATGCCCATTGCCATGCACTCGAACAGCTTGGATGGAATGACGGTCTTGAACAGCGGCGTGCGCTTCAAGTGGATGACAGCGAGATCGATGATTGACCAGTAGCGTACGACCTCGTCGCGAGGCACGCTGTCGATGAAGGTGACGTTGCCGAGCGCCATCGACGACGCCTGCGCCTTGAGCGCGGCCTTCTCGGCGCCGTCGCCGAGGAGGAGAAAGCGGACATCAGAAAGCCGGGGGTCCCGGCTGGCCAGCTCTGCCGCTCCCAGCACGGTCGACAGGTGATGCGCCATGCCGTGTGTCCCGACATAGCCCACGACGGTGCTCCCCGACAACTCGAGCTGTCGGGCCAGAGCTTCGTCGCGCCTGCGAGGCACAAAGCGAGCAAGGTCGGCGCCGTTGGTGACGACGCTGATCTTGTCGCCGGAGATGCCACGGGTAACGAGGTTATCGCGGAACGCCTCGGTGACGCTCACGACGTGGGATGCGCGGCGATAGAGGAACAGCTCCAGCCCCTCGAGCGCGTCCAGCACTCGCGAGTCTTTGATCGCACCGACGGCGCGGATCGACTCCGGCCACAGGTCGCGCAGCTCAAAGACATAAGGCCGCCGCCTGAAGAGCCCGGCGAGGTATGCGGCGCACGGTGCGAAGAGCTGTGGCGACGTCGCCACGATCACATCGACGTTTCTGACGAAGAGGCTGGCAGGGAATGCGGTGCACATGAAGCTCGCGTAGTCGAGCGTGCGCCGCAGGAACCCCTCGTTGGCCGTGATGTAGCTCCACACCCTGATAACATCGATGCCCTCGATGCTGGAGCGCTGCCACGGGAGGTTGCGGTATCCGTCGAAGAGCTTTCCCTTAGGGAAGTTTGGCGCGCACGTTATGACCGTGACCTTGTGGCCTACTTTCACCCATTCGCGACAGTGCTCGAAGGTGCGGCTCGCCGGGGCATTGACCTCGGGCGGAAAATTGTCGGTGAGGAACAGAACGTGCATTAGTGTGGCTGCCACGCCCACTCGATGCAGCTTTCACCACCGATGAGTTCCACGATGAGTCGGTGCGTTGGCACACTCAAGCCGAATTCGGGATGCCAGGTCGCAGCTTCCAGGCGCGCGCGGCCATGAACGACGCGCCAGTGCAGCTCGCCGCCAGCCGGTACCGATGCCGAGCCAGTAGCATAGTCGCTGCCAGCGCGCGGGGTCAGCGCCGGATGGAAGTGAAACGCCGCCAGCGCGTGCACGCTGGGCGCACTCACGATGTCGCGAACGGTGAGAGCATGGTCGGTGAAGCGCCACGTCCTAGTGTGCTGAGGACGACCCGGAAGCCGCGCATAGCCGTCATGCGCGCAGGAAACCACTATGTCGTCGCCATCGCGGACAGTAGACAGATCCAAGGGACGCGCCCGCCGAGCGACACGAAAACCGGCCCACACCTCGGACGAGTCTTCCTCGCCGATGGCGACCGTATTGTGCGCCCCTGTGCCGCGCTGCCGCTGGCGCTCTGCGCCGTCGCCGTAAAGCGATGTTCCGGAATTCACCAGCGCGCGGTGGCCGAAGACGGACAACTCGAACGACAGCGTGTCGGCGTGTGCGTGGCCGGGTATGTAGTCGGGACCGACCCGTGCCACGTCGAGAATGGCGACGGCGTCGTCCCGCGCAACGCGGATATATCCGCTGTCAGGCAGATGCCGCACAGCATAGCAATCTCTCTCTGGAGCGGTCAGCCTCAACCGCCCCGCGTATGCTTCGAGTTCGGCCGGTGACGGCGCGACGCCGAACGCGGCATCGTTGAAGAAGGATATTTCTCCGTCCGGGTGGCACATCGCCGCCAGCCAGCTCCGCATCGGCGCGATCTTCTGTTTCCAGGATTCCGGCACCGGCAGGCTTGCGCTGCGCAACACGTTGATCACGTCACACATGTCTTCGAGCGCCAGTGCGTGATACATCGGGCTGAGTTCGAACTGGCCTCCGTCAGCTAAGATCTGTTCGGGCAGCTGGCGGTTGAGAATGCTTGCGCCGCGGGCGAACCAACTCTCCGCCTCATCACCAAAGAAGAACGCACCGGCGAAGATGAGCGCCTTCGCATTGGCGAACAGATGATTGCCGAGAAGATGGTATTCCAGCCGGCGCGTCAGCCAGCGCACCTGAACTGCGAGACTTTCAAGCATCGACTTGTCGAGCCGATTTCCCGTCAGCGCCCACTTGATCCAATTGACGATGCGCAGCGACGTCGGATAGGGCTCCCAGCCCGTCCCCTGACCGGGCGGATTATCGGCAATCCACCGCAGCATCGATGCCAGATGCCAGGCCGTGCGGTCGCTGGCTCCTTCCGCGTTGAGGTCATCGAAGTAGTGGAGATTGTAACGCCACAGCTTCGAGAGTGCGGGATTGTCCCATCCGTAAGAGGCGATCGAAGCCCGCTCGTTGAGAAAGCGGAATTCTTCTTTCCCGGTTCGGCTCGAAGGGCGTCGCACCGGAGCGACCCAACTGCCCGTTTGCGCGCGCACGCCAGGCGCTGGCCGCACGTCCGGCATTGGCCGGATGCAGCGCACGCGCAGTCGTCCGAGTACCTGCGTGGGCTTCAGGTGCCGCGCGGTCTCCCAATAGAGCCGCAACGTTGCCGGCGACATGCTCACGCGGACAGTATCCGCTCCAACGTCACAACGATGCGCTCGGCGCTTTTGCCATCCCATCTCTCGGGGATGCCACCCTTCTTCCATCCTTCATTGAAAAGGCGGTCCAGCGCCGCGACGAGCGCTGCCGGATCGGTGCCAAGGATTTCGTTCGTTCCGACTGTGACTGTCTCGGGACGCTCCGTGCTGTCCCGCAACGTCATGCAGGGAACGCCCATGACGGTCGTTTCCTCCGTTACGCCGCCAGAATCGGTGACTACGGCCTTGGCGTGCCTCACTAGATAATTGAATTCTAGGTACGGCTGGGGATCGACGAAGCGGATGTTGTTCGGCAGACCGTCGATCTGCTCAAGCGTTTTGCGGGATCGCGGATGCACGGGAAACATCGCCGGGAGGCCGCGTGTTCCGGCTCCCACAGTCCGCAGCAGGCGCTCGAAATTCGATGTCGCATCGACGTTCGATGGTCTGTGCAGCGTGAGCACCAGATAGTTCCCGGCTGCGAGGGCTAGGTCCTGCCAGAACGATGGTGGGCGAAGACGCTCCATGTTTGCGAGCAGGGTGTCGATCATCGTGTTGCCGACGAAAAATATCCTATCGTCGCAGATCCCTGTCCGGCGCAGGTTGTCGCCCGCCGTTTCGCTCGTCGTGAAGAACCAGTTGGTGATCGCATCGGTGACCATCCGGTTGATCTCTTCCGGCATCCCCCAGTCGCCCGAACGAATGCCCGCTTCGACATGCGCGACGGGTATCTTGAGTTTTTGCGCCGCAATTGCGCACGCCATGGTCGATGTGACGTCGCCGACGACGAGGCAAAGTGCGCTCGGATCGTCGAGCAGCAGCCGCTCGTAGCGGACCATGATTGCCGCCGCCTGCTCGGCCTGGGTGCCGGAGCCCGCCTCGAGGTTCACGTCAGGCTGAGGAATGCCAAGCTGCGCGAAGAAGTCGCCAGACATGCTGGCGTCATAGTGCTGCCCCGTGTGGACGAGCCGGTAGCGCAACACCCCCCCGGCACCCTGTCTCTGCTGCAAAGCGTGAATGATCGGCGCGATCTTCATGAAATTTGGACGCGCGCCGGCGATGATATCGATCCGCGTCAAACGGGCTTCCTCAGCGTGCCGATGAGCACGATACGCAAGCCGGCCAGGAGCTCGGTGACATTGACGAGGCGTTCGTAAGCAAGGCCGGCGACGTAGGTGGCAGGATGTACGCGCAGGTACTGCGGCCGCCCTTCCGCGAACTCCAGCGCATCGATCTGCAGACCCGCCGACGCCGCGAGCCTTGCCACCGCTCTCCGGCTGTTTGCCCGATAGAGCGTGGGAAACGTGTCGACCTCGCGCCGCCCACGCAGGCGATTGAAATAGCGGTGAAAGGAATAGGGCGTCAGGCTGGCGATGATTGGCATGTAGTGCCAGCGGTTCGGCGTCTTGAACAGGAAATGTCCGCCCGGTTTCAGCACGCGGGCGACCTCGGCGAATATCCTGCTCGGCTCGGCGAGATGTTCTAGGACATTGTCCGCGAAGACGAGATCGAAGTTGTTGTCGGGGTAGGGTATGGCTTCACCGTCGGCTACCAGTCCCTCGTCAAGGTGAGAATTGGACGTCACGCGCGGGTCCACATCAACGCCGCAAACACGCCCCGCTACGCCGCGAAAATTCATCTGCGCCACCACACCCGCGCCGGCGCCCAGATCGAGTACGACGCTTTCCGGGGCAAGCCGGCCGAGAATCCTTGCGCGCAGCAGACTGTCATCCCAATTCGCAGACTGGTCGGGATAGAAGGTCCGATCCAACCAGTCGGTCGCCGAACTCATCACTCTCCAGCCAGCTCTATGGATGCGACCGCAGTCTCGACCAACTCCGCAAATGGAATTGGCTCAAGTCCGGCACCGATGCCCTGCAAGAATGCCGCCGCGCACGCAGCCTGGCCTTTGTCCTGCCGCCACAAGTTCATCTGACGGAACCCTGGCCAGCCAAACCCCTTGAGACGCCGGAAGTTGTCGAGCTGCAGGATGCGCCCCTCGGTGAATATCTCCAGCCGCTCCTTGGGATATAACTTACTGCCGTTGGCGAGGTAGTGGATCGCACCGATCGACCCGTCAGCAAAAGCGATCGATAACGTCACGGTGTCGCCGGTAGTGCTTTGCATGCGCAGCGCGTGCTTTGACGTTATCGGCGAAGCCGCCAAGTGGCGGAGGAGATCGATGAAGTGGCAGGCCTCGCCGACGATGCGGCCCCCGCCGACTTCGCGATCCTGCGTCCAGTGGCTTGCCGGGGTCGCCCCGGCGTTGACGGTCATCACCAGTGTCTTCGGCGCGGAGGAAGCATCGATGAGTTGCTTCATTCTGCGCACGTGCGGGGCAAAACGCCGATTGAAGCCGACCATCACAACGGGTGCAAAACCAGCTGCCACGGCTTCATTGCGCGCCGTCTCGATTTCCGCCACCTCCTGCAGCGAAAGCGCGAGAGGCTTTTCGACGAATACATGCTTGCCGGTGCGCAGAGCGCGGCAGGTGAGCTCTGCGTGCGTGTCGTGTCTCGTCGCGATCACCACGGCATCGATCTTCGGATCGTCAAGGAGCGCGCCGGGATCAGTCGTGGCCGCGGCGAAGCCATACTTGCGAGCGGCGTGCAGCCCGCTAACGCCGGAGCTCGACACGACGCTCGTCAGCTCAGCTCCGGCGGCCTTGAATGCCGGGATGAGCACACCACTCGCATAATTGCCTGAGCCGATGAACCCGATGGACGGCGTCCCGCCGGTTGTCCTCGTAGACCGCGTTGCAGGGAGGGAAACGGTGCGCTGCGTCAATTCCGAAGCGGGGAGCGTCACCTCGTCGGGATACTCCAACAGGATGCCCAGCGACGGTTCCGATCCCGCGACTATCGCGTAGGCCTGCTCCGCATCGGCGAGCGCAAAGCGATGCGAGACCAACGGGCCGACGTCGAGGCTGCGGGCGGCGAGCATATCGAGGACGGCCTCGAAATTGCGCTGCTCGGTCCAGCGAACGAAGCCGATGGGATAGTCCTGGCCCTTCTCTTCGTAATTGGGATCGTAGCGCCCGGGCCCATAGGAGCACGAAACCTGGAACGTCAGCTCCTTCTCGTAGAAGTCGGCACGCGAGAGCTCCAGGCCCGTCACGCCGACGAGCACAATGCGTCCCCGCTTGCGGCACATGACGGCGGCCTGATGCAGCGGCTCGCTACTGCGTGTTGCAGCGGTGACGATGACCGCGTCGACGCCGCGCCCGCGGGAGAACGCCTGCGCGGCGGAAGTCGGATCGGCTCCCGCGGACAGGTTCACGGTCTCGGCACCGAACCGCTCGGCCAGGGCCAGTTTGTCTGGATCGAAATCGAGACCGAGCACCCGACAGCCATGAGCACGCAAGAGCTGCACGGCCATCAAGCCGATAAGCCCCAGCCCGGTAACGACGACGGCCTCGCCCAGCGTTGGCCGCGCGAGGCGAATGCCCTGCAGCGCGATGGCACCGATGACGTTAAAGGCTGCCTCGTCGTCGGACACCGATGCGGGTATCTTCGCGCAAAGGTTGACAGGTACGGCGACGACTTCGGCGTGCTTACCGTTCGAGACCACCCTGTCGCCCGGAGAAAATCCGGTGACGCCGTCGCCTATCTCGAGCACGCGCCCAACGTTGCAGTAGCCGAGCGGCAGCGGCTGATCGAGCTTATTGAATACGGCATCGAGTGTGGGCGCCAGGCCGTCGGTCCTGATCTTGTCGAGAACCTGGCGTACCTTGTCAGGCTGCTGGCGCGCCTTGCCGATCAGTCCAGCCCTGCCGAAATCGACCAGCATGCGTTCGGTGCCGGCGGACACCAGCGTGCGCGCTGAGCGGATCAGCAGTTGTCCGCGTCCGGCGACCGGGCATGGCACCTCGGCCACCTCGGTCGCACCGGTCTTCAGCGATTGGAGTATTTGCTTCACCCTATTGCGCGCTCGGCTCCGGCTTGCGGTTCCCTGTTCGGATGTGACCGACTGCGGCGAAAACTTATCCCCGCACCGCGCACGGCCCTTAGAGATGGTCTACGACGACCTCCGAAGGATGCCGCATGACAACGACCACCAATCTCGATCTGCCGTACATCATGCCAGCGCAGGCCCAGAAGCACGTTACGCACAACGAGGCGCTGCGGGCTCTCGACGCGATCGTGCAGCTCAGCGTCGCCGATCGCGACCTCACCGAGCCGCCCGCCACGCCTGACGAGGGCGAGCGTCACATCGTAGCCTCCGGCGCCGCTGCTGGCTGGGCCGGCCGGGACGGGCAGATCGCGGCTTTCCAGGACGGGGCGTGGGCCTTCTATTCGCCTGGCGAGGGCTGGATTTCGTGGGTCGCGGATGAAGATGCGGCGCTCGTCTTCGACGGAACGGGCTGGGTGACATTCACCGGCGGTGATCTCAATCCAGCGGCGCTCGTGGGTATCAACGCGACTGCGGATTCCACCAACCGGCTGGCGGTGAAATCCGATGCCGTTCTGATGAGCCACGACGACGTCACGCCCGGTAACGGCAGCCTGCAGCTCAAGCTGAACAAGGCGACGGCGGGCGACACGGCTTCTCTGCTGTATCAGACAGGATGGTCCGGCAGGGCCGAGTTCGGTACCGCGGGCGATGACGACTTCCACGTCAAGGTCAGTCCGGACGGCTTGGACTGGCACGAAGCCTTGATAGTCGACCGAACCACGGGAAGCGTTTCGATGCCGGCGACGCCGCCGATCGCCAACGCATTCAACATCCTGAAGGATGCCGGACGCTTTGCCGGAAGCCCGGAGCCGCAGGGGGTCATCGCCAGCAGCTTCACGGCTCCCGCTTACGTTCAGGCCGCCAACGGCGCAACGATTGCCGAGGGACCGAAGTTCATTCACAACAACACCACGTACGGTGGCAGTGCAGGCACGCTCGATGCCGACATCGATGCACTGATCCAGAAGCTGAAGGATTCGGAAGCTTCCAATGCCTACCGGCGCTATGGCATCGAGTTCTTCGCCCTCGAGGTCACCGCGGGATCGGGCACCAGCACAGCGCGTGTCATCGGCGGCGTCACGCACTATCTTCCCGTCGGATTGCCGAGCGTCCCCATCCCGACCGATATGACGATCAACTTTCATCTTCTGGTGAAGTCCGGCAGCGTCGGACTGGTGCACGGATCGCTCGGGCCCAATCGCCTCTTCGTCGATGGCGTACTTACGACGAGCTCGCTACGCGCGGTACCGGAGGACGGCTGGAAGCAGGTCACGCGGCTAATCCGCAATAATCCGCGCCAGTACACCGGGTACGCGAGTATCGAGCACCAGCTGTTTGCCACCCCGGAGAGCGTCTTCTATCTCGCCGCCATGACGATCACGCCCCGGCCATCTGCCGACCGCGCCGGGGCGCTATTACGGGATCGTGCCGAGCCTGGAAGCGTGGCGCTAGCGCGGAGCATGCTGCGGCTCACCATCCGCTTAGCGCCCGGAAGAAACGCTGCCTGATCCAAAAAAGTGACGGCCGCGTACACGACAGCGAGCGGATCACCTCCATCACCGGTGCCCCGGATAACACTACTCCCATGACACTGCCCCGGACACGCTGCCGCTCCAGCTCGATCAGCCGCCCAAGTTCGCGTCGCTGATCAGCACGCAGGGCGCCACTATACGTCTCGACGAATAGATTGAGCGCGCGCTTCCTTGCTGCTCTCCTGCGGCTGAACTCGTCATGGCGCTGTAGACGGTTGTTGCTGTTGCCTTCGTGCAACCGCCAATAAACACACAGAATATCCGAGTGGATGACCTCGAGCCGATCGAGATAGCTGATGCACAGTTCCATCCACGTATCTTCGTTCGGGAGTTCTGCTGGAACGGGAAAAATCAGCTTCGCCGCCTCTCGATTCATGAGCGGCGATGTACCGCTCAGCGAACCACGCCGCGGTGCCCTCGGAATTACCAAGCCATCAAGTTTAGGATCGGCCGACATGACGCGTAATTTGCTCAGGCCGACGACAGGGCGCACTGACCCAGCGCGTTCGATCGTACTGTAGCGCGCGGCCAAGCTGTCTTCAGGCATGATGTCGTCACCCGCGAACAGGCATACGTACTGCCCACTTGCAGCGGCGACTCCGGCGTTGAACGCACTAACCTTTCCCCGCCCCGGATTGGACAAAACGGTAATGCGATGC
>JAESGM010000818.1_pt1 | contig 14375 bp, 10 predicted proteins | sample 9269721 | NCBI WGS metagenome assembly JAESGM01 (sample SAMN15720920, study PRJNA650825) | algae metagenome | isolation source: Komarekiella atlantica HA4396-MV6 and co-occurring heterotrophs from... | place: USA: Theobald House, Kauai, HI | collected 2009-07-29 | reverse complement strand
TATGGCCACGTGGGTGTAAACTGCCAGCCGTGGTTTTGAAAGGGAGAACACTTTCGCCGCCTGCTCGGGTGTGGTATGGAAGCCGGTGATCTTGCGGGCAAGCGCCGAGCCGGCCATCGCCTGCTCGCTGATGGCAATCACTTCATGAATCAGCACATCAGTGCCGGCAGCGTATCTGATCAGGTTCTCGCTGTAGCGCGTATCGCCGGATATGACCACCGAACGTCCCTGGTAATCGAGCCGGTAACCCAGGGCCGAATCGATAATGTCCGAATGGTCGACCAGGAAGGCGGTGATCCTGACCCCATCCTGGTCGTAAACGATTCCCTGGGTCACATCCTGCGCCCTGACCACCGCGCCGCTGTCGGCACCGGGGTATTCGGCGATCCGGGTCTTGACATCCCACCGGTAGGCGGTTTGCAGCGCCTGCATCATTTCTTTTGTGCCGGCCGGGCCGTAGACCTGGAACGGTTTTTTCCGGTTGCCGAAAGCCCCCGGCATGAGCCCCAGCAGCCAAAGGTCGGCAATGCCGACGATGTGGTCCGAATGCAGGTGTGTGACAAACAGGTGGTTCACTTTCCCGGCTCCTATTTTTTGTTGCCACAAACGCTGGGTTACGCCCCGGCCGCAGTCGAACAGAAAACAGGTGCCGCCCGCCTCGACAAGCGTTGCCGCGCCGAACCTGTCAAGTGTGGGTTGGGGTGCACCGGTGCCGAGCAGGGTGACCGTGATGGTTTGCGCCCGCGTGTGGGGCGGCAGACAGAAGAAAGCTACCAATAACAACAGGCACGTGTAGTATTTCATAACCGATGGATTTGACAATTGTTGGATGATTGATTGTTGGATGATTGAAGGATTTGACGATTGTTTGCAGGGGTACTGCCGGTTTGTTTCCCAAACGCTGCCGTATGCTACCCTACCGGCTTGTGGCTGGCCAGCGGCCTGCCGTTCTGCCAGCTGTGGGCAGACAGCATGCTTGTTGGGTTTGCCAGTATAACAGCTTTCAAATACGGGCCTTTCAAATACGGGCCTTTCAAATGGATGAAAATACCGGATGGCACCAAACGTCTCTGTTTTTTCTCTGACCGGGTCCACTCGGTGATCCGGTCGAGACAGGCAATTTGTCCGTGCCCGACGGGCGGGTCCCGTTTGTGCGGTGAATTTTATTCTGTCTGTTGCACAAACCCTTTCAAAAGCCGGACAAACGTGGCCGCGTTGGAGTAGATGGCCGTGTGCTCGCCGGGCAGACTACCGCTTTGTGCCTTGGCAAACGCTGTGCCCAGCAGCCTGTCAACGGTCTGGTTGGGCTCGATCGTGCGTGTTCCGGTCAGCAGCAGCACCGGCTTTTGAAAGGCGTGGAGCTTTTTCAGGTCAACCTTGTAGGCCGGCACGACCGACAAACCGCGCAGGCGGTCCTTCTGGGCTACCCATTTGGGCCAGTTGGGGTGGCGGCTGATGTCAATGCTGTCACAGTTGGCCAGCTTGCAGCGGAAGCTGCGTAGCATCGGTTCGGTGATGGCCGCCGCGGGGGTGAACTGTCCGGTAAGCGCATCGATCTGCTTCATTTGTTCGGAGTATTTTCCCCTGGCCCGCGCAAGGTCAAACAAGGGGGCTTCGACCAATACCAGCGAGCGGACCCTTTCGGGGTGGTTGATGGCAAAGTCGAAGGCAACCACCCCGCCGTACGAATGCCCCACCAGGATCACCGGCCCGGAAATGTGCAGCGAATCGAGCGTGGCCCGGACCGCTTCGCTTTCGGTCCGGACCGAATAGCTTTCGGGCAGGGTCCGGCCCTGGTCGGCATACTCGACGTTGAACTGCTGCATGCGGATGACGGTAAACGAATCGGCCAGCAGTTTCGAATGGGGGGCAAGACTGCTCATGTCGAACGTTCCCCCATGGAGCAGCACCACCGGACGGCCGCTGCCTTCGACAAGTACCTGCTTGGTTTTGGGTTGGGCCATGGCCGCCAGCTGGCCAATCAAAGCCAGCATCAGAATCAATGCTTTTTTCATCAATGCTTTTTTCATACGAGCGAACGGGTAAGGATGGGTGCTTGTTGGTTTGGTTTCAATGTGCAAACGGGTATTTTTTCCTGCCAGGGTTCGCTCCAGTCGTTGGTTGGGCGTCCTGTACCTTCTCGGCTGGCATCTCTTTCCCGGGTAGTTCTAGGAACTGATTATTTTCCACGAGCATCGTATTGGGCGCAGGCACTGGCCAGACAGGCACTGGCGATACACGTTTTCAGGGCATTTTCATACCGATCTGCCGGGCAATTTCACAGGCGGATTGTACGCTGTGGTGTTCGGTGATTTTGCCATCGCTGTTGAAGCGAAAGATTTCCACATCTTTTTTCCGAAAAGGTTTGCCCGTAGCCTTTTGTCCCATCATATCTGTCCTCCAGGTGCCGCTCCACTCGCCCCACACCATCACCCAGTCGCCGTCGGCAACGGCAATCAGGTTTTCTGTTTTGTCAATCGGTAGGGCACCTGCAAACATGGACATACCGGCTTTTACTTTGTCCATCCCCTTGACCGGCGGCATGTTGCCGTTGCCATAGTTGATAACATCGGGGGCAAGATCCTTGCAAGCGTTTTCCACCTGGCCCACCGAAAGTGCTTTCACACTTGCCAGGGCAATTTGTTTGTTGCGGTCTTCCTTGTCCTGCTGCGAAAGTACCTTGTGTGAAGTGCCGGGTATGCCCGGCATGTGGGTTTTATTGACCAGACCCGTCAGCACGACAAGAGCCATTGCGATAAAAAGTAACTGTACCGTTTTCATGGACTTTGGGTTTGCAGGGTGAAAAAAACACGAAATCAAGGCCGGAGCAAACGGCCTTGTTTGAACCGGTACCTGATTTTGCGCACATGGTCCAGGTTATCCAGCGGATTGCCTTCCAAGGCCAGAAAGCTGGCTTGGTAGCCTTCTTTCAACATTCCGATCTTACGGGTGGGAAAGATCGTCCCGGGCGTGTTTTCGGTCCACATCTTCAGCAGTGTGAGATTGTCGAATACGCCTGTTTTGCGAATCGTCTCAAACTCTTCCACCGAGGAGTCGGTCGGAATGTCGCTGCCGATGGCAAGCGTGACACCGTGCTTGTGCAACAGTTTGAGGTTGTCTTTCTGGACCTGCAGCACTTGCGGCAAGAGGGATCGGGGCAGTATGGGCGGTGGCAGTGAAACAGGTACCGAGCAGGTGGTCACCACCACCACGCCGCGCCGGGCGGCCAGCTTGGCATCGTCCGCCGCAATGGGTGTCAGGCCGGTAATCGGCAGGTGCGCGATCTCATCCACGCCCGCAGTCACCGCCACATGGAAATCGTGGGCGTTGATGATGTGCGTTGACACCCGCAGGTTGGCGGCGTGGGCTTTTTTCACGATCATTTCCAGAAATTCCGGTTTCAATCCGGCCTGTCCGTAGAAAGCCTTGTTCTGTTTGCGTTGCTGGTATTCATCCGAAGACCATAGGATCGTTTTGATAAAGTCCGGGTGTTGTTTGAGTATTTCCGGCCATTTTTTTTCCAGATCCTGTTCGCTGTCGATGGTGAAGAAACGACGGCCATTCAGCGAGTCGATGGGCCCTTTGGCGTAACCGAACTTGAACCACACCTGTTCGGCCAACTGGTAGGGATGTCCCCAGGTGGCAGTCAGTGAAGCACCCTGTGCCAGCGAGACGTCAATGCCGGTGGGCTGGTTCAGGTTGAGTTGCTTTTTCTCTTCGTCCGACAAATAAAAATTACCCGGCTCCTTGACGTAAAAAACACCATCGGCCAGGTATTTGGCCACCGCTTTCGGGTTGAGCGGGTTGCCTCCGTTGAGGTTATGGTTGTGCGCTTCGGCAAACGGAGGCACGATGTAGAGTCCGCCCAGGTCCAGGGTAGTATCGATCCGGGCCGGTTTTCTGGCGGTAAACTGACCGTTGACACTGTACCAGACGCGCGCTTCAAACGTTTTGCCAGTAAACCACAAACCGTTGATTAGCGCGGCATTCCTGGTGCTGTTGGCCTGCGCAGCCGTTTTTACGGGCAAAAGAAAGAGTGCCAGTGGCACAAGCACTGAAAGATGGGCCAAAAACCGTCCCTGGTGTTTCATTTCTGAATTGTTGAAGTGGTTGATATCTATAATTTCTGTCTTCTCACTGCCTTCCGGACCCGCGCGTAACAAGGGTTGTTTACAAGGGTTGTTTACAAGGGTTGTTTACAAGGGTTGTTTACATGGTTGCTTACTTGGGATATTGTTGTTCATCTTTTTGAGCATCTTCCTGCACAATAGTACCGTTGAAAAAGGCAAAACCTGCCCGTGTGCAGAATGCTTCAGGCAGTTGCCTTGATAGCCGTTGTGTTCGGGCTGCTTTGGATTGGCAATGGAAAAAAAGGCACTCTCACCCGATCACCTTCGCTGCCTGTGCCAGCAGTTCTTGCGGAAAGCTGATGCCGATTTTGCTCGCTGCCGTTTTGTTCAGGGTCAGGTAATATTTTTCCGGATGCTTGACGGGCAGCTCGCCGGGTTTGGCCCCTTTCAAAATTTTGTCAACAAAATGGGCCGCTTCCCGGAACTGTTGCGCAATGTCGGGTGCCCAGGACATTAGTCCGCCAACGTCTGTAAATGCAGCCTGCTGATAGATGGCGGGGATGCGATTTCTGGTCATCAGTTCCACAATCATGTTACGGTTGGCCAACGTGAGTGCGCCCTGGAAGGTGAGCATTGCATGCATGCCGTCGCTTACGATACTATCCAATGCCTTTTCCAACTGCGGCAAAGAAGTTGCCCGGTAAGGCTTTGCTTCTATGCCCAGCCTTGCGGCTGTTTCCTCCGCCTCCGCAAGCTGCGTTTCATGTCCGCCTGTTCCCGGCGTGGCGGACAACAAGCCAATCCGGGTTGCCGTGGGCACGGCGGTTTTCAGCAGTTGCAGCCGCTTTGCAGTAATTCCTTCGGGCAATTCATCCAGACCGGTGTAAATGCCGCCCGGATGCTCCAGTGTTTGGGCAAAGCCGTTGCTGACCATGCCCGGACAAGTGGCAATCACCATCGGCATCTTCGGATTGGCCTTTCGTACTTCGATGGCAAACGGCAGCGCACCGGCAACGATCAGGGACAAATCCATCCGTGCCAGCTCGGCGGCCATCGTCAGGCCATCGGTCGTGTTGGGTCGGGCCAACCTTTGTTCGATATGGATATTGTTCCCTTCGGTGTAACCGAGTTTTTGCAGTTCATCCGTAAAGGCATTCTCCAGGTGCAAAACACCGGCGCCGTTTAGAAATCCGATACGACGCACTGCGAAACTAGTACCGGACAAAATGGACGGGGCAGCGGACAGGAGGAAAAGCGTTTTGACAAATTCCCGTCGGGTAGCAAGGTGGTTCATATGCATTATTTCTTGGTTGTGAATTCAGGATAGCGCGTGTTTTGTCCCCATCCGATTTTCCAACCATTGTTCCGTCGGGTACAGACCAGAAACTTGCGGCTCTCGACTACTTTGTCCGGATACCGTTCGTCTCCAGTCAGCGTATCATGCGTTCTGACCACGGCTGCATCCGGGCCAACGAACGAAATCTCTTCGATCTGCTTGGTCTGTATGCTGTTCCGATACACGGTTTTGTGCGCCTTGGCGTGTCCTTCTTCAATCAAGGCCCTGCCTTTCCAGACCGTTTTGCCATCCCAGACAATCCAGGTTCCGTCTTCATGAAAAAGATTTGCCAACGCGTGCATGTCGTGCGTGTTCCAGGCGGTTTGCATGTTTTCGATAAGAGCGACCAGTTGCAGGCTGTCCGACCGATGCGAACCGGCTTTTGGCATTGCTGACTGCGCGCAGAGTTTTTGTGCAAAACAAACGGCAATAAAAACGAAGGATAAGTATTTCATAATAAGTGGTTCGAATGGTTGGTTAAACAATATTGGCATTTCGTTTGCAACCGGGCGGGTTGTCAAGGTCGTGGCTGGCAGGACAGGCGAAATCAGGCAGGATAAGCTGCAGGCCCGCTTTGCCTGGGCTCCGAGAACATGCCCGCGATGAACCGTGCCGGCAGGAACGATATGCGCTTGGCTTGCCCCCGAATGCTGGCCTTGCGCGGCCAGTTCCATGTACTGTTGACCGTCAGCCTGCATTCAATGCCTTGGACAACCATAGCCTTGGACAACCATAGCCTTGGACAACCATAGAAAAGTGAGATTGATGCTGCTTGCCGGAGATTGTATGGTAAGAAGCATGATTTTATCGCCATGTATCACTGTGTGCTCATGACAAGTTTTGGCATAAAATAATATCTGCCAAAAACAAAAAAGCTGTTCGGGATTGACAGTTCAAACTAACCATAAATTGCTGGCAATCGCAATAACCCTTTTGGGGTAGCCAGCTTTAGAACGCAGAGCAAAGAGGCGTCGATAATCCGTTTTGTCTGACCCAAAACGGCACTCGCGTTTGGTCTGGTCACTCCTGGCAATCAGCGACGGGCAACACCACAGCACCGCCGGTGCCTTCTTTGCCATCCAGTGCCTTCTTTGCCATACTCGGACTGGTGCTCTTTCCACCATTGAAGTGTTGTTTGCATAAAAGTATTATTCAGCCTGCGATTAGCCAATACTGATTTTTCAGTATATTACTTCTTAATGCAGGCTCAACTTTTCCATACAGGCTCAACCGGCGCATTTTTATGAATCCAAAGCATCCAAACCACAGCGCATCCTATCCCAATCCGCAAACCCACCGCTTGCCCGTTGCCCCCCAGCACTGGCGGGATTACTGGCACGAGCATCCGGCAATGGCCGATGAGGAAAAACTAACCGCCCTTTTGAAAAGGCACTTTGACCCCGCGCTGATTTTTTGCGCCGGACCCTACTTCTTTTTTGTGATTGAGGGCGGGCAAGAATTTAAAATAAAGTACATAAGGGGCAACTTTGAGCAGGTGTGCGGCCATGCCAGGGAGCAATTTGTCGGACAGCACCTGCTGGAAATGCACCGTTTGATGATCCCTGCCCAGGACAGTCCCGTCCTGCTGGGCTTCTCCCAGTTGTGCCACGATTTTTTGAGCGAAACGCCCCCCGACAGGCGCCATCAGATCAAGTTCAGCTTTTACCTGAACATTTTGCACCCATCGGGGCGGTTGGTTCCAGTGATCCAGCAGGATAGCATTTTCATCAATGCCGAGGGCATACCCGAGTACTGTTTCTCGTTTGTTACCGACATTTCGCACCTGAAGGACAAGAACGAACTGATGTTCAGCATCCTGTCCATTGACAAGCAGGGCAACCAGGAGTTCAAATGCTTTTCCCCCAAGCAATTGCAAGCAGGGCCGCGGACAGTGCTCACTGCCCGCGAGCGGCAAATCATCGGTGGATTGGCCCAAGGCCTGGGCAGCAAGCAGATTGCCGCTGATCTGGGCATTGCCTTCCACACGGTCAACACCCACCGGCAGAACATGCTGGCCAAGACCGGCTGCAAGAGTTCGGCCGAACTGGTCCGCTATGCGATCGGGCATAACCTGTTGTAAGATTTTGCTCACGCAAGGCATCCAACCGTGTGCGTACCAACCGTGTGCGTACCAACCGTGTGCGTACCAACCGGGTTTGGATTGTGGGCTGATTTACAGGTTGCAAACTGATTTACATGTTGCCTGTCTGCAATGGCATGGATTCTGGTTTAGTCTTTTTCCTTTTCCACAACCCTTACAAAAGCCACCCGCCGCGGAGCGGGCAGCTCGGCATGCTCGCCTTTGATGCCTTTCCAGAGTATTTCATTGAACAGGTTGTCATCGTTGCTGTCCACTTCGGTAAACAGCAGCTGTTCCGAACGTCTGGCTGCCGGTGTGTAAGCGGTGTTGCGTTCATCCAGGTTAACCCCTACAGGCACTGCCTGGTAGGGTGTAAAATCGGCGGCAGAGGTAAAACACCGGTACATGGGCGTAGCGGCGGCATCGTACTGGGTCATGGGAGGCAGGCCCAGGATGAGCTCCATGGTTCTCAGCATTCCCGAAGTGGAATACATGGTATGGTCCACAAAGCGGCGCCTGGTGTACGGGCTTACCACAAAGGCGATGGAACGGTGGGCATCCACGTGATCGGGGCCGTTCTGGGCATCGTCTTCCACGATGAAAACCGCCGACTGCCGCCAGACCGGACTTTTGCTCAGGTGCTCGATGAGCATACCCACGGCCAGGTCGTTGTCGGCCACACAGGCAAAGGGGGTGGGCTGGCCAACGGCCATTCCGTGGGTGTGGTCGGCCCCGAGCCGGATGGAACTGAAGGCCGGAACCGCGTTGGCAACCACCAGCGAGTCAAAGTCGCGCTTCCATTGGCCCACCCGCGTGGTGTCACGCACGTTCTGCTGATAGAACGTCGAAAAAGAAGCGCAAACGTGGTCTTTGTCCAGGGCAGGGATGTTTCCCTTGTCGGTGTCGACAAAAACACCGTAGCTGCGGTAACTGACGCCCTTTCGTTTGCAGAAATCCCAGATAAAGCCGTCTTTGTCATTGGCAATCTGGCGCCGTCCCATGCCCTCGGTTAAGCCGCCGCGGCGGCCGTAGCCGGTAGGCCAGGTCTTTTCGAGGTAGTCGTTGGCATGCGCGCCCAGCGACCAGTTGTGCCCGTCCGCGCTTACTTCCGCATCCAGGTAAAAGTTGTCCAGCAGCACATACTCACGGGCCAGCTTGTGCTGGTTGGGCGTGTATTTTTCGCCAAACAGGCAAAGGGTGGAATCGCCGTTGCCTTCTTTCATATCGCCAAGCACCTGATCGTAGGTGCGGTTTTCTTTCAGAATGTAAAACACATGCTTGACCGGTGAGCTGTCGCCAACGTTGATCGGAACCGGGTTGCCCGCCTGCCCTTCGGCAACGAGTTCTTTTTCCTTTTTGTAGGGCGTATTCTCATACACCTTTCTGGAATACAGGGCCAGATCGGCCCGAGTCGGGGCCTTGATAACACTCATTGTGCCTTTCATCAGGCTGCCAATGTACTGGCCGCGCGTATCCTCGCCCAGGTGCGACTCCGAGCGGATGGTTTTGCTGACGGGCTGGGGTCCTTTGAGATTGGCAAACGAGGTGAATCCTTTGCCATTGGTCACAAAGATCCGCTTTCCTATTACCTTGACATTGGTAGGATACCAGCCTACGGGAATAAAGCCCCTGGAAACGCTTTTCCCTTTGTGGCTTACGTCAAAGACGGCCAGGCAGTTGTTGTCAGCGTTGGCTATGTAGAGCGTCTTTTCGTCTTCAGACAAAGCGACCCCGTTGGTTACCGACCCTGCCAGCGAGTGGGGATACAAGGCGGCATCGAGCACCTCCAGTACTTTCTGCAAACGGGTGTCAATAACCGACACACTGTTATCGCCTGCATTGGCGACAAACAGATACCTGCCGTCTTTGCTGAGCACCAGTTCGTTGGGGTTGTAAGAAACGGGAATCGTACCTGCGGTTTTGCGGGTTTGTGTGTCAAACAACGCGACTTTGCGGCCGCCCCAGAGCGAGATGTACAGCAGTTTCCGGTCGGGCGACAGCACACAGGCATAGCCTTCGTGCCCCAGGCTTTGTTCAAAAACAACGGCTTTGCTTTTCAGATCAAGGATATAAAGCGAATTGTTTTCCTTGGTCACAGTGTAGAGCAACTGGCGGTCATTGTCTATTTCAATGCCTACCGGCGAAATTTTAACAGGCCATTTTTGGCCGATCACAAGGCTGTCTGCCGGCACGAGCTTTTTGTCGGTGATGCTGTATTGCATAATCCGGTTGTCGTTGCCGCCTGATGCGTAGAGCGTATTCTGGTCACGGCTGAATTTGAGACCATAGAATGATTTGGGTATCTCAATCGTATGCACCACCTGTTGGCCGCGGACGTCAATGAGCTGAATTGTTTGGTTTCCCTGGCCGTTGTTGGTAACGGCCATCCATCTTTTCGCCGATGAGACGGCGATATTGAGGGGAAAGTCGCCCAGCTCAAGCGAGCGGCCCGCGGGTGTGAGCGACCAGCCATTGGGCAGCAGTATCTTTTTGCTTTCCAAAGGTGAGGCCAGGTTTTGTCCCCAACCGGACAAAGAGCCAAACAAAACGATGATCGTGAGTAGATTTTTCATATAAGTGGACTTTTCATATAAGTGGACTTTTCATAAAGGACAATGGGAAAAATGCCGGTGACCCGCAGGCGGACCGGCACTGACGTTAGTGATGTATACTATGGCTGCTTTTGTATTTACTCCTTTATTGTTCCCACCATACTTTCACATTCGGCGTATCACCGCCGATGGAACGTACCGCCGATGCAACGTATCGCCGTGGCCAGCCCTTCGGGATTGGGTGATTGCAGATACGTAGGACAAGGCACGCGGCTGGGGAACATATTTTCGGCGGGTATGTCCTCACCTCTGGGCAAAACCGGATAGCTGGTACGGCGTTTTTCCGGTAGGATAACCCTTCAGCGACAGGTCCGCTTTGATAAATTCCACTTCGGCCAGGGGCATCATTACCCCCGGTTGTGGTAGTGTTTTCAGCGCATCCGTGTAGTTTGATTTTTGACCCACGTACTCGAGCGTCGTTGGGTATCCACTTTTACATCTGTGACAGTAACGGAAACCAAGCTTGTCCGCGCATACGTGGGCAAGACCAGCACCGCGCTGATAAAGATCTGTAATATTATCAGTAGAGGCTTTTTTTCATACTTCAAGAAGGTTGGTGTTGGAAATGAGTTGGATTCCCCAAGGGAGGTGGAGCAAAAGTACGGCGCTACTTTAACCAAGAGGTTATCCGAAGAATACGGTTTGGTTGCCTTTTCGGAGGAAGATACCTATGGTTGGTAACCCTGTCTTAAAATGATTCGGAGTTGATTGCCAGTTAGTTGGATTGTTTTAGTTGAATTACATTAGTTGTATTGTCTTGGTTGTATTGTAAAGGTGTATTTGGTTGAAATCAACTACCTCGTATCGGCCAACTACCTCGTATCGGCCAATTGGAACAAGTCCCGATCGGTACCTGTTTTTGTCGGTCGACCACAAAAATTCAAAGAAAAGCCAACCTGCCCGGTTGATCTTCGAGAGTTGTTATTCAAACGCTTTCCTGAAAAAGCTATTATTCTTAAAATTGTATGGCGGTAAATTCTATGGTGGTAAATTGTATGGCGGTATGATTTAAATCAGCTGGCAAACAGGTGGGCATTGGGCGGTTGAGCGATTTGCTCAGTCAAAATACAGGTTCTCTGGCGGCTATGCCTGGTATAGCCATTACGCTTACGGTGAATAAGGGATGATTCCAGCTTTTTTATTTGCATCAAATGCTGAAGGGCAAGGCAATAGCTCTAAGGGGGAAGTGTGTTTTTGTATTTACGTATGGAATGTGCCTGACAATCAAAGAAATTTTCCATTGACAAAGTTACTGGTAAACAATACGGTTGACTATAGCCTATGGGCGAACTTTGCCAGGGTGAAGCAACCATCGCAAGCAACCATCGCAAGTAATTGTAACAAGTAATTGTAGCAAATAACCATAGTCAGAGTGAATTGCAACCACCGCCAGCCTGTTTGTATGATAGACACATCCCTTGCTTCCTTCAACCTTTATTTTCTGTTTGCCGTCTTCCAGGGTTTTATCCTATCCGGGCTTATTCTACTAATCAAACCGTTCAAAAGGCCACACCTTTACCTGAGTCTGCTGATTGTTGTATTTTCACTCTCCCTGCTGCACCTGGTACTGGTCCGCTCCATTCATGCATTCAATGCAAAGTACCCCATTCCAATGGACTTCAGCCTGGCGTATGGGCCTCTGGCATACCTGCATACGGTAGCGATCACAGATGGCAGACGACGGTTTTGCCTGTCTGACCTCTGGCATTTTTTACCCACACTCCTGATTGACGGAGCCCTGTTTTCCCTTTTTTTTATCTATGTACGGCAGCACATGCCGTGGGCCTATGCCCATCTGTCACTGATACAAACCTCTGCGCTGGTCGTTACCCTGCTGAGCGTAGGGCAGCTGGTCGTTTATGCCATTGCTATTTTCAGGAAAACGCGACAGGCCAGGGCCGGCTTGAAAGAGTTTGCCAACATTGCTACCTGGCTGAACTGGCTTCTGATTTGCTGGGTAACCATTATCGTTTTTCTGCTGGTTGCCATTCCCATCTCGCTGCTGGATGTGAAACGGGCGGACGAAAACGCTTCATTGCTCTATACCCCCTTCGGGATTCTGATCGGTGTGTGTCTTTACGGACTCGGCTATCTGTACCTGCTCCGGTACCGGAAGGGGGTTGATACCTGCCTGGATCGTATGGCACGGTTCAAATTCTCAGAAGAAGAACTTGGGCACAAAGCCCGGCTTGTTACCGAAGCCCTTCAAACACACAGATACTACAAAGATCCCGCCATCACTGTGTCAAAACTGGCCCGAAAGCTCGGATGGCCGGTCAATGACCTGTCGCTTGTGATCAATGAGGCATTTCACACAAATTTCAATGATTGGATTAATCTCTACCGAGTCCGGGAGTTCAAAGAGTTGCTGGAAAAACCCGAAAGCCGGAAATACACCATGACTGGCCTGAGCCAGGAAGCGGGCTTTAGTTCCAAAGCTTCCTTTTACAGGGCTTTCAAAAAAGCCACAGGGGTAACACCCAGTGATTACCTGAAGTCAAAAGCTGTTCGGTAAGTTCAAAAGCTGTTCGGTAAGTTCAAAAGCTGTTCGGTAAGTTCAGATAGCCACCGGTCAGTCTCAGATAGCCATTTGAGACACCTGGCGTTTTTTCGGCGGGCACCGCTGCCGCATATTTGCGAAAAAAAAACGCCATGAAAACCACTTACCTGTTTTTTATTCTTCTGATTGCCACCCACCTGAACCTGGCCGGTCAATCCCGTGGGATCAGAATCCAACCGGCAAGGTTCCGTACCACCGGTAAAACCACCATACACGGAGAAGTAGGCTTTCTGACCGTTCCGGAAAATCGTCTGGTCAGGGATTCAAGAAACATTACGATTAAATTTGTCAGACTGAAAAGCCTTTCCCGTACGCCCCGCGAACCCGTGATTTATCTGGAGGGCGGCGGCAGGAGCTGTACCTGGCAGGCAGAAAGTCCCAAAGATCTCACCGACTGGCTGCCCATCCTGAGGGTTTCCGATCTGATCCTGGTGGATCAGCGGGGCACCAGCGATGAATCGCTCGTCTACCTATGGAAAGACCTGTACCCGGGCGATTTTCTGGTATCGTCACAGGCGGCGAGCCTGCATTACCAGCGGCTTTGCACAAAGGCGCTGGCGCATCTGGCCCGTCAGAAAATTGACATTTCGGGGTATACGGTGGCTGAACATGCCCGCGACATTGATCAGCTGACGACAGCCCTCACAATTGACAAGTATTCCATCTTCGGATTCAGCTATGGTACGCACATAGGCATGGCCGTGCTGAAGCTGTTCCCTGACCGGATCGCAAATGCCATTTTTGCAGGAGCCGATGGTCTTGACCAATCGTTCAACTACCCGGCTGATCTGGACAACCACTTTCAAAAAATCGCGAAGATGGCCGCTGGCGATACTTCGCTCAGCCCAAGGATCACCGATCTTGACGGCCTGCTTAAAAAAGTAATGGGCAAGCTGACTGACAACCCCGTCACCGTTACGGTAAAGCACCCCCTTGGCGGCAAACCGATGCCCGTACGGGTGGGTCCGTTTGGACTGGCCCTGATCCTGCGGTTGGAAACAGATGACACCAACGACATACCGGCCATACCACGGCTGCTGTACACCATCGATCGGGGTGAGTACAGCATGCTGGAATGGTTTGTTCAGAAACGGGTTTCCTTCGCCGTTGCGTTGCCAGGCCAGGGGATCAACCAGTCCATTGCCTCAGGCGTATCGGATCAGCGGCTGCGGTTAATTGAAAAACAAGCCGGCGAAAGCCTGTTCGGAAATGTGGTCAACTTTCCGTTTTATGATGCACGAACGGTATGGCCTCAAACCAAAGCCGGGATCAATACCGACACCCCCTTGTCCACTTCCGTGCGGACGCTTTTTATTACCGGAAGCCTTGACTGCCGCACCCCGGTTGAGCAAGTCAACCAACTGGCACAGGGGTTTGCCGATGCCATCCATCTCATCGTTGAAAATGCCGGACACGAACAGGCCATGTGGGATAGTGAAATATTCGACCAGGCCATACCGCAGTTTCTGTCAGGACAGGATGTTAGTCAGGTAAAGGCATTTTACAAGGAAATCAAATTCATTCCACTCACTGGTCCCCATCGTGGACATCCGTCCATTCGTTAGCGTCTCTCCACGCATGCGCCCAACCCGCATGCGCCCAACCCGCATGCGCCCAACCCGCATGCGCCCAACCCGCATGCGCCCAACCCGCATACGCCCAACCCGCATACGCCCAACCCGCATACGCCCAACCCGCATACGCCCAACCCGCATAC
>JAESGM010000817.1_pt1 | contig 14382 bp, 15 predicted proteins | sample 9269721 | NCBI WGS metagenome assembly JAESGM01 (sample SAMN15720920, study PRJNA650825) | algae metagenome | isolation source: Komarekiella atlantica HA4396-MV6 and co-occurring heterotrophs from... | place: USA: Theobald House, Kauai, HI | collected 2009-07-29 | reverse complement strand
GGGAGGGACAGCAGGACTTCGCCGAGAAAGCGGCGATAAGCCGTCATGTCGGCCACGCGCGTCTTTATGAGATCGTCGAAGCCGCCAGCCACCATGTGGCATTCCAGCACTTCCGGCGCATGCACGACCGCCTGGGCAAAGCGTTCGAAAACGTCCGGAGTGGTGCGGTCGAGCTTGACCTCGATGAACACCAGAAGGCCGCGTCCGAGCAGGTCAGCACTCAGTCGTGCGCCATATCCAAGAATGTATCCGTCGCGGGTCAGCCGCTTCACCCGCTCGGTGGTGGCGGTGGGCGAAAGGCCGATGCGCTCGGCGAGGTCGACGACGGAGATGCGTCCGTCGTCCTGCAGGACCGTCAGCATCTTGCGGTCGAGCTGATCGAGGTGGGGATCCATCACAAATCACCAAATTACAATGGTAATGTGGGGATTAAACCTACATTGTTTGAGAAATAAAGTGGGTAACACCAAATAATTTTGATTATTGTAGCGTAAATCCGCAAGTTCTGGTGGAAAGGCCGGGAATGCCACAGGAAATCGGTGTTTTTCACGCTCCCTACGCCGAAGCGGACGAGGCGATCGCAAAACGGCTGCTGGCCGACGCGCCCAGCGACCCCGCGCACGAGGCGAAGATCGACGCCCTGACGGGCCGGCTGGTCGCGGCGATCCGCAGCGAAAGCGGCGGGCTCGGCGGCATCGAGGACTTCCTGCACGCCTATTCGCTGTCGAGTCGGGAAGGCCTTGCGCTGATGGTTCTCGCGGAAGCGCTGCTGCGCGTGCCGGACGCTGCGACAACCGACCGGCTGATCGAGGACAAACTGGCGGCGGGCGACTGGTCGCATCCCGATCTGAAGTCGGATGCGCTTCTGGTGTCGGCTTCGGCCTGGACGTTGGGCGTGACTGCGCGGTTGATCCAGCCGGGCGAAACACCGGAAAACATCCTGGAAAGCCTGGTAAAACGTCTCGGACTTCCCGCCGTACGGACCGCTGCCCGGCAGGCGATGCGGCTGCTCGGCTCGCACTTCGTGCTCGGACAAACGATCGACGAGGCGCTGACGCGGGCGCAGAACAGCCCGGAATTCCGCTATTCCTTCGACATGCTCGGCGAAGGAGCGCGCACTTCCGCCGATGCAGATCGCTATTTCACGTCTTATTCCGCAGCGATCGACGCAATCGGGACGTCGGCGCAAGAACCGGACCTGCCGCAGCGTCCGGGGATCTCCGTCAAATTGTCCGCCTTGCATCCACGCTACGAGGCGATCTCGCAGGCGCGTGTGATGCGTGAACTCACGCCGAAGGTTCTCGATCTCGCGCGGCGAGCGAAAGCACACAATCTCAACTTCACCATCGATGCCGAGGAGGCCGACAGGCTCGAACTGTCGCTCGACATCGTGCAGGCGGTGGCCGCCGATCCGTCGCTCGCGGACTGGCACGGCTTCGGTCTTGCCGTGCAGGCGTATCAGAAACGCGCGCCGGCGGTGATCGACTGGGTGATCGGCCTCGCGCAGTCGCTGTCGCGCCAGTTCATGGTTCGCCTGGTCAAGGGCGCCTACTGGGATTCAGAAGTCAAGCGCGCGCAGGAACGCGGACTGCCCGACTATCCCGTGTTCACGCGCAAGGCGATGACCGACCTTTGCTACATGGACTGCGCGCACAAATTGCTGGCGGCCAGGCCGCAGATTTTTCCGCAATTCGCCACGCACAACGCGCTCACGGTGGCCAGCGTCGTCGAAGCCGCAGGCGGCGTCGAGGGCCTCGAGTTTCAGCGGCTGCATGGCATGGGGGAACAGCTTTACGCGGCATTGCGTGCCGACATCCCCGATGCGGCCTGCCGCGTCTATGCGCCGGTCGGCGGGCATCGCGATCTCCTGGCCTATCTGGTGCGGCGTCTGCTGGAGAACGGCGCCAACACGTCGTTTGTGTCGGTCGCGGCCGATTCCGGAATTCCGGTGTCCGAAATTCTCGAACGCCCCTGGCATGCGGTCGGCCATCACGATCACGCGCGCCACACGAAAATCCAGCTGCCGCGCGATCTTTATGCGCCGGCGCGCATGAACTCGACGGGCGTTGAATTCGGTGATCGCGCAAGTCGTCATGCGCTGGTCGAGGCCGTTCGGGCGTCGCAGGCGAAAGCCACGGCCACATCCCTGATCGACGGCGAGCCGCAATCGGGAACGCGGCGGGCCGTGTTGTCACCTATCGACGGGCAAGCGATCGGTGACGTCACCGAAGCCACCCGCGACATCGCCGTCGCGGCGATCGATGCCGCACAGAGAGGATTCGCGCATTGGTCGGCGATGCCGCTCGAGAAGCGTGCAATCGCGCTGGAGCGGGCCTCCGACCTGCTGGAAGACAGGCGCTCGAATTTTTTGGCATTGCTGCAGAGCGAAGGCGGCAAGACGCTGGACGACGCGGTCGCGGAAGTGCGCGAAGCGGTGGATTTCTGCCGTTATTACGCCGCTGAGGCGCGGCGTGCGCTTGTGCCGGAGATGATGCCCGGGCCAACCGGCGAGACCAACGAACTGCGCTACCGCGGGCGCGGCGTGTTCATTTGCATCTCGCCCTGGAACTTTCCGCTGGCGATCTTTCTCGGCCAGGTCGCGGCGGCGCTCGTGGCGGGAAACGCCGTGGTTGCAAAGCCCGCCGAGCAGACGCCGCTGATCGCGCATGCAGCGATCAAGCTCTTGCTGGAGGCGGGCATTCCTGCCGAGGCCCTGCAGCTTGTCACGGGCGATGGCGAGATCGGTGCGGCGCTCGTGGCGGACGCGCGGGTTGCGGGGGTCGCGTTTACCGGCTCGACCAGCGTTGCGCAAATCATCAACCGCACGCTGGCCGGGAAGGATGGCACGATCGTGCCCTTCATCGCCGAAACCGGCGGCATCAACGCCATGATCGCCGACGCGACCGCCCTGCCGGAGCAGGTCTGCGACGATGTCGTAACATCTGCCTTCCGCTCGGCCGGACAGCGTTGCTCGGCCCTGCGTCTCCTCTGCGTCCAGGAGGATGTCGCCGATCATGTTCTCGACATGATCGCGGGCGCGGCGGCCGAACTGGCCGTGGGCGATCCGCGCGAGATATCGACTCATGTCGGACCGGTTATCGATCTGGATGCGAAAGAGCGACTGGACGGCTGGATCGCCGAGATGGGCCGGGCGCGCCGGCTGCGCTTTCTCTGGAACCGGGCCGCATTGCCAGCGGCAGGACTTTATGTGCCGCCGGCCATCGTCGAACTGAAGCGCGCCGGAGATCTGAAGGAAGAGGTGTTCGGCCCGATCCTGCATGTCGTGCGCTGGCGGGCGGACCGGCTGAACGAACTTCTGGATGACATCGAATCGAACGGCACCGGCCTTACGCTCGGCATCCATTCCCGCATCGACGCGCGCATCGCACAAGTCGCGGCGCGGCTCAGCAACGGCAACGTGTATGTAAACCGCAACATGATCGGCGCCGTTGTCGGCACGCAGCCGTTCGGCGGCACGCGGCTCTCGGGCACCGGGCCGAAAGCCGGCGGCCCGAATTACCTGCGCCGTTTTGCAACAGAGCAGGTGGTAACCGTCAACACCGCGGCGTCAGGCGGTAACGCCAGCCTGCTCGTGGTGGAAGAATGAACGCAGAATGAATGCGGTGCGGCGAAAAATCCGCCTTCATTACAAAATCATAATGTGGCTCACCATTCATTCGCTGCAACCGATCCCGATATTTCGCGTTGACGCCTGAGGAGACAATACCCCAACGGCTCAACCATGGAGGGATGGACATGACATATCGCAGGAGCCGCGTGATCGCAGCCGTCACCGCTGCGGCCTTCGCGCTCACATCGTTCTCGGTGATGCCGGCCACGGCTGCGCCGGCAAAGGTTGCCCAGGTGCAGACAGCGAGCCCTGACACGAGCACGGAGTTCAGCTCGCGCAAGCGGCGTTACTATCGCAACAACGCGGCTGGCGCCGCCGCTTTCGCCGCCATCGTCGGCGGCATCGCGACCTACGCCGCCGCGCGCGAATACCGCAAGGCGCGCGAGCGCGAGTACCAGTATCGCTACGGCTATTACGGTGCGCCGTATGGTTACTATGGGCCGCGTCACCGCTACTGGCGCGGCTGGTAAGATCGCCTGAACTGGAATGAGAGCCCGGCGCCGCTTGCGGCGCCGGGCTTTTCGCGTCGCGGCAACGTTAACGTGCGCTTGAACACATTCGTTAACGCTCGTTTCGGCAAATGGAGGTAATGTGCGGACATGAGTGATTCGCTCGATCGCCTCTTCAAGTCTGTTCTCGACCTGAAAAAGGGCGATCCCGCGAGCTCGCGCACGGCGCGGCTCATGCGCTCGGGTCGCTCCAAGATTTCCAAGAAGCTGGCGGAAGAGGCCGTCGAGGTCGTGATCGACGCCATGCAGGGCGACCGCGACGCTGTGGTCCGCGAAAGCGCGGACCTGCTCTACAACCTCGTGGTGCTCTGGGCCGCCAGTGGAATCCGGCCGCAGGACGTCTGGGCTGAGATGGACCGGCGCGAGCGGCTGTTCGGTCTGGCGGAGAAGCTGCCAAAGGAATTGCCTGGAGCCGCGTCCCGTCGCAAAGTGGTGGCGCTCGAACCGCGCCGGACCCGCAAGCGGCGCTAATCCAGTCCTTTGGGCGCATTCCCGCGCCCTGTTCCGTCATCTGAAAAGCTCCCCGCATCATGCTTCGTCGCCTTTACGACTGGTGTATCGCCGCCGCCTATAAGCCGTTCGCGACCTGGATCATGGGCGCCGTCTCCTTCATGGAGAGTTCGTTCTTTCCGGTGCCTCCGGATGCGATGCTGATCCCGATGTCGCTGGCGCGGCCGGAGAAGGCCTATTCCTACGCTTTTCTCTGCACATGGACCTCGGTAGCCGGCGGTCTGCTCGGCTACGCCATTGGCGCGCTGCTGTACGACTCGGTCGGGCAGTGGGTGATTTCTCTCTATGGCTACGGCGAGAAGGTCGATGCCTTCCGGCAGGCCTACAACGAATACGGCGCCTGGATCATCCTGCTGAAGGGGCTCACCCCGATCCCCTACAAGATCGTGACCATCACGTCGGGCTTTGCCGGCTACGACCTCTTGATGTTCGTCCTGCTGTCTTTTGTGGCCCGCGGCGGCCGCTTCTATCTGGTGGCCTTCCTGCTCAGCCGTTACGGCATGCGGGCCCGCGCCATCATCGAGGAGCGACTGGGACTTTGGGTCACGATCGCCACGGTTTTGCTGGTCGCGGGAATTGTTGCAGCCCTCTATCTGTTCTAGTCATATGTGACTGGAAATCCTCACTCTCGCCACGCCTCATGCCGATGATTGTGGCTGCCGAAAGGGAGGAAAGGGTCCAACTGCCGGGTCGATGAGAGATATGAAGCCGCAAGGGAGAGGAACTGCTCCCCGGTCCGCTCTGGGCGGATCGATGGTGCGTCTGTGCGTTGCGATCTTTGTTCTCCTGATGCCGGCGTGGCCGGCGCTCTCCCAGCAGGCTCCGCTCGCGCCATCCGATCAGCCATCTGCTCCACCACCGCTGCCACCCGCCGAAGCCGCCCCTCCAAAGAAGGATGGCTTCTTCGATGCGCTGGAAAAGTGGTGGGACAAGTCGGCCGCCGATTTCAAGGCCGGCGTCGACAAGTCCCAGGACGACTGGCGCAAGCTGAACGAGCGCAATGAGAAGGCGGCGAAGGACGCCGCAGCGGCGGCAAAGGAAGCGGCGGAAGCGCTCTCCAAACTCTCCAGCACCCGCATCGTCGAAGGTCGGGAGACCTGCACCGTCGCGCCGAACGGCTCGCCCGACTGCAACGCGGCGGCCGAGAAGATCTGCAAGGCAAAGGGTTTTGCCATCGGCACGAGCGCCGACATCCAGACCAACAAGAAATGCTCCGTGCGAGCCTGGCTGTCGCGCGATTCCTCCGAAAGCGCCTGCACGATGGAAACCATCGTGACCAAGGCCGCCTGCCAGTGAACGCGCGCCTGTGAATCTCTCCAGCAAACTTCTCGAACGCGAAAGTGCCGGCCGGCCCGTTCGCGTCGGGCTGATCGGCGCCGGCAAGTTCGGCACCATGTTCCTGTCGCAAGTGCGGCTGACGCCGGGCATGCATCTCGTCGGGCTGGCCGACCTCGATGTCGCGCGTGCGCGGAACCAGTTGCGCAGCGCTGGCTGGGGCGCGGAAGCCTTTGCGGCTGACTCGCTGGGCGATGCGCTGAAGGGCCGACGCACCCATGTCACCGACGATGCCGGCAGCCTCATTGCATGTCCCGAGATCGACGTGATCGTGGAAGCGACGGGCGATCCCAAGACCGGCATCCGCCTTGCGCTAGCTTCGATTGCGCACGGCAAGCACATCGTCATGGTCAACGTGGAGGCCGACGCGCTGGCGGGACCGCTGCTGGCGCACAAGGCGCGGCAGGCCGGCGTAGTCTACAGCCTTGCCTGGGGCGACCAGCCGGCGCTGATCTGCGAGCATGTCGACTGGGCGCGCGCCTGCGGCTTCAAGGTGATCTCGGCGGGCAAGGGCACACGCTATCACCCGAGCTATCACCGTTCAAATCCGGACACGGTGTGGGACATTCTCGACAAGTATCTGCGCATCGACGACCGCACGTCGATCAATCCCAAGATGTTCAACTCCTTCATCGACGGCACCAAGTCCGGCATCGAGATGACGGCGGTGTGCAATGCGACAGGTCTCATGCCGCAGAGCGGCGGCCTGGGATTCCCGCCCGCCAACCGCTTCGAGATCGCCGATATCTGCAAGCCGAAGAGCGACGGCGGCCTGCTGGAGAAAGCCGGCGTGACCGAGGTGATCTCCTCGGTCGATCGCGAGGAACGCGACGTGCCGCATCATCTGGCGATGGGGACGTTCGTCGTGTTCGAAGGCGAGACCGATTATGCGCGCCGCTGCTTCCGTGAATATCACTTGATGCCCGACAAAAGCGGGCGTTTCGCCGCCCTGTACCGGCCGGTGCACATGATCGGGCTTGAGCTCGGCATCTCCGTCGCGTCGGTCGCACTGCGCGGCGAGCCCACCGGCGCACCGACCGGCTTCCGCTCGGACGTGGTCGCGACGGCGAAGCGCGATCTCAAGGCTGGAGAGATGCTGGACGGCGAGGGCGGCTTCTGCGTCTGGGGCAAGCAGGCCCCGGCCGATGTTTCGCTCGCACAAGGCTTGCTGCCGCTCGGTCTCGCGCATCAGGCCAAGCTGACGCGCGATGTGCCGGAAGGCGAGCCTCTGAAGTGGACCGACGTCGCGTTCGATCCCAGCGATGTGGCTGTGAAATTCCGCCGCGAGATGGAGGCGCTGTTCGGCCGCGGCAAGGCCCGCGCCTGATCGCGCCGGCGTTATTCCAGCTCGATCGCGCCTTTTATTTCATGCGTCACATCGAGGCCGCTGATCGTCAGCGTCATCGTTGCGTTCAACGTTTCGTTGCCTTTGAGTTTGCCGGCGGCAAGTGCGTCGCGCACGGCCTTCTCGATCTCGCGCTGCGACGTCACCCCGACATGCTTGAGGAATTTGCGGATCGTGGTGTTGAGGACGTCCTCGTTCATGGCGTATCTCCTCGCCGCCGGGCGGCCGAAATGAAGGCTGCGGACAATATAATGCGGAATAATGCGGATTGTCGGGAATGGTGCCCCTGGCCGGGATCGAACCAGCACTCCTTGCGGAACTCGATTTTGAGTCGAGCGCGTCTACCAATTCCGCCACAGGGGCTTGCAGCATCGGGGCAGGGCTCAATCTCAGGGTCAAGTTTTCGCCATGCCCGGCGGGTGACATAAAGGTGTTTGGCCGCACACTCAAGAGTCTTTGAATCGACAGCGGCGCGGGCGGGCGCTATCGGGATGTCCGCACAGGACAGGCAGGACTTGATGTTCAGCGATATCACCACAAAAGCCGGCCAGCAGCCGGTGTTCTATGCCGCTCTGGCGATTGCCGGTCTGGGCGCCGCCACCATTCTTGGCGCCTGGTATTTCCAGTATGGCCTTGGGCTGCAGCCCTGCCCGCTCTGCCTCGAGCAGCGCTACGCCTATTATTTCGCGATCCCGCTGGCGGTGCTGGTGGCTTTGGGCGCCTCCGTCGGCGCATCGCGCAAGGTCATCGTCGCCGCCTTCGTCGTGATCGCGCTCGGCATGCTGTGGAACGCCGGTCTCGGCGCCTATCACGCCGGCGTGGAGTGGAAATTCTGGGCCGGCCCGCAGGACTGCGCCGGGCAGCTCGGCGATCTCGGCACGGCCGGCGGCCTGCTGAAGAAACTGGAATCGATCCGCGTGATCCGCTGCGACGAGGTGGCGTGGAGCTTTCTCGGCATTTCGCTCGCCGGCTACAATGTGCTGATCTCGCTGGCGCTGGCCGCCATCGCCGCATGGGGCGCGATGGCGGCGTACAGAACGCTGCCGGCGCCGGAGAAGCTGGCTTAAGGCGTTGAAGAAACAAAGCCGGCGCCGGAAATTTTCCGGCGCCGGCTCGATGGCGTTCAGTCAGGTTAAATTATTTGGGCGTGATGCCGGCGGCCTTGGCTGCTTCGATGACGCGGGCGCTCTGGTCGGCAATTTCCCTGGCAAATTCTTCCGCGTTGCCCGGCCGCACGAGCTGGCCGGTCAGGGGCAGCTTCGAGGCGATCGCCGGGTCGGCTGCCGCCTCCATGACGTCCTGGGCAATCTTCTTGCGGAGATCGTCGGGCATGCTGCGCGGGCCGAACAGGCCGACGAGACCATCGAGCCCGAGATTCGGGAAACCGGCCTCGGCCGCGGTCGGCACATTCGGCAGCGTCGGGGCGCGCTCGCGATTGGTGAAAGCGATGATCTTCACCTTTCCGGCCTCGACCTGCGGACGCATGATGGCGAACGCCGCGACGTAAAGCTGAATGCGGCCCTCGGCGAGGTCGTTCAGCGCCTGCACGCCGTCGCGATAGGGCACCTTGGTGATGTCCACGCCCGCCTTGCTCAGGAAACCCGCAACGACGAAATCGACGGCGCCTGTGGTGCCGGCCGAGTTCAGTTTTCCGGGTTGCGCCCGTGCGAGGTCGATCAATTCCTTCAGCGAATTGACATTGAGCGATGTCGGAACGCCGACAGCGACCAGCGTATTCGTGAAACGTGCGATCGGCACCAGATCCTTCACGTCATACGGCACCTTCATGTGAACGATGGGATGCGCGGTAAAGGTCGAGGTCGGCGCCATCAGCAGGGTGTGGCCGTCCTTGGCGCCGGTAAAGGCGCTGATCGCAACGATCGCATCGCCGCCGGGGCGATTCTCGACGATCACCGGCTTGCCCCATTTCGCCGACAGCTTCTCGGCCAGCAGACGCGCGCCAATGTCGACGCCGCTGCCGGGTCCAAGCGGCAGAATGAGAGTGACGTTGCGCTCGGGCCAGGACTGGGCATTGGCCGGCGAAAGAGAAAGGGCAAACAGCGCGCAGAGCGCGATCAGAAATGGCTTGAAAAACGTTGGCATGTGTTGGGTCCCATTGCGTCGTCGCCGGTGGCGCGGCGGCGATTCCTGTCCATTTGATACTACAAATTGCCCCACGCGTTGATGCTGGAGCGGCTTGCGGGTGTGGTTGTGCTGAAAAAACAGGAAACAATACCGGGCGAGAGCGTGTGAATTACGGCTCCAGTTCGGTGTCCCAATACAGATAGTCCATCCAGCTTTCGTGCAGATAATTCGGCGGAAACAGCCGGCCGTTGCGATGCAGGTGCTGCACCGTCGGCTGGAAAGGATGCTGCGAGGGATGCATGCCGGCTTCGGCCGGCGTCTTGCTGCCCTTCTTCAGATTGCACGGCGAACAGGCGGCGACCACATTGTTCCATGTCGTGTGTCCGCCGCGCGAGCGCGGGATGAGGTGATCGAAAGTGAGGTCGTCCTCCGCGCCGCAGAACTGGCACATAAACCTGTCGCGCAGAAACACGTTAAAGCGGGTGAAGGCGGGATACGTGGCCGGTTTGACGTAGGTCTTCAGCGACACCACGCTCGGCAGCTTCATCTCGAAGCTCGGCGAGTGCACGGCGCGTTCGTAATTGGCGACGATGTTCACGCGTTCGAGAAACACCGCCTTGATCGTATCCTGCCAGGACCAGAGCGAGAGCGGGTAGTAGCTCAAGGGACGGAAATCCGCGTTGAGCACGAGAGCCGGAAAACCGGTCGGCGACACGTGAACGTTCAAACAAGGCGCTCCTTCAAGTGCCCCCAATCTGAAGCTACGCACACTCTATAAATTAGCGTGACGGAAATGTGAAGCGGGCCCGCAGCTTGGACATATGCAGCATTTTCAGGCCTAAATCCCGAATCGCTGGGCCAGGAATTCGCCGCCTTGCTGCAGTCCTCCCTGGTCGATTCCATGTCCTGCTCCGTGGGAAAGATGCCATTCCACGGGCGTTTCCAGTTCCGCCAGTCCGGCAGCGGCATGGAAGAGAGCTTGCACGGGAATCAGGTCGTCCTGGCTGCCATGCACCAGCAGGACCGGCGGACGCGACCGCACGTCGTTCTTCACGGTATTCGCCGGGCCTTCATTTGGCAGCACCAGCATGCCGGAATAGCCGACGATGCCGGCGAGCGGAGCCGCGCGGCGCAGGCCGACATGCAGTGACATCATTGTGCCCTGGCTGAAGCCGACCAGAGCGAGTGCCGAGGGCGGCAATTGGCGGCGCGCGAGTTCTTCGTCGAGGAAGGCATTGAGCAGGGGTGCCGCCTTGTTCACCCCGGTCCAGCGTTCGTCCGGATTGCGGAAGGTGAGTTCGAACCATTGCCGGCCGACCGGCGCCTGCCCGCAGGGTTCTGGCGCATGCGGCGACACGAAAGCCGTGTCGGGCAGGAGGTTCTGCCACGCCTGGCCGATATCGATCAGGTCGTTGCCGTCGGCGCCATAGCCATGCAGGAACACGACCAGGCGTTTCGTCTTGCCGCTGCGCGGCTCAAGCCGCGGGCCGTCGAGTTTTGCCATTTGTGCGTCTCTTCGATGCGGTTTTCGCCGGTCTGGCTTTCGGCTTTTGCGCCAGCGGTGCGCCGTCGCGCTTCTTCGCCACGGCGTAGTATTTCCACAATAGATGCGCGGCGACGCCGCGCCACGGCCGCCAGCTTTCGGCGAGCGCGACAAGCTCCTTCGCCGTCGGACGCATTTTTAGATTGAAAGCGATGCGCGCAGCTTCCTGAAGGGCGAGGTCGCCCGCGGGCCAGGCATCGGCGTGTCCGAGGCAGAACAGCAAATAGATGTCGGCGGTCCATGGCCCGATGCCGTGCACGGCAATCAGCGTCTGATGCGCGGTATCGGCATCGCTTTGCGCGATGACGTCGAGATCGAGACGGCCCTTGGCGATGTCGGTCGCGATTGCCTTGATGGATTTGATCTTCGGCGCCGACAGGCCGAGCCCTGCGAGTTTGGTCGCCCGCGCGCGCCGCACGGTGTCGTGGTGAAAGGGATCGAAAGCCGCCAGCAGCCGGTCGCGGATCGCCGCGGCGCTTGCGGTGGACAATTGCTGCCCGCAGACGATGGCCGCGAGCCCGGCAAATCCCGCCTCGCGCCGGCGCAATGTCGGGGTGCCGGCCAGTGCCAGGACATCGGCAAGGCGAGGATCGGCCTTCACCAGTTTGCGCAGGGCCTGTTCCAGATCGGCGTCGGTGTGGAGGAAGTTTACCACTGATTGTCACGCCCGGGCTTGACCCGGGCGTCCATCTTCTAATGCTAAGAAGATCAATCGCTGATGGATTGCCGGGTCAAGCCCGGCAATGACAAAAATAACGACATGCCGCCACCCGTTTTCCGCTTTGCCCCGTCGCCGAACGGTTATCTGCATCTCGGGCATGCTTTGTCCGCGCTGCTGAATTCCGACATGGTGCGCGCGCAGGGCGGGCGTTTTCTGCTGCGCATCGAGGATATCGACGTCACACGCTGCCGGCCGGAATTCGAGGCCGCGATCTATGAGGATCTCGCCTGGCTCGGCGTTGAATGGGAGCAGCCGGTGCGCCGGCAGTCGGAGCATGTCGAGGCCTATCGCGCGGCGCTCGGGAAACTGACGGAGATGGCTCTCATCTATCCCAGCTTCGAAAGCCGCGGCGAAGTCGCGCGCATGGTCGCGGCGCTGGGCGAGGACACGCCGCGCGATCCCGATGGCGCGCCGATCTATCCCGGCCACGCGCGCACGGTGAATGCACAAGAACGCAGCCGCCGGCTCGCGGCCGGCGAGCCTTACGCGTTGCGGATCGACATGGCGGCCGCCCAGGAAAAAGCCGGACCGCTGCACTGGCAGGAAACCGGCACCGGCCCGGACGGCGAAGCCGGCGAGGTGGCCACGCAACCGCAGGCCTGGGGCGACGTGGTGCTTGGGCGCAAGGAGATTCCGACCAGCTATCATCTCGCCGTCGTTATCGACGACGCCCTGCAGGGCATTACGCATGTGGTGCGCGGGCAGGACCTGTTCTGGGCGACCTCCGTGCACCGGCTGCTGCAGCGTCTGCTCGGCCTGCCAGCACCGATCTACCATCATCATCGCCTGATCCTGGATGCGGATGGCCGCAAGCTGTCGAAATCGACCAGGGCCACGGCCTTGCGGGAACTACGCGCGCAAGGCGTAAAACCCGCAGAAATCCGGCGGTTGGTGGGGCTCGGCTAGGCGTCGTTGGTATCGCCCTTCGCCCGTGCCATGCTGGCCGGAACGGGGAATCATGGCGCGATCCGGACCGAAAAAGCCTGTCGCAACGCGGCTGCGCAAGCGCCCGCGCGGAAAGGCCGCGCCCGTCGCCCGCAAGGCCCGGCGCAAGTCTGCGTCGGCCGTCGAGTTGGCGCTGGCGGCGCTGGCGCATGACATCCGCACGCCGCTGACCGGCATTCTGGCGCTCGCCGAATTGCTGGCGGCGAGCGATATCGGCGAGCGCGAGCGCGGCTGGGCCGCCGGCATCAAAAGCGCCGCCGAGCATCTGTCGCAGCTGACCACGGTGGTGACCGATGCGGTGAAGGCGGACGCCGCGGACCTCGTGCTGAGGCGCGATGTGTTCTCGCCGCGCCGGTTCACGGAGAATGTCGGCGCGGCGCTTCTGGCGCGTGCGCAGACGATCGGGCTGAAGGCCGAGGTGATCGTCGATCCCGATCTTCCGGCGAATGTCGTCGGCGATCCGGTGCGCTTGCGCGCGGCGCTGGAAAACCTGATCGACAATGCGGTGAAGTTCACCGCGCAGGGTGCGGTGACGCTGGCGGTGAAGGCGCAGCCGGCGCCGCGCAACCGCGTCAGGCTTTTATTCGATGTCACCGACAGCGGCATCGGCCTGCGCGAGAGCGAGATCAGAAAGCTGTTCCGTCCCTTCTCGCAGGCGAGCGCGGAAGTCTCGCGCCGCTATGGCGGCACCGGGCTCGGGCTGACGCTGGTGAAGCGGCTGGCCAAGGCGATGGGCGGCGACCTCACCGTCACCAGCAAGCTGGCCGAAGGAAGCACCTTCCGCCTGAGCGTCGTTGTCGAACGTCAGCAGGATGCGATGACGGGGAACAGGAATGCCGCAGCCGATGACGCGATGCGCCGGACGGTGGCACAGCGCATTCTCTGTGTCGAAGACAATCCCTATGGCCGGGTCGTTCTTGCGACGCTGCTCGACCAACTCGGGCATCGCGCATCGTTCGCGGCATCCGGCGAAGCCGCCCTGGCTGCGATCGAGCGCGAGACATTCGACGCCGTTCTCATGGACGTGATGCTGCCGGGCATCGACGGTTTTGAGGCCACGCGCCGCATCCGCGCGCTGATGAGCCGCAAAGGCAAGATTCCGGTGATCGGCATTTCCGCGCGCAGCACCGCCGCAGACGAGGCCGCAGCGCATGCAGCCGGCATGAACGCCTATCTGCTCAAGCCGGTCTCGCCGCAGAATCTGGAGAAGGTGCTCGTCTCGTTGCGCCGGACTTAGCGGTTGCCCTTTGGCCCGCGAGGACTGATCGATTGCAATGTTTCGGCTATCTGGAGTTTGTCTCGTCTCATCGCCCTGGGCTGAATACGTCGCTCAATACTTTGCGCTCATCGTGCCGCCGAAGCGGTAATTGATCCCGATCCGCGCGATATCTTCGCGCGTTTTGTGATCGAGCACGAGGCCGGTGGCGCACAGGCCGGCCGGGCTGCAGACATTATTGTAGCTGACATTGCCAAGATCGACGTGAAGATATTCCGCCTTGACGGTCCAGTTGCCGTTGAGCGCCCACTCGATTCCACCGCCAGCCGTCCAGCCGGCGCGGGTCGCGTCACCGGAATTCATCAGCGGAACGCCATCGCTGGTATGATCGGCATATTTTACGTTTGCGACCGCCAGGCCGCCGGTGCCGTAAAGCAGCGCGCGATCGACAGCGAAGCCGACACGACCGCGCAATGTCCACAGCCATTTGCTTTCGAATGTCGTGAGTCCGGTGTTGACGAATGGTGGGGGCGGGACTGAGG
>JAESGM010000816.1_pt1 | contig 14387 bp, 14 predicted proteins | sample 9269721 | NCBI WGS metagenome assembly JAESGM01 (sample SAMN15720920, study PRJNA650825) | algae metagenome | isolation source: Komarekiella atlantica HA4396-MV6 and co-occurring heterotrophs from... | place: USA: Theobald House, Kauai, HI | collected 2009-07-29 | reverse complement strand
GACGAGCGACCGGCCTGCAGGTGCGGTGACGTGTGAGAGTTTGTCGGCAGTGCTGAGCGATGTCATGCCATGCAGGCTAGCCCACAGCATGCGCGCCGACCGCCGTTGCTTTGCCGGATCGGCATCGTTCAGCAACGGCTTGAGTGCCTGCTCGAGAGGGATCAGCAGGCTCTCGACTTTCGCCTGATACCATTCAGGTACAGCACGCCCCGCCGGCATGCGGTGCTCGCTGAGCAGATTCCATAGCTTCGGGCGCTCCTGGCTAAATGCGAAGTAGGCGCGCACGAGACTACGCAACCGGTCACTCGGTGGAGACGACTCCTCCGTCGAGTTCAGGCGTTCGACAAGTTCGTCGAGCAGCCTTGCCTCGATGACCAGCAGCAGGTCGTCGAGATTCTCGAACACATTGTACAACGTGCCGGGTGAGTACCCGACGCGCTTAGCAATCTCACGCGCAGAGAGACCCTCGAGCCCACTTTGCTCGACGATATCTGTCGTCGCCTCGATGATGAGTTCGCGCAGCTCATCGGCGGTGTGTATGGATCGCCGGCCCATGGTTTTTCAATCATTTGGTTTGACTACGGATTATGCCACACCATAGGACTGGCGTGGCGCGAAAAAAAGTCAGCAAAAACGACAGTCAGACGCAGTTACGTGAGAAACATGGAGTGGCGCAAAACGCGCCTATATCAATAAAATCATTAGAAATCAGCACTTTGACACGCACTGACTGTTACCGCTGGTAAACGACACACAACCCTTGCGCGGTATGTGGAACGACTTTTCCTCCCACTGCATCCCGGCTCCGAAGCCGGGCACGAAATCGGCGAACAGCGGCGTGAAGTCGTAGCTGGACTCGACGACTACGACGAAGCCACCTTTGCCGATCAGGTCTTTAGAGATGGGATAGAAACTACAATCAGCTCGTTCCTTACCGCCGTTAAAAGAATACGACCATTCTACACGAGTGTCATCAGGATCGGTGTGTGATGCGCGCACCATGAACACAGACATTTTCAATGTTCGCGAATCGTAAGGCTGCATGAGGTGTTCAATTGAACGCATCATACCGTCGAGGTTTGCCTGGGCGTTCGACTTGCTCGTGCCGAGAAACTGTTCCTGCGCGATGAGATCGCCGAGGGTGTTGGTCGCCGCGGTAAAGTGGCGATTGATGTTCACTGCGCGGCTGATCTCGACGGTGCCCAGGAGCATGAGAGCGAGCAGCGGGAGTATGAAGGCAAACTCGATGGCGACGCTGCCGCTGGCGTCGCGCAGGAACGCTCCTTCTCGCCTCCGCGGCAGTTCCGAGGCTTCGCGCAGCTTGGCGTGTTGCGTCATTCGTACGGCTCGCTCTTGAAGGCAGTCGCAGCCTGGATGATCGCCGGGCCGGACCCGTCGGTGTTCTTGCCGAGCTTGAGGAACTGAAACGTGTTCGCCAGTTCCCACTCGTAGCAGAGGGTGACCATGACGACTTTGTCGGCACCGCCCGAGTATTTGGAGATGAGTTCCTGAGCCTCGCCGGTCGAGCCGGTCAGCTGGCCGTTTTTAAGGCACGGTTGAGGCCGCAAGCCATCCCAGTTGTCGGCGCTTTCCACGAGCACGCGGAGCTTATCGCAGTCGATGGTGGGGCCCGATGCCCTGCACACGTCCTGGCGGAAATCGCCGGCGGTCATGCTCTCTTTCTTCGCTTGGCCCGTCAGCAGCTTGCGCGAAGCGGACTCGACTCCGTACTCCAGCGAAGTGGACGCGAGGAAGTAGAGCCCGACCGCTAGCAGGCCGAGTACGAAGAGCATAAAGGGCAGGGCGATGATCGCGAACTCTATCGCCGCGACTCCGCTCTCGTCCCGCGTCCAATTGCGGGTTCGCGAAGTCGTCAGAGCAGCTTTCTGCAGGCAGCGCATTGAACGTCAAACTCCAAACCGGAGCGGACGTTAAGTTTGCGCGGCTGAATTATGTATTACTTGGATTGCAATTGATGAAACCGGGGTTAGCGAGCCCTTAACGTCACTGGGCCGCCGGCTGCTGCGACAGAGATTGGCTCGACGTTGCACTCTTCGACTGACCGGCCTTCACGACCGCTTCGAAGTGCTTTGTGCTGTCGCCGATCACCGCGGTCGGCTCGCAGGTGGGGGCGCAGGTGTAAGACTGGCGCTCGGAGCCGAGATACAGCGAAACCGTGCGGCGTGGGTCCTGCTCCACGATCACTCGCTGGTCCTGGATGATGTTTCGCTGAGCATCGAGGGCGATGATGTTCGTCATGCCGAACGTTTTGCCCGTTACGACGAGCAAATTACCGCCCTGCACCGTGACGTCGGCAATGGAGGGGTTGCCGATGATCACTTCGGACACCGCCCTCGGCAGTCGCAGCAAGGTCGACTGGTCGTAACGGACGATCAGTTCGGAAGCCTGTGCGGCGGCGGCCGAGACCGCGCATACGAATAAAGCGAGCGTGGCGGCGGAGAGGCGGGGGCGGAGAGCAGGCATGCGGGTACGTTTCCTCACTCGATCGACGAGATTTTTTCAGTAATTGGTTGAGAAACAGCAAACGCGGCCGCCAGGGCTGTTTTCAGCTGCTTCAGGAGCGAACGCCAGGAGGAGGTGCGCGCCATAGGCTATAGTATAGATATAGTATAAATAATGGTATCGACGCGACGATCTCCGAATTCTGTAGCATTCGTGAACCAGAAATCTGGACAATTTGGTGTGCCTTACAGTTTTGTCTTTGTTCGATGCCAAGATTCTCGTAAGATGCTATGTCTGACGAGCCGTGCACCCGGTCCGCATTCGATATGTTCTAATTTTAATGATCGGTTTAAGGGATTTTTGACGTCCATTTACGTGCAAATTAGTTCGTTTTACCCCTAATTAAGAGGTGGGGCCCGAAATAGCACCCAGTCCCGCGGGCAAACCCGTTGGGCTTCGCAGTATGCGATGCAAAAAACTGGGAGAGCTGTCAGATGAAGAATTTCCTTTCGCGCTTCGCTCGTGACGAGTCTGGCGCAACGGCAATCGAGTACGGCCTGATCGCAGCAATCGTCGGCGTTGGCATCATCGCCGCGCTCGGCACGCTGAGAGATGGCCTGGTCGGCACCTTCGAAGAGGTCAGCAACGAGCTCGGCGGCTAAAAGGCCTACTGATGGGGCTCGGTTCTTCCGAGCCCCATCATTTCACACACTGATCAGTTTGGCAGGGCAATCGATGGGCGGGATTGTGCATCCGCTTGCGTTAGTGTTCCCGTTCGCGATGGCGTATGCAGCAGCAACCGACCTGCTGACAATGCGCATCGCCAACGCTGTGTCCCTGGCCATCGTGTTTTCGTTTCTTCTCATCGCACCACTAGCAGGGCTTACGATCGATCAGATGCTTATGCATCTGGCGGCCGGATTGGCGGTTCTGCTGGCGGGGATGCTGCTTTTCGGTCTGCGGCTCGTCGGCGGCGGAGATGCGAAGCTGCTGGCTGCAGCTTCTCTCTGGATCGGCGTCGATGACCTGATCCCATTCCTTGCCTGGGTGACAATTTTCGGGGGAGCCTTGGCGCTCCTGCTTCTGGCCTATCGCCGTTTTCCGGCCGACGTTTACCCGCTCCCGGCATGGGCTCGCCGCCTACACCGGAGGGGCGAGGGGATGCCGTACGGCGTGGCAATCGCAGCCGGCGCACTAACGGTGTACCCCCTGACGACGTGGCCAGCGCTTCTCGGCTGATGACCTGAGCCAATTACTGACAGCGGTTAACTTTGCGTTGACCATTGTTCGGGCAAGGTCGGCATGAACGCCAATCAGCGATTCTGGTGAGAAGGAACCAACGGCAGTGAAGCGAGCGCAGCTCATAGGGATTACGGTCGCGGCGGGAGCTGGTCTCCTCGCGTTCGTGCTCATGCGCTCGGTCGTAAACAAGCCGGTCGCGCCTACTCAGGTTCCCGTGACCGTGAACGCCACGGAAGTTCTCGTCGCCCGTCGCGATCTGGCGCTCGGTGAACTGACCAAGGACACAGACTTCCGCTGGCAGACCTGGCCGGCGGACGCGATCACACCGGCCTTCATCACCAATTCCGATCCCAAGGCGATGGAAGAAGTTGCCGGCTCGATCGTTCGCTCGCCTGTCCTGCAGGGCGAACCCATTACCAGGCAGAAAGTGATCAAAGCCGGCCACGGCGGCGTGCTCGCAGCCATTCTGCCGAGCGGAATGCGCGCGATCTCCACGCGCATCAAGGAAGAGACCGCCGCCGGTCGTCTCATCCTGCCGAACGACCGTGTTGACGTCATCCTCACCCGTCGCGAGCGCAACATGCACGGGAACGAGGAGTACGTCTCCGATACGCTTTTCTACAACGTGCGTGTTCTTGCCATCGGCCAGGAGATCGGCGCCAAGGACGGCACGAAGACCCAGGGCGGCAATACCGCAACGCTCGAGCTCACGGCGGCGCAATCCGAGCAGTTGGCGCGCGCGAATTCACAGGGTGAGATCAGCCTGGCATTGCGCAGCATTGCCGACGGCGACCCGCACGGAAAAGGCCCTACCGCGGGCCTGCAAGATCAACGCGGAAGTGTGGTGCGCGTGCTGAAGTATGGCGTGCCCTCGCGTGCGTACGGCGTGAACTGAGTTGCGTGATTCAGTCTCGGCTGTCGAAAAGGTTACCTGATAATGCGAACGACCCAAAATTGGGCTCGCGTGTGTATGGCTGCTGTCATGTTCTTCGTCTCGGCTGTAGGCAACGTGCAAGCGGCTGACATAGCGACGCGTCCCGGCGGACAGGGTGGGCAGGATTCGGTGCTGCGCATTCCCGGCAACGCCGCGTTCCCGCTTACCAAGCGGATCGACCTCGGTGTCGGCCGTTCTATCGTCGTGCAGTTCCCCATGCCGCTTAAGGATGTTCTGGTCTCTGACCCGAACCTTCTCGACGCCGTCGTGCAGTCGTCGGACCGCGTGTTCCTCATCGCCAAGAAGACCGGCCAGACCAACGCATTCTTCTTCGATGAATACGGCCAGCAGATCCTGACGCTCGAAGTTGCCGTCGGGGCCGACCTCTCGGCACTCGACCAGCTTCTGATGCGCCTCATCCCGGGCTCGAACGTGCGCAGCGAGATCGCCGGTCGCGCGATCGTGCTGACCGGCACCGTGCGCACGCCCATCGATTCCAATCGCGCTGCCGAGATCGCCGCCCAGTTCTACCACGCCAACGCGGATGCGGGCAGCATCACGAACTCGGGCACCTCCGTGGCGACTACGACGTCTAGCACGACGAACATCGGCTTGGGCATGGGCGGCTACCAGTCCACGAACAACTCCGGTGGTGGTGGCGGCGGCGGTGGCGGCGGCTCCGCGGGCGTTTATGGCGAGCGGCCGGTCATCAACCTCCTCTCCGTCGAGGGTGAAGAACAGGTGATGCTGCGCGTCAGCGTCGCCGAGGTGCAGCGCGACATCCTCAAGCAGTTCGGCATCAACCTCGGCGCGCTCGTCAACTCGGGCAACTTCACCACCGCGATCCTGTCGCAGAATGCCATGCCGCTGAATGCAGTGGCGCTGGGTGGCATGCCGATCGCCGGCGCGGCTACTCAGAACGGCGCGCTCAACTTCTTCAATCCCGGCGTGGGCGTGGCTGGAACCTCGTTCCCGAGCGTCGACGGGTTGGCCGGATTCGCCAACTCCGGCATCGCCAGCATGTATCAGTCGGGTAATCAGGCGGTCGGCGGAGTGCTGCGTGCGCTGGAGCGCGATGGCCTCATACGCACGCTGGCGGAACCCAACCTGACGGCGGTGTCCGGCGAACCGGCGAAGTTCCTCGCCGGTGGCGAGTACCCGGTGCCGGTGGTCGACAGCCTTGGCCAGGTGAGCGTCACCTACAAGGAATTCGGTATCGGCCTTGCCTTCACGCCGGTCGTCCTCTCCGAGGGACGCATCAGCCTGAAGATCGAAAGCGAGGTCAGCGAGCTGACGCAGGAAGGCGCGGTCGTTCTCTCGGGCATCCAGATACCTGCGCTGAAGAAGCGCCAGGCAAATTCGACGGTGGAACTTCCCTCGGGCGGATCGCTCGCCATCGCGGGCCTGCTCTCCGAAGATACCCGTCAGAACATCGATGGCTTCCCGGGTCTGAAAGACGTCCCCATCCTCGGCACTCTGTTCCGCAGCCGTGACTACGTGCGCCAGGAGACGGAACTCGTCGTGATCGTCACGCCCTACATGGTGCGCCCCGTGGCGCGCCAGGAGCTTGCGCGTCCGACGGACGGGCTTGCCGATCCGACCGACCGCAAAGCCAACTTCCTCGGCCACATCAATCGCATCTATGGACGCACCGAGTCGGCACCCGTCGGCGATCTGAAGGGCGACTACGGATTCATCGTGGAATAGCGGATAGGCTGGAGAAAAAACATGACCGCCTTTCACTCAAAGCCGCCGCGCCACTTGAAGCTCGCTCGCAGCATGCTCGTCGCTTCCGCCGTGGCAGTCGCGCTAGCGGGATGCAAGACTACGGACGATCCCACACGCGTCGCGGGTTGGACGCTGGTCGATACTTCCCAGCGGCATCCGATCCTGGTGTCGCAGGAGCCGACGGTGCACATGATCCGCATCGGGCGCAGTGCACGCGGGATGTCGCCATCGCAGCGCGCCCAGCTCATCGGCTTCGTAAACACCTACCGCGCCACCGATTCCGGTAACAGCCGGCTTGTCGTGTCGGTGCCGAGCGGCGGCGCCAATGAGGTTCCGGTGATGCACGCGGTCGGCGAGATCCGCTCGTTGCTCACCGATTACGGCTTCTCGGAACCGTCCATCTCCGTCGAGGCGTACAGCGCCGAGGGCAGCATCGATGCGCCAATTCGCGTGTCCTACCTGCGATACATCGCCGAGCCTCCGCAGTGCGGCGATTTCTCCACCAATCTCGCGGATGAGCCGATGAATCTGCCGTACCCCAATCTGGGCTGCGCCAATCAGCGCAATCTCGGCGTGATGGTCGCCAATCCGGCTGACCTGCTGGGACCCCGTAGCGAAACGGCACGGTCGAGCGAGCGCCGCGATCAGGTGTGGGGCAAATATGTCCGCGGCGAGCCCACGGGCGCAAGTAAGAGCCGCGATGAACGCGTCAACACCGATACCAGCCAGTAACCGATGGTTAGCATAGCCAGGGTTGTTTGAGGTCATGTCTAGTCAACCATACCATACCGACGACGAAGACGAGTACGGCGTCGGCGCTCCCATCGCCGAACTGGCGCCGTCCGTGCCTCAGGCCGTCAGCTTGCGTGCGCGGCCGATCCCGCGCATTTCGATCCAGGCATTCTGCGAGAACGGCGCCACAGCCGAGATCATCCAGATTGCATCCGAGGACCGGCGTCTGGCCAAGGCGCACGTCAGCCTCCACATGGGCGGCATCGAGGCTGCGGTTCTGCACTACCAGGAGAACCCAACTCCAAACCTCATCATTCTCGAGACGAGCCTGCCGCGCGACCATATTCTCGCCGAGCTGGATCGTCTGGCTGAGAACTGCGATCCGGGAACCAAGGTGGTCGTGATCGGCCACGTCAACGATGTCACTCTCTATCGCGATCTCCTCAAGCGGGGCGTGAGCGAGTACCTCGTCGAGCCGCTGGAGCCGCTGCATCTCATGGAGGCCATTTCCGGCCTCTACAACAATCCGGACACCGATCCGGTGGGGCTCGTCTACGCCTTCGTCGGCGCCAAGGGCGGCGTCGGATCTTCGACGGTCTGCCACAACGCCGCCTGGGCATTGTCGGAAGCGTTGAAGCTCAACGTGGTGATAGCGGATTTCGATCTGGCGTTCGGAACGACCGGTCTCGATTTCAACCAGGACCCCGTGCAGGGCATCGCCGACGCATTGGCGACGCCGGAGCGCCTCGATGAGGTGCTGCTGGACCGGCTGCTGACCAAGTGCTCGGAGCACCTGTCGATCTTCGCCGCGCCGGTGACGCTGGACCGCGAGTACGACCTTAGCGCCGACGGCTGCGACCAGGTGCTCGACATCGTGCGCCAGAACGTACCGTTCATGGCCGTCGACCTTCCGCATACCTGGACCGGCTGGTCAAAAAGCCTGCTGATGCAGGCCGACGAGGTGGTCATTACGGCAGCCCCCGACCTGGCAAATCTGCGCAACACCAAAAATCTCGTGGACCAGTTGCGCGATATTCGCAGGAACGACAGCAAGCCGCGCCTGGTCATCAACATGGTCAACATGCCCAAGCGGCCCGAGATCAGCGTGAAGGAGTTCGAGAGCGCCGTCGGCCTCAAAGCGCTGAGCGTCATTGACTTCGACAGCGAAACGTTCGGTCAGGCAGCCAACAACGGCCAGATGATCGAAGAACTCAATGCCAAGGCCAAAGCCGCTGCGGCCTTCCGCGAAATGGCCATTGCAATCAGCAACCGGCGCGACACTCAGGCGGGCAAGAAGACGTCTGCGCTCGCGCCCATACTCGAGAAGCTCAAGATCAAGCTGTAAGGACAGTAGATGTTTGGTAAGCGTTCAGCCGACCAGGCTGTTGTGCATCGCGTCCCGCAACAGCCCGCGAAACCTGCACCGCAGGCCGAACCGAAGCAGCCGCAGGCCAAAGCGGCGCCGGCGCCTGTCGCTCCCGAACAGCCGCGCCGGCACTCGGAAGAGTATTACGACGTCAAGACGACCGTCTTCAACGCGCTCATAGACACGATCGATCTGACGCAGCTCGCCAAGCTCGACGTGGCTTCGGCGCGCGAAGAGATTCGCGACATTGTCAGCGAGATCATTCAGATCAAGCACGTCGTGATGTCGATCGCCGAGCAGGAAGAGTTGCTCGAGGACATCTGCAATGACGTGCTCGGCTACGGCCCGCTGGAGCCGCTGCTGGCGCGTGACGACATCGCCGACATCATGGTCAACGGCGCCGATACGACCTACATCGAAGTCGCCGGTAAGGTGCAGCGCACCAACGTGCGCTTCGCCGACAACCTGCAGCTCATGAACATCTGCCAGCGTATCGTGAGCCAGGTGGGCCGCCGCGTCGATGAATCCAGTCCGATATGCGACGCGCGTCTGCCGGACGGCTCGCGCGTCAACGTAATCGCGCCGCCGCTGGCCATCGACGGCCCCGCGCTCACCATTCGTAAGTTCAAGCGCGACCGCCTGAACCTGGAGCAGCTCTGCCGGATCGGAACAATCTCTCTGGAAGGCAAAGCACTGCTGGAGATCATCGGTAAGGTCCGCTGCAACGTACTGATCTCGGGCGGCACCGGTTCCGGCAAGACTACCCTGCTCAACTGTCTGACGGGCTCCATCGAGCACGACGAACGCATCATCACCTGCGAGGACTCGGCCGAGCTTCAGCTGCAGCAGCCGCATGTCGTGCGCCTGGAGACGCGTCCGCCGAACCTCGAAGGCGAGGGCGAGATCAAGATGCGCGACCTCGTGCGCAACTGTCTTCGTATGCGCCCGGAGCGGATCATCGTCGGCGAGGTGCGCGGACCGGAGGCCTTCGACCTGCTGCAGGCGATGAATACCGGCCACGACGGATCGATGGGCACGCTTCACTCCAACTCGCCTCGCGAGGCCATCAGCCGACTCGAGTCGATGATCATGATGGGCGGCTTCCAGCTTCCCGTTCGCACCATCCGCGAGATGATTACCGGTTCGGTGGACATCATCGTTCAGGTTGCCCGTCTGCGCGATGGCACGCGCAAAGTCACGCACATCACTGAAGTGCTCGGCATGGAAGGGGACGTGGTCACCCTGCAGAACCTGTTCGTGTTCGACATCGCCGGGGAGGACGCCAACGGGCGCATCCTCGGCAAGCATCGCTCCACCGGTATCGCGCGACCGCATCTGTGGGAACGCGCTGCCTACTATGGTCAGGAGACGCGACTGGCCGAAGCGCTGGCATCGGCCGAGGTGCTCGACGACCACGGCAATCCGCTGGGGGACAATAATGCTTGATGCCGACATGACTTCGATGCTGGCGGCGCTGCTGGCCGCCGTTGCCGTGGCCGGCGTCGCCTACGCGTTGCTTTATCCATACGCCACGGGCGAACGCGAGAAGGAAATGCGCGTACGCAACGTCGTCGAGCCTCGATCGCGCGATGGCATAAGCGTCCTCGAGCAGGCAGCCGCGCGCCGCAAGTCCGTCGCCGACAGCCTGAAGGAAATGGAAGCCAAGCAGAAGGCCGCGAAAAAAGTCACACTGCGCCTCATGCTGCAGCAGGCAGGGCTGAGCATCAAACCGCGCACTTTTTGGCTGTTGAGCGTGTTGTGCGGCATCGTCTGCGCCTGCCTCGTGATGGCTCTGCTATCACCGAGCGTCACGCGCATGTTCCTCACCGTCATCATCGGCCTGGTCGGGCTGTTCGGCGTACCGCGCTGGGTTGTGAACAAGATGGTCGCGCGGCGGCGCGACAAGTTCGTCAGAGAGTTCCCCAACGCTATCGACATCGTCGTGCGTGGCATGAAATCCGGCCTGCCGCTCAACGAATGTCTTGCGATTATCGCACGCGAAAGTCAGGAGCCCCTGGCCAGCGAATTCCGCGAGGTGATCGAGCAGCAGCGTGTCGGTGTCTCGCTGGGCGAGGCGCTGGAGCGGCTGACTGCGCGCATCCCGATCCCGGAAGTTCGCTTCCTGTCCATCGTCATCGCCATCCAGCAGCAGGCGGGTGGCAACCTGTCCGAGGCGCTGGGTAACCTTTCGGGCGTCATCCGCGATCGCTTCCATCTGAAGATGAAGGTGAAGGCGCTGAGCGCCGAAGCGAAAGCGTCGGCGCTGGTTCTCGCCTCGCTACCGCCGATCGTGATGCTGATGGTGTACGGCTCATCGCCGGGCTATATCGCGCCGCTATTCAACACCACGGTTGGCAATTTCGCGCTGCTGATGTCCGCTTTCTGGATGCTCATGGGCGTGCTGACCATGCGCAAGATGATCAACTTCAAGTTCTAACCGAGGCGGGTACGCCGGGACGAGCTAGACGCCGATGGAAATTGTCGAACTATTCACCGACACGACATTCCTCGTCACCATCCTCGCTGCGATCTGCGTATTCGCGACGGTGCTGACGCTATCGATGCCGATGTTGGCGCGCGACAGGATGGCTCATCGCATGCGGGTGATGGCCGTGGAGCGCGACAAGATGCGCGCCGAGCGCCTGGCGGAGATGAACGAACGCGACCGCCAGGGGCGCCTGCGGAGGGCACCCGTCGGCTACATGCAGCAGATCGTCACCCGGCTCAATCTGCGCAGCATGCTGGATACCGAGGAACTGCGCGACAGGCTGAAGAGAGCCGGCCTGCGCGGGCAGGGCCCGCTGGTGGCCTTCATGTTCTTTCGCGTGGCAATGCCGGCAGCATTCTTTATCGGCGCGGCGTTTTACCTGTTCGTCCTCGGCGCCGGATCATACCCTCCGCTGATCAAACTGATCATGTGCCTGGGAGCGGCGTTCGCGGGGTCGTACGTACCCAGCGTCTTCATCGAGAACCTTATCCAGAAGCGCCAGCAGTCGATCAAAGTGGCGTTTCCCGATGCGCTCGACATGCTGCTGATCTGCGTGCAGTCGGGCATGTCGGTCGAGGCCGCATTCGGGAAGGTGTCGAAAGAGATCGCCAACCAGTCGATGGAGCTCGCCGAAGAGCTAAGCTTGACGACGGCTGAACTCTCCTACCTGCAGGATCGCCGCCAGGCGTTCGACAATCTTGGCAAGCGCACCGGATTGCCGGGGGTGAAGGCCGTCGCGACAGCGCTGGTTCAGGCGGAACGGTACGGAACGCCCGTTGGCCAGGCCCTGCGCGTCATGGCTAAGGAGAACCGCGATATTCGTCAGGCGGAAGCCGAGAAGAAGGCGGCAGCGCTCCCGCCGAAACTGACGGTGCCGATGATCGTATTCTTCCTGCCGGTGCTGTTTGTCGTCATCCTCGGTCCGGCCGTCATCAACTACATGAGCATGTGATGGAATAGTGTCGGCAGACTGCCGACACCCGCCGTGCAGGTCGGCAATCAGTCGGCGTTGATGCGGCCGGCCATCTCCGACACGGACATCACTGGCGAGTGGCTGGTGGACGGAACGCCGTTCGCTGCAGAGGGCACGTCCGTGGAGATAACCCACGCCTCATCGAGCGCGGCCTGCGGGTCGACGGGCGGCAGGTTAGCCTGATTGGATACCCTCTGGACCGGAACGGCCGCCGAAACCGGAGCCTCGGCAAGAAGCTTTGCGTCGGCATTCCAAGGAGCTCCGACCGGCTGCGGATCGGAGTTCGGCACGGGCTTCGGATCGAGCTGAACGACCTGCTGCAGGAGCTGGGAGTTCTCTTTGGCCTTCGACATCGGCAGGTCGCGGGAAGCGATCAGCGTGCTTTCGTCATACTTGCCTTGCAGGCCAAGGACGAGCGCCAGGTTCTGGCGGATGCGTGGGGAGGATTCTCCCGAGGCCGCGGCCTGCCGCAGCAGACCCTCGGCGCGCGCCGGCTCGCCATTCATGGCGTAGGCCAGAGCCAGGTTGCTCATGACCGAGGGCTGGTTGTGAGCGAGAGTGAGAGCGCGTTCGAAGAACGGAATGGCTTCGTTATACTTCCCTTCCTTGGCAAGGGCCGCACCGCGTGCGGACACGATGCGCCAGTCGGGCCTTGCCGGGTCGTCGGCCATGGCAAGGAGCGGCTTGGCTACGCTCACCTGGTCCAATTCGAGTGCGAGGCGGCCGTATTCACCGGCCAGTTCGCGGCTCTGGCCGTGGAACATTCCTGCCTGCTGCAACACGGAGAGGGCCCGCCGCTTCTCACCCATCGCTTTGAGGTTGCGTGCATAGCTGAGTGCGGCATCGAGATCGCGCGAGTTCTCCGCGTACTTCTTGCCCCAGTACTCCGTTGCCCTCTGCAACTCGGCCGTATCCGACAGCACCGTGCCGTTGGCGTCGGGCGGGGGCGCCTGGCGGCGCGCTTGAGCCTGAGCTTGGGCTTGCGATTGCGCCGTTACGCGAGGCGTTGAACTCCCGGTCGCCAGGAGATCGCCCGCGCCGCTCAGGGTCTGTCCGCAGGCACCCAGCATCAGCGACGCAGTGATCGCTGCCAGCACGCTGCCGCGCTTACGCATCTGCGCCGCCGCGTAAATTACCAACGCCATTGTGTCCCCCTGGTCGGCATGCTCGGAGACCCGGCTGCAGGCCGAATCTCTCACCTTTGGTCGTCAGGGTGTGGGACAGTTCTCAACAAACGATTAACCCAGCCTAAGGGCAGGTTAACCGGCTAGGGCGCTCGCTGCGGTCTGCTCGCGGGCGCCGCTTATCCAGCGCTGCATCTCCGGCATCGAGAAGATCGCCTCGACGTAGGTGCTGGCGGTCCCATCGTCGCCGTAGGGGGAAAGATCGCTGAAATAGGTGCGGAAGCGCGATGCGACCGGGGCATACATGGCATCGGCGGCGGTGAACCTCCCGAATAGGAACGGTCCCTCCGAGCCGTAGTGGGCCCGGCAATCGCGCCAGATCCCCACGATACGCACCACGTCGGCGGCAACCTCGTCGGGCACCGGGTCCAGGTCGTTGATCGCGAGCACCTCCATAGGGCAGGCGCGGCGCAGATTAACGAATCCCGAATGCATTTCGGCGGCTACGGAACGCGCGCGCGCGCGCGCCTTGGCATCCTCCGGCCACAGGCCGCATTCGGTATGCCGCTCGGCCAGATACTCGAGTATCGCCAGGCTGTCCCAGACCTGGAAATCGCCGTCCAAAAGGAGAGGTACGAGCCCCGAGGGGCTGAGCTTGAGAATTTCGGCCTTGGTTTCCGGTTGCCGCAGCTGGACGTGGACTTCCTCGAACGGCAGGCCCATCTGGGCCAATGCCAGCCAGGGCCGCAGGCTCCAGCTCGACCAGTTCTTGTTCCCGATTACGAGGCGGTAGGGAGGTTTGGCCATGGTCTTGCCTTGCACTGCATGATCTTGTCTTGTGCGCCGCGAGTCGGCGAGCACTGACGCCTCACATGCAGCATCAGGGCGCGCCTTGTCAGCAACCGCGACAATGCGAATGGGCACACCCTATGACAACTGACGCGCTGCCGGTCGACGATTTCTTCTTAGCCGACGGCTCGTCCGGTCCTGAGATGCCCATCTGGGCCGTGGAGAGCGATTTTTCCGCCGAAGCTCTGCCCATTTCGGCGGAGCAGCGCGCATGGATCGAGGCCAACGGCTTCAAGGGGAAGGCAAGGCAGCAGGCCCTGCTGCCGGGCCCGGACGGGCGGATTGCCGGGGTGCTCTTCGGTCTGGGCAACGGTGCGGCTGGCGAGCCATCGGGGCCGTCGGAGCTGCTCGTGGGGGCGCTGGCTCAAAACCTTCCGGAGGGAGCCTACCGCTTTGCCTCGGTCCTGAAGGATCCTGCGCTGGCAGCGGTCTCCTGGGGCCTCGGAGCCTATCGCTTTGCGCGTTATAAGCGGAACGGCAAAGCGAAC
>JAESGM010000815.1_pt1 | contig 14425 bp, 13 predicted proteins | sample 9269721 | NCBI WGS metagenome assembly JAESGM01 (sample SAMN15720920, study PRJNA650825) | algae metagenome | isolation source: Komarekiella atlantica HA4396-MV6 and co-occurring heterotrophs from... | place: USA: Theobald House, Kauai, HI | collected 2009-07-29 | reverse complement strand
GGCAGCGGCTTGTCGTGCTTCACGCGCAGCACCGCGAGATCGACCTTGGCGTCCTTGCCGACCACCTCGGCCTTGAGCCGCAGGCCGTTGCCGAAGATCACCGTGATGTCGTTGGCGTCGCCGATGACGTGGTTGTTGGTGACCACGATGCCCGACGCGTCGATCACGAAGCCTGAACCGGCCGACTGGGAGCGGCGCTGTTGCGGCGACTGGTTGGGGGCCTGCCCCTGGCCCTGGCCGCGCCGGTTGAAGAACTCCTCGAACAGGTCGCCGAAGGGCGTGTCGGGGCCGAGCTGCGGCAGTTGCGGCAGCGTGCGGTTGCGCGTGTCGCTCGTCGTCACGGCGGCGATGTTGACCACGGCCGGCATGACGCGATCGACGAGATCGGCCAGCGAGGCCTGCCCGGTCAGGACCGGCGGCGGCGCGGCCGTCTGCGCCATCGCGCCGGGAGCGCCCGACAGCGTCAGCAAGGCGGCGCCTGTCACGAGCGCGATCCGCATGGCGCGGGAAGCTTTAGCGGTTTTCAGTGCCATCTTTGTCCTCGTGAATGGTTCGCAGTCCGATCCGGGCGGCTTCAAACGCGACGCAAGAGTGAACCCCAAATTGCGGCGGAAGGGCGACGCACGATCATGTCATCACGCAACCGTCACTGCCCCGGCCGCCGCCTGGACCGGGACCTGCCCGGCCCTTCAGCCGCCTCGCACGATCCATACCAGAAACACGCCCAGCACGGCGGAGACGATCCCGATCATCCGCATGCGTTCGACAGGCGTCTCGGCTGCGCTGCGAAGCGCATCCTTGGCCAGGTTGGGCAACGCCGCGAAGAGGATCCCCTCGATGGCGAAGACCAGACCGAGCGCCGCGATGAAATCCAGCATGCGCGGCGCCCGGGGTCAGGTCAGGGCTGTGCCGGGGCGGCGGCGCCGGCGGCAGCCGGGGTCGGGGCCGCAGCCGGGGCCGGCGTCGGCCGCCCGCTCGGCCCGTTGAAGAACCGGAAGAACGGCGAATCCGGCGACAGGACCATCCGTGTGTCGCCCGCCTTGATGCTCGCCTCATAGGCCTGCATCGAGCGGTAGAAGGCGAAGAAGTCCGGATCCTTGCCGAAGGCCTCGGCGAAGACGCGATTGCGCTCGCCTTCGCCCTCGCCGCGGATCTCGTCGGAGCGGCGCTGCGCCTCGGCGACGATCACGGTCGATTCGCGTTCCGCCCTCGCCCGGATCTCCTGGGCTTGCTGGCCGCCGAGCGCGCGCGCTTCGGCCGCCTCGCGCTGGCGCTCGGTCTGCATGCGCTGGAAGATCGCCTGCGAGTTCGCCGCCGGCAGATCGACCCGGCGCAGTCGGACGTCGACGACCGTCATGCCAAAGCGGGCCGCCTCGCGGTTCACATCGTCGCGGATGCGATTCATCAGCCGCGAGCGGTCGGTGCGGACCATGGCTGTGAAGCTCGCTTCCGCCAGCACGCTGCGGACATTGCCGTTGACGATGGAGGCGAGCTGCGAGTTGGCGCGCGGGATGTTGTTGACCGCCTGGTAGAAGCGCAGCGGATCGGAGATGCGGTAGCGCGTGAAGGCGTCGACCACGAGCCGCTTCTGGTCCGAGGCGATGATTTCCTGCGCCGGCAGATCGAGATCGAGGATGCGGTTGTCGAGCAGGGTGACCTGCTCGAACGGCGCCGGCAGCTTGAAGTAGAGGCCGGGCTCGGTGACGACGCTGCGGACCGCGCCGAAGCGCAGCACGAGGGCCGACTGGGTCTGCTGCACCACGAAGGTCATGGCGTAGAAGACGACGGCCGCGATCGCGAGAACCGCGAGAACGGCGATACGGATGACGGAGCCGTTCATCGGGTCGCTCCTGCCTGCGGCGCGGCTGCCGCCGGGGCGGGGCGGCGCGGCTGCTGGAGTTCGTTGAGCGGAAGGTAGGGCACGACGCCCTGCCCGCCGGCGCTGTCGAGAATGATCTTGTCGGCGCCGCCCAGGACACGCTCCATCGTCTCGAGAAACAGGCGCTCGCGGGTCACGCTCGGAGCGGCCCGATATTGCTCGTAGACGGCGTTGAAGCGGCTGGCCTGGCCGAGCGCCTCAGCGACGGTCTGGTCCTTGAAGGCCTCGGCGCCCTGCACGAGCTGGGCTGCGCGGCCGCGCGCTTCCGGCACGACGCGATTGGCGTAGGTCTGGGCCTCGTTGCGGAGACGTTCCTGGTCGGCGCGCGCCGCCTGCACGTCGCGGAACGCGTCGATGACCTGCTGCGGCGGATCGACCTTCTGCAACTGCACGAGGCGGATCTGGACGCCGGCGTTATAGGTGTCGAGGGTTTCCTGCATCAGCTGGCGCGTTTCGGTCTCGATCACCGAACGATCGGTCGTCAGCACGGGCTGGATGTTGCGCCTGCCGATGATCTCGCGCATCGCGCTTTCGGCGACGGCCTTCACCGTGCCGGGCGGATCCTGGATGTTGAACACGTAATTCTCCGGCTGGGCCGGATCGATCTGCCACTGCACGATCACGTCGATATCGACGATGTTCTCGTCGCCGGTCAGCATCAGGCTCTCCTCGCCGACATCCGACTGGCGCGACGCGCGCACGGATTCGACAGTCCGGAAGCCGACTTCGGTGGTGATCACATTCGTGACCTGGGGCTTGATGACGCTGCCGATCGGATAGGGCCAGTTGTAGTTCAGGCCTTCGCCGGTCTTGCCGATGAACTGGCCGAAGCGCAGATTCAGGCCGACCTCGTTGGGGCGCACGATATACCAGCCGGTCAGGAGCCAGATCACGATCAGCGCGAGGATGCCGAAGATCAGCCCACGCCCGCCGAGACTGCCGCCTGGCATCAGGTTCTTCAGCCGGTCCTGGCTGCGCCTCAGGATTTCCTCCAGATCGGGAGGCGAGCCGCCGCCCGAGCCGCCGCCGCCGGAACCGCCGCCGCCCCAGGGACCGCCGCCGCCACTTCCTCCGCGCTGGCCCCAGGGTCCGCCCCCGTTGTTGCCGCCGCCGCTCTGGTTGCTCCAAGGCATACTTGCGCCGTTCCCTTATCTTTCGACCTGCCGAGCCTTAGGCGAACGGCGGCTGTTTGTCAGCGCCTTTGAGCGCGCTCGTCGCTGACTTGGGCATGGGCCACGGATTCGTCAACGGCGCAACATCTTCATCATCAACGCAAACTCAGCCCGGACGGCGGCGGCGAAAGGTCGCGAAGCTGAAGGCATGCTCGTCGTCGGGGCCGCGCGGATGCTCTTCGCGACTGACTTCCTCGAAATCGGGCCTGTTCCACTCGGGAAAGAAGGCGTCGGCCTCCGCGACGGTATGAACGAATGTCAGTTCCAGCCTGTCCGCCATGGGCATCATCTGCCGGTAGATGTCCGCGCCGCCGGCGACGACCACGGAATCGGCGCCGGTGTCCCGGCCGATGCGCTGCCCCGTCGCCAAAGCCTCGGCGAGGGTCGCCGCGACATGCGCGCCCTCGGGTCGGAATCCGGGATCGCGTGTGAGAACGATGGTCTCGCGGCCGGGCAGCGGCTTGCCGATCGACTGGAAGGTCTTCCGGCCCATCACCACCGGCCGGCCGAGCGTCAGGCCGCGAAAGCGGCGCAGATCCGTCTTCAGCCGCCAGATCAGACGGTTCTCGAGGCCGATACCGCGGTTTTCAGCCATGGCCGCGACGATGACGAAAGGCAGTTCCGCCATCTCAGCCACCTTTCGCGAACCGGAGCAGCGCTTCGCCGTCGAGCCGCTTCACCGTCCACTCGTCCTGCGCCTTCGCGCCGAGCGCGCGGTAGAACGCCCGCGAGGGCTCGTTCCAGTTCAGCACCCACCAGGCCAGCCGCGTCAGCCCCTCGTCGACGCAGCGCCGCGCCAGCCCCGCCATCAGCGCCTTGCCGATGCCGCGCCCGCGCTGCGCTTCGCGCACGAACAGATCCTCCAGCCAGATGCCGTGCCGCCCGGAGAAGGTCGAATAGGTATAGAACCACACCGCGAAGCCGACCGGCTCGCCCTCCCATTCGGCGATGTCGCAGAACACGCGTGGATGCGCGCCGAAGAGCGAGGCGGCGATCTCGGCCTCCGTCGCGATGACGGCGTCGGGAAGTTTCTCGTAGACCGCCAGTTCCCGGATGAAGGCGAGCACGAGGCCGGCCTCGTCGGGCCGTGCAGGGCGGATGGAGAGGCTCATATCGCGATCGGCGCCTTGATCGCGGCATGGGGCTCGTAGCCTTCGATCGTCACGTCCTCGAAGCGGAAATCCTCAAGCCGCGTCACGGCCGGGTTCAGCCTGAGCGTCGGCAGTGGACGCGTCTCCCGCGAAAGCTGCAGCTTCGCCTGGTCGAGATGGTTGGCGTAAAGATGCGTGTCGCCGAGGGAATGCACGAAATCGCCGACGCCCAGGCCCGTCACCTGCGCCACCATATGGGTCAGCAGCGCATAGCTCGCGATGTTGAACGGCACGCCGAGAAACACGTCGGCCGAGCGCTGGTAGAGCTGGCAGGACAGCTTTCCGTTCGCAACGAAGAACTGGAACAGGCAGTGGCAGGGAGCGAGCGCCATTTTCGGAATGTCGACCGGGTTCCAGGCCGAGACGATCAGCCGGCGTGAATCCGGGTTGCGCCTGATCTCGCTTACCAGCCAGGCGATCTGGTCGATGGTCGCATTCGGATCGTCTTTTGCGGGCGCGGGCCAGGAGCGCCACTGCCGGCCGTAGACCGGGCCGAGATCGCCGTTGGCGTCGGCCCATTCGTCCCAGATGGTGACGCCGTTCTCCTGCAGATAGGCCACATTTGTGTCGCCGCGCAGGAACCAGATCAGCTCGTGGATGATCGACTTCAGATGCAGCTTCTTGGTGGTGACCAGCGGGAAGCCCTCGGTCAGGTCGAAGCGCATCTGGTGGCCGAACACCGCGAGCGTGCCGGTGCCCGTCCGGTCGTCCTTGCGGACGCCCTCCGTGAGAACGCGTTGGAGCAGATCGTGATACTGGCGCATGGACGAATCTCGAGACTGGAGCGGCCGCACCCTAGCGGTTTCCGGCGGGCTTGCCTGCGTCCCGGACGCAAGCTGTCCCCGGCTTTTGCGCGGGTCTGAAACCGCGCCATCCGGGAACAATCGCGGCGGCGCGCCGGTTGGCGAGGTGATTTCATCGTCCCAAGAGGTGATTTCATCGTCCCAACCGGGAGGAAAGCGCCATGTCGCTCCATAAACTCGCCGCCGCCTCGGTCCTCGCTCTGACCATCGGCGCCCCCCTCGCGCTCTTCCCCGCACAGGCCCAGACCGGCGCGCCCGCCATCTCGATCGATCAGGCCCGCAAGATCGCAGCCGACAACGGCGTCGTCCGCATCGAGGAGATCGAGCTCGACGACGGCAAATGGGAGATCGAGGGCCGCGACGCCGCTGGCGCCGAGATCGAGCTCGATCTGCGCGCCAGCGACGGCATGGTCGTGAAGATGGAGCGTGATCGTCCGGCTGCGGCGGCGACACGACCCTGATCGGAACGATCCCGCGGGCGGCGGGCCTCGGCTCGTCGCTCGCTTGCGAATTTGCGCAGGAAACGAAAGACCTCCCTTTCCCCCGGCGCGCGCACCCCCTATATTGATCGTGCCGTTCGCAAGATCGGCTATGGCGATAAACGGACGTCGAAATAAGCTTTTCGGACCCGGGGGCGGTACCCGGCGCCTCCACCACAGCCCTGCGGCGCGAGCACGGAGACATCCGCGGCGCACGCTCCGGGGCATCCTGCAACCTTCGGGTCGCAGGGCTGCGGCGGGGGCGAAATAGGATCGACGAGGGTGTAAAGGCCGTTCTTTTGCTCGGTATGGTTCCGCCGTTATAGGGCTAACGCATAGTTGCCAACGACAACAATGCTCGGGTTGCTGTCGCCGCGTAAGCGGTGCTGGTTCCCAAACCTAAGTCCTTCCGTTTAGCGACGTAAGGCGGGGCCCGGAGGCGCCTGGCAACAGAAGCCTCCACTTTATTTTCAGGCCCGGATATCGTCGGCATCGGGGCGGGTCCTGCCGGGGCGGACGGGCAAACGGATCGCACGACTTGAACGGACATCAAGGCTCGATGGCACAGGATATTCTTCGCTACGATCTCATGGTGCAGGATGCGCTGAAGGGGGTCGTACGCAGGATTCTGACCGAGGCCGGACGCGACGGCCTGCCGGGCGAGCATCATTTCTACGTCACCTTTCGGACGACGGCGCCAGGCGTGCGCGTATCCCAGCGTCTGCGCGACAAGCATCCCGACGAGATGACGATCGTGCTGCAGCATCAGTTCTGGGATCTGAACGTCAGCGAACACGCCTTCGAGGTCGGGCTGTCTTTCTCAGGCGTGCCCGAGCGCCTGCTGGTGCCGTTCGACGCCCTGACCACCTTCTTCGACCCCTCCGTGCAGTTCGGCCTGAAGTTCGAGACGCAGGAAGCGCCCGACGCCGCAGCCTCCGCCGAGCAGGACGCGGCGCCCAACAAGATGCCGCGCGGCGCTGGCTCCGAGCCGACCATCGCGCCGGCCAGGCTGCCGGTGAAGGCAGGCCCCGCCGCCGTGCCGGCGATCGCCGCCAAAGGCGCCGACCGCTCGGCCGAGGCTGGCTCGAGGGCCGAGGCTGGCTCCAAAAAGGACGCGCCGCGCAAAGGCGAGGCCGAGCCGGCCGAGGACGGCGGCAGCGCCCAGGTCGTCAGCCTCGATTCCTTCCGCAAGAAGACCTGACCCGATAAGACCCGTTCCCCGCACGATCGATCCTGGCTCCCGATGACGACGACGCGCACCGAGACCGATTCCTTCGGACCCATCGAGGTGCCGGCCGATCGCTACTGGGGCGCGCAGACGCAGCGCTCCATCGAGAACTTCAGGATCGGCGGCGAGGCGGAGCGGATGCCGCTGCCATTGGTTCATGCCCTCGTGCTGGTCAAGAAGGCGGCTGCCCACGTCAATGCGCGCCTGGGGCTGATCGACCGGCGCATCGCCGGCGCGATCGGCGCGGCAGCCGACGAAGCTCTGGCCGGCAGGTTCGACGGCCATTTCCCGCTGGTGATCTGGCAGACCGGCTCCGGCACCCAGACGAACATGAACGTCAACGAGGTGCTGGCGAACCGCGCCAACGAGCGCCTCGGCGCGGATCTGGGCGCGAAAAGCCCGGTCCATCCCAACGATCACGTCAATCGCGGCCAGTCCTCCAACGACTGTTTCCCGAGCGCGATGCACATCGCCGCGGTGCTCGAACTGTCGCAGAAGCTGCTGCCGGCGCTGCGCGGGCTCGAACAGGCGCTCGCCGCCAAGGCCGAGGCCTTCAGCGGTCTGATCAAGATCGGCCGCACCCATCTGCAGGACGCTACGCCCGTAACCCTCGGCCAGGAATTCTCGGGCTACGCGACTCAGCTCCGGCTCGGCATCGCGCGCATCGAGGCTTCCCTCAGTGGGCTTTACGCCTTGGCGCAGGGCGGCACGGCGGTCGGGACCGGGCTGAACGCGCATCGCGATTTCTCGGCGCTGTTCGCCCGGGAACTGGTGTCGCTGACCGGCCTGCCCTTCCGCCCCGCCGAGAACCTGTTCGAGGCGCTGGCGAGCCATGGCGCGCTCGCCGCCAGCCATGGCGCGCTCGCCGCGCTCGCATCCGACCTGTTCAAGATCGCCAGCGACATCCGGCTCATGGGCTCTGGACCGCGCTCGGGGCTGGGCGAGATCAGCCTGCCGGAGAACGAGCCCGGCTCCTCGATCATGCCCGGCAAGGTCAACCCGACCCAGGCCGAGGCGCTGACCATGGTCGCGACGCAGATCCACGGCAACCAGGCCACGATCGGCTTCGCCGCGAGCCAGGGCCATTTCGAGCTCAACGTCTTCAAACCGGTGATCGCGGCCGCCTTCCTGCGCTCGGTCCGGCTGCTGACCGATGCGGCCGAGAGCTTCCGCGTCCATTGCGTCGAGGGCATCGCCGCCAATGAGGAGCGGCTCGCCGAATTGCTGTCGCGCTCGCTGATGCTGGTGACGGCGCTTGCGCCCGCGATCGGCTACGACCAGGCGTCCGCGATCGCCAAGGCCGCCCATCACAATGGCACGACGCTGCGCGAGGAGGCCCTGAGCGCCGGCGTCGATGCGGAGCTGTTCGACCGGACCGTCCGGCCCGAACTCATGCTCGGTCACGGCTGAGGCTGGCGCGCGATGGCCGAGATCGTCAATCTGCGCCGCGCCCGCAAGCAGCGCGCCAGGCAGGACGCCGAGGACAAGGCCCAGCAGAACCGCGTCGCCTTCGGCCGGACCAAGGCCGAGCGTCGGCTCACCCTGGCCGAACGCGACAAGGCGGCGCGCGATCTGGACGGCCATGTCCTGGCCCCCGACAAGCCGGACCGGACATGAGCACGGAGCGCAAGCGCTCCCTCGTCATCGCCGGCCACAGCACCAGCGTCTCGCTGGAGGAGCCTTTCTGGGATGCCTTGCGCGCGATCGCGGCCGGGCAAGGCCGCTCCGTCGCGGCGCTCGTCGGCGAGGTCGATCAGCAGCGCGGAGCGATCAATCTCTCGGCGGCGCTCAGACTTCACGCTTTGGCGCATTATCGGCGGCTGGCCGGACAAACCTGAATCGCCGGCGAAAAAGCGCCCTGATGTCAGCAGGTTGAACAGTCGTTCTGAATCAGGCCGGGAACTGCTTGAATCAGCGTCGCAGCGTCTTGAATCACATTGGCGGCAGGATCATTCAGTTCGGCTGCGTCGTGCGCGAAAGCGGTCTCGGCACGGGCTGGATGTCGAGCGGCGGCGGCAGCGGCTGAAGCACCGTGCCCGGCTGCGAGGGCTGCGAGGGCGCGTTGCTGAACGGCTCGCGCGGTGCGCCTGGCAGGACGAGCGGCCCCGGCTGATCGACCGGCGCGGCGGTCCGCGCCGCGCGAGCGCGCTCCTCGGCCTCGGCGCGCTCGATCCTGCGACGGATTTCGCCCTCCTGCCGGGCTTCCTCGGCCTGCCGGCGGGCCTCTTCCGCGCGTCTGGCGTCCTCGGCCCGCTTCTCCTCGGCGAGCCGGCGCGCCTCCTCGACCCGTCTGGCCTCCTCCGCGCGCTTCTCCTCGGCGATCCGCCGTTCCTCCTCGGCCTTGAGGAATTCGGCGAGCTTGCGCTCGTTCTCGCGCATCTCGCGCTCGGCCCGCAGCCGCCGCGAATGGGCGGCCCGTTCGCGCGCATCGGCCTCGAAGGCCTCGACACGCTCGATCTCGCGGGCCAGCGCGCGCGCCGCGACCGCATTGGACAGGGCGCCGACATCGGTCTCGCGCCGCAGCGTCGAGAGCGGCCCGCGCCAGGCCACGCCGATCTGTGGCGTATCGCCGGGCCATCCCTTGGGCAGAGGCCCGAGCGGCCGCAGGGCCAGCCGCAGATCGGCGCTGAGGGCCCGCAGATCGATGAGGCCGCTGGCCTCGGCCCGCAGGCCGCTGCGCTCGAAGGCGAAGGGCTGCAGCCGCGCAAGGCCGCCGGCCAGGGTGAAGGGCAAGGTGATGTCGCCGAGCGTCCAGGCGGCGCGGTCGAGTTGCTCGCCGAGCCGCCCCTGCAGCCGCGCCACCTCGCTTTCGGAGGCATCCTCGCCGGTCGCCGCGATGACCCGGTCGTAGGCGGCCGGGTCGAACCGGCTCAGGCTGGCTCCGGTCAGCGTCACGCTGCCGGCCCCGCCGAGGCCCGCTACCAGCCTCGCCGGGCTCTCGCCCGAACCGCCGGCTTCGACCCGGCCCGACAGACGCCCGGTCAGCGCGCCGCCGGTCAGCCCGGCGAGATCGATCCGCGCCAGATCGAGCTGGCCCGAGAGCTGGGCGAGCCCGCCCTCGCGCCGCAGGCCGAGACGCCCGGCGACCGTGCCGCCACCATAGCCGCCGCTTAACCCCTCGATCCTGATGCCGTCGGGGTCGGCGGCCAGCGTGAACCGCGCATCGCGCAGCGGCTGCCCCTCCCTGACGGTCAGCGCGGCCGTCTCGATCGCGAGCGCCAGCCCCTGGCCGCCGAGCGGGACAGGCGCGCCCAAGCGCGCCGTCGACCAGACCGAACCGGCGGGAGCGGGCGTCGCCCCCAGGGCCCCCGCGATCAGCCCGCGCAGATCGAGCTGCGGCACGGCGAGACGCCCCGAGATCGCGCCCTCGCGCGGGAGCATCAGCGAACCGCGCGCCGTGGTCGCGCCGAGATTGGCGACGAGATCGTCCAGCGAGATCGCGTCGGTCGAAAAGCCGACCCGCGCATGCGCGTCGAAGAGGCCGTCCGGCAGCAGCCGCGCCGGTCCCTCCGGCAGGATCTGGCCCGGGCCGTCCGCCTGCACGGTCAACCGGGTGGGGGCCGTCTGGTCGCCTTCCACCACGAGGGAAAGGCCCGGCCCCGCAAGGCTTGCGCGCAGGCGGTCTTCCTCGCGCGATAGGACGAGCAGCCCCTGCCCGCCCCGCTGCGGCGTCGGCAGTCCGAGCGCGGCGAAGGCCTGCCGGCGGTCGGCGAGATCGAACCTGAGCGAGCCGTTGCGCCATGTGCCGCCGCCATCGAGCCGGCCGTCGAAGACGAGCCGCCCGGCCTGCGCCGCGCCATCGACGACGAGGCCAGTCTCGCCGCCCTGAGCGCGCGTCAGCCGGAAGCGCGCGTCGAGTCGCGAAAGCCCGTCGCCGCTGCGCGCCAGCGCCTGCCGGGCGGCGTCGGGCAGCAGCGGCCCCGCCAGCGCGGCGAGCGCCTCGAAACGCGGCGCGCGGACGCGACCGGATATTTCGCCGCCCTCGCTCAGAAGCGCGCCTGCGCCGGAGGCCGATACGCCGCCGAAGCCGTCGATCGCCAGCCGGTCCAGCCGCCAGTTCGCGCCCTCGCGCACCACGACGAGGCCCGCGCTGCCGGGCGGCGCATTGCGGAAGCGCGCATTCGTCAGGGCCAGGTCGAGGGACATGTCGCGCTTGCCGGCAAGCGCGGAAAAACTCTCGCCGGGCGGCAAGGTGTTGAGATCGAGCCCCTGGAGGGCGAGCTTGGCGGAGAGCCGCTCCGGCAGAATTTCGGCCGAGCCTTCGAGCCGGATGCCCGAAGAGCCCGTGACCAGCATGCGCTCGATGCCGAGCCGGCTGCCGTCGAAAGCGCCGACGGCGTCGCCATCGATCCGTCCGAGACCTCCGACGAGGTCGGCCAGCGCCGGATCGAGCCCGGCCCGTGTCAGCGCCAGCGCGACGCGGCGCGAATCCTCGGCCTTGAGGTTGAGCCGGCCGGCCGCGCCGCCGGCATCGAGCGCGCCGCTCGCGCCGATCAGCGCGCCCCCGACGCGCACCGATGCGGAGGTTTCGCTCAAGCCGCCGGCGTCGAGCCGCCCGCGCAGGCCGAAGGCGGAAAAATCCTCGCCGCGCCATGCGATCTGATCCAGATCCAGCGCGATGTCGATCGGCCCCGGCAGGCCGAGCAGCGCCCGCATCGCGCCGGGGCGCTCGGCCAATGCGAGCGCAAGCGCATCGCCATCGAGCCGCCGCGCCCGCAGCGCCAGCGATCCGGTGTTGCTGCGGGGCAGATACTGGCCCTCCCCCTCCAGCCGCGCCGCGCCTCCGGCGATGTCGAGCACGAGACCTGACAGGTCGAGCTGGCGCGCGCCCCCGCTGATGCGCCCGGACATGGCGAGCGCGCCGCCGGGAGACATCGAGAACGCGCCGTCGAGGCCCAGGCCGAGGCCGACCTCCGTCGCCGGCAAGAGGAACGACCCATCGAAGCCGATCTGGGCCTCTTCGCCGGTCAGGGTCGCCTTGGCGCGCAGCCGACCCTCGGGCTCCAGCGCCCCGGTCGATATCCGCAGCGAAGCGCCATCGATCTCGCCTTCCAACCGCCACGGCCCTGTCAGCCCGACCGCGGAGATTTCGGCCGAGACCGGCGAAATCGTCACCGGCTCCTGGCCGGTCTCGCGCCAGATCACAGCCGAGCGTCGGAGATTGAGACGATCGAGGCTGGTTTGCGCGGGCAGCCCGACGCCCTCACGCGCCGGCAGGCGGATGCGGCCTGCCCCGTCGAGCACGAGCGACAGCGTCGCGCCCTCCGCCTGCACGTCGGACAGCCTGATCTCGCCGCGCGCCAGCGGCCCGAGCGCGAGTTCGGCCTCGAGCCGTTCGACGGCGACGGAACTCTCGGCGTCGCCCGGGCTCCCGACGCGCACATTGGCCAGCGCGAGCCGGGGCGACGGCAGCAGCCTGAGCCCGATCCCGCCGGCAACCGTCGTCCGCACGCCGAGCGCCGCGCTCAGCCGCGCCTCGATCTGCGGCCGGTAGTCCCGCCAGTCGACGAAACCTGGTCCGATCAGGGCGGCGAGCAGCGTCAGGACCAGCAGGCCGGCAAGGACTGTCAGGGTCTCACGCACCGTCGGGCTCGATCCTTGTGTTGCGGCGGGATGCGCTCATGGCGACGTTCTCATGCCGGCAGGCAGCGCAGGCAGGATTATGCCGGCAAGTCGCGGCAAGATCACGACATTTCGACCCGACGGCGAGACACGGCCGGCGTCAGGACGTCACAGGGCGACGATCTTGCCCGGATTGAGGATGTTCTGCGGGTCGAGAGCGCGCTTCAGCGTCGCCATGACCGCCAGCGCCTCGGCGCCATGCTCGACCTCGAGATATTTCATCTTTTTCTGGCCGACGCCGTGCTCGCCGGTGCATGTGCCGCCCATGGCCAGCGCCCTCTTGACCAGCCGGTCGACGAAACCCTGGGCGCGCTCGACCTCGTCGGGATCGGTAAGATCGACCAGCGGCTGGGTATGGAAGTTGCCGTCTCCGACATGACCGGCGATGGGCGCGATCAGCCCGCTCGCCTCGATATCGCGCTTGGTTTCCTCGACGCATTCCGCCAGCCGCGAGATCGGCACGCAGACATCGGTCGCCACCGATTCCGCGCCGGGCCGCAGCGCACGCGCCGCCCAGTAGACGTCGTGCCGGGCCTGCCAGAGGCGGGAGCGGTCCTCGGCCTTCGTCGCCCAGTCGAAGTCGCCGCCGCCGCAATCGCGCGCAATCTCGCCGAAGCGTTCGGCCTGCTCCTTCACGCCGGCCTCCGAGCCGTGGAACTCGACGAACAGCATCGTCGTCTCGGGCAGGTTGAGCTTGGAATACTGGTTCACGCCGCGGATCATCACATCGTCCAGCAGTTCGATCCGCGCCACCGGCAGCCCCGTCTGGATGGTCAGGATGGTCGCGTCGCAGGCCGCCTGCACCGAGGGAAACGGGCAGACGCCGGCCGAGATCGCCTCGGGGATGCCGTGCAGCTTGAGCGTGATCTCGGTGATGACGCCGAGCGTGCCCTCCGAGCCGATCAGCAGCCGCGTCAGGTCGTAGCCGGCCGAGGTTTTCCGCGCCCGCGTCGAGGTTTTCACGATCGAGCCGTCGGCCATCACGGCCGTCAGCGCCAGCACATTGTCCTTCATCGTGCCGTAGCGCACGGCGTTGGTGCCCGAGGCCCGCGTCGCCGCCATGCCGCCGATCGAGGCGTCCGCGCCGGGATCGATCGGGAACATCAGGCCCTGGTCGCGCAGATGCTCGTTGAGTTCCTTGCGGGTGACGCCGGGCTGCACGACGCAGTCCAGATCCTCGCCATGCACTGCGACGACCCGCTTCATCTGCGCCATGTCGATGCAGACGCCGCCATAGGGCGCGTTGACATGGCCTTCCAGCGAGGTGCCCGTGCCGAACGCGATGACCGGCACGCCATGTGCGGCGCAGAGTTTGACGATCTCGGCGACTTCTTCTGTTGAGTCCGGATAGACCACCGCGTCCGGCGGCTGGTTGGGGATCCAGGTCAGGGTGTGGCCATGCTGCTGGCGCACCGCCAGGCTGGTCACGAGCCGGTTTCCGAAGCGCGCGGCGAGCGCCTGCGTCACAGCCGCGATCGCCTCCGGCTTTGGCGGCAGCGACGCGGCCGGTGCAGAGGTCTGATGCGGTGCGACGGCGGCCAGGCTCATTGTCATATTCCGATTTTGGAGCTTTATTATGCCATGCTTCATAGCAGACGCTCGGCCGTTGACGACACGGGCAAACGCGTTTGTGTGTTTCGCGGGACGCCGGTCCGGGGCGGCGTGTCGGGGAGCGGAGGATGGCCGTTGCGCGGCAGCGCTGCCTGTCACGCCCATGGAGCGACGCAAACCACGCAGGCCGGCTGGACGCCGGGGGGAAGAGGAGGTCAGTCATGCAGGACGACAACCGCGCCCCGGCGCTGTTCTTCGCGCCCTTCGTCTCGTCGGCCATGTCTGTGGAAACACAGTGGATCGACTATAACGGCCATCTCAACATGGCGTTCTACCATGTCCTGTTCGATCGCGCGGTCGACGAGGTGTTCTCGCTGGTCGGGCTCAATCAGGACTATGTCGACGCCCGCCACGCCTCCTTTTTCGCAGCCGAGTGCCATGTGCTCTACAAGCGCGAACTGACCGAGAGCGACCAGGTCCGCATCACCGCCCAGCTCATCGCCTTCGACGAGAAGCGCCTGCATTACTATCTCGAAATGC